>WBZP01004584.1_pt1 | contig 14369 bp, 13 predicted proteins | sample 5204301 | NCBI WGS metagenome assembly WBZP01 (sample SAMN12412401, study PRJNA552823) | activated sludge metagenome | isolation source: activated sludge from nitrification reactor of wastewater treatment plant... | place: USA: Pennsylvania | collected 2017 | reverse complement strand
GGAGATATTGCCGGAACAGTGATGTTATTTCCAAATGCGCTAACTCCTGGAAAGAATGCGGCCAAGTGTTTCTATTACTTCGCCGCTAAGAAGTGGTTCTTATGTTAAATCGTTTAGATTGAAATGAGATAGATTGTGCGAAATGATGTAGTTATTGTAAGCGCGAGCTGCTTCTAATTCTGAAAGAAAAGAACCGAGATATATGAATTTTTTGTTAACGCCTATTCTTGCTTGAAATTGTTTATCTCTTTTATTAAAATATACACCAACATAATTTGATGATGTTTGTTTTCGCTTTGTTCTGTTTTGACTATTTTCGCTTATTGTTACAATTCTAAGATTGTTTGGATGGTTATTTTGAGGGTTGCGGTCTTGGTGGTCAATGATTTGGTCAGATATAAGATTTACATTATGAAAAATTGAGTAGATGATTCGGTGATTTCCAAATAAAGTTCCATTAATTTTTGTAAACATATAATTATTTCCTCTATCACTTCCAGCAGGATCTCCAACCATAATACGACGTGTTTGTTTATTAGTAGCAGATTTCCATCTCAGTCCATTTGGAATACTTGAATCAATATAAAACATTTTATTTAGTTCTTCAACATCTGGTAATAATTTAGCTTTCATTCTTGGCTCCTCTGCCTAACACTATAGTTTAACTCCAGAATAACCCAAAGTAGACATATATTAATTTCAAATAAATATCTTATATCAATGAGGTATTACATGTCAGGTTATTTGGTCCCATGGTTTTTTCAGCAGTTCCGTCTTGAGAATGGATTGCCTCTCGCTGGCGGAAAGATATTCACATATGTTTCCGAAACTTCAGTTCCAAAGCAGACATATTACGATATTGATTTAGAACAACCTTGCCCAAATCCACTTGTGCTTGATTCTGCAGGATTTGCTCCTCAATATTTTCTTGAAGCTGGCGAATATACTTTCGTAATTAAAGATTCGCTTGACCAAATAATTGCTACTCGCGATCACGTAGTTGGTGCAGCATCTTCCAACGGATCCACTTCTGCAGAGTATCAAATTAAGATTGATGGTAATGATGCTGGACCTGGATTCATTTATGATAAGCTGCAGAATTCTTCTACTATCACATGGGACAAAACATCCACAAAAATAATTGCTAATGCGTCTGGATTGGCTATTGATTCTTTCAAAGTAAAAGCCACAAGTGCTGACGCATCTCCTTCCTTTCTTTCAGATAAGTTATCCAGCTCTGATACAATTTCCTTGTCAATCAGTGGAGATAAGCTAAAAGCCGACTACATTGGTTCTAATAAAGTCCAAACCACATCATCTGATACCGCAGACTATTTGGTAACAAAGTTTGCTAATTCTCCAACAGTAACTTGGGCAAACAATGGTTCAGTTCTATCCGCATCAATCTCTACAGCAGATAATGGTAAGATAAAAATAGATTCAACAGATACCGCAAAATATGTTGAAGATTCAATAAAGCCAGGGTCGGGTATTGTTTTCACACAAACAGAAGATATTAATGGAAAACACATATACATTTCTACAACCAATTCTACAAATAGCGGACAAGTAAAAACTACTGTAAATGATTCTCTTGGCTATTTGTCATCAAAACTTGTAGCTGGTACTGGTATAACTCTTTCTGCTAATAACAATCAAATTAAAATCACATCAGAATCCAGTCCATCTGCAGCGTTAGGATATGTTTCTTCAATTTTACCATTTACTTCAGCTATACGTGTTACAAATACCGCTGTCACTGCAATAACATCAATTATAATTTCTGCAGGAGTTTGGGATATTCAAGGGAATGTGCTTGGTTATATCTCTCCAGTAACATCTTCTGTCAATACTCCAGGAATCAACTCAAATATAGCCACAACAGTCGCGTTTGTAAACGATGGATATGAAGGATATGCATCGCACACCGTTGTCACAGGCTCTACAAGGTCCACTCCTCTTACTCGTAGACGAATCACGGTAGCAACAAACACAACGCTTTATTTGGTATCACAGGCTCGTTTTGGAGAATTTATATACTGTGACTTTTGGGGAAACATAACAGCACAGCAGGTATTGTAATGATTTTCAGCGACGAATCAATTGAATCAATCAATCAAAATTTTAATGATATTTCTTCTGGTTGGCTTTGGGCAGACATAGATGTATACGATTATGAATATCGACACATTTATGCCCAACCTATTTCCGTTGAGGCCGCTACCTTATATGATCTACGCTTTCAATTATCGGCAGCAACTATAGTTATAAGAAAATCAGAGACGGCAAATTCGGAAATACTATGGGCTGGTTATTGCGAACTAATTCAAGAAATACCACTGAATCCATTAGTTTGGAATGACAAATACAAGACATATGATTTAGAATTAATCAACGGTGTTACTCAACAAGTAGGTATGGAATTCTATCTTCCATATGTTCATAATGAATCTGGCGAATTGATAGAAAATGGTCGTGCTGTATTCATTACATCAGGAACAGATGACGATTCCTTGCATATTGCTAAAGCAGATAAAGGGAATATATCTGGTAAGTATGTAATTGCTGTAACGACACAAGATATAGCCAATGGTGAGTCTGGATACTGCACAAAGTATGGTGAAGTTCGTAATCTAGATACATCCAATCTTATTGCCAATGAACCATTTTATCTAGATCATGATGGTACATTTACATCTGCCAGAGCTGACTTTCCAGATTATTCAACAAGAATCGGATACTGTACAATTTCCCACCCGACATCTGGCCAAATATACGTTGATGTAGTATCTGAAACCTCAATTGAAGATATCTATAACGTACAAATAACCAATCCAAAAGAAGGTGATTCGTTTATCTATGAGAATAACCGTTGGATTAACCGTAACTTTGGTGATATTTCTCATGATCCAACAGGGTTTGCCGCACCAGAATCGGTAACAGTATCCTATGATGAATCAACAAGATGCGTAACTTTATCCGGTACCGTTGAAGCATACTGGAGAGGAAATGTTATACCTGTTCTATCAGCTGGATGGTGCTCGGAACCTCATGCTCTTGGAGTATCTGGTACACAATTTCTTTATTATAATGGTACAGATTTCATATGGTCTTCAGTTCCTTGGACATTTGATCAGTTACAGATTGCAGCAGTATTCTATGATTCAAAAGGAATATACCAGTTTACATTAAGAGAATGTCACGGTATAATGCAGCACCAAGTTCACCAAGAGTTCCACATAAACATTGGAACTTATCTTATTGCTGGTGGTGATTTAACAAATTATACTCTTGGCTCTACAGTTGCCGCAAATCGTAGACCGGACATATCTCAGATAAGAATTGCGGATGAGGATCTGGAAACAACCAACTTAGGTTTGTCTTCTAAAAATTACATGCAGTTTTCGCTCTCAGGAGCAAGTGCTGATATTCGTTTTACTTCAGCAAATGATGTTGTTGGACTTACAGGAAACCAGCCGATAGTTAATACATATACTGGTGGCGTATGGGGAAGCACACCATTAGCAAACAACGAACACGCAGCTATATTCGTAATGACAATTCCTCAAGCATTTGATACCAAATCACAATCAAAACGATTTGTATTTGTTCAGCCACAGACCGCAAATGCTTCCTTATCTTTGATTCAAGCATTATCCCCAAATGATCTAAACCTTGGTCAAATAGCTGTTCAAGTTCCGGAATATTTGTTCATTGGTAAAATCATTGTAAAATATCAAGGTGGCAACTGGACATTAATTTCTGTTGAAAAGATATCTGGAAGCAAAGCAAATCAGTCTCTAATTGCAGGTGGATTCTTATCTACTGTATCTGTTGGTGCATCTTTATCTGGTAATGGAACTCCAGCATCACCAATTGATTTGCTTGATAGTAAGACTCCTGGAACATATACAAAAGTAACTACCGACCAATATGGTATTGTCACTTCTGGTGGAAATTTACTTGCATCAGATATTCCGAATCTTACTCAATATCAGAATATATCTCAAAAAGGTGTAGCCAACGGGTATGCTGCAGTTGATTCAAACAATAAAGTTTTCACTTCTGCTATACCGGATTTCATTCTTGGTCAATTAAAGTATAGTGGTACATGGAATGCTTCTACAAATACTCCATTGCTTACAACTGCGACATCAACATCGGGTAATTTCTATATTGTTAATGTATCTGGTACATCTATTCCTCAAGGATTGAATCCAACCACATCTGCTTCTCTATGGCCTACAGGAAATATTGAATGGAAAGTTGGTGACTGGATTGTATTTGACGGAACATACTTTGACAAAATTGATAACACTTCAGAAATATATTCTTGGAATGGAAGACTTGGTGCAGTTGTACCTGTAGCTGGTGATTATACCGCTTCACAAATCACAAATATTCCAACAGTATCAATAATATCAACTAATGTTCAAGATGCTATTAATGAATTAGATAATGAAAAGTTTCCTTCTGCAGGAGGTACTATTACTGGAGATGTGCATTTTTCAAATATTACTGGCGGCGGTAAAGGAATTTATGGACAAGTTGGTGATAATGATGGATGGAGAGTTGTTGGTGTAGCATCAACAAGTAACAATGGATATTTGGAAATTGCGACTACTGATGATGGAACAGAGCCAATATATGTTAGACAATATAACAATGGTGGTGGCTGGAACAACTATACAGGAACACCAAGAACATTAACCTTATTAGATGCTTCTGGAAATACTATTCTTCCGGGAAATCTTACAGCAGTTGGTATTCAAGGAACCACGATTGATATTGGGAATGTATCTAATACAGAATTCCAAAGATTAGATGGTGTCTCCGCCAATATTCAACCACAATTTACAACACTTTCGGCAACTAAAGCTGATAAGAGTATAATAATTTCAGGAACAAATGGTATATCTGGTGGAGGAGATTTATCACAGGATAGAACCCTTTCATTATCAACAACTGGAACTGCTGGAACATATACAAAAGTAACTACCGACCAATATGGTAGAGTAACAGTAGGAACGTCATTACTAGCATCGGACATACCTTCCGGAATAGATGCGTCAAAGATATCCACTGGCGTTGTTTCAAATACAGAATTTAACTTTTTAGATGGAACTTCGGCAAACTTACAGAATCAATTAGTTGCATTATCGGCAAATACAGCTTTAGCTGCGAACCGATACTCTACATCAATTAACATAATGGCTGGTACAAATTTATACACAATCACTCATAACTTGGGTATTCTAAGACCACATATTGATTTGTTTTATAACAACGAAGTAATATTTGCATCTCCAAAATATATTGATATTAATACATTATCAATAACAACAACTGTTCCATCAACATTAAATAGTGTATATATCGAGGTCTTTAAATGATTATACCTGAGTCAACAAAAGTATACGGAAATCTTGAAATCTGGACATCTGCAACAATTTCCTCGGCGGGTGTGGGCTCGTTCCAATCATTAGAAGTTGGTACTTCTGGTATAAAATTTCCATCTGATGCGTTTGGTGGAGGTGGTGATACCGCTGGAATGCGTCTGGTTAATAAAAGCGGAGAAGCACAATCTCTTGAAATATACACAACAAATGATGCCGATGATTGGGTTAATTTATCGGTACCTGATGTTAATGCTGCAAAGGTAAATGGATATACGATTTGGAACCATGGGAACTTTGAACCAGCAAATTATTCATTATCTGGCCATATTCATGATGACAGATATTATACTGAATCAGAAACAAATTCTTTACTTTCTGGGAAATCTGATGTCGGCCATATTCATGATGACAGGTATTATACTGAATCAGAAATAAATTCATTACTTTCTGGGAAATCTGATGTCGGCCATATTCATGATGACAGGTATTATACTGAATCAGAAATAAATTCATTACTTTCTGGGAAACAAAATTCTATATCAAAAACTGTGTTTGAAGCATTTTTTGGTAACGGCGCTACAATTGCCGGATGGTGTAAGTTAGGAACTTATTATGGAAACTCGATGACGCGATTTGTTTTTACAATAACTGGTAAGGCTGGTTGGAATGATCAGAACTTCGCATCGCAGGCAATTATTCATGGAGGAACAAACTACATTGTTTCGGATGTTGGCCAAATTGCTGCTGGTTGCAAGTGGAATGAGTTTGCGGGATCCAGTGAAACCGCATCTCAAATAAGACTTGTTCGTCAATCTGGATATAATCCACACACATTTGATTTGTATGTTTTAAATGACAGTACTTATGTTGGTTGGGTTGTTGAGGTTACACATCCGACTTGCACCTGGACAACTAATATTGCTTGGCAGCAGACAGACCCAGGTACGGCATCAAATGTATTTGTTGCTGTAAAAAGAACTATTTGGGAAACTAGCAATTTTGATCCCACAAATTATTCATTGACATCTCACAACCATAATGTAAAAGATTTGTCATGGTCTTCTGATAGATATGATGATATTTTAAATCATGTTAAGAACGGGATAACTGATAGTCCAACTGGTAATGATGGTGTGTTTGGAAGTTGGGCATATCACTTTAAGATGTTGCACTCAGCAAATCCTAATGATTGGCAGTTTTTACTTGCTGCCGATTTTTATTCGGATTCTGTTGTATTCCGCAGAAAGGCAGAAGGGTCTTGGCAGGCTCCCCAATATCTGTGGCACTCTGGAAATTTCTCTCAGACAAATATTAACAACTGGAATACTGCTTATACAAACAATCACACCCACGCAAATAAAGCAAATATTGACTTGATAAATCAAAGTCTTAATACATCAGCAACGCCATCATTTAATCAGATTCATGTCACAAATAACGGAACCGGGGAGAATCTCCGAATTGGCGACGATGCTTGGATTGGTGACGTAAATGCACCAAACACAATTTGGATTAAAGGGGCGCAAACTCCTTCGCATGGCTTTATTGGATTTGGTTCAGATTCTAATGGGCTCGGATATAATGGATCATATTTAACATATACCGGACCAATTGCATTCGGCCCAACAGGAACCAAATCGCCAAACGCATATTCAAAATATGTGTTTAATGTAGGTAATGGTGATTACAACGGAATTGATGTATTTGCAGAAAGCTCTAATAAATCCGCATTCATTTCTATAGGAACACAATCTAATTCAAACTCAACTTGGGGAATTCAGAAACGTGATGATGGTGCATATGGAACAACAAGCGGTTGCTTTTCTATAGAAGATGGTTCTGCATCATTTGATCAAAGACGTTTCCCAATAATAATTGATAGTGGAGATGATGGACAGATAAGATTGTCAAGATCATTAGGTTTAACTAATGGACGCAATATATCTCTGACTAAGGATGTTACCCCAACAACCGCATCAAACACCAACTATTTGTCTGCAGCATTAGTAATAAACGGAACATCTGCTGCCGCCGGACTTGGTTTCCATAATCAAGGAGTAAATGCTGCATTCCTATATTATGACGCAACCACATCAGTATTTAAATATAATAGAGATACTGCCGGAGCATTGGTAACTATTTGGGATGATTCTAATTTTACACCTGGAAATTATCTTCCAAAATCTGGATCTTTTGGCGGTTCGGATGGGTATGAATTCTCCGTTGAGTCCGGAACTAATTCTGGTGGTCTTTCATTAAGATTAACAGATGATAGTGATGGGACTGAATACTTTGTTGTGAGAAATAATGCTGGTGATCCATCACTTATTGCTAATTCCGATAGAACTGTCAATATTGGTTATCAACACTATCAACAAGCAAAACCTATTCTTGAAATTACAGATGGTCAATATGGTATCGGTGCTAATTCTGGATATCTTGATTTATATTCGGCTGGTGGTGGTTTTAGAGCATTCTCAAAATCTGGTAGTTCTGATGCTGTATTTTTAGGGGACTTCTGGCATACTGGTAATTTCAATCCTGGAAGTTATTTGCCGTTAACTGGTGGAAATTTAACTGGGCCATTAACTGTAAGTGGAAATGCTGTTTGGGATGTTGGTGATTTTACACAAACAGATGTTGATAATTGGGATAATGCTTATGACAGAGTTATTATTTCAAATTTAGCGACAAATTGTTTCCAGAATAATGATTCTGATACATGGTTGTCAAGAATGAATGCTAGAGGAAACCATTTTGGAAGATACGATAATTCAACAAATGGTTCTCCAAGATATCTGAATTACACAATGATGCGCGAAACTGCCGGAACTGTATATGGAATTCTTGGGTATTCTTCAGATGGTGAATGGTATGCTGGAAAAGCCGCATATGACGCAGAAATAACCAATTACTATAAGATTTGGACAACTAAAGATTTTTCTCAAACCAATATCAACAATTGGAATTTGGCTTATACTTCGGCACACAACCATGCCAACAAATCAAATCTTGACACAATAAATCAAGATCTTGGTACTGGTTATAGCCCAACATTTACTGGAGCTACTATCCGCAGTTCTTTTGGAAGATTGTCGTTGGAGAGCACAACAACAGAAGGAGCTTACTTATCACAAATAGGAACTGGAAATGGAACTGACCAGAATGTTTGGGATAGTTTTGTTCAAGGACCAATTTTAAAATTCAGAACTGTTAATGATGCTTACAATGCTGCATCTTCTTGGTTGGAGATTAGTCGTTCTGGGGCAACTCCAACCGATGCTATTTTTAATGTTACTGTAACTGCTCCAAAAATAAATTTGATAGCGAATTCTGCACAGATATATGATGGGTCAAATGTTCCTCCATATTATATTGGGCAAGCTATGGCAAATAATGATGGATGGAGAATTTATGGGGAAGGTACTGATAATAATGGCCGTTTAGTTCTTGAAGTAAACGACGATTCTGATGAAGGTCTTGTTTTTAAACAACGCAAGACATACGCACCATATACAACCAATACACACACAATTTGGCATTCCGGTAATTTTGATCCATCTTCAAAATCAGATGTTGGTCATATTCACGATGACAGATATTATACCGAAGCTGAAACAAATTCTTTACTGAATAATTATCTTCCATTATCTGGCGGAACAATGTCTGGGAATATAGTTTTCTCAGATTCCGATGAAGGTGTTGAATTTAGGCGTGGTGCAAAGGTCGGGAATATTGGTGGCTATTTGTCGCTTAGAATGGAACAAGATAATACCAATCCACGTTTACTATCAAATAATGAATCTTCAAGTTGGTCAATTCTAACAACCAGAAACGTGACAACCACTACAAATTATATTCCGAAATTTGTAGGTACAGGCGGACTTAACGAAATTCAAATGCAGAATTCTCTTATTTCTGATAATGGAACAAGTGTGACATGTAATGGATCAATAATTATTCCTGGTGAAGGTAAAGGTATTATTCTTCCATCGCAAAACGAATTTGCTCCAAGTGCTAAATTTGTTAATGAATTACCAAATACAAATCACCCAGCGTCTCTTCAATTGTATAATGATGCAACTGAACAAACTGTTTGGAGAGTTATTGCACAACAATCAAACACCACAGATGTTGGATTTGGTGTTAATACTACTTTCAATGTTTTAGTTGATACCAATTTTTATGGAACTGTATCTTTTGCTGATGTTGAAAATGGTTCTTGGACAAATGGAAATATTAAGTCTCTTTCAACACAATCAATAAATGCACAACAAACACTTAATGCTGGTATTGCTATTGTTGGTTTATCTGGTTGGGCAATGCCTTCACCTTCAGTTGGGGCAGTCTTAAGAGTTATGGGTGCAGATACTCCTGGTAATCCTGTTACCAATAAGCTAGTATTAACATCAAACGCATTAACTGTAAGAGGTATATCTCATAATGGTGTATATTTTGAAGAAACTATTTCTTTGGATATGAAAGGACGTTGTGTTGAATTTGTTGGCAAATCATCAAATGAATGGCAAATTGTTGGAACGGCACCATGGACTTATTAACCAAATAAATATACAATATAGGGGTATAAAATAATGGGAATATCTCAGCCAGTATCAATTGTAGGAATATCTCAGCCAGTAAGTGAATATAACATTTCTGGCTCTGAATTTTGGCTTCTTGATTTTGAAGGGAGCCAAATATTTGATACAGAATCGCTAAACATTAGTGAATTTTCCGGAGTCTCAGAATGAAAATAAATGAATATGCCATAAAGAACAATATTACCAGTGCTGATAAGTTCCTCGGATCTTCAACATCCGGAACACATAATTATTCCACAATTGATATTTCAAAATTCGCCTCTTCTCAAACATCAGTAAGTGCGATTCCATCGGCTAACAATGGATATCAATCGTTGAACGCTAAAGGAACTTCTTATTCATGGAATTCAAGAACAAGCCGATATATTCCTCAAAGAACATCGTTACCTTCTGGTATTAAGCGTGTTATTGTAACCGGCGATTCAATTACCGAAGAAGCAAGTTCTGGTGGATGGGCAACGTATTTTTCAATTCTTTCAAATGGCGAATATATCATCACATATAATGATGGTATCGCCGGAACAACTTTGGCTCAGATGGCTGCTAGGTTTGATTCCATTCCATCTTGGGTAATGGCGGATATCGTGATGATCCAAGGCGGAACAAACTCACCCGGAGTTACGGAAGCTAATAAGACTGCTCTAATTTCATTAATTGATAAGGCTATTGCCAGAGGTGCTATCCCCCAGGTTCATAGCTGCCCTCCTTTGGTTAATATGACTCCAATTGCTGACTGGAACTTCTGGATGGCAAACTATTGTGCTAATCGTGGTATTGAATTTATTGATAAATGGTCAAGCTTAACTAATCCTGCTACTGGTGGTCTTTTATCCGCATATAGCAGAGATACCACACACCCAAACGCACAGGGGCAATTGATTGGTGCTCAGAAACTTCTTGATATAATGCGTGCAAAGTCCGGAACTGGGACCGCTTGGCGCTTTCCTCTTATGTTCTCAAATACAACCGGAACTTCTGGCTTATTGTCTAACCCATTAAATCTTCTTGATTCAAATGCAGATGGTAATGGAGACGGTTGGAACGCTCCTAACTTCCAAGGTTCACAAACTCCTATAGCTTGTTCTGCTGTCACTACAAGAACTTCCGCTTCTTATCCGGCAATTGGAACACCTCAAAGATTTCAAGATTCGTTTAACTACTCGTCTCAAGGTTCATACGTTAGGCATAGCAAAGACATCTATGGTGTTTCAGCAAGAGCCAACCACAGAATACAAGTTGTTCAGTATTTCAAACTAAACAGCATAACAGAAGCGGTGAACAATACGATAATTGTAGAATTCCTGTTTGCAACTAATGGATCAACAAACTTTAATCCATTCAATAAGAGATTTAATGCTGTTGGTTTATCTGGAATTCTTGTTACTGAATATGTTCTTCCAGCTTCACTAACGGAAATGTATGTGACTTGGAGAGCATGGAATGGTAACGGTTCAGTTGATTATGAAATCTGTAATTTAGAGATTTATGATCTAACTGAAATGGGTTTGTGATAAGCTAATTAAATAGTATTGAAGGAGCTGCAACAGTATGTCAACAGCAGAATTTTTAAAAATGACAGAATTGATAATGGCTCAATCTGAAAAGCTTGGAGATTTACAAACTACTGTTGCTGTTAGTAATGAAAAAACAGTTGCCGCGCTCAAACAGATTGATTCAAAGGTTGATGAAGTTAAGGAAGACGTTTCAGATGTAAAAACGCAGATTGAAGATTTATCTAAACGCCTTGCGACATTAGAAAATAAGAAATCTGTTTTTTGTGGGATTAAAGAGTTTATTTCAAACGGATTCGGATTCTTTCAGAAGTATTACAAATTCGTTCTTGTATCTATCGCTCTATTTGTTCTTCTGTTTGGTGGAATGCTTGGTATTGATGTAGCGGCTACAGTAACCACTTTAATTAGCTTGATTGGTCTATGATAAGTCATAAACAATTACTAAAATCAATATCAACATTTCTGACGAATCATTTACAAGAAGAAACAATTGCCGTATTGGAATACACAAAATTAAAAAGCCGAGACTTGTTGGTTAAACTTATCTCGGCTCTTAGAGGTTTTGGTTTTGTTACAGCAATTGAGAAAAATTATTCAGTCTTCTGGGCAATTGATCTGTCAAATATTCAATTGGTTAGAGAAGTAATGACAGATCGCTTGAAAGAAATAGCTAAATCTTATCAAATGGTTTAAGATTCTCAAATGTCTTTTGCTTATTTTTGAATATTTTATACAGGCGTTTTGATTCTCTTATTGATTCTTGCTTCATATCTACCATAAGTTTAAGCACAGCAAATGGAAGAATAATAGGAGTAACAAAAAGATAAAGAACATCGGTAAATTTATTGATGGTAATTTCTATTTTCATTTTAGTTCTCCTTCTTTTGTTGTGATTCTGAATATCTCTTTGCGTTCATTTGTTTCCGTTCGTCAGAAGATTTATTTACTTTGTTAATAGCTTCTTCATCGGATATATTCGCATATTGTTCAAATTTTAGTAAAAGATTGCGTTCTTGCGATATTATCCGAATATTATCTAATGTGTAGTCTCCAAGCTTATCCACACGGTCAATTGAAGGAATACCACCAAGTTTGATAATAGACATAACAATCTCTTCATTCTTCATCCAAAAAGATACCCATTCTTCTTTTGTAATGAGTAATTTAATATTTTTCTTCAAATAAGAAATATGTTGATGATTGTGCTGAACTGAAGTAGCGGATGAATAAGCAGAATTTGTGGTTCTTTGCTGAACTGATGTGTAAGAGGTGTATGGATAGATTGACATAGGATCTTCAATTCTCTTCTTTCTATCATTATCCACCTTCTTCTTAGATGAACAATCCATGCAATATGGGTGTAAGATATGTTTGTTAGATTTCTTTTGGACTGAAAATGATTGATGTGGCTTTGTTTCTCCACAAATCAAGCAAGTTCCGTATGCTGGTAGGTCAATATTATTAGCTGCGAGATATTCTTCTGTGTAAAGTTTCTTCATTTTGTAGTCTCCTTGTGTTAGCTCTACATTAATATTTAGAATAACTATTTCCTAATAGTCTTAACATTTCCCAGTTTAGGCTCTACATTTTTGTTTTTGATAATTAATTACATGAAACGACGACCTAAACCCATTACTTTTGGCAATATTATATCTGATGAAGAAGCAAAAAATAATTATGGATTCATATACAAAATCTTATTTGATGATGGAAGTTATTACATAGGGCAGAAAAGTTTCAAAGCTAAAGCATCTTGGATCACATATCAGTCGTCTCAGTCACATATCAAACAATTATTAAAAACAAATGAAGCATCTTATGAGATTTTGATGTTATGTAAGACGAAAAAGTTGCTAACATATTACGAAATGTGGTTTCAAATGATGAATAATGTGCTTACAGATGAGAAAAGTTTGAATAAAAACATATGTGGGAAATATTTTAGGAGAGATTTTGTATGAAACTTGTAATGATAAGAAAATATTATGATTTGGATAGAACCATCGGTGAAATGTTTCTGGATAAAGATGGAAAAAGAGAATTTCTATGCTTTACATTAGAGGATTCGATTACAACACACAAAATTTATGGAGAATCTGCTATAGCCGATGGTAAATACAATGTTGTTAATTCACTAAGTAATCGTTTTAAGAGAATATTACCAGAATTATTGAACGTTAATGGATATGCTGGAGTAAGAATTCATGGTGGAAATACGGAAAAAAATACACTTGGATGTATTTTAGTCGGAAGTCAAACAGATTGGAAAACTAAAATATGGAATTGCGGACCATCTGTTGACAAAATCGTGGAAATAATTAAAGAAAATCGTGGAAAAATTGAATTAGAGATTTATTAAACAGCTTCTTTCAGCAACTTAGGCGAAATTCCAAATCTAAGAATAATTTCGATACGAATATTAGTTACGAAATCTTCATTTTCAGAGTATGAATTTTTGAACTTTCGTACAACTTGGTCAGATTCATCGAGCAGAAGAATCATTCCGTTTTTAAGTTTCCACAAATAATTAGTATTTTCTAATATATCTGGCTGTTTCATTTCTTTTTCCAGTTGGGTTTTAGATTTACCATGAATCTTCTTAAACTCGTAAGCTTTTGATTTGTATTCTCTTTTCATATTTAGACTTTCTTTAAATTTATTAGTAACGCAATAGTAAACAGAGTATGGTCTGATTTAATTATAGACCAATCAACAAAATCATTCTTTGAACAATTCTCATCTCCAGGTAACCAACGAAGATTTTCCGGTAAGTGAGCCAATCTAACGTGCTCTGGGTTATCTAAATTGAAGACAGACAGTGGAATTATATGGTCCAAATGATAGTTATCTGCTGG
>WBZP01004583.1_pt1 | contig 14370 bp, 16 predicted proteins | sample 5204301 | NCBI WGS metagenome assembly WBZP01 (sample SAMN12412401, study PRJNA552823) | activated sludge metagenome | isolation source: activated sludge from nitrification reactor of wastewater treatment plant... | place: USA: Pennsylvania | collected 2017 | reverse complement strand
CGCCAAGATCGCCGGCGTCGAGATGTGCGACGCCTATAACCGACAATACGGGACCGCCTACGTCGCGGTCATGCCCACCAACCTCTACGGTCCAAACGACAACTTTGATCTGGAAACCTCCCATGTCCTGCCGGCGTTGATCCGCAAATTCCACCTGGCCAAACTGGCTCAGGCTCAGGACTGGGACAGCATCGCCCAAGATGTCGCCCGTTTCGGCCCGATCCCCGCCGATCTCCAGCACGCCCTGGGCATTCCCCCGGCGCCCCCGACCGCCCCGCGCGTCTTGCTCTGGGGAACCGGAACCCCCGGCGTGAATTCCTCCATGTGGACGACATGGCCGCCGCCTGCGTCCATATCGGCCTGCACACCGACGTTACCGAACTGCTCAACATCGGCACCGGCAGCGACGTCACCATCCGTGAACTCGCCGCCCTGATCGCTGGGATCGTCGGCTACACCGGCCCGATCGATTACGACCCGACCAAACCCGACGGCACCCCGCAAAAACGGCTGGATGTCTCCCGCCTGGCCGAGCTGGGCTGGCGCGCGAGTATCGATCTCGCTACCGGCCTCAAAACCACCTATGACGGGTATGTCATGGAAGGGCAAAAACGGCGCTGAACGCAGCGGCTTGGCAGAATAGATGCCACGCTATTGAAACCCACCGCACCATTGCGAGCGATTCCGATGACCAACGATCTACTGAACGACATTCTCAACACATTCAAAACCCACGGCAACGCCCCCAATCTGCACGCCGAAACCCTGGTGTTCGCCGGTGAAGTCTGGATCAACATCCTCGCGCCCCAACCGACCGAAGCGATGCACCAACTCGCCCGCGACCTGGAAAGCGAATTCGACGAACTGGGGCGCTGCGTCGTGATACAGGTGCGACGGCCCGCCAGCGGCATCGGAGGCTGGCTCACCGGTTTAGGGCATCGGATGCTCGGAATGCGGATGATCTGAATTGTCAACCGCGCCCGAACAAGCGTTGCAACCAGGAGCCTCTCGAACGGATCAAACGAGCGTTCGTACTCAGGGCCGGCGGCGCCGGCAACCGTTCGGGTTCCAAATTATCCAGTATACCTTGTGGACGGGTTTGCACCAGATGATGCGCTTCCCCGCCGCCTACCCAGCGCTCCGCCGCCCGTTGCCCCTCCGCCAGCAGCGGCGGCCGCCGGCTCACGCCATGCGAGTCGGTGGCCAAAATATGGACCCAGCCCTCATCGAGCAACCGTTCGCCCCAGTACTGGGCCGCTTCGCCGAACCGGCCGGTCAGACTGCCGGCGGTGACCTGCATCCAGGCGCCCTTGCGGGCCAGTTCCACGAAGGTCTCGTAGCGATCCTCGATCCAGCTCAAGCGTTCGGGATGGGTGATCACCGGCACGTAGCCGGCGGCCAACAAATCGAACACCGTTTCCGCCAGCCGGGGCGGGGCGACATGGTGGGGCGGCTCCAGCAGGAAATAGCGGCTGTCGTGCAGGGTTGGCACCCGGCCGGCGCGCAGACCAGCCACCAGGTCCGGGGCGATGTGGGTATCGGCGCCCAAGGTCAGCCGCAGCGGGATGCCGGCCTCATCCAGCCGGGTCTGGAGTTCCGCCACCGCCTGGCGGATGGCCGGACCGTTGTTCTCGTACATCCCCGGATAGATATGCGGGGTGCAGGCAACGACTTTAATACCGTCATCGGCGGCGATTCGGGCCATGGCCAGCGACGTGGCGAGATCGGGCGCGCCGTCGTCGATCCCGGGTAATAAATGGCAATGCAGGTCGATCATGTTCTTTCCAAACAACCTTATCGATGAAACTCAGCGCTCGACCAGAACCGGTCCCACTGCATCCAGCGCCAGGACCGTCCGCGTCTCCCAAACCAGTCGCACCGACTCCGGCAACCGCACCGCCATCGCAATCGGCAGATGATCCGAAAACATGCAGTCCAACACCTCGACCTGCTCGACCACGATGGATGGCGAGACCAGGATGTGATCCAGTTGTCGGCTTGGCCGCCAGCTCGGAAAAGTGTACAGCCCCGGCGCTGGTTCGCACAGGCGAGCGGTTTCCACCAGCACCGCCAGTTCCGGGCTATCCAAATCGCAGTTGAGATCGCCCATCAAGATGACGTGGCGGTAATCGCACACCCGCTCCGCCAGAAATTCAATCTGCTGCAGCCGGCCGCGCCGGCCCAGCGCCATATGCAGAATCAGCACATGCAGCGCATCCGGCCCGGAACCGAACCGGACCTCCAAAACCCCCCGGCCCGGAATCAGCCCCGGCAACTTGTGCTCGGTGATGGCGTCCGGCCGCGCCCGGCTCAGCACCGCGTTACCGTGCTGGGAAATCATCCCAATCCGGCGGTTGGACTGATCGAACACATGCTCGAAACCGGCCTGGTCGGCCAGATACTTGACCTGGTTGACGAACCCGCTGCGCAGGCTGCCCGCGTCCACTTCCTGCAAACCGACCAGGTCGTAATCGGCCAGCACCCGGGCGATGCCATCGAGATTGCTCATCCGCGACGGCACCGGCACCAGATGCTTCCAACTCCGGGTGAAATACTGGGAATACGTGCGGGTGGTCAATCCGCTCTGGATGTTGTAGCTGAGCAAACGCAGGCAGCATTGCGGCTCCGCGGGATCGGCCATTCCAGTTACGCCCTCAGCCGCGCGGCGTGGCTGGCTTGGCGATCAGGAAATCCACCACGTCGAAAAACCGGGGCGAGCGCACGTTGTACTGGCCACCGACGATCACCGTCGGCACCCCGCGCACCCCGTAACGCTGGGCTAGCTGATTGCCGCGCCGCAACTGAGTCTCGGTCTGGAAGGATGTGTAAGCCTTGCGGAACGCCTCCTGATCCACCCCATGCTCGGCGAAGAACGCCGCCAACTCGTCCTCGGTCGTCAACCGGCGCTTCTGGTGGATGGCGTCGAACAGTGGCTGATGCACTTTGTCCAGCACGCCCAGCGCCTCGGCGGCGTAATAGGCGCGGGCACTGGGTTCCCAGTTCGCGCCGAAGACCACCGGGATCCGGGTGAAAGTCACGTTTTCCGGTTTGCGCTTTAGCCATTCCCGCGCCGTCGGCTCCAGATCGTAACAGTGCGGGCATGTGTACGAAAAAAACTCGACCACCTCGGGCTTGTCGGGCGTGGCCGGCGGTATCGGCGTTGGCAGGCGCACGTAATCCCTGCCCTCCTCGAACGCGGGCGGCGCGGGTGGATCGGCGGCGCGGGCGACGACCAGTGGCAACGCACAGGCCAGCAGTATCAGCAGCAGGCGGCGGAGCGAATGCAACATGGGATGAAATCCTCGGGTTCGAAGGGTGAAAATGAGGCGCGGCGGATCGGCCTAGAGCGTACCGTAGGAGTGTAGTCCGGACAGGAACATATTCACGCCTAAAAAGGCGAACAGGGTGACGAACAGGCCGATCACCGCCCACCACGCCATCGGCGCGCCGCGCCAGCCCTTGGTCAGCCGCAGGTGCAGCCAGGCGGCATAGTTCAGCCAGACGATCAGCGCCCAGGTCTCCTTGGGATCCCAGGACCAGTAGCCGCCCCACGCTTCCGCCGCCCACAGCGCGCCAAGAATCGTCGCGATGGTGAAGGCGGCAAAGCCCAGGGCGATGGCCTTGTACATGACATCGTCCAGCAGTTCCAGCGGCGGCAACACCGCGGCCAACACGCCATCGGGACGACGGGTCTCGGCGCGCTGGCGCAGCAGATAAGCCACGCCCAGCATCGCCGCCAGGGCGAAAGCGCCATAGCCGATGAAATTGGCCGGCACATGGATCTTCATCCAGTAGCTCTGCAGGGCCGGAATCAGCGGCTGGATGTGATGCGCCTCGCGATCGAAGGCGTACCACAAAAGGAAACCGACGGCGCCGCTGATCGCCAGCAGGGCGAAGCCGCCCATGGCGCGGGTGCGATGGCGGTCCTCGTAGAACAGGTAGAGCAGGGCGGTGATCAGCGCGAACAGCACGAATACTTCATAGAGATTGCTGACCGGAATGTGGCCGATGTCGGCGCCCAACAAATACGACTCGCGCCAACGCACCAGCAGGCCGGTCATCCCCAGGACGGTCGCGCACCAGGTCAGCGCGGTCGCGGTCTTGCCGACAAACTCGGAGCGGGAAAACAGGGCAGCGAAATAAGTGACGGTCGCCAGCACGTACAGCGCGCTCATCCACATGAATGCGGCCTGGCTTTCCAAAAAATACTTGAGCAGGAAATCGCTCTTGCGCAGTTCATAGTCGGTTCCATAACGCCACAGCGCCAGCACCGCCAGCACCGCCAGCGCCAAGGTGAACGACCGGACCGGTTTCCAGTACAGGCCCCACGCGATCAGCGCCAGGGTGGCGCCGAACTGGATGGCGACCTCGTAGCCATCCATATAGGGTTGGTACAGCCACCAGGCATAGCCCGATCCCGCCGCCGCCAACAGCGCCCAGAGCATGTCCCCGGCCGCCAACCTCTGCCGCCAGGACGGCGGTTCCCACTGTTCGAGCATCGCTTCGCGTGTTACCGCCATTGCCGACAGGCCTCTCTCAGCACATTGTTGCACAAGGGAACATCAGTCATCCGAACGTCGGGACTCCGGCGCTCCCAGCCGCCGCGACAGCGTCGCCTCCAGTTCGGCGAACTCGCGAGCGAACTCCACCTGGTGGCGGTTGCCCGTACCGGCCAGAATCAACCGTGCTCCACCCTCTTCGGCCGCGATCCAGGCCCACAGCCGACGGTGCGAAGTATAAAACATGACGAAGATACCGATGACCAGAAACGCAAAGCCGGCGTAGACCACGCCAGCAGCTCCGCTGTGGGTCACCTGCAAGCCGGACGCTTCCACCTGCTGAAACCCGGTCAATTGCAGATAAAGCGACGAGCCGTAAGCCGGCAAGGCGGATACGGCCGACAGGGCGTCGTTGAAAAAGGCATCCTCGCGCTCGCCCACGCCCTGCTCCAGGTTCACCCCTTCCTCGCGCAACAGGTCCAGGAAAATCTCGGCCAAAGCATCGCGCAGGATGTTGAGATACAGCGTCGTCGCTTCCTTCAGCCGGTCGGCGGGCACCACCTCCCTGGCCCGCTCCGTCACCGCCGCGAAACCGCCCTGGGCGAACAATCCAACCAGATTCAGGCGCACCTGATTGAGATCGCGCTGGAAGTCGGGACTCTCGCCCGTCGCTGGCGTGCGCGCCAGCAGCGCGCGCAATCTGTCCGCATCGCGCAACCGGGCGTTGAAGCGCAGGAAGCGTTCGGGGCTGTTGTTCGCATCCGCCGGGATGTGCAGATAGGTGAATTCCGCCCCCGGCCGCGCGCGCGCGCCGCTGATGAAAAACCAGCGATTCTCAAGCTGGACCGGCGCCATGTAATTAAGGTACTCGTGCACCTCGCCAACGGTGTCGCGCAATTTGAAACCGACGCTGGGACCAAAATTGCGGAACTTGCGATCGCCAGGCTGGGCGCCGGGTTCCGGCAGCAGATTGAACAGCCGGAAATCGTCCAGCTCCAGCCGGAGCGTCCCGGCGGTTCCCGCCACCGCGAGCGCGCCGCCCACCTCGCCCTTCGCATCAACCGGCTCCAGCCGGCTGGCGGTCAGCGGCCAGGCGCGCAACTCCAGTTTGGAGCCGCCATCGCCAAAATCGGACTGGTAAATGGCGTAACCGCGATAGGTCAGCGGATGATTGACCCGGATCGTCGCATCCAGCGGCCGGTCGCCCAAGTGTTCCTTGTCATGGATGCGCACCTGGCTAACGAAAGATTTCGGCTGGCCGGTGGCGTGATACTCGACCTGGAAATCCTTGAGTTCGATGGCGAAAGGCAGTTCCTGCACCAGGAAGCCATCGCGCAGCCGCAGAAACACGAAGCTGGCGGCGCTGCCCTCGGGCAACATGACGTTGCCACGAAACGCCGGCACCGCGCCGGGCGCCAGCCGGCTGACCGGAGGAATGTCGCGGGCGGCCAAGTTACGGGTCTCGATGGCGATCTCGCCGCGCCATTCCTTCAGCTTCAGCCAAAGGTTTCCATCCAGCAGACCGCCGATGCCAATCACCACCACCGCCGCGTGGGTGAATAAATAGCCCAGCCGGTTGTGGCGGCCCTTCATCGCCGCCGCTACCTGGCAGTCGCCATGGTCCTGGACCCGCCAGCGGTAGCCGCCGGCGCGGAAGACGCTGGCGACCTCGGCCAGCACCGCGGTGGGCGCGCGCTCCGGCAACCGCCATTCGGCGTACTGGTGGAAACCGCGCAGCGATTCAAGCCGAACCTGGATGCGAAACCGGACCATTTCCCGCACCATGCCGGGAACCTGGCGGTACAGGCAGACGCTGGTCGAGAGCACGAGAAACGCCAGGATTGCGATGAACCAGCCGGCGCCATAGACATCGTACAGCCCTAGGCGGCCGAACACCTGAAACCAGAACGGCCCGAACTTGAGCACGTAGTCCGGATAAGGTTGGTTCTGTTGCAATACCGTGCCGATGACCGAGGCGATGGCCACCACCAACAGCAGGGTGATCGCGAGGTTCATGGAACCTAGAAACTCCAGCAGCACCCAGCCCAGGGTACGGCGCTGGGCGGGCTTGCGCGCGATGATGGTGTCGCTCACGGCGGGGTCGGGAGTGGTTATGGGGCGGGTGGAGTTGCTCAGGATGTCGCCTACAGCGCCGCAAAAGAGCGTCGGGAGTGGTTATGGGGCGGGTGGAGGGGTTCGAACGGTCTTTCGACCCGGCCGGCCAGAATCCGTTCACGATCCTGGTCCGCGCGGGAGATAAAAAAGGGTGGCCCGATCGGCCACCCTCGCAATCACCTCAGGGGTATCCAGCCCGGTTCGACCGGGTTCCTATTGCAAACCCTGGATATAGGACGCCACCGCCTTGATTTCCGGGTCGGTCAGCTTGGCGGCGACGCCGCGCATCATCTGGCCGGCGTCGTTGGCGCGTTCCATGGCGCGGAAGGCCTTCAACTGGGCTTCGACGTAATCGGTGTGCTGGCCAGCCAACGCCGGGAACTTGGCGGCTGGGTTACCAGCCCCGGTGGCGCCATGGCAGGCCGCGCAGGCCGAGACGCCGCTAGTCAGGTTGCCGCCGCGGAACATGGCTTCACCAGTCGGGGCCAGGGCCGGGTCGGCTGCGCCGGGAGTGATCTTTTGCGAGGCGAAGTAGGCCGCCAGATCCTCCATGTCCTGCGGGCTCAGCGGCGCCACCATGCCCATCATGATCGGGTTGGCGCGGGCGCCGCTCTTGTATTCCTGCAACTGTTTGACCAGGTAATCGGCGCTTTGCCCCGCCAGCTTGGGATACTGGACATTGGCGCTGTTACCGTCCGGATTGTGACAAGCCGCGCAGGTGACGGACTTGGTTTTGCCGGCGGTGGGGTCGCCAGCGGCCAGCGCGGCAGTCGCGGAACCGAGCAATGCGCATGTCGCGGCGATCACAACGAGTTTTTTCATTTTTGGAAGGCTCCTGTACGATGACGATATTCGGTTCAGGCGACCTGCCGCCGACACGAAATAGGGTGGCGCGGATCGGCGACCGAGCCTCGCTTAGGTCGCGGCGGAACCCGTGTTTACCTGGATGGATCCCGCCCCGCGAAAGCGGCGGTTTTATATATCAGTTTCGGCCCTTGAGTTCAATGAAAAACCCTAACAAACTTACTTCTATTCCAGCGCTCAGCCCAGCCGCCATTCGCTATCGCACCGTCAGCTTCCTCATTAGCGTCAATGCCTTGGCGCAACTGCCACCCGATATGGGCCGGGAAGTGGCTTTCGCCGGCCGTTCCAACGCCGGCAAGTCCAGCGCCCTCAACGTACTGACCGGCCAGCGGCAGCTCGCCCGGGTCAGCAAAACACCGGGCCGAACCCAGTTGCTTAATTTCTTCCTGGTGGAACCGGAACGCTATCTGGTGGATCTGCCCGGCTACGGCTACGCCCAGGTGCCGGATGCGATTCGCCGGCATTGGCGGGCGCTGCTGGAACGCTACCTGCGCGAGCGCGCCACCTTGCGCGGCCTGATGCTGCTGATGGATATCCGCCACCCGCTAACCGTGCTGGACCGCCAGATGCTGAACGGATGCGCCTACCGCCAGCTTCCCGCCCATGTGCTGCTGACCAAGGCCGACAAGCTCGGGCGCGGCGCGGCACGGACGGCGCTGCAACAGGTGCAACACACGCTGAAAACCGATTATCCGCGCACCAGCGCGCAACTGTTTTCGGCGCCGACCGGGCTGGGGATAGACGAAGCCCATGCCCAACTGGACGAATGGCTGGGATACTGAATTCAAATCCCACGCACCGAGGGAGGATCGGACAGCCTCCGCCACCCGCCAGCCAGCAACCGCGCTTGCAAGGTCTGGGTGATCAATTCACCGATCCGTTCCAGAAACAGCGTGCCCATGCCGGGATGAAAGCGTCTGGCGTCGCCGCTGCCCACCGCCAGCAAACCGCGCCATTCGCTTCCACCCAGCGGAATCAGCGCCGCCGATACGGCAAGACAGGCGCCGCCGCCAAACAGGACGGTGGCCTGTTCCTGACTCAAGCGGCCGCATTGGGGTCGGCCGGCGCGAAACACGTTATCAAATAGCCCGATCACGTCCGGACGCAGAAACTCCTCCACCGCGCTCAGCCCGGCGGTGGGTGGCATCGCCAGACACAGGGCGATGCAATCAGCCTTGAATTCATCGCGCAGGATCGTCTTGATGCCATGCAGCAGCTCATCCAGCCCGCCTCGCGCGTCCAGCAAGCCCAGCGCCAGCCGTTGCACCCGTTCCGCCAACCGGTCGTTGTCGCGGGCGATGGCGACCAGTTCCATCAGCTTGTCGCGCAGGCGCTGGCAATGCTCCCGCAGCAAGCGATTCTGATACTCCAGCAGCGACACCGCCGGCCGGCAGGGATGCGGAACGCGCAGGTTCTCCGCCAGATCGGGATGATGCGTAAAGAATTCCGGATGGTCGCGCAGGTAGGCCGCCACCGCCGGTTCGGGATCCGGCGCCTCGCATTCCTCGTTCATAACTCGATCCCCCCCTCGAACACCGTCGCCGCCGGCCCGGTCAGAGTCACCGACTCGCCCTCGCCAGCCCAGTGAATGCTCAGCTCGCCACCAGGTAGCGCGACCCGGACGTTCGGCCACAGCAGACCCCACAGCCGGCCCGCCACCACCGCCGCGCAGGCGCCGCTACCGCAGGCCAGAGTCTCGCCGGTTCCCCGCTCGAACACTCGCAGGCGGATGTGATCCGGAGCCAAGATCTGCATGAAACCGATGTTGGCGCGCTGGGGAAACCGGCCGTGCCGTTCCAGCAGCGGCCCCAGGTGCGCCACCGGGGCATAGTCTACATCGTCCACTATCAGCACCGCGTGGGGATTGCCCATCGACACTACCCCGACTTCGAGTTCCAGGCCGTCGGCGGCGATGGGATAGCGGAGGGCGCGCTCGGTGGCGAAGAAAGGAATATCGATCGGCTCGAGCCGGGGCTGGCCCATGTCCACCGCCACCCGCCCGTCCGGCTGAATGCGCAGCCGCAGCAGACCAGCGGCGATGACCACCTGGAGATCGTCCTTGTCGGTCAGCCCACGGTCGCGGACGAAGCGGGCGAAACAGCGGGCGCCGTTACCGCACTGCTCCACTTCGCCGCCATCGGCGTTGAAAATGCGGTAACGGAAAGCAGCCTCCGGCCGGTCGGACGCCTCCACCAGCAGCACCTGGTCGCAACCGATGCCAAAGTGGCGGTCGGCCAGCCGACGAATCCGCGCCGGATCCAGCGCCACGGTCTGGTTGATGCCGTCAATCACCACGAAATCGTTGCCGAGTCCGTGCATTTTGGTGAAATGAATTTTCATGGCGTCAACCCCGTCCGATCCAGGCAATCTTAATACGGATACTTTTTCACCTTGAACCTTTCGCCTCGTTTTCAACTCCGGCCAGTCCAGGCGATCTTGTACAAATCCAGCCGCCGGTCGCGGAAATTGCGCACACTGCCATGTACCCGCATTTCCTTGAGGCTGTCCAGATCCAAATCCACGATCAGGGTCATCTCAGTATTCGGCGTGGCCTCGGCGGCAATGGCGTCGTGCGGAAAGGCGAAGTCGGACGGGGTGAATACCGCCGCCTGGGAGTACTGCATATCCATGTTCTCCACTTTCGGCAGGTTGCCGACACTGCCGGAGATCACCACATAGCATTCGTTCTCAATGGCGCGGGCCTGAGCGCAGCGCCGCACCCGCAGATAGGCGTTCTTGGTGTCGGTCCAGAACGGCACGAACAGAATCTGCATGCCCTGATCGGCCAGCAGCCGCGGCAGTTCCGGAAACTCTACGTCATAACAGATCAGAATGCCGATCTTGCCGATATCCAGCTCGAATACCTTGAGGGCGTCACCGCCCTGCAAGCCCCAGTAGGAACGCTCGTCAGGGGTAATGTGCAACTTGGATTGCTTGTCCCAGGTGCCGTCGCGCCGACACACATAGGCGGCGTTATACAAAGCGCCGTCGCTGTATTCGGGCATGCTGCCGGCAATGATGTTGACATTATAAGCGACCGCCAATTGGACAATGGCTTCACGCAGCGGATCGGTGAACTCGGCCAATTGCCGCACCGCCTCGGCGGTATTGCGCTGGTTGAACTGCGCCATCAGCGGGCCGTTGAAAAATTCCGGGAACAGCACGATGTCGGTCTTGTAACCGGCCACTGCGTCCACGAAATACTCGACCTGCTGCAACATCTCCTCCAGCGAGGCGGTCTGGCGCATTTGCCACTGGACCGCGCCGACTCGCACCACCGACTTGCGTCCGCCGATCAAAACCTCCTTGTCCTCGTAGTAAATGTTCAGCCATTCCAGCAACACCGCATAGGCTCTGGATTCATCGTCGTCCGGCAGGTAGCCGGTGATGATCTTGCGAACGTGGAAATCGTTGGCCAACTGGAAGGTGAGAATCGGGTCCACCTGTTCCTTGGCTCGAACCCGTTCGACATACTGCTGCGGGGTCAGCTCATGGGCGCACCGGCCATAGCCGGGAATCCGGCCGCCAACCACGATGGCGCGCAGGTTGAGCTTTTCGCACAGTTCCTTGCGGGCGTCGTACAGCCGCCGACCCAGCCGCATATCGCGGTAAGTGGGGTGGACGAAGATATCGACCCCATACAGAGTATCGCCGTTGGGATCGTGGGTGGTGAGATAACCGTCGCCAATGATCTGCCAGTAAGTATGCCGGTCGCCGTAGCGGCCGTAATCCACGATCAGGCTGATGGCCGCCGCCGCCACCTTGCCGTTGTCCTCGATGCAGATCTGCCCTTCCGGGAAGCGGGCAATCTGCGAAGCGAACTGCTCGCGGGTCCAGGCCCCATCCATATTGGGGTAGACCAGTTCCATGATTTCCTGAACGTCGCCATAGTCGGACAAGCGCAGGTTGCGTAGTTTCAGCCGGTGCTGGACCGGGTGTTCGAAGGTTTTTTCAGCCATGTTTACCGTATCAGTTGAATGTGGTCGCGGTAGATGCAACGGTCCATTACCACCGTCAGGCCGGCCTCCCGCGCCCGCAAGGCCGCCACTTCATCCATCACGCCATCCTGCAGCCACAAGGCCAACGGTTTCAGGGCAATACAGTCGTCCACGATGGCGGCGACATGACTCGATTCCCGAAAGACATCCACCAGATCCACCGGTTCCGGCAAGTCGCGCAAACTGGGGTAAGCCTTCTCGCCCAGCACCTCCGATACAGCGGGATTGACCGGGATGATGCGGTAACCGAAGCCTTGCAGCGCCCGGGCGACGCCATGGCTGGGCCGCCCCGGCGAGGCGGACAGCCCGACTACAGCGATAGTTTTGACTCGTTGCAACAGGGCGCGGATCTGATCGGCGGACGGATTGGCGAAACGGGTGTTCATCAGTCTGACTCCTCGAAATAGCTCGCTTTCACGCCATCACCGACTCGCCCGCGTACAGATCCACGATCCTCTCGCGCCAACGCACCACCTGGAACCGGTCGCCGTCCACCATCACCTCGGCGGCACGCGGCCGGGAATTGTAATTGGAACTCATGGCGAAGCCATACGCGCCGGCGGAGCGCACCGCCAGCAGGTCGCCCGGTTCGATGTTCAATTCCCGATCCTTGCCGAGAAAATCGCCGGTCTCGCAGATCGGTCCCACGACATCGTAGCGACGCGATTCGCCCTGGGTACGCGGTTCGACCGGGATGATCGCTTGCCAGGCCGAATACAGCGCCGGTCGCAACAGGTCGTTCATCGCCGCGTCCACCACCGCGAAGCTCTTCTCTTCACCCTGCTTGAGCAGTTCCACCCGCGTCACCAGAATGCCAGCGTTGCCGACAATCGCCCGGCCCGGTTCGATCAGGATTTCGTAGGGCTTGCCGCGCAAATGCTCCATGAGGGCAGCGGCATGATCAGCCGGCAGCGGCGGTTCCTCGTCGCGGTAGCGGATACCCAATCCGCCGCCGAGATCGAGATGGCGGATCTGAACACCCTGCCCTTCCAGCCGCGCCACCAGCGCCAATACCCGCTCCAGCGCGTCCACGAATGGCGTCACCGTCGTCAGTTGCGAACCGATGTGGCAGTCCACGCCGACCACGCGCAGATGCGGCGAGACGGCGGCCCGGCTGTAAACCGCCAGCGCCTGGTCCACGGCGATGCCGAATTTGTTCTGCTTCAGGCCGGTGGAAATATAGGGATGGGTGTTGGCGTCCACGTCGGGGTTGATGCGCAACGACACCGGCGCGTGCTGACCCCGTTCCGCCGCCACCAGTTCCAGCAGCGCCAGTTCCGATTCGGATTCAACGTTGAAGCAGTGGATGTTGAGTTCCAGGGCGCGTTCCAGTTCATCGCGGCGCTTGCCGACCCCGGAGAACACCACCTTGCCGGGATCGCCGCCCGCCACCAGCACCCGCTCCAGTTCCCCGACCGACACGATGTCGAAGCCCGAGCCCAGCCGGGCCAGCAGGTTCAGCACCGCCAGATTGCTGTTGGCCTTGACCGCGTAGCAGACCAGGTGTGGGTGGTCGCCGAAGGCGCGGTCGAAAGCGCGCCAGTGCCGCTCGATGGTGGCGCGGGAGTAGATGTAGCAGGGGGTGCCGACCGTCGCCGCGATGTTGGCGACCGGCACGTCCTCGGCGAACAGCCGGTCGTGACGATATTCAAAATGATCCATGGTTCAGTGCTTCGCGGTCGGGGGCTGCTCGGACGATGGCGGTTGCGCGGGCGGTTTGGGCAGATACAGCGGGCCTTTCTGGCCACAGCCGGCCAGCAAGGCGACCAGCAGCAACCACGGCAGCAACGATCCAGGGCGAAACGCGCGCATTCGGGCCAATCCTCGCGGGCGGCGAATAAAAGGTTGTCAGTATAACCCGCATTCAGCCAGCGGGCGCGGCTTGACAAGCCGGGGCGCTTCGCGGCTAATTCCGCTCGACTGCTTGCCACGGGAACCCTCCTTATGACTGAAACGCCGCTGACCACCCTCGAAATCGAACCCACGGGCGCCGCCCGTTCCAGCGTGATCTGGATGCACGGTCTGGGCGCCGACGCCCGCGATTTCGAACCCATCGTTCCTGAACTGCGCCTGCCGGCGGAGCTGGGCATCCGTTTCGTCTTCCCCAACGCCCCGATCCGGCCCGTCACCGTCAACGGCGGGATGCAAATGCGCGCCTGGTACGACGTGCTGAGCATGGATCTGCCGCGTCAGGAAGACCCCGATGGTGTGTACGACTCGGAGCGGGCGATTTACGCGCTGCTCGAACGCGAGAAGAAATGCGGCGTTCCCGCCGAACGCATCGTGCTGGCCGGCTTTTCCCAGGGTGGGGCGATGGCGTTGCATACTGGGCTGCGCTATCCCGACCGGCTGGCCGGCATTCTGGCCCTGTCCTGCTACATTCCTTTAGCCAACAAACTGCATAGCGAACGGCGGCCGGCCAATCAACAGACACCGATCTTCATGGCCCACGGCGATTATGACACCGTCATTCCGATGCGCTACGGTCAGCAAAGCGCCGAGTTGCTGGAAAGCCTGGGTTATCGGGTGGAATGGCAGGATTACGGCATGGGCCACGAGGTGTGTTGGGAGGAAATCCGCGACGTCGCCGGTTGGCTGGCGCGGGTGTTGGCGGTGTCGCTGGCTTGAGCAGAACAGTGAACCAATGGATTCGTAGTCATGGCGTGCGGGTTGGCCCGGGCTAGTGTTTCAACCGGGCTGGATTGACGACTTGTTCTTGCCCCCTCCTGATTAGCAAGATTCTTCAGTCTGCCGAAGCCAACGGGCAGGGCGTGGTCGAGACCTATCGGGCGGTGAATCAGACCCTGCTGCTGGCGTTCGACGGCGTGCCGTATTTTTCCTCGCCGACGATTCACTGCCCCCCGTGCTCGATTCGACACCACGCCAACGGTTCG
>WBZP01004582.1_pt1 | contig 14371 bp, 10 predicted proteins | sample 5204301 | NCBI WGS metagenome assembly WBZP01 (sample SAMN12412401, study PRJNA552823) | activated sludge metagenome | isolation source: activated sludge from nitrification reactor of wastewater treatment plant... | place: USA: Pennsylvania | collected 2017 | reverse complement strand
CCACCAGTTCCTCGGCGTCAATAACGCCATTGCCTCGATGCTCGAAGCGCGCACCCTCGGCCACGGACGCGGCGGCGTGTTCTGGCAGACGCAGGGCAGCGGCAAGAGCTTCTCGATGGTCTTCTTCGCCCAGAAGGTGCTGCGAAAACTCGCCGGCAACTGGACCTTCATCATCGTCACCGACCGGGTGGAACTGGACGAGCAGATCGCCAAGACCTTCAAGACCACCGGCGCGGTGAGCGAGGCCGAGGGCGACGAATGCCACGCCGGCAGCGGCGCCCATCTGCGCGAGCTGCTGCGCGGCAACCACCGTTACGTTTTCACGCTGGTGCACAAGTTTCAGACGCCGGAGCTGCTGTGCGAGCGTTCCGACGTGATCGTGCTGACCGACGAGGCGCACCGCAGCCAGTACGACACGCTGGCGCTGAACATGCGCGCCGCGCTGCCCAGGGCGATGTTCCTGGCCTTTACCGGCACGCCGCTGATTGCTGGCGAGGAGCGCACCAAGGAAGTCTTCGGCGATTACGTTTCGATCTACGACTTCCAGCAGTCCATCGAGGACGGCGCCACGGTGCCGCTGTTCTACGAGAACCGCACACCGGAGTTGCAGCTCGTCAATCCCGACCTCAACGAAGACATTTACCGCCTGATCGAGGACGCCGACCTTGACGACGATCAGGAGGCCAAGCTGGAGGGGGTACTGGGGCGGCAATACCATTTGATAACCCGCGACGACCGGCTGGAAACCGTGGCAAAGGACATCGTGCGGCACTTCCTCGGACGCGGAATGTTGGCCAATGCGGTCGGCAAGGCGATGGTGGTGTCGATCGACAAGGCCACCGCGCTGCGCATGCACGACAAGGTGAAGGCGCATTGGGCCGCGGAGACCGCGCGGGTACAAAAGGAACTCGGCGAACTGCACTACCAGCCTGGTGGCGGGATGACACCCGAACAGGCGCGGCGCGACCTGCGTATGGCCGAGCTGAAGCAGCGGCTGGAAGTTCTTACCAGCACCGACATGGCGGTGATCGTCTCGCCTGGGCAGAACGAAATCCAGCAGATGCAGACGCTCGGCCTCGACATCGAGCCGCACCGCAAGCGGATGAATTTGTCGTCTTCGTCCGGGCAGCCGGGGCTGGACGAGAAGTTCAAGGACACTGAAGACCCGCTGCGCCTGGTGTTCGTCTGCGCCATGTGGCTGACCGGCTTCGATGCGCCGAGCTGCTCGACGGTGTATCTCGACAAGCCGATGCGCAACCACACGCTGATGCAGACCATCGCCCGCGCCAACCGCGTCTTCCCCGGCAAGCACAGCGGCGTCATCGTCGATTACGCCAACGTTTTCACGTCGCTGGAAAAGGCGCTGGCCATCTACGGCGCCGGCAAGGACGGCAGGAGTCCTGTCAAAGACAAGCAGCAACTGGTTGAGGAACTGGGCAAGGCGGTGCTCGATGCCACGGCTTTCTGCGCCGCGCATGGCGTGATGCTGGGCGAGATCGAGGCAACGGATGCCGGCAGCATGGAGCGCCTGTCACGTATCCAGGACGGCATGAATGCGCTGATCTCACCCGACCCGCTGCGCCGCGACTTCTTTGCCCATGAGCGGCTGGTGAGCACGCTCTACCGTGCCGTGAAGCCCGACCCGTCGGCGCTGGAATTCGCCAGTCGTGTGGCCTGCCTGACCACGCTGGCCGAAGCTATCCGCGCCAAGCTAAACCCGAATCCGCCGGATGTTTCGCAGGTGATGAACGCGATCAACGGCCTGCTCGACGATTCGATTACCGGCCATGAAATCCGTCAGTCGGGACCGCCGGCACTCGACCTCTCCAAGATCAACTTCGAGGCGCTGGCAAAGCGCTTCAAGGAGTCCAGGCACAGGAACACGGACCTCGAAGTGCTCAAGGCCGCGATACGCGCCCAACTGGAAAAGATGATCCGGCTAAATCGCACCCGCGCCGACTTCGCGGAAAAGTTCGAGGCGCTGATTGAGAGCTACAACGCCGGCAGCCGCAACATCGAGGAATTGTTCGAGGAATTGGTGAAGCTGTCGAACAGCCTGAATGACGAACAAGAACGGCATGTGCGTGAAAACATGAGCGAGGAAGAGTTGGTGATCTTCGACATTCTCACGCGGCCGGCGCCGGAGTTGTCGGGCGAAGAACGCGCCGAGGTCAAGAAGGTCGCCCGCGAACTGCTGACGCGGCTCAAGGACTTGCTGGTGCTGAACTGGCGGCAAAAAGCGGCGGCGCGTTCGCAGTTGAAGTTGACCATCGAAGACACGCTCGACAGCGGCTTGCCGCGCGCCTATACGCCGGAGCTCTACAACCAGAAATGCTCGGCGGTGTTCGAGCATGTGTATGAGAGCTACCCGGAGCGGGATGCGGGAGTATACGCGTGAGGCGAGATTTGTTTGGCTGAACTGGCCATGTTCGGCCTAAAGTAGTAGACACGCCGACCACCGCGACCTCGACAGCCTATAACGGACGGCCATCTTTTTCCCGGCAGCTAACTGAGGGCGCATGGCCGTTTCAAGAACGGCAAATGGAGAACCTGAGCTCAGAGTGGGGAATGCATGCTCAAGTTCAGCGCGCTTTTTTCTCTTCTTTTATTTTATAGGGGCCGTCAGGAAACGCTTGAGGGCCGTAAAACACCTGGTAATTCGCCTGTTGTGCGAGAGGCAAGTAATTTGGCGCGGCACGCGTGATGGCGGCGCTGATCATTGAGGCGATCAGACCGGCTAGTGGCGAGCCGGACGAGTTGTTCTGCGGGGCATATACCATGCGCTTATTTTCTTTCCAGATCTCGGTGCCGTCACGACTGACCATCCGGTAATCGAGTTCGACGGTGACTTGTGTCGACAGTACGGCGTACTGGGCATCCCATCGGTTGATGGTGACGTAGAGAATCGCATCCGCATCGAATAGCTTGGCCAGAGTCTCGGGCGGTAACTGGTGGATTCGATCACCCTCGTAATAGCCTTCCTGTTCAAGGACAAATTTTGTCGTGTTGACCGGAAAAACATAGTAGCCCTTTTCGGCCAGAGGAATGGGCAAGGTGGTCAAGACGTAATTTGGAGCATCGACATCAAGCGATCTATTCACCGTCGGCACAACCAGAATCGAGCGCGGGGCGGTTGCGATGAAAGCGCTCATGTCTCTTTTGACCGGCTCCGTAACACAGCCGGCCAGCAAAGCAAGAAACAGGACCGATACAAGCCTCATGATTTGGTGTTGCCTTCGGCAAGGTCTTTGCGTCGTTCCAGATTCTTGATCATGGCATCCATCAGCCCCTTGCTTTCCGGCCAGGCATCACGTTCCTTTCCGTACATCGTGATGGCCTTGTCCTGCGAGCCGGCTTGGAGATAAAGCGTCCCTAATTCCGCATACAGGCCCGGAGGCGGCTTCATCCGGTTTTGCTCAAGCTGATTGATATGGTTTTCGAGGCTGATGGTCAGTGCTTCTGTTTTGCTCGGATCTTTATAGCTGGCATACAGCTTGGAGTCATAGTCGCCCCATTCGTATTGTCGGGTGGTGGTCACGCAACCCGACAGGGCGATTGCCAAGATCAGTAGGGCGGCGAGGCGCATGACAACTCCCTATTTGACGAGAAAGGTGCGACTGACGCCGTCGCCAAGATAGACCTTCTCATCAAGCAAGATCGTGCCCCCGGAGTAAATCTGTATCCGGTGGTTGCCGGACAGCACGCGAAGCGCAGCCGTATCCGCGGTGTAGTCGGCCAGGGCGCCAACATCCAGGCCATCGATAACGACGCGCGAGGCAAGCAGAGTCTCATTCGTTGCGGTGAATGAAATCTGTGGGCGCATATCCGAAACGCCCATTTTCTCGGTGGGCATCTGGACGCATCCGGTAAGCAGGAGCGTGCCGATCAGCGCGCACGATGCAACAACACGGTAAGCCGCCTTCTTCATTCCTTGACCCCTTCAAATCGAACGATCAACTGTTCTGGTTTGTATCCGGCGATAGAGCCCGCAATCACTGAAGCGATCGAGCCTTCGTTCAGTTCGTTGTCGCCGAAGCTGGATTCGACGCGGACTTGGGCGACCTGTCGTCCCGGCAAGGTGATTTCGGCTCCCGTTTGCGGGGATTTGAGTTTTTCACCCTGCGTCTGGACGGAGAAGACCATGCCGGGTCTGATCCCCTGGCTTTTCCCTCCGCCAATGAAGATTTGTCTGTTGTCTGCCTTCAGGATGAAGGTTTGCCAGGGGCGCGAACCCAGCTCGTTCGACAGGCGATTGACAACCTCTGACACGGCCTGACGGATGGCGGCATCGTTCAGTGTTCCGTCATAGGCGGCCTGCGATCCAAAGCCAAACGTCGAAGCCGTTTCTGTCGAGGCTTCACCCGCGCCCGACGTGGCAAAGAAGATTTGCCCGGTGCTGACATCCACTACGCGCACATCGACCTTGGCGAAGGCGATTTGCTTCTTGCTTGAAGAGGCAAACCCGGTTTGCCCCACGGTCTTCCGGCCGAACTCGGTCAGCGAGCCGATGACGAGGGCATCGACGCCGACGAGTTTGAGTCGGGTATCGGTCAAGAAGCTTTCCGATTGCAGGCGAGTGATGTCGGGTCGCTCAAAAACCAGATAGGCGCCTGATTCAGTCAGTGCTTTGCTCATCAGGTCAGTGACCTGTTTGCCTAACGGGTCACCATGATTGTCGCGCAGCAGCGAACGGCCATAATTCGTTTCGTTGGAGATCCGACCCAGCGCAATCTTTCTTTTCAGCGTGGGTGTCGCCGGCGCTTGAGTATTGATGGCTTGCTGTGCGGCTTTTTGGATGGCCGTGGGTTGTGGTGCCTCTTTCTGGCTGATCGGAGGTTGTTGCACGGCACACGCGGAAAGCAAAGATCCCAGACAACAGATGCACAACCGTAACACTCCAGACTGAACACGGGCGGGTTGATTCATCATGGGCTTTCCCTCGGGCGGTTGTGATAAAACAGCGACATATTATATTTGGCTTTTTATCGCAGCGCACGGGGGAATCCGGAAAAGGCAAGGCGAAGTGCTGGCTACAAACAAAACGGGGGCCGCAGCCCCCGTCGAAACTTAATAGCCTGTTGGCCGAATTACATCCCTTCCGGCACATCCTTTTTCTTGTCGTTACCCGGAATGAATGGGCTCCAGGGCTGCGCGCGAACCGGTCCGGGCGTTTTCCAGACGACGTTGAACTGGCCATCCGCCTTCACTTCGCCGATAAATACCGACTTATGCAGGTGATGGTTTTTCTCGTCCATCTTCGACAGGATTCCGCTTGGCGCCTTGAAGGTCTGGCCGGCCATGGCGGCGATGACCTTGTCGGTATCGGTGCTCTTGGCTTTCTCGACCGCCTGCTTCCACATGTGGATACCGATATAAGTGGCTTCCATCGGGTCGTTGGTCACCACCTTGTCGGCGTTCGGCAACTTTTCCTTCTTCGCCCAGGCCTGGTACATCTTTACAAACTTGTCATTTTCGGCGTTCTTCAACGACATGAAGTAGTTCCACGAGGCCAGGTGGCCGACCAGCGGCTTGGTATCGACACCACGCAATTCCTCTTCGCCCACCGAGAAAGCGACCACTGGCACATCGGTTGCCTTCAGCCCGGCATTGCCCAGTTCCTTGTAGAAAGGTACGTTGGAATCGCCGTTGATGGTTGAGACGACGGCGGTCTTCTTGCCTTCGGAGGCAAACTTCTTGATCTTGGCGATGATCGTCTGATAGTCGGAATGGCCGAACGGGGTGTACTCTTCCATGATGTCAGCATCGGCGACGCCCTTGCTGTGCAGGAAGGCGCGGAGGATCTTGTTGGTCGTGCGCGGATAGACATAGTCCGTACCAAGCAGAACGAAGCGCTTGGCTTCGCCGCCGTCCTTGCTCATCAGGTATTCGACGGCCGGGATCGCTTGCTGGTTAGGCGCTGCGCCGGTGTAGAAGACATTCTTTTCCAGCTCTTCGCCTTCGTATTGCACCGGGTAGAAGAGTAGGCCATTCAGTTCCTTGTAAACCGGCAGAACGGATTTGCGCGAAACGGAGGTCCAGCAGCCGAAGGTGACGGCGACCTTGTCCTTGGTCAGGAGCTGGCGGGCTTTTTCGGCGAACAACGGCCAGTTGGAGGCCGGGTCGACCACGACCGGTTCGAGCTTCTTGCCCATCACGCCGCCGGCTTTGTTGATTTCATCGATGGTCATCAGCACGGTTTCCTTGAGCGCGGTCTCGGAAATGGCCATGGTGCCAGACAGGGAATGCAGTACGCCGACCTTGATCGTGTCGGCGGCATGCGCGGTGAAGGAAAGCAGTCCGGCGGAAGCCAACGCTACGGACAGCGCGGTTGCCTTGATAAAATTTCGACGATTGCTCATAAAAGCTCCTCAGGGGATGGGATCGGTTTGTGCAGCGCAAGCTCAGATTAAGAGGTTGGCAGTCACGCCGGAATACGTCAGATTGCGTAGGGGGCAATCTTCCGGGTTCGTGCCGTCCCAATAGGGCCGCTGCCGCTGTAGGGCGGCTACGGATTTCCCGATCTGCGGCAAGCTGGCGGAAGCTGCGTCGGTTTCAAGCCTTCACCGTTCGTACAGCTCCAGACGATGTGGCCGTTGGCGCCAACCGAGGGGATGAAGACAAGTTCGCCGTGGGCCGTGCCGACGGTGAGCACCATCTTGTTCGGGTCCAGCGATAACGGCGAGCCGTCGGGCAATTTCGAACCCAGACCCATCTGGTCCAGCGACGGGGGCACCCGTTGATTCGTCTCGTAGTAGTTGACCAGGGCCTCGCGAACGTTCTGCGAGTTGACGTAGGCGACGTTGACCACGGCCCTGACCTTGTAGTCCTGGTAGGCCGGAATGGCTATCGCGGCCAGAACCCCGGCGATGTAGATCACGATGAGCAAACCGAAGCCGCCGCCCAGGCGGCCGGCATACGGAATGAACGCCGCCAGCAGATAGGCCAGACCGTGGCGTCTGGGCATGGGCGCCCGCGTGTCCATCACACGGGCGGCGCGCTTGGTCAGCCAGGGATAGCCCGCGGTCAGCTCGTGGAACGACATCCAGAAACCGGACGAATGGCTGGCCTGGCCAAGATACGCCGATACGTCGAGATTCTTCCAGCGTGCGGCGCCGGCCGACAACGCAGACAATGCGCGCGCGGCCCCCTCGGGCGAGCTGCTGCAGGCCAGACCGTGGCGGTCGCAGGTGCTTTCACGGGCTCTGGAATACGCGGCGCCAAGCAGCGGAAGCCAGAGCGCCGGCCAGCGCAGCAGATGCCCGCTCAGATGCTTCATGCGCAAGTGGCCCAGTTCGTGGCCGATGTAGAAGCGGACGCCGTCGGCATGTTGGTCCATGGCATCGACGACATCCGACATCAGCACAACGTATTGCGTACCGAGGAATTTGGTGGCGAACGCATTCAAGCCACCATTGCCATTCAGGACGTAGGCCTGCGGGCGCGCGGCGATCTGCAGTCGTTCGCAACAGGCCTTGAATTGCGCGTGCAGGTCGGGAAACTGGGATTCCGACAGCTCGACGCCATTCCCCTTGATGTGGGCGATCAGGGTCGATTGGATGAACAGGTACAGCACGAAGCCGATGGCCAGCCCGATCAGTGCCATGCCGAACGTGCCGACGATCAGGCCCAGCCAGGCCAGTAATCCGAGTATCAGGGTGATATTGCCAAGCGTGCGTTCGCGCGGATAGATGAGTTCGCTCATGGTGTCGATTGCCTTTGCTTTTGTAAGGGACAAAAAAAGAGTTGAGCTTTGGTAATCTGGGTCTATCGAGCATCCCGGGAAGCCCGCCGGCATTATGACGTACGGAATTTGCCTTGCCAAGATGAGTTCTTCATCGACGACATTGACGAGCCGGGCGGCCATCCGTGTCCGTGAAAGCGAATCGTCGGTGCTCAAGACCCGCAGTTCGGGCCCGATGGTCTATTCTACAGGTGAGCGTAACCGCGCTTTTGGTATTAAACTCCTACTCATCCTTTCATGTCCTGAGTTCAATCGCCCTATGAATCCCTTATCAGCAAATCCCGTCTATCGGATCGTGCTGGCCCTGGTGCTGGCTTTCGTGACGTTCGTCCCGCTTCAGGTCACGGCTGCCGAGGCCAGTTCTGCGAATACAGATAGCGGCAAGCCTTTTGCCACGGTTTGGCGCCTGCGTGGCGATGTCTATGCGACGGGCAAGCTCGGGGTGCCGCGTAAATTGCGCGAAGGCGGTACGGTTTATGTCGGCGAAAAGGTGCATGCCACGCCCAATAGCGAAGCGGTATTGAAAACCGGCGATGCCGGCATCGTTGCCGTTCGCCCGGGCGCCGAGTTCGTACCGGAGCGTTTTGCTGCCGAGGGAAAATCCTCGGACCACCAGATCCTGCGTCTGATCACCGGCTCGCTGCGCGTAATCAGCGGCTGGATCAGCCAGCTCAACCGCAGCGAACATCGGGTCGTCACGCCGTCGGCCACCATCGGCATTCGCGGGACCGACCACGAACCCTATGTGTTGCCGGCCGAGATGGCCGATGCCACCTGGCATCAGGGCACCTACGACAAGGTCAATCGGGGATCGACGCTGCTTGACGCCAACGGCGGCAACGTCGCCATCGACAGCGGCAAGGTGGGTTTTGCCCGCGATCCGCGTGCTGCCGGCGGACGAACCCGAGGGCTGATGACGCTGCTACTGCCGGTACTGCTCACGAAAGTGCCTGAGTTCTTCGTTCCCGGCAGTTTCGACCAAGAAATGGACCGTTACTCCGAAACCGTCGATGCCGTCAGCCAGAAGCAACTCGAAACCCACGTCGGCAAAGCGAGACCGCCAGCCGAGCAAAAAGCAAAGCCGGTTGAGGAAGCGGCGGCAGCTCCCGAAACACGGGTCAGCGAGCCGTCGAGGCCTGAATCGGGCTGTTCGCCTGCGGCTATCGGCCGGGCCTGGCTCAACCGCTTTGATCGCGCCCTCGAAGGTCGGGATATCAAGACCATTCTTGACCTGTTTGCGCCGGATATCGTCGCAAAAGCCAACGTGCGCAGTGGCGACGGCACGTCCACGCTCGAATTCGGCCGCGTCGAATTTGTTCAGAGCACGCTGAATGCTCTTGCCGGACTCAAGGACTATCAGCAACGCCGCGTTTCGATTGACGCCGCTCTGGCCGAAGGCGAATCCGCAAAACGCTGCAAACGGATTACCGTCAAATCGGTCGCCATCGAACAGGGGCTGATGAATGGACAGCCTTATCGTTTCGAAGCGCTCGAGGACTATCTGCTCGAACAGCGCAAAGGGGAATGGGTGGCGGTCAAGGCACAGACGACGCAGCGTTGAGCTTCGGTTGCTTTTGATCCTGGATTGCTTGGGCTAACCGCGAAAGACGGCGCCCGGTCGGCTGCATCGTTACGCATATCTGCATGTCATGTCTGACCTTGCCTGAACGCGGTTGTCTTGCGTTGCCTTGGCCCGGCGAACACGATGCCGGTAAGGCCCGAATGATTACTTGAAGCGCTTTGCTCATGAATGGGGAAAACATGTCTACTCAAATCGCAACTTCCTTGGCCGCCGGGCTGATTCTGGTCGCCGGAACGGCTTCGGCCCAGTCGAAACCGCCTGTTGCCCAGTTCTGGATGGACGCGGCCACCAACAGCATGTCGATTCCCGGCATGGGAGATACCGATTCCGGTGCGGGCAGCATGTTCGGCGGATTCTTTGGTGGTACCAAAATGGGTGGTGGATCGCCAGGCCAGTGGCTGGATACGGCGCTCTACACGCGCAACAAGCCCTCCGGCACCGAGGGTTCGCATGCCATTCCACCCGGATTGCGGATGGGCAACAGCCTGCCGTTGATGCCGGCCGCACGGAGCCCGACAGGGGAAGGGCATGAAGGTGGCGCGGAAAAGCCGAAGGGCAAGCTGGTGTTCTACTGGGGTTGTGGCGACAGGATTCGCCCCGGACAGCCGCGGACGGTTGATTTTTCCCGTTCAGGGCCCGACGAATGGTCGCGTTTCATGAATGGCCGCTTCGCCCCTGATCGGGGCGCCAAAGCCGTTGCGGGTCGCTCGGTATGGCCCAACGAGCGAGACCGTCAGCGCGTGCCGAACGGTGCTTCGCTCGAAGGCGACCACGCGGTCAGCGGTGAGGGCGTGCCGTCCGGACTCCGCTTCGCATTGCGTGATGCCTACGATTTCATGCCCAAAATCAGGATGAGCACCCGTGGTGACCCGAAAGCATCGGTCAACGTGAGTTGGCAATCCATCAATTCGGCAGAGGGCTACTTCCTTACGGCCATGGGTTCCCGAGGCGATGATGAAATGATCATCTGGAGTTCCAGCGAACAGCCGGACCCGGGTTGGGGATTGATGGACTATCTGGCGCCCGCGCAGGTCAGGAAATTGATCGGCGAAAAGGTTGTGCTGGCACCCAACATTCAGAATTGCGCCATACCTTCCGGCATCTTCGGCGCAACCGATGGCGCCATGGTGCGCATGATTGCCTACGGACCCGAACTCAATCTGGCCCATCCGCCGCGTCCCGCCAATCCCAAGGCGCCCTGGGACCCGGAGTGGGCGGTTCGCCTGCGCATCAAATCGACCGGAATGACCATTCTCGGCATGGAAGAACAGGGCGGCACGCGTTCCCAGGGCAGCGAACAGGGTGCTCCGCCCCGGCAGGAAATGCCCGGTCTGGGCGGCGTCATCAAGGGCGTCTTCGGACTCTGACAACGACAGCGGGCGCCGAAGAATTCCAATGGGTATTGACGGCTCATCTGCATTGCCAGGCCCCGTCTTCGACAAGGACGACTTGCTGGCGCAGCTCGGCAAGGTTCTGCCCGAGGGTTGCCTGCTCGTCGATGAGGAGGATCTGCGCCCCTACGAATGCGATGGCATGACGGCGTATCGCCAGTTGCCGCTGATTGTCGCCTTGCCGGACAGCGAAGCACAGGCGCAAGCCATTCTCAGGATCTGCCATGCGCGCAAGGTTCCGATCGTTCCGCGTGGAGCGGCTACCGGCTTGTCGGGAGGCGCGATGCCGCATCGCCACGGGCTGGTACTTTCGCTGGCCAAACTCAAGAAAATCGTCAATCTCGATCCGGTCGCGCGAACGGCGGTCGTTCAGCCCGGCGTTCGCAATCTGGCCATATCCGAAGCGGCAGCGGCGCACGCGCTGTACTACGCGCCAGACCCCTCGTCGCAAATTGCCTGCACCATCGGCGGCAATGTCTCTGAAAACTCGGGGGGAGTGCATTGCCTGAAATACGGCCTGACGGTGCACAACGTGCTGCGGGTTCGTGGTCTGACCATCGAAGGGGAGATTGTCGAATTTGGCAACGCCGCGCTCGACGCGCCCGGCTATGACCTGCTGGCGCTGATCAACGGGTCCGAGGGCATGCTGGCGCTGATTACCGAGATCACGGTGAAGCTCACACCCAAGCCCGAACTCGCGCAGGTCGTGCTGGCGTCGTTCGACGATGTCACCAAGGCCGGTGACGCGGTGGCCAATATCATTGCCGCCGGCATTATTCCCGCTGGTCTGGAGATGATGGACCGGAAAGCCATCCATGCCGTCGAGCCTTTCGTCAACGCCGGTTACGACCTCGGCGCCGAGGCTATTCTGCTTTGCGAATCCGACGGCACGCCGGAAGAGGTGGACGAGGAAATGGCCCGCATGACCGGAGTGCTCAAGGAAAGCGGTGCGTCCGGAATACGCGTCTCGCAAAACGAAACGGAACGGCTTAAATTCTGGGCTGGACGAAAAGCGGCGTTTCCAGCGATTGGACGTATCTCACCGGACTATCTGTGCATGGACGGGACCATTCCGCGCAAGAATCTGGCGCGAATGCTGATAGCCATCGCCGAGATGGAACAGCGTTACGGTTTGCGGTGCGCCAACGTGTTTCACGCCGGAGACGGCAATCTGCATCCGCTGATCATGTACGACGCCAATGTGCCGGGACAGCTCGATCTGGCGACAGCCTTTGGCGGCGAGATTCTGGAACTGTCGGTCGAGCTGGGCGGATCGATTACCGGGGAGCATGGCGTCGGCATTGAAAAGATCGTACAGATGTGCGCCCAGTTTTCACCCGCGGAACTAGAAGTATTTCATGCGCTTAAGCGCGCATTTGACTCCGACGGCTTGTTCAACCCGGACAAGGCGATTCCGACGGCGGCGCGATGTCGCGAGTATCGCCTGATACGCGATTCGGCTGGCGGTGCCGACCATTCCGCGCCGGGGGGGGCGTGATGCGCGGATTGGGCGACGCCTGCCTGGAGCGCTGGGCCGATCGCCTGCGCGCCGCGTCGGCCGGGCAGACTCCGCTGCGCTTATGTGGCAGCGGCAGCAAGGATTTTTACGGCCAGTCGCCGTGCGGCGAAATATTCGATACGCGCGAATACGCTGGCATCGTGGCTTACGAACCGACCGAACTGGTCGTGACGGCGCGTTGTGGAACGCCGTTGGCCAGGCTGGAAGAAATCCTGGCTGAAAAGGGCCAGTCGCTGGCCTTCGAGCCGCCGCATTTTGGCGCGGGAGCGACGGTGGGCGGCTGTGTCGCCAGCGGCCTGGCGGGCCCGCGCCGCGCCCAGGCCGGCGCCGTTCGCGATTTTGTGCTCGGGGTGAAAATACTTAATGGCCAGGGTGAGTTGCTCAATTTCGGTGGGCAGGTGATGAAGAATGTCGCTGGTTACGACGTGTCGCGGCTGATGGCCGGCAGCTTGGGCACGCTGGGGCTGATCGCTGAAGTCTCGCTCAAGGTTTTGCCTGTTGCGGTAGCCGAGCAAACTGTGTGCTTCGAATTGACGCAGGACAAGGCGCTGGATTTGCTCAATCGCTGGGGCGGCCAGCCGCTGCCTGTATCGGCGTCGGCCTGGTCGGAAGACGTGCTGCATGTCCGACTTTCCGGTGCCGCGGCGGCGGTGAGTGCCGCAAGCAGGACGCTGGGCGGGCAGCGCGTAGATCATGAGGATGCGTACGTATTCTGGCGTGGCATCCGCGAGCAGCAGCATGTTTTTTTTGCCGGCGAGGTGCCGCTGTGGCGCATCAGCGTTCCTTCGACAAGCGCGGTGCTGGCGTTGCCCGGAGCGCAGCTCATTGAATGGGGCGGTGCGTTGCGCTGGATGCGCGGCCCCGACGCAGTGGCCGATCGGGCCGTACGCCGGGCAGCGGAGCAAGGCGGCGGTCATGCCACGCTGTTTCGGGCCGAGCAGACGCTGAAGGCCGAGTACGGCGTATTCCAGCCGCTTTCCGCGCCTTTGGCGCGAATTCACCGTCAACTGAAACACGCCTTCGACCCGCAGGGAATATTCAATCCCGGCCGCATGTATCCCGAATTCTGATCTTATCCGACCATGCAAACAAATCTTGCCGACTTTATCAGGGATACTCCGGAGGGCCGTGAGGCCGACGCCATTCTCCGCAGTTGCGTTCATTGCGGTTTCTGCAACGCGACTTGCCCGACGTATCAATTGCTGGGCGACGAGCTGGACGGACCGCGCGGGCGAATCTATCTGATCAAACAGATGCTGGAAGGCTTCCCGGTCACCCGGCGGACGCAAAATCACCTTGATCGCTGCCTGAGCTGCCGCTCTTGCGAAACGACCTGCCCGTCGGGGGTGAACTATCACCGTCTGCTCGATATCGGGCGCGGCGTCATCGAACAGCGCGTTCCCCGCCCTTTCGTCGAGAGGATGACGCGTTATACGCTTTACACGACGATACCGAATCCGGGAATTCTGAAGAACGCGGTCAACATCGGCCAGCTCTTCCGTCCGCTCTTGCCAACGGCGTTGTCGGAGAAATTGCCCGATTCTGCTGCAAGCCAAAGGCCGCGCGTGGGTCGGCCAGCCGCACCACGCCAACGGCGGATGATTGCGCTGGCCAGTTGTGGCCAGGCGTCCTTGACGCCGAATACCGCCGCCGCGGCTGGGCGGGTACTCGACAGGCTCGGTATCGAAATGGTCGAGCTTGAATCGGCGGGTTGTTGCGGGGCACTGCGTTACCATCTCGACGCGCAGCAGCAGGCGCTCGACGACATGCGCCGGGTGATTGACGCCTGTTGGCCGTATATCGAGGGGATTCATTCCGGCGGGGTCGAAGCCATCGTCATGACCGCCTCGGGCTGTGGCTTGCAAGTCCGTGCCTACGGCGAATTGTTGAAACACGACCCGGCGTATGCCGATAAGGCGGCGCGTATTTCGGCATTGACGCTTGATCTGTCCGAGGTGCTGGCCGCCGAACGGGAAGGACTCATGGAGTTGCTGCAATTGCCGGCCAAGGAGAGTGCCGGCGAGCGTCGGCGTGTTGCTTTTCACTCGCCCTGCACATTGCAACACGGTCAGAAAATCCGTGGTGTGGTTGAGTCGCTCCTGGCAGCCGCTGGTTACGTGCTCACGCCAGTAGTCGAT
>WBZP01004579.1_pt1 | contig 14374 bp, 13 predicted proteins | sample 5204301 | NCBI WGS metagenome assembly WBZP01 (sample SAMN12412401, study PRJNA552823) | activated sludge metagenome | isolation source: activated sludge from nitrification reactor of wastewater treatment plant... | place: USA: Pennsylvania | collected 2017 | reverse complement strand
AACGCTTTATAGCTAAGCGAGGTGGTATTTATGATGATGATGATCTTTCTAAAGCAATAATTAATACAAATGAAGTCAAAAATAAAATATTACTATTTGGAAAAATATTTGAAAATATACTCAAAACAAATAATAAAAATCCAAAATACTTCGATCTTGAAGAGAAATATAGATTTGTATTTTCATGGAAAAAAGGTTGGTCCTTGATTATGGGACCTACTATTCTTCTAAATGATGTTTCAGAAGTAAAATATTTCTTACAATCATTCTCAATAAAACCAACTGGTGAATGGGAAGGTACTTTTTATATAGAAACAATAGATCATTTTGGATTAGATGATCGAGATCCCAATAATGAAATTAGTCTTGTAGATATTAATATTGTTAAATACCAACACATTCATGAAGGATTTGCTGCATGGTGGATATTGCAACATAAAATGGCATATAAGCCATTTCGAGTAAAATTAATGTTTGCAGTTGATTTAAAAGGAAAAATATGAAATTTGTAAGTGTATTAATTTTAATATCAGTATTCTCAACATACTCTTGTAAAGAGAATTACAACCTGGAGTTTGTAAAGGATCCAACGTATTTTAACCCAGCTTATCGTCTTGCTGATACTGTAGGACGTAAGTTAGCATTTAGTTTTCACGCACAATATTTTGTTTTCGGTTATCATCATAATAGATTAAAATTTGATAGTGTAATTCATAAGATGGTGTGCGATATGTTGGCTGGCGATACATTATTAACAAAAATTAGCTTAAGTTTTGAAGATTACGGAAAATTTTCTTATTACCAAAATGGTGAAATTTTATCTTCAGATTTTACAGATCATATTGCTTATATATATTGGGAAATCGAAAATCCATATTATATCACTGAATTAAGCAAAGGAGAAACATTTTTAGAAAAAGCTATTCCTTTTAAATGTGTTCTAAGACAGGAACATATTAAAATAATTAATAGGCCAGATTATAGAAAAACAGTTCCATCTAAACTTAAAACAAAAAAAGTAATTTTTAAACACTTAAATTTTAAAGTAACGACAAATCTCTCGTCAATGCCAATTAATGGAATATTTGCCGTTTCTCTTTTAAATAAAGGTGACATTAGAAAAGTTTCAAGTACTTTAGAAAAATACAGAGTAAGTTGGAATAAACAATCTGAAAAAGCCAGAGAAAAAGGGCAAAAGATCTATGAAAGGGGCATTTGCGATTCAATAGTCTTTAAAAAAGTGGAAGACAAGGTAGCTTATTGGTATATAGATACAGGTTCTGCACACGATGGTATCCATGAGTTTTTACTGAAAGGACTAAGTGATTCCGGGATAAAGATTAAACATGTGGAAATACAAGGACTGTAGAATCTTTGCGTAACAAAAATTCAAATTAAAAAAAATATCTTATGATCTTGTCATCGATCCAAAATACATTGATTTTAGTTTTCTTTGATCCAATGATTTATTAGCAAATGTGGCCATTAAAGCACGATGTTTTTTATTTCTTTAGAATATTTACTATTCGGTTTGTACATTTGTATTATTATAATCTGAAATATAAGATCGGCAAAATAATTTTTTAAACTTTAAATATTTATAATGAAAATTAATTTTACTTTGATATTTAGCATCATCAGTTTTAGTATGCTTTTTGCTCAGGATAACTTTCGACTTGATTCCATCCGTATTAAAGCTGTTATTAACCCCACAGCAGACACATCATACAGAGGTTCGGACAATATATATGAAGACGGAAAATTAAAAAGATTGAATAACATCGTTTACACAAATGGAGTTAAAAATATTACCACCTACCGGATATATGATGTTGAAATCAGTGCATATAAATCTTGTCAGCAATTTTTTAATTCATCTGGTACATTACAAAGCTTCTCATGCACTTATGACACGATAGTTAATAATAAAGCTGGTGTTTGTTTTGTTTTTTTTGAACAAATGGGGCAAACCACTGTAAAAACATCATTTCAAATAAATTTTAAAAGAAAAGATAACAAAGAAAACTTATTGGCCGACAGTACATTAATATTTGATCCCGTTTCAAAAACACTTACAGAGACTAATGTTCATTGTTATACGTATGACGAAAAAAATAACCCGATCGAGTTGATTAGAAAAATAATTACCGGAACTACAACTTTTTATGGGGACAAAACAGATTACAAAATTGTATATAACAATCAAGGTAAAAAGGAGAGTGAAGTAATTACCTGGACTTATCTGTTGGTTAAACGATCAGTAGATTCTATTTTTTATTCTTATGAAAATGATCTGATTACAGAACAAAAGTATTTTCTTTTTAGTGCAGGAGGCAGTCCCACCATTGAAAAATCAATATCCTTAAAAGATAAAAAAGGAATTCTAAATATTAAACAATTTAAAAAAAGTGCATCTGTGATAGGGTTATATTTAAGCTCAAATGCAGATTATTACTATTCAGGTAACCCCACATCAACTAACGACATTCCATTACAATCAATCCAAATATATCCAAATCCTGCATCTGATATTTTAAATATTGATACTTCAATATCTCTATATGATATTAAAGATGTCAATGGAAGGAGTGTAGCCAAAGGATATAATGTAGATGGACAAATAGATATCCAAGATTTAACACCTGGTATTTATTTTATAGAAGCAACTGGAAGCACAAAGAAATTCAAAACAAGTAGATTTATCAAGTATTAATTTGAATTTTGTAATGATCAGATATTGAAGGAATATTAAACGAACTTCAAAATGTTTTTAAGCCAATAACAAAACTCTTCACTAATATCTGGGGCTACATGTTTTGTTTTAGCCTAAAGACATTGATTATTAAAACTACGCTTTACAACGGAGCGTAAGGGATGCAAATATACTCACTGATCGTCGAAGTTTTCATAACTTCGATGTTATATATTTTCCGGTCTCCTGTCCGGTCCTACTCATCATTCAATGACAGCACCCGGTCGGATGACTTCAAGGCATCCCACCGGTAACAGAAGATGTACAAACTCTTGCTAACCCAAGTTTTTAACTTGTGCCTGTAAAAAGCATTTTTTGGAAAATAGTATTATGTATTTCGGCATCCAAAATTATTAAGGAGCTTTATTATCAGTTCCCAACACACCGCTCACCCATTCTTCACACTCCTCCGTATCCGTCCGAGCAAATGCACTATCTCCTAGATTTGGTAGGAAGTAGCACAGCGAGGTCCTTAATTTTGGTATCATTTATTTTTTCCAACGTATCAGTCAGCCAAGTCATGGGATTTACATCATTAGCGGCACATGTACCCAAGGATGAATACATCAAGGCTATACGTTGTGCGCCTTCATGTGATCCGGCAAACAAGTAATTTTTGCGACCCAATGCCAGTGGCCTGATTTTGTTTTCTATCAGATTGTTGTCCAGCTCATACCGGCCATTATTAAATAACTCCTCGATTTTTGGCCATTGTGTTTTAAGATATTCCATCGCTTTACCGATGGGGCTTTGAGGCAGCACCTTTTTGCTCTCCACGTCTGCCCATATTTTAAATTCTGTTAATGAGGGTTGGATATGCTTTTCTCTTTGTGCTTTGCGTTCATCAGCACTCAGTGTCTTATATTCAGATTCTTTCTTGTATATGGCATTGAAGATACTCAATGCATATTCTGCTCTTTGTTTATCATTATCTTTGGCTTTGTAAAAGTACCTTCTCACATGCACCAGACAAGCAGCTATGGTTATAGATTTTTGCTTTGCTATGGTGTCATATGGATATATTTTTATTGAAAGGTAAAAAAGTTGTATGCCATCCCGAAAAAGCGTAAGCATCCGAGCAAACCCAAATTGGTAACCAGCCATTTTCTGGCGTACCTTTGTAAAAAAAAATAATAATTCGATACGCTAAAGAGCAAATTGATCAGTGATATCAGAATGGAATCAATCGGGACAAAGCATCATTAAATACTGTGAGGGGAAGCCCTTTGACAAGAGTACATTTTATAATTGGCGTAAAAAGCTCATCGGGTCATCTGAAGTAGTCAAAAAAGACAGAAAATTTGTACCTATCCAAGTCACACCTTCCTATATTCCACACATGAGCATTCAGTACCAAAATGGGGTGAGAATAGATATACATACCCTTATGAGTATTGAACATATCAGAGTCTTGACTGGATGTTAGGCTTCGGAGCACATCAACGGTATTACATTTACAAAGGAGCAGTAAATATGAGTAAAGACTATGATGGACTGAGTGGTCTAGTAGGCAATAAACTGGGGGCAGATCCATTGAGTGGTGATGTATATATATTTTTCAATCTTAGACGCCGGACTGTCAAATTACTGGTATGGGATCGGGACGGCATTGTATTGTACAGTAAAGGATTGGAGCGTGGATGCTACGAACAACTCAGTGGTATCATAGAAGGTAAAACACAGTTTATCCACTATCAGCATCTCATCATGTTGCTAAGTGGAATATCACTGATAGGGCTGCTAAATTGATTGATCTCAAATGGATGCCTAGGACTTAGACTATAGAAGCAAAAGTAGCATCTGAATCAACGGAATATAAACAAGTATCAGAATAAGAATTAATATCTAACTTAAAATTATGTACTATATAAAATTATGGAGATATAATAGGACTAAACCAATTTTTATTAATCTGCTTCTTTTTGTTTAAAATGTTGAAATGAGAATTACAAAGTATTAACTAAGGTTTTATTTATCTTTGCATTTTAATGTAATAATTGATTACAAATGGGAAAACCTTTTAAAAAGGAAATAGAAGCTAGCTTCTCTACAGTAAAATGGGCAATACAGCAAGATGTAGAACTCATTCATTCATGTATATTCCAGGATGTGAATAAACCACTATTTATAGTGGGCTCAGGCGGTTCACTCAGTGCCTGTCATTTTGCAGCATCTCTTTATCAGAATCTTGGTTTCATTGCTAAGGCTATTACACCGCTTGAATTGTATTACTCAAGATTTGCTCTTAAAGACTCAAAAATTTTATTTATCAGTTCAAGTGGAAGGAATAATGATATACTTCTTGCTTTCAAAATGGCTGTTCAAAATAATGCAAATGAAATCACAACGATTTGCATGCGCATTGGCTCACCTTTAACAAAATTGGCAAACTCATATTCAGTAAGCAAAGGTATTGAATATGATATCCCAACAAAAAAAGATGGATTTTTGGCAACTAATTCTTTAACCGCATTTTTTGTTTTACTCGCAAAAGCTTCTGGACATATAAATGAACAAAATTTTCCAATAAAATCATCATTAAATCCCGATATTAAAAGGTTTGCCAATAATCTTAATATAAATTCAACTATTACCGTATTGTACGGGGGATGGGCAACATCAATAGCATTTGATATTGAATCAAAATTTACTGAAGCGGCGCTAGGTAGTATTCTCATTAGTGATTATAGAAATTTTGGCCATGGTAGACATCATTGGTTTGCAAAAAGAAAACAAAATTCTTCAATCATTTCTCTAATAACTCCTGAAGAAAAACTAATAGCCGAAAAAACAATAAGTTTTATTCCAGATGATATTCCGTGTTTAGCAATTGAAAGTAGATTAGAAGGACCAATTGGATCAATTGAGTTATTATTACAAATATATGATTTAGTTAATGAAGTTGGAGTGAAATTTAATATTGATCCAGGTAAACCCGGTGTACCAGACTTTGGTACTAAGTTATACCATTTAAAATATGCATCATTTTATAAAGTCAAACAAGTAAATAAATTAAATCCAATTGAAGAGATTTCGATTTTAAGAAAAATAAATAGGCCATCTATTAACCAAGTTGAAAAAAATGAATTAAGTTACTGGAGAAAATACTATTCAGAGTTCAGTGAAAAATTGAAAAATGCTGAGTTTACATCAATTGTTTTCGATTTTGACGGTACACTTTGTTCAATCGAAGATAGATATTCTAAAAATTTAAGAAATGATGTTTCTGCAGAATTAAACCGTTTGTTAGATCAAGGCCTAATAATTGGAATTGCTACCGGCCGAGGAAAATCAGTTAGAGATGTTTTACAAAACTCCAGGATACCAAAAAACAAATGGGGTAATATAATCATTGGGTATTATAATGGTGCATTTATCGCTCCTTTGTCAGACAATGAATCTCCCTATATTGATATCAACTCAGATCCTACATTGATAAATGTAGAAAAAAAGATCAATGAATTTGTTAGTTCTATCTACGATTTAGATGTCAAGTTAAGACCATATCAACTAACCATTAAACCTACTGATTTATCAACATGGATTTTTGCAAAAAAAATGATTAAAAGCATTGTAATGATCCAGAACAGCAGTGATTTACAATTATTAGAATCAAGCCATTCTATTGACATAATAATTCGAACCAAGACTTCAAAATTATATGTGGTAAATAAATGTATTGAAATAACAAATAGTAACAAATGTTTGACAATTGGTGATAAAGGAGAATGGCCTGGAAATGATTATGAACTCTTATCAACACCATATTCATTGAGTGTAGACGAGGTTTCAACACATCCAGAATCGTGTTGGAACTTAACAGGCCTAGGAATGAAGAATATTGATGCAACGATATATTATCTTAAGAAAATACAACATTTAAACAACTGTTTTAAAATTAAATTATGAAGACACTAATATTGCAAGGATTATTACAAAAATTAACTGTGGATATTTGTGATGCTGAGGAATTAGCAGAAAATCATAAATATTTTTTAAATATGGCAAAATATAAATATGATAGTTATAAACAATTTTCCCCAGGAATGAGGTTTATAGAACGGTTTGCTCTTTGGTTAAGTCAATTTAAAGATTCAGATGATAAAAAAATTGCGCATGATTTTATTAAAAATCAATTAATTTACATATCGAGTAAAGAAATTGATGTATTGGTATCTAGTTGTTATACAGATATTATTAAGCCAATTTTATTTAAATATATTAGTATTGATCTAAAGATTTTTGAATATGAGGTTAATAAAATAGCTAACAGTCATGGATTTAAATCACTACTAAGACAGTCATTGTTTTGTGGTTTAAGTGATGGTGCAAAAATTGAAATTTTTAGGAGATCAAATACAGGAATTTTAACACATGAGCAAATTTATCAAACTTATGAACTTTCAGGAAAAAGGGCAAAAAAAATGCATGATGAATTAATTACTGATCAAAAAAAGAACTTAGGAAGAAATCCAAATTCTTCGGAGGATAAGTTTAAAATTTTATTTCTAATGGATGATTTTTCAGCAAGTGGAACATCTTATTTGAAATTTAGTGAATCCAAAGGGTTACATGGTAAAATATTTGCACTTTACGAGAGTATTTATAATAATAGTGAATTAAAACCAATATTTGATTTAGAAAATTTGGAAGTCCATATTGTATTGTACCTATGTACTGAACAGGCAAAGACTGCAATCGAGGAAAATTTTCAAAAATTAAGTGAAACTTTTAGTTTAAAGAATAAACCAAAACTGCATATAGGTTATTTAATTCCTGAATCCAATAAAATAAATAATAAAGAAATAATTGATCTTTGTAAAAAAGAAGAATATTATGATGGCGATAAATTAGAAGATAAGCATACAGGAGATGTAAGATTAGGATTTAAGGCTTGTGCTTTACCTGTTGTACTTTACCATAATTGCCCCAACAACTCTCTTTCTATATTGTGGGCATATGAAAATTCAAAATTTGCTGGATTATTTCCAAGAGTTCCTAGACATAAAGAAATATAATGACAGATATCAATCCATTTTTTGCTAGAGCATCTGAGTATATTGAACATGACGACAAATTCCTAAATTTGTTTAGTCCTGAAGTTCTTAAAATTTTTAATCAAAATCCAATATGGGACAAAGTTAATATTTTACGAAGCTCTCCTGGAGGTGGAAAAACTACGCTTCTAAAAATGTTTACACCACAAATATTAAATAAACTAAAAGAAACATCAAGACATGATGAGCATAATAGAGAAATTTATAATGAACTGAAGAAAAATGATGTTTATGACGATGAAGGAAATATAAAGGTAATAGGATCCTTGGTACAATTTAGTAATGAATATGTTTCCATTGAGTTTTTAAACTTAAATGAAACACAAAAAGCCAGAGTTTTTTTTTCCCTAATCAATATTCGTATTCTACTTTCCACACTTCAATCTATATCGTCACTAAAGGAATTTAAATCAATAGATGATTATAGTAGAATATCTTTTACATTTGAAAACAACATAAATTTACCTGTGCCTATAAGGAGAATTAAGAATGGATTGGAAATATATAATTGGGCTTGTGATCAAGAAGAAATCATTTGCAGAGAAATTGACAGTGTATATTCCAATAATCATATATCAATAGAAGGCACTGATAACCTTTATTCGCTTGATTTGCTAATGCCCAAAAATATAAAAATTGATGGTATAAATATTTCAGAAAGAGTATTAGTAATGTTAGATGATGTGCATAATTTATCTTCTTTTCAAAGAAATTATTTAGTTACTTCCATTATCCAAAAGCGACCTTTAGTTAATACTTGGATTTCAGAAAGATTGAAGGCATTAACAATGGATGAATTGTTTTCTGAAGGTAATACAGAAGGGAGAGATATGAACACTATACATATTGAAAAATATTGGTCTAAAAAACATTCTGCTTTTGAGAAATTTGCCAAATCAGTTGCAAATAGACGGGTTGCACATGTGTTAAATAGACATAGAGAATTCGCAAGTTTTTTAATGGAAGATTTTGAAGAAGTAGATAGAAGCAAGATAGCTAATGCAATCGAAACGGTTCGAAACAGAATATTCGAAACCTACGGATCAACTGAACGATATAAAATATGGATTTTAAACCCAGAAATACTCAGTGGTGCAGATTATGAAAAATTAGTAGAATGGAGGTCGTTAGAAATATTACTTTTTAGAGATAAAAATAAAGCACAATTAAGTTTTCAATTTGATAACGATTATCAACTACAAAATTCTGAGTTAAGTGAACAACAGGGCTCAGATGTAAGGACAGCGGCTCAACTTTTCTTGAATAAAGAATTTCAAATTCCATTTTACTACGGAATATCTAAACTTTGTAGATTAGCATCTTTTAATATAGAACAATTTCTTTCAATTTCAGGATATTTATTTGAAGAAATTAAAAATAATAACATCAAAAAAGTAGTAAATAATAATATTAAAATTGAAATAGCTCCTAAACGACAAGAACAAATTATTAAAAATGTAGTGAGTAAGATTAAATGGAATGAGTTAGCAAATAAAGTACCTAATTTTGCAAGAATAAGAATTTTTTTAGATTCAATAGGAGAGTTTTGCAATTCTGAGACACATACACCTAATGCATGGAACTCACCAGGTTTAAATGCAATTGCAATTTTAATGACTGATAGAGAGTTACTTAAAAATGATGCATTAGTAAACAAAAACCATCCATATCATAATTTAGCTAAGTGTATAGCAGATTGTATATCATATAATCTGATTGATTTTGAATTAAATTATAGTTGTAAAAATAAGTCGTGGATGCTGCTTTATCTAAATAAAATGTATTGTGTAAAGTACAATCTTCCTCTTAATAAGGGAGGGTTTAAGGAAAAGAAGCTTAATGAACTATTAGGCTGGTATAATAATGGTTCTAAAGGCAATTTTCAAAGTAAAATGTTTTAATAAATGAAATGGGAAAATTATTTCTTAAAGGCAGGGGACGATTTTAAATCTTTTTGGGCATCATATCTAGAGAATAAAAGAGATATATTATTCATAATGGGAATGGGATTTGATCCTAGAACTAATCAAGGCATAAAGACTATTTATGCCATAAAATCTGATGGGCTAAAAGATACAAAAGTTTTAAGATATTATAAGCAAAAGAGCGATGTGGGGGCTAAAATTGATAAAAATGTGGAAAAACATTTACTTCAACTAAATGAATTTCTTGAATCTCAAAGTCTTCCAAAATTTGAAGAGAGAGATATAATTAAAAGATCTGACGATGATAAAAGTATAGCATCAATAAATGCTACTCAGTCGTTCAACGAAATGGATATTGAAAAATATAGTGATATTATATTAGACATAAGCGCAATTCCAAGAGGAATATTTCTCCCGTTATTAAATAAATTAATGAAACTTGTAAATGATTGGAATTTAAAGTGTAGTACATCAAAAAATAAAAATTTACATGTAATTGTAACAGAAAATGCAGAGCTAGATTCAAAAATTAATGTCAGAGGAGAGGCAGACGATGGAATATTTATACATGGTTTAGGAGTCACGGATACTGCAAAAACACAAAATCATAAAGAAGTATGGATAGTTTTACTTGGTGAAGGTCAAACAAAACAATATGATATAATAAGAAAAAATATTGATCCAGCGGAAATATGCCCGGTTCTTCCATTTCCTTCAAAAGACCTAAAAAGAACAGATAGACTTATTATTGAATACCAAGATTTGCTGTTTAATGATGACAGTTTTGACCCTAAGAATATAATTTATGCGCATGAGGAAAATCCATTCCAAGTATACAGATTAATTAGAAAAGCGATTTTACGCTATGATGAATCATTAAACTTATTAGATGGTTGTAAAATTATTGTATCAGCCTTTTCAAGCAAACTGCTTACAATAGGTGCTTTTTTAGCTATATTTGAAGCTAGAGACATGGGTAAAAATGCAGGTATTAAACATGTTGAATCACTGGATCATGAATTAGATGAAAAGGGAATTTTAATAGATGACATACTAAAAAACAATCATTTAGTTCATATATGGTTAGCTGGCGATCCTTATTTATAAATAAAAAAATCAAGTAGTGATTAATAAACCAATTTGCGTCGGTGCAGGACTCGTTGCACTTGATATTGTAATAAAAGGTGAACAAAATGAACCATTTAATGTATTTGCAGGTGGTTCATGTGGTAACGTATTAACAATTCTATCTTTTTTAAATTGGGAAGCTTTTCCAATAGCAAGACTTAAAAAAAATAAGGCTGCAAAACAACTGATTAGTGACTTAAAGATGTGGAATGTAAATACAAAAATGATTAGTCAAACATTAGATGGCAGTACACCAATAATTATTCAAAAGATCAAGAAAGACAAAAGTGGTAATTCAACACATAGTTTTCAGTTCAAAAATCCTGAAACAGGCGAATGGCTACCTTCATATAAACCTATGTTGGGTAAAAGTGTAAATGGGTTAATTAAAAAAGTGCCAAAAGCATCAGTATTTTATTTTGATAGAGTAAACAGATCTTCTATTGATCTTGCAAAATACTATAAAGAACAAGGATCATTAATATTTTTTGAACCATCATCTTTAAAAGAAAATAAACAATTTCATGAATGCATTGAACTTGCCCATATAATTAAATTCTCTAGCGAAAGAATAAATGATTACGCTTCTATTTTTGAAGAACAACGAGTTCCCCTTGAAATAGTTACTTTTGGTAAAGATGGAATTCAATATCGTTATAGTCAAAGGCTAGATTCAGTTGAATGGTTATCAATGCCAAGTTATCAAGTTTCAAATGTTGTAGATTCTGCTGGATCAGGAGATTGGTTTTCTGCTGGATTAATTTCTATGGTAGCTGAAGGAGGAGTGAAGACATTTGAGAAATGTAAAGATGTTGATATAATACAAGCATTGAACTTTGGACAGGCACTTGGTGCTTTAAATTGTTATTTTGAAGGTGCGAGGGGTTTAATGTACAATTTAAACATAAACCAAATTCAATTATTAGTTGAAAAAATTCAAAGCAAGGAAATTCCAATTGAAATAGCTAATAAAATTGATATTACATCTAAATATAAAGAGTATAGTATAAGTTCACTTTATGTGTAAGTAAATTAAAGTTGAGTTGGAATTATGCAGGATATTAAGGATGTTTAAAATCATTATTATCATTCTTTCTGTGACTTATAGGAAATATTTAGATTGATGAAAATGAATAAATGAGTTCCAAATGTTTATGATAGATTTGTATACCGGATGTAGATCATAAATTTTAACATCATCAGGCTTAATGAAAGTGGTCAGGCACTTAGATAAGTTGAGTATAAATATGTAAAAAGTATCAATAACTGCGTTAAAGTTATATTTTTGATGTAGAATAGAGACTTGGTAGGACATTTTAAATTAAGATTATGAAAACTGTATTGGGCACAATTTTTTTATTGATTCACTTTTTAGCTTGTTTCGGGCAAGTTGATACTACCAAAGTGCCATTTATTTCCTATTGGTCCAAAGGAGATTCTTATGATTTTAGGATAACAAAAATCAAGCAGCAATGGAAAGAAGGAGTTTTGACAAAAAATGACTCTTCGGCTTATGTAGTGAATTTTTTAGTAATAGATTCTACAGAAAGTAACTATAAAATTAAGTGGAGTTATAAAACAAATTTAACAGAATTTAATATTCCACCTGAATTATTTGATAAATTTTCAGAGTATGAAATAACAGATGTAATTTACCAAACAAGTGAAGTAGGCGAATTGATAGGAATTGAAAATTGGGAAGAAATATCTCGAATGATGAATCGTTTGTTTACAGACTTAATAGACATTTATGCTAAAGAAAAAAAGATTAGCAAACATGTTTTGGCAAAGTCAATGCAGTCTTTGATAAGCTTTTATAATTCTAAACAAGGGATTGAGCAGATTGTATTTAAGGAGCTTCAATATTTTCACTTTCCTTTTGGGCTTGTTTATTCTATTTCCGAACCGATAATATATGAAGAAACTCTACCGAGTTTGTTAGGAGGAAATTCAATTAGAGGTGATTCGAAAATTTATTTTGAATATGTAGATTTTGAGAATTTCTATTGTGTTTTCATCCAAGAAATGATGCTAAACCCGGAAGATACTAAGGAAATGATTACTGCTTTTATCAATAGCATGAATTTGGATGATGAAGAAATGAAAAAAGCAATGAATACTGCCAAATTTGAAATTAAAGATTACAATAGATATGAATATTTTTACTCTCCAGGAATACCGTATAAAATTGAATCGAATCGTCAAACCTTGATTGATATTAATAAAGAAAAGGCAAAAAGTATTGAGATTACAAGAATTGAATTAATCGAATAAACTAACTTTTTAAAATTGGCAAAACACAAGTAATTATGATAAACCATGTTGGCGGTTTTATTTCGTAATTAAAGTTGACAATAAAGGAAATGGATAAATCCATTACAATATGATAAATTATTATAGCCCACGATTTAAATCGTGGGCTATTTCGTGATTTAACAAATAACCCAATTGGTTTGAGCGAATTATGGGATGGCGGAGAATGAGATTTGGATCATTAAAGGAAATGGATAAATCCATTGCAATATGATAAATTATTATAATCCACGATTTTAATCGTGGGTTGTAATAATGTAAACCGAAAACCGTTGTAACGGTTTATATATTTATACACAAAATCTAAAAGGCTGTACATGTCACATTCATACCATAAAATCTGGATCCACGCCATATGGTCAACCAAGGGTAGGGCGCCATGGATAGATCAAAATGCTGAAAAAAAGATCTATCAATTTTTATCAGATCAATTGCGCGACCAAGGTTGTCCTGTACGTATTATCAATGGAATGCCTGATCACATCCATTGTTTATTTCTTTTGAGCTCTTCAAAATCTATTGCTGAAGTCATTAAACAAATAAAGGGCAGTAGTTCTCATTATATCAATCAGAATAATTTGATACAAGAAAAATTTTCATGGCAAACAGGATACGCCGCATATTCTGTTTCCGAATCTGTCGCCGAAAAGGTGTATGAATATATTAAAAACCAGAAAAGCCATCACCAGAAAAAAAATATACAACAGGAATTTGATGAATTTTTGAAATTACATGGGCTTAGTAATGAGATATAATCACAAAACCAATTCATCCATTTGGTTCATGATTTAAATAAGTTGATCGATGATGAGATCAGACTCAAAATAAATTGGTTTGCAGAAATTTCATTTTCCAATTTATTGATGATGGTAAGGACGAAGTTTATGAAGCAATTGCGGCTTTACGAAGCTTGTCTTTAAAGTGATTTGTGATCAGGACATATATCGTCCTGAACATTTCATCGTCGAAATAATATAAAGACATTCATCGTCGAAATAATATAAAGACATTCATCGTCTTTATAATGGTGACAGAAATTTTTATCTCGATGAACACATGAGTATCATCGTCTTTGAAAAATAAATTCTCGTAGGTATTAGAAGGAAAAAACCCAACCCTATACCTTGACCAGCGGTATACTATTTTTGATTTTTATTTGATCTATTGTGCAGTTTTCACAATTATTCACTATCATTATC
>WBZP01004578.1_pt1 | contig 14376 bp, 11 predicted proteins | sample 5204301 | NCBI WGS metagenome assembly WBZP01 (sample SAMN12412401, study PRJNA552823) | activated sludge metagenome | isolation source: activated sludge from nitrification reactor of wastewater treatment plant... | place: USA: Pennsylvania | collected 2017 | reverse complement strand
GCCTCGGTGACGTGCAGCAACTCGATCATCCGCGCCCAGTGATAGGCCAGCGTCGCGTGAATCGGCTCGCCGCCGCCCAGCGCCATGAACTCCCGCCGCTCCTCCTCGGCCAGCGGCGTGGGAATAAAATCGCAGTTGTCGATCCGGGCCAGCGGTCCCACCCGGTACCAGCCCTTGTCCGGCCCCAACGAGTTGATGAACGGGAACTTCATGTAGCTCCACGACTTCACCTGTTCACTAAGTACTTGGGCGTAGCGCCGATAATCCAGATGGTCAAACAGGATATCACCCTGCTCGTTTTTGGCTCGCAGCCCACCGTGATACAGATCCAGCGCCCCATCAGCGCGCGTCAGGCTGAGATAGTTGGAACGGATCGTCGCGAAATAGGTGAAATAGCCAGGGTTCGCCTCATAGGCTTTCTTCATCAGTTTAAGGATATTGCGGCCCCATTGGGTCATCAGGTCAAGGTCGGCCAGCAGGTAGTTGCGCTCCTGCAAGGTCAGCGCCTTGTTGACCCCGCCGGGAACCGTCCCAGTGCCGTGAATCCGCTTACCGGTGGTGACCCGGATAATCTCCTGGCCAAACTTGCGCAACCGCACTCCCTGGCGGGCGACGTCGGGGTAATCGGCCATTACTCCGCCGATGTTGCGGTGCGCGGTGGCATCGTCGAAATCGAACAGGAAATCCGGCGAAGCCAGATGGAAGAAATGCACGGCGTGTGATTGCAAGGTCTGGCCGTAGTGCATCAGCCGGCGAATCTTCTCGGCGGTCGGCGGAATTTCCCGCGCGCCGACCAGTTGATCGACCGCCTTGGCCGCCGCCAGATGGTGGCTGACCGGACAGATGCCGCACAGCCGCTGCACCACCACCGGCACTTCCCAGTACGGTCGGCCCTGGATGAACTTCTCGAAGCCGCGAAACTCGACGATGTGCAACCGCGCCTGACGGACGTGATGATCCCGGTCCATCAACAGTGTGACCTTACCGTGGCCCTCGACCCGGCTGAGCGGATCGATGGCGATGCGGCATAGCCGTTCCGGATGGGACGCCGTTTCCAATGCACTCATGACGCGCCTCGCTCAATCGTAATGAATCTGGGTGTAGGGCAGCGCGAGCGGTTGCCCCGACAGCAACTGGTTGACGAAGGTCCAGATGGCATCCGCCGACGGCGGGCAGCCGGGCAAAAAGTAGTCGATCTTCACCACCTCATGCACCGGATGCACCTGGTCGAGCAGCAGTGGAATTTCCGGGTCGTTGGGGATTTGTGGATCGATCAGGCCGATCCCGTGCAGGTAGGACTCCTCCAGGCAGTCCTTAAGGTCGAACTGATTACGCATCGCCGGGACGCCGCCGTTCAGGGCGCAGGCGCCGATGGCTATCAGAATCTTGCAGCGCGCCCGGAATTCCAGCAGCACATGGACGTTCTCGGCGTTGCAGACCCCGCCCTCGATCAGGCCGAGGTCGCATTCGCCCAGTTCCTTGATGTCGGTCAGCGGGCTACGGTCCAGTTCCACCCGCTCGGCCAGCTCGAACAGCCGCTCGTCGAGATCGAGTAGCGACATGTGGCAGCCGAAGCAGCCGGCCAGCGAACAGGTGGCGATCTTCAGGCGCGGTTCAATCATGACGGCGCCCTCCCCGGCTCTCCGGCAGTTGCGCCACATCGCCCACCACGTTGATCGGCTTGCGGTCGTAGAGCCGCTGACCAATAGGGGTCTCGTAACCCCGATGCTTGATCAAAATCGCCCCGGTCGGACAGACTTGGGCCGCCTTGTCGGCGATGCTGAAATCGGTGGCGCCCAGCTTGCCGGACGGGGTGTTCACCACCAGGCGCGCTTCGATGCCCCGCCCCTGCACCGCGAATATGTTCTTGCCGTCAATGTCGCGACTGGCCCGCACGCACAGTTCGCAGCGGATGCAGCGGTTGAAGTCGATCACCGCCTCGGGATGGGAAGCGTCCACCGGACGGCGCGGATAAAAGTGCTTGTAGTGCGGCGCCAGCATCCCGACGTAGTAGGCCACCGCCTGCAACTGGCAGGCTCCGCTCTTCTCGCAGGCCGGGCAAACGTGGTTGCCCTCCACGAACAGCATTTGCAGGATGCCGCGGCGGATCTCGCGCAATTCCTCGGTCTCGCTCCGCACGGTCTGGCCCGCCGCCGCCGGGGTGGTGCAGGCCGCCTGCATCCGGCCGTTAGCCTCGACTAGGCAAACCCGGCAACTGCCGTGCGGGGCGAACTCCCGATTGAAACACAGATGCGGAATGTAAACGCCGGCGGCCAGCGCGGCGGCCATGATGGTCTGGCCGTCCTGGAACGGAACCTGCCACCCATCCAGCGTGAAACTCTGCTCCCCGTTCATGGCATCGCTCCCAGCATCAGTTCCTGCTCGCGCAGGTGTGCATCCGGATCGTCGCGGCCAGTCAGCCGCCGGGCCTGCTCCAACGCCGCGTCCAGATCGAAAGCCGGCTCAAAGGTGGTGGACCGCAGCCGTTGCTCCCAAGCTTCCGGAAACTGTTCGAGGCTGTCCAGCACCGGATTGGGCGCGGTCTGGCCCAGCCCACAATGACAGGCCACCTGCATGATCCGCCCCAGCTTGCGCATCTCCTCCAGATCGATGCGGGTGCCATGACCGGTGTGAACCTTCGCTACCAGATCGCGCATCAGCGAGGTGCCGACCCGGCAGGGCGTGCAGAAGCCGCAGCTTTCATGGACAAAGAAGTGGGCAAAATTACGGACGCCATCGAGAATATCGCGCCGGTGGCTGAACACCATGAACGAGCCGCCGGTGGCCAGGTCCTCGAAGCAGATGCGCCGGTCGAACTGCCGGGCGGAAATCATGTGTCCGGCCGGACCGGCCATCTGGATGCCCTGCGTGTCCGAGGCGCCGCAGTCCTCCAGCACCCGCCGCACGGTGACGCCGAACGGGTATTCATAAATGCCCGGCCGCTCGCAGTCGCCGCTGAGACTGAGCAGCTTGGTGCCTTTGGATTCGGTCGTGCCGCGGCTGGCGAACCAGTCGCCGCCCTCCACCGCAATCTTGGCGGTGGCGGCGAAGGTCTCGACGTTGTTGACCACGGTCGGTTTATTCAGATAGCCGTGGGTGGTGGGGAACGGTGGGCGGATGCGCGGCACGCCGTGCTTACCCTCCAGCGATTCAATCAGCGCCGACTCCTCGCCGCAAACGTAAGCGCCGGCTCCGAGGTGAATGTCGATGTCGAAACAGAAGCTTGGATCGCCGAGAATGGCCTCGCCCAACAGTCCCACTTCACGGCGGCGGCTCAGGGTTTCCCGCAACGGGTCCAGCAGATAGCGATACTCGCCGCGCAGGTAGACGAAGCCCTGGCGCGCACCGATCACCCGGCCGCACAGGGTCATGCCCTCGAATACCAGATCGGCGAAGTCCTGCATCAGCACCCGGTCCTTGAAGGTGCCCGGCTCGCCCTCGTCGGCGTTGCAGACCACGTATTTCACCTCGCCGGGGGCGTTGCGGCAGGAAATCCACTTGGCGGCGGACCGGAAGCCGGCGCCCCCCTGACCCCGCAGACCGGATTTGACCATTTCTTCCAGAATCGCCTCCGGGCCACGCTTCAGCACCGCCCGCAAAGCCGAACCATCGGCGAAGTGTCGCCCCAGCAGAATGTCGGCCCGGCGGATGTTGCTGACTACTTCGAAGAACTCGCGCGGCCATTCCGCCAGCGGCGTTTGGCCACTCACCAAATCCGCGACCCGATCCAGGCGCGATTGATCCAGGCGGGTGAGCGCATAGCCGTTGACCAGCGCGGCCGGCCCCTGATCGCACATGCCGGTGCAGGAGGTGGCGCCGACCGTGACCAGCCGGTCGGCGCGGGTTTCGCCAATCGCCACGCCCAGCCGTTCGCAGAGGTAGTGCAGCAATTCGCGATTGCCGAGCATCCGGTCGGTGATGTTGTCGCTGAACAGGATGTCGTAGCAACCGCGCGGCGCGGTGTAGAGAAAGGAATAGAACTCGGCGACGTTGCGGACCTTGTCCGGCGGGATGCCAAGTTCGACCGCCACCCACTCCAGGGCTTCGGGCGGCAACCAAGTCAGGCTGTCCTGCGCCTCGCGCAGGATTTGCAGCAGCCGGGTCGGCATACCGCCGTGGCGCCGGACGATCTCGCGAACCGCATGAAAGAGTGCGTCAGATTCCGCCATGGGCCACCTCCGTCGTTCATCCGCCGATCCGCCAACGCCAGGGCGCTGATGGTTTTTTCATCGGGCAAACCATTTAAGCAGTATGGTTAAGCATACTCCCACCCAAGTAAAAAGTGTTATGTTCCTACGGGTTAACATCCTGTTTCACGCTGGCGTGGAACGCGGTCGGCCATGTTGCATCCAATAACAGGCAACACCGTCCGCGTTCCCCCTCAAATCGCCCGCCGGCGGTTCCGATTCGGTTCCGTTCTGGCGTTACCGGGGAATTACGGGCAGAATTTCGATTTTTCGCGACCCACTATTGGAGACGAGACCCTCCCATGCCGAGCCAACCCTTGAAATCCATCCACTGGCTGCTTTTGGGATGGCTGACCGCCAGCGCCGCGCAGGCGACGGTTTACCCCTTGCCGCCTCCGGACACGGATGTGATCGGGCAGGTCAAGGTGATGTACGCCACCAAGGACGATACGCTGGTGGATATCGCCCGCCGTCACGGCCTGGGCTACGACGAGATCGTTCACGCCAACCCGGGCGTGGATCGCTGGGCGCCCGGCGAGGGCGATCCGATCGTGCTGCCGACCCGCCACATCCTGCCTGATACCCCGCGAGAAGGCATCGTCCTCAACATCGCCGAAATGCGGCTGTATTACTATCCCAAGATCAGCGCCGGCCAGGAACCGGTGGTCATCACCTACCCGGTCAGCATCGGCCGCATGGACTGGAAAACGCCCATGGGGCTGACCAAGGTCGTCGCCAAGGACATCGATCCCCCATGGCGGCCACCAGCCACGATCAAGGCCGAACACGCCGCCGAGGGCGACATCCTGCCGGACGTGGTGCCCGGCGGCCCGGATAATCCGCTGGGCCGTTTCGCCATGCGGCTGGGCGTACCTGGTTATCTCATTCACGGCACCAACAAACCCTACGGCATCGGCATGCGGGTGACGCACGGTTGCGTGCGGATGTACCCGGAAGATATCGAACGTCTGTTCGGCATGGTGCCGGTCGGCACGCCGGTGCGGCTGATCGACCAGCCGGTGAAAGTCGGGCGACTGAACGGTCAGTTGCTGGTCCAGTCGCACGCGCCGCTGGAGGAAGACAACCTGCCAATCAAGGTCACCCTGGAACAGGCCCGCCAGGCGGTGATCGCCAAGACCGGCCCGGACATGCCCGGCGTGGATCAGGCCACGCTGGAATTGACGGTGGAACAGGTCAGCGGCATCCCCGTGGCCATTTCCGCGCCGGGCGCATACCCGGTCGCGCAACCGGCCAGCCCGGCACCGGCGGAACCCGCGTCCGAAGCGCCCGTCGCCAACCGGACGCCGCTCCCTTACCCACCACCCTACACTGCGTACAACGCCCCGCCCGCGCCGGTTTATCGACCCGCACCCGCCGCGCCACCTGGATCAGCTATCCCCTATCGCAATCCAGCGGCCGATGGTGACCTGCCTCCCTATCCTTATCCGCCGGCCTCGGCGCCACCCGCTTACCGACCGGCTCCAAGCTATCCCCGTTCCACCCCGCCCGCAAGCCGGCCATCCGCCAGCGGCGAACCCCGCGAGCCGCCCAGTCTTCCCCCGCCGAGCCGGCTGTGATGGCAACAAAAAAACCCCGCTAAGCGGGGTTTTATTTGCAGTCGCCAGAAATGCAGGCTTACTTGTACATCGACTTCTTAAACATGCGGTTGATCTTTTCCTCGGTCGCCATGCTCATGGACTTGGCTTCGTTGGCGGTATCCATGGCATTGCGGGCCATGGTTTTGGCTTCGTTGGCATCGTTCTGCACTTTTTGCAAATCGCTGGTGCTGGCGCAGCCAACAGTCAAACCGGCGATCAGGGCCAACGCAGAAATCTTGGCGACAGTCTTAAGGGACATATTCAACTCCTTAAAATCTCATTTCAAACAAAAAAGGTGACAGCTAACGACGCTGTCGTTAAAGCACAACCAAGTTGCAACAACACAACAAAGTCATTATATAACGAAATTTGAGTTCGCGGACAATTCCAAAAGCGCCGGGACTAGCGAATTTCGACCCGCATGCCTTTTTTTACCCAAGGTCTGAGCGCCTCAATCTGCCGGTTGTCCAGCGCCACGCAGCCGCTGGTCCAGTTGATACCCGCGCTGTGGATCTGTGGATCGCCCATGCCCACCCCATGAATGCCGATCTGCCCACCCAGCGGCGTATCCTGCGGCGGCGTATAGCCGTAGGTCCAGGCGGCGCGGACGCGCTCGTAAGTCGTTTGGTCGATCCGATGCTCCCGCAACGCCCGCTCGGCGTAGTCGAGATTGGGATAATCAAGGCCGATGAAGGTCTTGAACCGGCTCTGGTCGTTGATCCAACCGACCCGGAACACTCCAGTCGGCGTCCGGTTGTCACCGCGCCGGGACTTGACGCCGGCCCCGCTGCTGCCCAGGGCGATTGGGCGGAACACCTTGACCGGCTGACCACCCCGCATAATGCTCAGCGTGTCGGCCTTGGTATCCACCAGCAACCAAGGTTCGCGCGGCGACGCGGTTTGGCTCGCCAGCGACAGCGGCGCCGATTCCTGAAGATCGTTCGGGGCGCAGGCGCTGATTAGCCAGGTCAACATACCGAGAAAAACAACCCGTTTACCGAGCTTCCACATACCGGTCCTCATGCCTCTTGTCATTTGTCGCCGTGCGTAAAGTTATAAAACAGCCAGCACGGCGACGCAAGCCTTGTTTCCCGTGTCTCCAGAGCTATCGCGCTATGTAGCCTTATACAGACGCGGGCCAGTTTGCCAACGTGGTGCGTGGCCGCTGGAGTATCAAAACGGGCAACATGGGGTGTTTGGATGTCCAACGCCTCGGAATTTCGGCATTACCGCGGCGCCAGGAACCTCGCGCGCGCGATCACGCGCGGCACCCGCCGGCCGGATGGCGGCGCCGCCATGTACACAATCCGCTGATCCTGGTTCGGCCCAAAGCTGACGTGAATCGGTAGATCGGCGCCGTAGAAATAGAGCCGGTCAAACGGGGTGTTGGTCACGATCCACCGCGCCACTTCCAGCATGTTCTCGTCGTCGATGATGAAATCCACGGCGGCGCCCAGCCGCTCGCAGACGCGATGGCCCAGACGGTCCGCTTCATGCGCCGCATGTTGATCGCGTTTCGGGTCGATGCGGCCGGGAATCCGCCGGGCCAGTGGCGGCGAGCAGAAGCCGTAGGTCAACCGGATCATGCCGAAGTAGTCGATCACCGGGTCGAGGATGTTGAGCGCCAGATCCAGCAGGGCGGTGTAGCTTTCCGATTGCTCGGGGCGGTTGGCAAGGCCGGTCCGAGCCTGGGTCTCGCCGCACTCGATCAAGTGGCGGAAGGTCAGATACGCGCCGCAGGGATCGTCCAGGTTTGGAATCGTCCGCGCGCGTTGGAGCGCGAAGCCGTCGAGGGTCCAGCGATGGCGGGTTAACGTGTTGAGCAATTCCGCCGGCGGTGGCCCGTGGCCGGACAGGTCGAACAGTCCCAGTCCCTCCAGCGCCGCTTCAAAGGCGAGTTGTTCCGGGTAGCAGGGAAATTCTTCGTGGATATAGCGCGACTTGTGATAGAGAAACGGCGGTTCGTGGCGGTCGCCGTAGGCGAAATAGTCGATGTTCTGCCCCCGCAGCTTGATCTTCACCCGTTCGATCAGGCGGGGCAGGGGCTGACCGGCGAAATCGTCGTAACGCATCACGCTGAGCTTGCCCGAGGCGATGTGAATCTTGACCAGATCGGCATGGCGCCAATCGCCGTAGAACGCCGCCGCGCAGCCAACATAGATCCGCAACAGCGGCGGCAGCCGTTCGACCAGGCTGGCGTGCAGTTGTAGCGACCGGCCTTCTTCCAGCCAGCCGAGACCGCATTCCGCCGCCTGCCGGCAGGCCTGCGCGATGGCATCCACGTCCGCGATCTGAAACAGCAGGCTCCGCGCGCCGGATTGGGCGGTGGCGTAGTCGCCGAAGAAGTCCTTGATGTCGCGTTGCAGGCTGCGTTCCAGGCGCGCATGGGGCTTGCGCCGCTCGAACTGGGTCAGGGCGAAGTAGACTTCCAGATCGGCGATGCGGGCGGTTCGCGCCCGCGCCAGATCGGCGGGATTCTTGCGCGCCTCGATAAAGCGGAGCGCCCGGCCGATGGAGCCGAAACCGGCGATGAGAGGAGCCGGGTTTTCAACTTCATCGGGGTCCGGCCACCGGCCCAGGGCGAGGCACTGGTTCCAGAGCCGCTCCAGCGGTTCCCGGTATTCGGCGTAGCGCGCGGTGGCCCGGTCGTGCCGTGACCGCTCCGGATGCTCCCGCGCCAGAGCGGATAGGCCGCGCGGCAGGTTACGGCGGCTGCGGTAGCGATCCACCAGGAATCGCTGTTCGGCATCCTTGTCGCGGAACACATAGAGCACCCCCGGCGCGACCGGAATCGGTTCCTGATCCAGTGCCGATTCGACAAATGCCTTGATCTCGGTCTGGGTGTAGTACTTCTGAAAGGTGCCGCGCTGGGTGAGCACCCCATCCTGGAAGCGCTGGCCCCGCAGCTCGTTCTGGTTGGCAAGCATCACCGAGACGACCAGCAGCCGTTCGGCCAGCGACCAGGCGCGGGTCAGCGCCTCCAGCCGTTCGTCGAAATCCTCGATGACATTGACCACGAAGCCGAGGTTGACGATGTCCGCCGACCGGATCGGCTGGTCCGGCGCGTGGTACGGATCCCAGCCGGCGACGGACAGGCCTCTCTCGGTAAGACCGCGCAGGTCGCCGCCGCGCCCGCAACCGTAGTCGAACAGCGAGAAGCGTCCGTCGAGAAAGCCGTAACGGGCCAGCGTTTGCACCGGAGCCGAGAGGCCTTGGCGCGCCAGCGCGGTTAACTGCCGCGCCGCCTGCCAGCCGGCGTGCGGAGGAGTCACGCTCTCATCAAACTCGCCGGGTTCGGTTTCGTCATTGCCCAGCGGGACCAGAGTATGACCCACAATGCGGTAGCCTTGCTCCCGGACCAGCGCCAGCCATTGACGCTGGTAGCCGATACGGGTCGGCTGGTCGAACAGGCCGATGGATTCCGCCGCCGCCGTCAGCGCGGCGTATTCGGCCCGGCGCGGATGATCGGCGGGTAGCAACAGCTCTTTGCGATGCAGGATCGGCGGATTGAGCGAGTCAGCATAGCTGCGGTGGCTCACGGTTCCGTTCGCCAAATCCACCAGCCAGCTTTCGCTCAGGGCGGGGAAGGGTTCATCAAGGAAGTCGGGATAATGGAGCAGCGCGAGATGTGATCCGTTGGCTTCGATGCGAATGAGGTTGTAATGCTCCAACCGCCGAACCCCAGCGAGCCGCTCGGCTTCAGGCAGGCGGGTGGCCAATCCCGCATCCAGGGCCGCTCCGGCCTCTACATGGAAATAGCCGCGCTGCCCGACCGTCTTGCCTGGCGTTGATCCCATGAAGCTAGCATCATTAGCTGTTTGTATTATGATTTGACACATGTTACCACCTAATCCGCTTGAATCAGTAACCCATTGACGCATCTTCCCGCTCTCCCCTTGCGCATGTCCTACCGTACTGGTCGGGACGACCTGGCGCGGGATTTCTTTGTGCCGTGTTTGGAGAGTTCCGTGCTGTATCGGCGGGCGGCGGGGTATTTTTCCAGTGCCGGGCTGGCGCTGGCGGCGCGCGGGGTGGCGAGTCTGGCGGCGCGGGGCGGGACGATGCGCTTGGTGGTTTCGCCGTATCTGGAACCGGCGGATGTGGAGGCGCTGCGGGCGGCGGTGGAGCGTCCGGCGGAGATCTTGCGCGCCGTCGTGGCCCGGAGTTTGGCCGACCTCGAGGATGCCCTGATCCGGGATCGGCTCAACGCCCTGGCCTGGCTGGCGGCCGCGGGCCTGCTGGAAATTAGGCTCGCCCTGCGGCTGGATGCGGAAGGCCGGTTCGCGCGGGGTCTGTTCCACGAAAAGGCAGGCGTTTTCACCGACGCCGCGGGCAATCATGTGGCGTTCTCGGGTTCGTCCAACGAAACCGCCGGCGGTTTGCTGGAGAACTTCGAGAGCCTCAAGGTGTTTTGTTCGTGGCGGGATGCCGAAGGCCGGGTTCAGGAGGAAATCGAGAACTTCGAGGCGCTATGGCGGGATGCGACGCCGGGTTTGCGGGTGATCGAGTTCAGCGCCGCCGGGAAGGAGTTGCTGGAACGCTTCCGCGATGGTGGGAGGCCACCTGCGGGGCTGGAGCTTGCTCGGGTGGCGGAATCCGGAGTACCGTCCGCGTTCCGCCCGCCACGCGGGTTTGAGTTGCGCCCTTATCAGGTCGAGGCGATCCGCGCTTGGAGCAAGGCGGGCGGCCGGGGCATTCTGGCCATGGCGACCGGTTCGGGCAAGACGCCGACCGCGCTAACCCTGGCTAGCAAGGTGGCGGAGAAGAATCAGCCGCTGGCTTTGATCGTGGTGTGTCCGTTTATCAATCTTTGCCGGCAATGGATTCGGGAGTTGGCGGCATTTGGCCTGAACGCCGTGGCCTGTTTCGAAGGGCGGGACCGCTGGCAGGCAGAATTTGAGGAGGGGTATCAACGGCTGGCGGTCGGGCTGGCGCGGGTTCACGCAGTGGTGGCCACCAACGCGACCTTTATGAGTGAAGGCTTTCAGGCGCGGTTGCGGCCACGGTTGGCGGCGGGGGCGGTGCATCATCTGCTGGTCGCGGACGAGGTTCACAATCTGGGCGCGGAACGCGGCCGGGGGGCGCTACCGGACGGGATCGCCTTGCGGCTCGGCTTGTCCGCGACTCCGGAGCGTCATTACGATCCGGTCGGAACGAAGGAGGTGCTCGATTATTTCGGTGGCGTCGTGTACGAGTATCCGCTGTCCCGCGCCATCGCCGAGGGCCGTCTCTGTCCCTACCGCTATCATCCGGTGCTGGTGGCGCTGACCGATGAGGAGACCGACACCTACGCGGCGATTACCGCGAAGCTCGCCCGGTTCTTTCCGGGGGGAGACACCGAGCAGGAAGTGGAGCAGGCGGCCATGCGGCTGCTGATCCAGCGGGCGCGCCTGCTAGCGGGGGCGGTCGACAAGTTGGAGGCGCTCGACCGGCTGATCGGCGCGCTGCCCGAACCGCCGCGCCAGGCGATTTTCTATTGTGGCGATGGGCGAACCACCGATGCGATCACGGCGGATGAAGTGCGCCAGATTCAAGCGGTGGCCCGCCTGCTGGGCGAGAAGCACGGCTTGCGGGTGCGGAATTTCACCTATCGGGAGACGCCGCAGGAGCGGGAGGAGATTTTGCGGGATTTGGGCAGCGGTTTCCTGGATGGGGTGGTGGCGATCCGTTGTCTGGACGAGGGCATCGATCTGCCAGAGCTGCGCATAGGCTTCCTGCTGGCCAGTTCCACCAATCCCCGTCAGTTCGTGCAGCGCCGGGGGCGGTTGCTGCGGAACGCGCCGGGTAAAACGCGCGCCATCATCTATGATTTCATCGTGCGCCCGCCCAACCTGGGCGGCAGCCTGGATGATGAGTCCTTTAATATGGAACGGGCTTTTTTCCAGCGGGAGTTGCAGCGCATCGTCGAGTTTTGCCGGATGGCGGAGAACGGACCGGAGGCGTTGCATTCGCTGCACGAGTTGCGGCTGAACTATCATCTGTTGGCGGATGGCGCGAATGGATCGGGCTGACCCACTGGGAGGAAAAAGCCGGTGACCGATCACGACCACGGCTACAAGCGATTGTTTTCCCATCCAGAAATGATCCGGGATCTGCTCCTCGGCTTCGTTCCGGCCGACTGGATCGCCGAACTCGATTTCACCACCCTGGAAAAGTATCCGACCGAATTCATTGACGACCGGCTGCGCAACCGGCGCAGCGACGTGATCTGGCGGGTGCGCTGGGGACGGGGCTGGCTCTATATCTACATCCTGCTGGAATTCCAGTCCGGAGTGCATCGGTTCATGGCGATGCGCCTGTTCACTTACATCGATTTGTTGTATCAGGACCTGATTCGCAGCCGACAACTCGGGCGACCCCGGCGGTTGCCCTCGGTGCTGCCCGTCGTCCTGTACAATGGCCGGCGACGCTGGATGGCGCCGACGGACCTGGAAGCCCTGATTGAGCCGGGGCCTGCGGGTCTGGCCGCTTACCGGCCGCAGACGCGCTACCTGCTGATTGATGAAAGTGCGTATGCCGATGCGGAGTTGGCGAGCATGCGCAATCTGGTGGCAGCGCTGTTCCGGCTGGAGAACAGTCGGGGGCCAGAGGCGGTGCGCGAGGTGCTGGCCGCCTTGGTCGACTGGCTGGCGGCGCCGGAACAGGAGGAACTGCGGCATTCATTTCTCATCTGGCTGCGGGAAGGGTTTCTGAAGGCCCGGCTCCCGAGCGTTGCCTTTCCCGAACTGAACAACCTGGAGGAGGCTCGTATCATGTTGACCGAGCGCGTAGTGGACTGGACGCAACAATGGAAGCAGGAAGGTTTGCAGGAAGGTTTGCAGGAAGGCCGGCAGGAAGGCCGGCAGGAAGGCCTCTATTCAGAACGGCGGTTGTTGCTGCGGCAAATCCGCCGCCGGTTTGGCGAGACCGTCGCCGCGCAAAGCGCCCCCGCCCTGGAACGGATTGAGCAGTTGGCTGTGTTTGAAGATCTGGGCGAGGAACTGTTCGACTGTGCCGATGAAACAGCCTGGCTGGCGCGGTTGTGGAGCGTTACTGGCGAGGAAGAAAGACATTGAAGTGCCGCTCAGCACTCAGATTTTAAAAGCCGACAAGAGATTAGGTTATACGCCATGCCATCGAAGTCAGAAGAACAGGAAATGCTGAAGCGCCTGCGCGAGCTGGAAGAAGAAAATGCCCGCCTGCGTAGTGTGGTGAAGCCGGGCGCCAGCGCAAAACTGGTGGTGACCGAGAGCGAGTATAAAGGTCATCCGACCTTGACCTTTGAAGGGCCGGTTCGCCCTTTCAGTCTGGGGTTGAGGAAACTACAGCTTATCAAGGAAGCTTGGCCGGAGATTGAGGCGTTCCTGCAACGCCACGCTAAAACTTAATTCAGGCCGTCGGATAGCGGCGACGATGCCTAATCGAAAATATTTACTGCAATCATGGGATGCTGTTTATGATTGACCATTCAACAGCAAGCGCAAACCCTTTTACCGCCCCCAGGAAATCTTCAAAAGCGCGAAATCCGAATATCAGACTCTCATCCGCGAAATTCTGAAGGAAGAGCGCGATGTCATGCATTTAAGGCGGCGCAGCGATATTCACCAGCGGATCTATGACCACATCAAGCGGGTGATCAAATGATTCTGGAACGCCTTGTGCTGGAAAATTTCCGCCAGTTCAAGGGCCGGCAGGAAATTCTGTTTTCTGACCTTCGGGAGCGCAATGTCACCGTCGTTCATGCGGAGAACAGATTCGGTAAAACCACGCTGCTGAAGGCCCTGCTTTGGGCGCTCTATGGACGGGATGGATTGATGGGGTCCGAATAATCCGAATAATACAGTTTTAGATGTTCGAAACACAGGTTTATGATTTTAATATATTTTTCTGATGCCATTCTAAATTGGCTTGGTTTGGAAAAAAGAGCAAGTTTTCTGGAAGGTGAATTCTTTTTCCATGAAATTGCTTTATGCTGTAAGGATGATTTTCTGTTTCTGTGAACCTGCTCGATATTACAACGCAGAAGTTTTGATCAATAGATAAAAGTCCCCGATCAAACGCCCGATGTAGATTTGGACATAGACAAATACCGTTGCCTATCGTGTCATCGTGAGAGGTTTTAAATGGAATAATATGGCACGCATCAATCAATTGAATGTCTGCCAATGCATCCATTCTCCAACCAGAGATGCAGCAAGTAAATTTATATATACTTGGCACTATTTTCTTAAAAAATCCACTGCGAACGAAACGCTCTTCATCCCCAAGATTTTCATATTCAGAGGCGTATTGAATTGAGGAAGATTCAGTTATTTTTCTTTCTATGGCATCAATATCATCTTGATTGCTTCTTTTGCTGTTTATGTAAGATGTTATTTTATCTGGAAAATAGGTTTCAAAAAGCAGATTTCTGAAGAAGTTGCGGGTATTTTTGTCTGATAACAAACCATAAAAATCTTGATCGATCTCTGCATGCTGTATAACTTGAACGTAAGGTTTCACCCCCCCTCCCAGTAATGGCTGACTTCCCCTCAAGGAACGGGTATGGAACACTATAGCCCAGCCCCGTGAGCGACCGCCATGCACCTGAGCCCCCATAGCCTCCGCCAGAT
>WBZP01004577.1_pt1 | contig 14377 bp, 20 predicted proteins | sample 5204301 | NCBI WGS metagenome assembly WBZP01 (sample SAMN12412401, study PRJNA552823) | activated sludge metagenome | isolation source: activated sludge from nitrification reactor of wastewater treatment plant... | place: USA: Pennsylvania | collected 2017 | reverse complement strand
ATCGTGGTGTCCACCGACGAGATTTGCGCCGCCATCAAGGATATCTTCGACGATACCCGTTCCATCGCCGAACCGGCCGGCGCGCTGGGCGCTGCTGGCTTGAAGAAATACGTGGAGCGCACCGGCGTCGCTGGCAAAAATCTGATCGCGATCAACTGCGGCGCCAACATCAACTTCGACCGCCTGCGCCACGTTGCCGAACGGGCCGAACTGGGCGAGCGGCGCGAGGCGCTGCTGGCCGTGACCATTCCCGAACAGCCCGGCAGCTTTCGCAAGTTCTGTCAGGTCATCGGCAAGCGTTCCATCACCGAATTCAATTATCGCTATGCCGACGCTCGGCAGGCGCGGGTATTCGCCGGTGTGCAACTGGCCGAGAGCGAAGACGAGAAGAGCCGGATCATCGAGGCCCTGCGCGAGCACGGTTATCCGGTGGTGGACATGAGCGACAACGAAATGGCCAAGCTGCACATCCGCTACATGGTGGGCGGCCACACGCCGGGCATTCGCGACGAAATTCTCTACCGCTTCCAGTTTCCCGAACGACCGGGCGCGCTGCTGAAGTTTCTCACCGGCATGGCGCACGGCTGGAACATCAGCCTGTTCCATTACCGCAATCACGGTTCCGATTACGGCCGGGTGCTGGTCGGCATTCAGGTGCCCGAAGGAGAACGACCGCGATTCGTCCAGTACATCCGCGAACTGGACTATCCCTGGTGCGATGAGACCCAGAATCCAGCCTACCAGATGTTTCTGGGCGGGCGAAGTTAAACGGCGGGCTGCGTTTCCAACGCCAGCATGAACACCCACTGCGCCGCCGTTACCGGCAGCACCGACAGCCGGTTGCCCCGGCGCAGCAGGGCGAAATCTCCCAGGATGTTCCGATGCCGCTTCAGTTCGGTCAGGGTGATTTCCCGCCGCAAGCGGCGAACCAGCCGCGCGTCCACCCGATACCAGCGGGGATGCTCCGGCGTACTGGCCGGATCGTGATACGGGCTTTCGGGATCGAATGCGGTTTCGTCCGGATAACCCGCCCGCGCCACCTCGACGATGCCAACGATGGCGGGATGTGTCGTACCGGAATGGTAGAAAAACGCCCGGTCGCCCAAGCGCAGGCCATCCCGCAGAAAATTGCGGGCCTGATAGTTGCGCACCCCTTCCCAGGGCGTCGTCTGGTCTGGTGCGGCTTCCAGATCGGCGATGCCGAAGGTCGTGGGTTCGGATTTCAGCAGCCAGTAGTTCATCCGCGGTTTTTCACGCCCCTCGCCCGCTGGCGGGAGAGGGGCTGGGGCTGGGGGTGAGGGCCGAGCATTTCACAGCGGAAAACACATACAGCGCCGCTTCGGTGACCGCCGCGTCCAGTGGCACGTCCCACGGCTGTCGGCACTGTTCGGCGACATGCTGAAATTCGTAGCCCAGACCCAGCAGCACGGGTCGGTAGCCGTCATGGCCCGGGTCGCGCGGGAACGCGAAGGCGCGGTCGTAAAATCCCCCGCCCATGCCCAGCCGGGTGCCGGCCGAGTCGAAGGCCACCAGCGGCATCAACACCAGATCCAACCGTGACGGCTCCAGCCATTCGGTCGCGGGTACATCGGGTTCGGGGATAGCGAACCGATTGCGGCGCAAGGACGTACCGGGTTGGTAAGGCGCGAAGCGGAGCGAGCATTCACCGTCCAGCACCGGCAGATAGACTTGCCGGTTGGCGGCCCAGGCGCATTCCAGCAGCGGCGCCGGGTCCAGTTCGCCATCACAGGCCCAGTAACCGGCCACCCGGGTCGCGCCAGCCCACGCCGGCCAGTCCGCCAGCCGGTGGGCGACGGCCAACGCCGCCTGGCGCTGCTCGGCGGGGGACAGGGCGCGGCGCAGGACGCGCAGCCGTTGGCGAAGTTCGCGCGGGTCGTCGGTCATCGAGGTCGCGAAGTGGCAAAACAAAGGCGACGCCGTGGCGTCGCCTGAGCTGCAAAGAGGGGGCGCTCTCCGCCTGTGCCGTTTTGGGCCGTTACCCTTGAACCGGGAGGTTCAAGTGGGGGAACAGAGCGGCGTATCAGGCTTTCCGCGGCAAGGCGGACATGCACACTTACGCCGACGACCGCACACCCTGGGTACAGTTAACTAGGATCAAGGGGTTACCCAGCCCACTACTCGAACACCGCAGGGAGCGCCCGAACTAAAATCAACCTATGCGCGTATTATAACTCCGTTGACGGGACTTGACTCAGGGCGGCGTCAACTTTTTGCAATAAATCCCGCATACGGTAGTTAAGCAGGGCGTCCGTTTCGGCCACTTGGCGTTGCTGTCGCAGCAACTCGTGACTGAGGTTCAGCGCGGCCATCATCGCGATGGCCTCCAAGGTCAGGGACTTGTCGCGGTGCTCGCGAATTTCCCGCATCTTCAGGTCGAGATGACGAGCCGCCTCCAGCAATTCCTCCCGCTCGGCGGGCAGGCAGGCGAAGCGGTAGTCGCAACCGGCCAGATGCACAGCCACACTGATGGTTTCCTGACTCACGAGCTTTGCCCCAACCCTTTCAGCCGCACGATCATGGCTTCGATGCGCGCGCGTGATTGTTCGTTTTTCTCGCGCAGCGCATCGCGTTCGGTCTGAAGCGCGTTCATCCGCTCGCGCAGGGACCGATTTTCCCGCGCCAGGCGCTCGCACCACCACGCCAGTTGATCCACCCGTTCGGCGAGAATGGCCAGGCTGGTTTCGGCGGTTTCGACCGCCTCTGGCATCTCGTCGAAGTTGTCCACCTCAACCAGCGGTTCGCTTTCATCAAAATTATTATTTTCCATAACGGCTACTATAAGGCGGCGCTTCCGACCCGGTCAATTTCAACCGGCGGTTTCAACCACAATTTCGGAGTCGGGACACGGAATGTTACGATAATCGAGCGTTGCGCCACCCCAGGCGCTGGAGTTCATCGCATGTCCGCCACCCATTTGCCCCTGTTCGAACGCCTGACCCGCCTGCTCGACCCGCTCGATCCAGCGGAACTGCATGGCCTGCTGTGCGGTCTCCTCTGCGCCGATCCCACTATCGACAGCGATCGCTGGCTCGCCTTGGCGCGCGAGGAATTGGCCGAGGGCGTGGAACTGGCCGAACCGGTTCGCGAGTTACTGGCCAAGCTGCTTGAGTTCGGCGCCGCTCAACTGAACGCGCCCGAGGGATCCGTGACCCCGCTGCTGCCCGACGACGACGCGCCCTTGCGCCAGCGGACCGACGCGCTCGGCGCCTGGTGCCAGGGTTTGCTGTACGGGCTGGGGCTGGGCCAGATGGACCAGCGCGGTGCGCTCTCCGAAGAAAGCCGGGAATTCCTGCGCGACGCGACGGAGATCGCCCAAGTCGGCTTCGAGACCGACGAGGCCAGCGAAGCCGATGAAACCGCCTACGCCGAAGTGGTCGAATACCTGCGGGTTGGGCTGTTGATGATCCTGGAAGATCTGCGTCACTCCGCCGCCTCTCGCCGCCTGCACTGAACGGGAACCCGCCGATGATCGCCCGCGCTATTCCTTCCGCCGTGTTCGCCCGCCGCCGCCGCGCCCTGCTGGAGCGCATGGGGCCGGGTTCCATCGCCCTGTTGCCCGCCGCGCCGTCCATGCCCCGCAACCGCGATGTCCATTATCCGTTTCGCCAAGACAGCGACTTCTACTATCTGACCGGTTTTCCGGAACCGGAAGCCATCGCCGTGCTCGCGCCCGGCGGCGAGCAGGAGTTTTTGCTGTTCTGCCGCGAGCGCGACCCGCGGATGGAAACCTGGCATGGCCGCCGGGCCGGACCGCAAGGCGCGATGGATCGTTACGGAGTGGACAACGCCCATCCGATTGCCGAGATCGACAAACTATTGCCGCCGCTGTTGGAAAATCGCGAGCGGGTGTTCTACGCCATCGGTTACAACCCGGCCTTCGACCGGCAGGTCATGGACTGGATCAACCAGGTGCGCGGCAAGGCCCGCACCGGGGTACGGGCGCCGGTGATGTTCGTCGCGCTGGAGCATCTGCTGCACGCCATGCGCTTGCGCAAGGAGCCGGAGGAAATCGCGGTGATGCGCGAATCCGCCCGGATCGCCGCCGAGGCGCACCATCGGGCGATGCGCGCCTGCCGGCCGGGCATGATGGAATACGAGATCGAGGCGGAAATTTTCCATACCTTCCTGCGTAACGAGGCGGGCTGGGCCTATCCGTCCATCGTCGGCGGCGGCGACAACAGTTGCATCCTGCACTACACCGAAAACAACGCCCCGCTGCGCGATGGCGACATCGTACTGATCGACGCCGGCGCCGAAGTGGACGGCTACGCTTCCGATATCACCCGCAGCTTCCCGGTGAACGGCCGCTTCTCCGGCGAGCAGCGCGCCATCTACGAACTGGTGCTGGCCGCGCAGCAAGCCGCGATTGCCAAGGTCAGGCCCGGCTGCCATTTCAACGAACCGCACGACGCGGCGGTGCGTACCCTGACCGAAGGGCTGGTGGACCTCGGCCTGCTGCAAGGCGCCGTGGACGAACTGATCGAGAAAGAACAGTACAAACCATTCTATATGCACCGCACGGGCCACTGGCTGGGCATGGACGTTCACGACGTGGGCGATTACAAGACCGGCGACGACTGGCGGGTGTTCGAACCCGGCATGGTCACCACCATCGAACCTGGCCTGTACATTCCCGCCGGCGGCAAGATTCTGGATGCCCATTGGGCGCGGCTGGGAGTCCAGCTCGAAACCGAACTGGACGAACGCTGGCAGCGGATCGGCGTGCGCATCGAGGACGACGTGCTGGTCACTTCCGACAGCAGCGAGGTGTTGACCGAGGCCGCGGCCAAGGAAATCGCCGACATCGAGGCGCTGATGCGGGAGGGGAGATGACTCAAGCGGACTACGACCTGCTGATCGTCGGCGGCGGCCTGGTCGGCGCCAGTCTGGCGTGCGCGCTGGACGGTCTGGGGCTGCGCATCGGTTTGGTCGAGGCCGCGCCGCTAACGGTCAGCCAACATCCCAGCTACGACGACCGTACTCTGGCCCTGGCGCAGGGTACCCGGCGCATCTTCCAGACCCTGGGCCTGTGGGACGCGCTGGAATCGACCGCCACGCCGATTCGCCAGATCCATATCTCCGAACGCGGTGGTCTGGGTTTCGCCCATCTCGATAGTCGCGGTGAAGGCGTGGAGGCACTCGGCTACGTCGCCGAGGCCCGGTTGATCGGCGCGGCGCTGCGGGCCAAATTGTCGGCTCTGAGCGGCGTTGAGCTGCTGTGCCCGGCGCGGTTGGAAACCGTGACCGTCGAGTCGGACGCCGCCCGCGCCATCGTTCGTTGCGGTGAGGACCAAACAGTCGAACTGCGCGCCCGGCTGCTGGTCGCCGCCGATGGCGCGAACTCGCCGGTGCGCGAACAACTCGGCATTGCCACCCTGCGCTGGGACTACGGCCAGCAGGCGGTGATCGCCAACGTCACTCCGACCCTGCCCCATGAAAATATGGCCTACGAACGTTTTACCGCCGATGGACCGGTGGCATTGCTGCCGATGAGCGAGAACCGCTGCGCGGTAGTTTGCACGGTGAACGATGCCGAGGTTGCCGCGGTCATGGCGCTGGACGACGCCGACTTTCTGGCCCTGCTGGGCGAACGGTTCGGTGACCGGTTGGGGCCATTCTTGCGAGTCGGACGCCGGCAGGCTTATCCGCTGTTTCTGTTGAAATCCCGCGAACACGCCCGCTCCCGGGTGGCCATCATCGGCAACGCCGCCCACACCCTGCATCCCATCGCCGGCCAAGGCTTCAATCTCGGCATCCGGGATGTGGCGGCGCTGGCGGAAGTGATCGCCGACGCCAAACGAACCGGTCAGGATTTTGGCGAGCTTCATGTGTTGAACCGTTACGCCGACTGGCGGCGCTGGGATCAGCGCCAAACCATGGCCTTTACCGACGCGCTGAATCGGCTGTTTGCCAATCCGCTGTGGTCGGTGCGCGCCGCCCGTAATCTGGGTTTGCTGGCCTTTGATCTCTGCCTGCCGATCAAGCGCTTGTTCACCCGGCAGACGATGGGCCTGTATGGGCGCTTGCCAAAACTGGCGCGGGGGTTGCCGCTGGTGGTGTGAATCAAAAAATTATCGACGAAACGGCTATCATCACCGTCACTATTTCGGAATAGTCGAAGCGGTGACATTTCAAAGCTTCGAAGAAATCGAGGCTCGGTTTGAAGCGGACTGGCTGGCCTTGAGGGATGGAAAATGAAGCAATTGACCGTAAAAACAGCGACAGAAGCTGATTTTTTTCAACGGGGGCGCGAAATCGCTCGATTGGCCGACCAAGGCGAAGCATTGCCCGAAGAGTGCATCATCAGTTTTGAAGACCCCGCCGAAATGTTGAAGTTGCTAACTACCGCGCGCCTGGCGCTGCTACGAGCGATTAAGGATCAACCCGGCTCGGTTACGCAACTGGCCCAGCGCCTGCGTCGCAACCGCGGCACGGTAAAACGGGATGTGGATCAACTGGCGAATTACGGTCTGGTGGCGGTTGAATCCACTGTTTTGCCCGGACACGGACGAATGAAGGAAATCCATCTCCGGGCAGGACGATTGCGACTGGAAGCTTCGATTGACTGACTTCATGAACACCGACTACGACCTCATCATCGCTGGCGGCGGCATGGTTGGTTCGGCGCTGGCCTGCGCGCTGGGCGATACCGATTTGAAAATCGCCCTGCTCGAAGGGATGCCGCTGGAGCGCGTCCGGCCGGGTGAAGACCTGGATTCGCGGGTGTCCGCCATCAGCCGCGCCTCGCAGCGCATTTTCGCGGCGGTGGGCGCCTGGGACGGCATGACCGCTTGGCGGGTCAGCCCGTTCCGCGACATGCGGGTGTGGGACGCGACTGGCTTCGGGAACATTCATTTCGACAGCGCCGCTCTCGGTGAACCGCTGCTGGGCTGGATCATCGAAAACCGGGTGATTCAGTTCGCCCTGCTGGAACGGGCGCGGCAACTGCCAGCGGTCAACCTGCTCTGTCCGGTGGCGCTGGAAACCGCGCAAGCGCTGGAGAAAGATCTCTGGCGGGTACGGTTGAACGACGGACGGGAGTTCACCACCCGGCTATTGGTCGGCGCGGACGGCGCATCATCCAAGGTCCGGCAACTGGCCGGCATCGAGACCGGCGGCTGGGGCTACGATCAGAACGCGGTGGTCGCCAATGTGCGCAGCGCCGAACCGCATCGGGAAACCGCCTGGCAACGCTTTCTGCCGACCGGACCGCTGGCGTTCCTGCCGCTGCACGACGGTCGTTGCTCCATCGTCTGGGCCACCACGCCGGAACAGGCTGATGTGTTGCTGGCGCTGGATGAGGGTGATTTTGGCGCGGCGCTGGCGGCAGCGTTCGACATGCGGCTGGGAGCCATCACCGATGTGGGTCCACGGGCGGCGTTCCCGCTGCGGTTGCAACACGCCCACGCCTACGTTAAACCCGGCTTGGCGCTGATCGGCGACGCCGCCCACATCATTCATCCACTGGCCGGACAGGGTGTGAACTTGGGGTTGCTGGACGCGGCGACGCTGGCCGAGGTGCTGCTGGACGCCCTCGCCGCTGGCCACGATTTCGGCTCGCTCAAGGTGCTGCGCCGCTACGAACGCTGGCGCAAGGGTGACAATTTACTGATGCTGGGGGTGATGGACGGCTTCAAACGGCTGTTCGGCGCTTCGTTGCCACCGGTGCGGCTGTTGCGGAATGTCGGCCTCAACCTGACCGACGCCGCCGGACCACTCAAGAACTTGATCGCCCGCCGGGCGATGGGATTGTCGGGCGATTTGCCGCGACTGGCGCGGGCCGTTTGTTAAGCCGTTATCAACATCATCCTCGACGATCACTGATAACTCATGCCACCTAAAATCAATGAGTTGATTCGCAAGCTGGAAAATGCAGGGTTCATCAATCGCGGCGGCAAAGGCAGTCACCGAAACTTCGAACATCCAAAAGGAATGCGCGTGACGGTTTCGGGCCAGCCCAGCGACGACGCCAAACCCTATCAAGAGCGAGAGGTTCGGAAAAATATCCAGGAAGCGAAACGATGAAAGACAGCGCGCGTTACTTGAAAATTGTTGTGTGGTCCGAAGCGGACCAGTGTTTCATCGGCCAGTGTCCGGGAATCATCGGCCCCTGCTGTCATGGTGACGATGAAACTCAGGTCTACGCGGAGCTTTGTCAAATCGTCGAGGAGTGGTTGGCTATTCTCAAGCAGGATGGTAACCCTTTACCACCAGCCACTGCCAACCGGAATCTTGCCGACAAAATTCCGGGCTTGGTTCGGTCAACGGCCACGCATGACTGAAGAACACATACTCTGCCGTCTGGACGAACTGCCCGAAGGTCGGAGCAAGGGTTTCGCGCTCGATCCGGAGACCCGTTACGCCGATCTGCTGGTGGTCCGTACCCGGAATGGCGTTTACGCCTACCGCAACCGCTGCCCACATACCGGCGCGCCGATGGAATGGGAGCCCGACCAGTTCCTCGACTACACCGGCAGCTTGATCCAGTGCGGCATTCACAGTGCGTTGTTCCGCATCGAGGATGGTTACTGCGTTTCCGGTCCCTGCGCCCGGCAATCCTTGCAACGCATTGCGGTAACCGAACGGGATGGCTGGCTGATCGCGCTTGAGCCGCCGGAGCGGGCGCGTGGCTGAACCGTCCGTCATCGATGTCGAGGATTTACGCAAGTACTACGGCCCGGTATGCGCCGTGGACGGGATTAGTTTCAGCGTCGTCCGGGGCGCCACCTGTGCGCTGTTGGGCGGTAACGGCGCTGGCAAAACCACCACCATCGCCATGCTGCTGGGGCTGCTGTTGCCGACCAGTGGCCGGATTCACATCCTCGGGGAGGAAGTGCCGCGCCATCGTCAGCGGGTGCTGCCGCGCATGAATTTTTCCTCGCCCTACCTGGACCTGCCGCAGCGGCTGACGGTGGCGGAAAATCTGACCGTCTACGCTCGGCTGTACGGAGTGCGCCATGTTCGCGACCGGCTGGCGACTCTGGGCCGGACTCTGGATATCGATGCCTTCTTCCAGCGTCCCTACGGTAGCCTGTCCGCCGGCCAGAAAACCCGCGTGGCCTTGGCCAAGGCGCTGTTGAACGCGCCGGAAATCCTGCTGCTGGATGAACCGACCGCCTCGCTCGATCCCGATACCGCCGACCGGATGCGCTCCATTCTGACCGATTATCAGCGCCGGAGCGGGGCGACCCTGCTGCTGGCTTCGCACAACATGAGCGAGGTCGAGCGGCTCTGCGATCAGGTGATCATGCTGCGGGCGGGCCGCATCGTCGCCACCGGCACACCGCGCGAGCTGATCCACCGTTACGGCCGCAAGGATATGGAAGAAGTGTTTCTCGACATCGCCCGCGGTATCCAAAGCGGCGAGGTGGTGGAATGAACGCCATTTCCCCGCAACGCATCGGTGCGCTGGCGCTACGGTATCTCTACCTGCTGCGCGGTTCCTGGATTCGGGTCATCGAACTGGCCTACTGGCCGACCGTGCAGATGATCCTGTGGGGTTTCATCACCCAGTATCTGGCGGCGGGCCATAGCGACGTGCTGAATCAGGCGGCGGGATTGCTGCTGGCCGGCGTGTTGCTGTGGGACATCCTGTTTCGCAGTCAACTCGGCCTGTCGGTGGTGTTCTTCGAGGAGCTGCATTCCCGCAATCTGGGGCAGTTGTTCATCAGCCCGTTGCGCCCCATCGAGCTGATTCTGGCGTTGATGACCGTCAGTCTGGCGCGCACCCTGATCGGTGTCGGCTTTGCGGTAGCGCTGGCTATTCCATTCTATGATTTCAACCTGTTCGTGCTGGGGCCGCCGCTGGTCGGCTTTTTCCTCAATCTCCTACTCATGGGTTGGGCCATCGGTCTGATGGTTTCGGCGCTGGTGCTGCGCTACGGCATGGGTGCGGAAAGCATCGCCTGGGCGGCAATTTTCGCCCTGGCGCCGCTCTGCGGCATCTACTACCCCGTCGCCACGCTGCCCGGCTGGCTGCAACCGCTGTCCTGGGCGCTACCGGCCAGCCATGTGTTCGAGGGGATGCGAGCGGTGTTGCTGGAGCATGTGTTCCGGCTGGATTATCTGCTGTACGCCCTGCTGCTCAATGCCGGTTATCTGGGTCTCGGCATCGGCCTGTTTCTGGCCGCCATCCACCAGGCGCGGGAACGGGGTTCGCTGTTGCAGTCGGGGGAGTGACGCTGAATCCGCTTTCATGTTGCGGCAGTCTTTTGAATGTAAGTTTTTTAATTTTAAATGTTTTTGCGGCTTACAGTGTTTGCCAGCGCGTCTGGTACAGGGGTTGAGCCGGGGGTTGCGGGTTGGGAGCCATAGGTTGCATGGTCACCCACAATTCGCCCCGAACCGGCCGCGTCATGCTGGCCGGCAGGGTCAGGGCGCGCATCCCGCCATCATCGGGCAGCGTTCCCAGCATCACTGGCGGATCATCGCCGGACTTGAGCCACAGCAGGCAGCGTTGATCGGGCGGCATCGCCATTGCCCGCAGGTTGCTGACATGCAGCCGACCGTCGGCGGCGCGCGCCACGGTCCACAATACTTCCTGCTGCTTGTCGCGAATCGCGGCGAACGGCATCTCCCCTTCCGGCGGAATCGCCAGCCAGGGCGCCAGAGCCACCGCCGCCGTCAGTACACCCGCCAGCGCCAACCCGCGCCAGAATGGCAAGCTATCCCAGAGCACGCGGCGCGGCGCGGGTGGGAACAGCCGGCGTTCGATACCGTTCCAGACTTCCGGCGGCGGGGATACGGGCGGGCTGGCGCCGGCCAGCCGGTTCAGCCGGCGTTCCCAGTCGGCGACCGCCCGTTGCAGGGCCGGATGAGCCAGCGACAGGCGTTCAAACCGCCGGCGGGCGGATCCGCGCAGAGTGCCCAGGACGTATTCAACAGCCAGCGCATCGCGCAACGGGGGGTGTTGAAGAATGTTCATGGTTCCCCCAGACAGGTTTTCAGACGGTGCAGACTGCGCCGCACCCAGGCTTTAACCGTGCCCAGCGGGCGATCCAGGCGCTCGGCGATGCGATCGTGAGTCAACCCTTCGTAGTAGGCCAGCAGCACGGCGCGGCGCGGTTCCGGGTCCAGCGCGTCCAGACAACGGGCCAGCGCCTCATCACCGTGATCGGTATGCAGCCGCTCTTCGGGACCCGGCCCCTCGTCGACCACCCGCGCCCAGCCGTCGTCGTCCAGTTTTCCGCGCCGGCGATAATCATTGCGCCGCAGCCGGTCGATGGCCAGCCGGCGCAGGATCGTCCCCATCCAGGTTAGCGGTTGGCCGAGGTGTGGCCGATAGTCGCCGGCTCGCTGCCAGATACGGACGAACCCTTCCTGCAACAGGTCGGCGGCCAGATCCCGGTCGCGGGTTAGTCTCAGCAGCAGACCGTACAACGTCGGCGACGCCTGCTGGTACAAGCTTTCGAAGGCGCGCTGGTCTTGCAATGCGCAATGCGCCAGCAGATCGGCCAGTGATTCAGGGGAGGCCATGACGGAGACTCGGACAGGTGTTGGGAAGATCCCTGGGCGGGCGCTCCGTCAAGGCCGAAGGGCAGGGCGCGGGCGGCGCTCATGACCGTTGCACCGGGCGTTCGCCTAGACGCCGGACCGCCGCTCCAGCCAGGCGTCCAACGACCAAGCGCCGGGACCACGCGCGATCAGGGTCAGCAGCAGCGCCATCCACAGGTAATGCTGCAATTGATTATAGGCGGGATCAGCCGCGCCGAGGACGAATTGAATCACCAGCGTGATGCCCAGCAGCGGCAGCGCCGCCAGCCGGGTCGCCAGGCCCGTCAGCACCAGCAGGGACGCACCCAGCTCGGCGCCGGTCGCCAGGGTCGCCGCCAGAGCGGGCGGTAGCAGCGGAACGTGGTACTCGCTCTCAAACAGCAGCAAGGTACTGGACCAGTCGTGGAGCTTGGTCAGGCCCGACCAGAAGAACACCCGGAATACCGCCAGGCGCAGCAACAGGTCGGTCAGCGGCGCGAGCCGTTCCAGCGGGCGGCCCAGGGTGAAGTACCACGCCAGCAGGGCGGGACCGGGAGCGGGTATCGAGTTGGCAAGCGGCATTGCCGAAATCTCCTCAGTGTGGGTCTATCAGTACGGCGTTGGCCAGCAGCCAGGCCAGCGCCGGGGCCAGCTCAAAGGCCCGGTCTTGCCGCATAGCCGCCGCGACGGCTTCGGCCAGCGGGTATTCCGCCGCGAACGCCGCTAGCAGGGCGGATTCGCCGGGTGTCAGGGAACGCTGGCGGACGCTGCCGCCCCATCGCCAGACCAGTACGGTTTCCGCTTGGGCGAGAGAGACCGGGTCCAGTGGCTCGCTGTCGGGTTGATGCGCCACCCAGATGGCGTAAATCGGCCAGGGTGATTCCAGCCGACGCGCCGAGGGATGCAGCGCCAACCGCAGACCGGGCAAGTCGGCGGCGGGGACGGCGGCCAACTCGGCTGGCGTCAGCGGCGCGCGGTCGGCGGCGAACAAGGCCTCGTTACGCGCCCATTCCAGCCGGGCTACGTCGGCCAGCCACGCCAGTTCCGCCAGCGGCGGGAATGCCGCCAGGAAGTCCGGGAACGCCGCGCCATAGTCGTACAACACGGGTTGGCGCGGCGGCCGCTCGGCGATGAAGAGCATCGTGATGGCGGTAAAACCCTCGGTGTCAAGAAGCTGTTGAACCACCGGAAACGCTGCTTCCAGCACGCTCGACAAGGTGTGGCGGACATTGTTGCGGTGTACCGCCAACCGGCGCTCGCGCTGTTCCGGCGGGTCGGCCAGCCATGCCGGTAACTCGGCGTCGGCGCCGTTGTCCAGCAGCATCCGCCGCATCCGGGTTTGCAGTTCAGCCAGCCGCATGGACGCTCTCCCGCAGATAAACCTCGGCCCGTGCCGCCTCGGCCAGCAGCATCGGCAGTTCCGGGATGTTGGTATCCCATTCCACCAGCACCGGCTGGGGGCCGGTTCGCGTCAGGGTAGCGGCCAGCAGCGCCCACACCGGTTCGGCGACCGGGGAGCCGTGGTCGTCAATCAGCAGCTTGCCCCAGGCGGTTGCGACGGTGGCGTGGCCGGCGAGGTGAATTTCCGCGACCGCCGCCAGCGGCCATCGCTCCAGGGTTGCAAGCGGATCGCCATCCTGGTTCATGGCGCTAACGTAGAGGTTGTTGACATCCAGCAGCAGGCCGCAGCCGGTGCGATCCGCCAGTTCGGCGAGAAAGCCGGCTTCGTCCCAATCGTCTGGCTGGAAGCGTAAATAGGTGGACGGGTTTTCGATCAGCAGTCGTCGGCCCAGCGCCTCTTGGGCCTGGTTGACATTGGCCGCGACGATGGCCAGCGCTTCGGCGGTGTAGGGCAATGGCAGAAGATCGGCCAGAAACGTCCCGTCCGGCGCGATGGACCAGGCCAGATGCTCGGAGATCAGTTCCGGCTCCAACCGGTCGTACAGCGCCCGCAACCGCTCCAGGTGCGCCCGATCCAGTCCCGCCGCCGATCCCAGCGACAATCCGACCCCGTGGCAACTGAGCGGATAGTCGCCGCGCACCTGTTCCAGCGCGGCGATGCGGGGACCGCCGGGGGCGAGATAGTTTTCGCTGTGAACTTCCAGCCACGCCGCCGGTTGGGGCGCGGCCAGAAAGTCCGGCAGGTGGGAATGGCGCAGACCGATGCCCGCCTGGGCGGGTAGGGCAGCGCGGCGGCGGGCAGGGGTCACGGCGTTAGCTCTTGGCGGGCTTGCCTTGACCTTGGAAAGCCTCCAGTTTGCCGCCCATCTTCTCGCAGGCGCCCTTGGCGACCGATTTCCATTCCTGACCGTCGTAGTTGGCGGTCGAGTGGCCGGCGCAGGAATGGGTGCCGGCCTTGTTGGCGCAGTCGTTCTCGCCGGCCTTGGCGATGCCGTAGCACTTTTCCTTGCCGTCTTCGGCGGCGAAGACCGGGCTGGCGATCAGGCTCAACGCGCCGGCGACGGCGGCGGCCAGGGCAAACGGGGTGGCTGCGGTCTTGCTCATGGGAAAATTCCTCTAGATGGCGATTGAAAGTTGAGCGTCGGAGTCGGAATTAGCCGAGTGACACGATTGCTTACGCGGGGAGTTGGGGTTTGGATGCGGGGGAGGGGAAAATTTTCGTGGGGGAGGTTGTGGACTGAATTCGCCCGGTCATCGTCGAGAAAACTCCCGGTTGCTAGAGGCTGTCCAAAAACGCCTCTTACGTCTTGCCAAGCTGGATCGAGTTCGGTCTTGATGAGGCCGTATTCCGCCATCAACTCGGGTTCCGCCCCTTCGAAGGTGCGGCCGTCGTGTGAAGTGGACCCCATAGTCAAGACAGAATTTAGCCGAATTTAAGGTGGACACTCTGCGCCTCATGGCGACAGGGTTCATCTGTCGGCAT
>WBZP01004575.1_pt1 | contig 14382 bp, 11 predicted proteins | sample 5204301 | NCBI WGS metagenome assembly WBZP01 (sample SAMN12412401, study PRJNA552823) | activated sludge metagenome | isolation source: activated sludge from nitrification reactor of wastewater treatment plant... | place: USA: Pennsylvania | collected 2017 | reverse complement strand
AGTCATGGGGGCGGTCGACTCGATGGCGATGATCCAGGTGCTGCTCGCCGGCGTGATCTTCTTCGCCGTCGCCGCCTTCGTGGCCTTCCAACTTCCCGGTGTCGCATCCTCGCTCGCGGGCGGCCTGCATTTCCACTCGGGGGTGCTCGCGCGGGCGACACAGGCCGCGATCGGCTCGACCGGGCAACGCTATGTCGATGGCGCGGGCAACAGCTACCGTGTCGGCCGGAGCGGACTGCTCGGCGCCGGCCATTATGCCGGCTCGACGGTCGGCCGCGGCGCGGGCGCGGCAGGCCGCTCGATTTACCAGCGCCTTCGTCCCTCCACCGGCGGCTCGCTCTCCGACACCGGCTGATCGCGCGCGCATCAAAGTCCGGAATCCGCCCAACAGGAACCAAAAGATGATCCGTCCCGTCCTTCTTGTCTTCGCCGCCCTGTCGCTCTCGGCCTGCGCGCACCGGCCTCCGCTCGCCGAGGCGAAGGGGAAGTATCGGCCGCTCAACGCAGGCAAGTGGGTGCCCACGCGAGACGATCTGCGCGGCCCGCGCGCGCCGCTGCCGCCGGCGCAGTCGCCGTCCCTCACGCCGGAGACCGGCTCATGAAATGGTTTGCTCGAAAGCCGCCGGTAGCGGCGGAAGACTATAAGGCGCGGCCGGTCGCGTCGGACCCCGCTATCCTAGATGCCTATTACGGCCAAGTGGCGAGCTACGCCGCCTCTGAGCGCGATCGGAACCGCAATGTCGCGCGGCTAGGCTTCGTGGTCGGCGGGATCGGCGCGGCGGTCGGTTTCCTGGGAATGGCGGCCGTCATCGCCCTGCTGCCGCTCAAGACGGTCGTTCCGCTTGCCTTCCGGGTGGACCGGGCGACCGGCTCCGTCGAGCGCGTCTACGATGTGCGCGGCGGGCCGATGGAAGTCGAGGACGCCGAAAAGCGGTTCTTCCTCTGGCAATATGTGCGGCTGCGCCAGACCTACAGCGCGGCCGAGGCAGAAACGAACTTCAACGCCGTCACGCTGATGTCGTCGCCGGCGGTGCAGAACGAATATGCCGCCGGCTTCAAGGGGACCAATCCCAACAGTCCGCAGGTCGTGCTCGGCCAGGACGGCAATGCGACTGTCCGTTGGGTCTCGACATCGTTCCTCGGGCCGAAGCTGGCGCAGGTCCGCTTCGTCCAAATGGCGAGCAAGCAAGGCGTCGCACTTCCGCCGCAGCAGATGGTGGCGACGATCGCGTTCGACTTCGCGCCGGGCCAAATCGGCGCGGCCGCGCTCAACGTCAATCCGCTGGGGTTCATCGTCACCAGCTACCGCGCCGACATGGAGGCCACGCAATGAGGCAGTCCCTCGCGATCGGCGCGGCCGTGCTTGCGGCGCTCCTCGGCGGGTCGGCGCTGGCCGATCAGACGCCGCAATCGGCGGGCTATGATCCGCATGTCCAGCTCGTGCCCTACAATCCGCTCAACGTCGTCCGCATCGTCGGCAGCCCGAAAAACTCGACGCAGATCATCTTCGCCCCCGGCGAGGAAATCACGCAGGTCGCGATCGGCGATGCGGACGCCTGGCTGGCGCAGCCGGCCGGCAACCTGCTCTTCCTCAAGCCCACGGCGATTCGCGCGCCGACGAACATGCAGGTCGTCACCAAGACCGTCAGCGGGACAAGCCGGTCCTATCAGTTCCATCTCAGCGCCGTCCGCACCGGCGCACGCGGCAGCCGCGCCATCTACGCGGTGAGCTTCACCTATCCCGCCGAAGAGGCGGCGGCGCGGGAAGCGGCCCGCGCGGCGGCCGAGGCGGCGGCGCGCGAGCGGGAGGCAGAAGAACGGTTGCGGACCGCCTGGGCCGAAGGGCCGCGCAACTGGCGCTATGTCGCGCAGGGCTCGAACATGATCGAGCCAACCGAGGTCAGCGACAACGGCCGGCAGACCGCGTTCCGTTTCCCCGGCAACATGCGGGTGCCGACGATCTACACCGCCGCCCCGGACGGGTCCGAGACGATCGTTCCCTATACGATGATCGACGACATGGTGGTGGTCCAGACCACGGCCCGCATGTTCACCCTGCGCGACGGCCAGAAGGTGCTGCGCGTCATCAATCAAGGTTTCGATCCGGTCGGCCGCAATCCGGGCACCGGCACCGGCACGCCGGACCTTGCCCGCACCGTGAGGAGTTCCGGCCAATGACCGAAGATACCGCGCGCCCGGCCTCGGCCGGCGCAGCGCCGCCACTGCCGCCACCGCTGGCCGAAGGCGTTGCCGGCGAACGCCACGTCTCCGAAGTGGCCGGGCGACCGATCGTCTCGAAACGCGCGGGCATCGGCGTCATCGTCGCTGGTGCTGCCATCGCCTGCGGCGTGATCCTGCTCACCTCGGCGCGCCCGAACCTCAAGACGGATGAGCCGTCGAACAAGCTCGCGGTGCGATCGGAAGTGCCCTACGTCGCACCGCCGCTGCCCGCGCCTATCGCGGGCCCGGCGGCCGTCCCGCCGCCCTTGCCCGATCAGCCCGCCCCCTTGGCCGCTCCGCCGTCTGCGCCGGCGGGAGCGGGCACCGCCCGCCACCCGGCGCAGCTCCTCGTCTACACCTCGGGCGCAGCCGGGCGCAGCGCGCCGGGATCGGGGCTGATGTCACCCGACCCCTATGGCGACGCAAACGGGGCGGCTGGCGGCCTTGGCGGGGCAAATGGCGACGGCGGGGCAGGAATGACACCTGTGGGCTACGCCGGCGCTCCTGGGGGCGCTTCGGGGCGCGAGGGAGGGGGCGATCTCGGATCGCGCCTGACGCCGACGCGCCTCACGGGCGTCACCGCCAATGTGCTGCGCAATCAGCCTTTCCTTCTGACGATAGGCACAATGATCCCGTGCGTGCTGCAAACCGCGATGGATTCGACGCTGCCCGGCCTGGTGACGTGCGTGATCCCGCAGGATGTGCTCGGAAAGACCGGCCTGACGCTGTTCGATCGCGGCACGCGTGTCGTCGGCGAGTTCAAGGGCGGCATTCAACAGGGCGTCGAGCGGATGTTCGTCGTCTGGACGCGCGCCGAGACACCGCAAGGCGTCGTCATCAATCTCGACAGCCCCGCGACCGATCCGCTCGGCCGATCGGGCATGGACGGCCGCGTCGATCGCCATTTCTGGCAACGCTTCGGGGGCGCCCTCCTGCTGACGACGGTGGACGGCGCGATTCAGGCCGGCGTCGCGGCTGCGGCGAAGTCGGGGACGACGACGATCAACACCGGCAGCACGGAATCGGTGATCGCGTCGAGCCTTGCCGGCTCGATCAACATTCCGCCGACGATCCGGAAGAATCAGGGCGAGCTGGTCAGCATCCTCGTCGCCCGCGATCTCGACTTCTCGACCGTCTACGGCGTTCGGCCGACCTATGCCCGCGCCCCGGTGGGAGCGGAGGGGCCGAGAAAATGACCCGCGCCGGCGAAAACACGCTGCGCCTGATGCTGGCGCCGATCGAACGGCCGCTCGCCGATCCGGCGGTGACGGAAATCGTCATCAACCGGCCGGGAGAGGCGGGCGTCGAGACGCGCGAGGGCTGGACCTGGCTCAATCTTCCCGAGCTGACATTCCAGCGCCTCGATGCCATCGCGACACTCTGTGCGGCGATGTCGCAACAGGATGTCGGCCCGGAGCGTCCCCTGTGCGCCTCGGTGCTGCCGGACGGTCAGCGCGTGCAAATCTGCCGCCCGCCGGCGGTCGCGGCCGGCACGCTCAGCCTGACGATCCGCCTGCCATCGAGCTTCGCGCCGACGATCGCCGGTCTGGCGGCCGGGGGACTGTTCTCGAGAACGGAAGCCGCGGGCCGCAGCGCGCACCCGCTTGATCGCGAGCTTGCCGAGCTGCACGCGGAAAAGCGCTGGGAAGAGTTCTTCCCGCTGGCGGTGCGCGCCAAGAAAACGATCATCGCCACCGGCGATACGGGCTCGGGCAAGACGACGTTCGCCAAGGCGCTGATACAGGCGATCCCGCTCGACGAACGTCTGGTGACGATCGAGGACACGGCCGAGTTCATCGGCCTGCCACAGCGCAACCTCGTCTCGCTGTTCTACTCGAAGGGCGATCAGGGCGTGGCCCGCGTCCGCTCGGAAGACTTGATCGAGGCCGCGCTGCGGATGCGGCCCGATCGCGTGCTGATGCAGGAACTGCGTGACGGCGCGGCCTTCACCTTCATCCGCAGCATCGCCGCCGGCCATCCCGGCTCGATCACGACATGCCACGCCGGCAGCGCAACTGGCGCGTTCGATGCGCTGCGGCTGATGGTCAAGCAACACGATGCCGGCAAGCATCTGGCTGATGCCGATGTTGACGCGCTGCTCCGCCAGCTCGTCGATGTCGTCGCGCACTGCCGGCGCGACCGGGACGGCTTCTCGATCGAACAGGTGCATTTCGAGCCGTTCGGCAAGGGCGCGCCGGTGCTCGCGGCAATCGGCCGGGGCGGGCCTGGCAGGACGGCCGCCAATGTTTGATCGCGACGATTGGCCGCCCGCCGCCAAGGCGCTCGCCGCGATCGTCCTGCTCGGGCTCGGCGCGCTGCTTTGGTCCGTGCTCGCCTCGACGATCTTCCTCGCGGGCACGCGGCTGATGACGGCCGACACCGTGCCGCTTTTCCAGTTCTGGACCTATCAGGGCTATTACGGCTTCGGCCATCCGATCGTTGGGGGATGGCTCAAGATCGTCGCCGGCGTCACGACCGGCGTGCCACTCTTACTCTTCGCGGCGCGCGTCGCCCGCAAGGGCTGGCCCGGCGCCGATCGGCGCGAACTCCACGGCGAAACGCGCTGGGCCGAGCGAGGCGAGCTGGTGCGCGCCGGCTTCTACGCGAAGTTCGCCGGTCTTTTCGTCGGCCAGGACGCGGCGGGCCGGCATCTGCGCTTCGGCGGCCCGGAGCATGTCGCGTGCTATGCGCCGACCCGTTCCGGCAAGGGCGTCAGCCTCGTGATCCCAAATTGCCTGCTCTACGAATCCTCGCTGGTCTGCCTCGATGTGAAGAAGGAAAATTGGGCTGCGACCGCCGGCATCCGCGCCGCAGCCGGGCAGAAAGTCTTTCTGTTCGATCCGCTCGCCCCTGACGGCCGCACGGCACGTTACAACCCCTTCTCCTATGTCCGGCGTGGGACAATCGATGCCTTCGATGACGTTCAGCGCATCGCGCAGATGATCTTCCCCGAAGCGCACGGGCAGGAAAAGTTTTGGGTCGATGCCGGTCGATCGGCGTTCATCGGTGCCGCCTGCTTCCTCGCGGAAACGCCTGAGCTGCCGTTGACGATCGGAGAGACCTTGCGCCTGCTGTCGAGCGTCGATGGCGCGGCGGCGATGATCGAACGGATCGAGGCGCGCCGGCAGGCTGGCAAGCCCTATACGGAGGCGACGGTAAAGGCCCTTGAGGATTATCTCAAAGGCTCGGACGATCTGGTCAACAGCATCCGCAAGACCGTAACCGCGCGCCTCTCGCTGTGGTTCAATCCCCGCATCGATGCCGCGACCGCCGCCAGCGACTTCGACCTGCGAAATCTTCGGCAGTCGCTTCATGCGATCTATATCGGCGTAACGCCGGACAACATCGAGCGCCTGCGCCCGGTGCTCGCATTGTTCTTCCAGCAGCTCGTTGACCTGACGGTGCGGGTCATTCCGCAGCATGATTCCAGCGCAAAGCATCAGGTGCTTTTGCTGCTGGACGAATTTCCTCTGCTCGGCCCTATGCCCGTGCTCGCCAACTCCTTCGCCTACGTCGCCGGCTACAACATGCGGATCATGCTCATCATGCAGAGCAAGGCCCAGCTTCGCGACCGCGATCTCTACGGGCCGGACAAGGCCGACGCCATTCTGGAAAATTGCGGCCTCGAAGTCGTGTTCGGCACGAAAGACCTCAAGCTGACGGAGGAATTGAGCGCCCGCCTCGGATACGGCACGGTTGAGGCCACCTCTCGCTCCGGGCCGCGCTTCTGGCAGGCGTTCCGCCGCGACAAGCTCTCGATGACGCACAGCGATCAGCGCCGCGCGCTCCTGCTGCCGCAGGAAATCGCGCGGCTGAAACCGTTGCAGGCGATCTTGATCCGCCCCGGCATGTATCCGATCCGCTGTCGGCGCATCCGCTATTTCAGGGACCGGATGTTCACGCGCCTGCTGCGTCGCCCTCCGGACGTGGACCCCATCGAAATCAGCGTCCGCATGGATCAGGGCAAGGGATTCGCTCCGATCGCGGCCGGTCCTCCGCAGTCTTCGCCGCCAGCGTCCGAACGCGGCGATCCGCGTAGCGGAGTCTCGCCCTCCTCCTTGCACCGTGCAAGCCCGAAACCGAAGGCGCGGAAGGCCCGCATCCCGACCGAGCGCCGCACTCCCGATCCGGTGGACGCGGCAGAATCCGAGGAAGCCGCCGCCGGCGGCCGTCTGCCGGTAGCGCCGGAGCCTCCGCTGCCCCTCGCCGGTGAGACGGCAGAGCTGCCGTTCTCTCCGATGAAACCGCATCAATCGGATGGTCTGATTGCGGCGATCATGGGCACCGACGTCGATCTGAGCGGTCTGGGCCTCGCCAACGGCAAGGCGGCCGTCGTCGCGATCGTCGATGCGATCCCCACGGTTGAATCCCTCACGCACGGCCACCGCCGGGCCATGTGAGCGCACGAAAGGAGCAAGATGTTATGGCGATAATGGACCAGGCGCGCGAAGCGCTACGCCCCACCAACACCATAGAACGGGTGCCCGAACTCGTTGCGACAGCGCTGGCGAGCGTGCCGCCGCCCGGCGCGCCTCCATCCGCAGCGCGGGCGGGGAACGACAAGGCCCCTGCCTATCTCTCGGAGCCGGAAACGATCGCGAAACGCTACTATGTCGAGGATCGGCGCGGCGAACGGCAGTATTTCGAGGATTACCAGCGTCGCAATCTGGCGATGCGCGCAACGGACACGTCGATCAGCTCGAAGCGCGAGGATTTGAACACGATCCGCGCCATGATCGAGATTGCCGAGGCGCGGGGCTGGCACTCGGTCGAGATACGCGGTTCGGCCGAGTTCAAGCGCGAAGCCTGGATCGAGGCCAGCGCGCGCGGACTCGAAGGTCGCGGGTTCACGCCGTCCGATGCGGACCGACAGGAGGCCGATCGCCGGCGCGCCGAACGCGGACAGGCCAACGAGGTCCGCGCCGGCGAACGCGAACAGGCACGCGAGGAAAGGGTCGCCGGCCATCCGGCCACGGCCGCGACGCATGAACGGCACGCCCACGAGGCGCAACCCGGCGAGCCCCCTACGCCAACCGTCAACGATAGCCGGCGGGCCATTCGGGAGGCGCGGCGCGAGCTGTCGGAAGATGGACGGCTGATGTTCTCGGCGCTCTCAGAGAAGATCGACCGGCAGATGAACAAGCTCAACAGCGAGGCCAAGGCCGAAATCAAGGCATTCGTCGGGACCGAGCTGGTGAAGAAGGAGCGGGCTGAAGGACCGACCGTCCTTTCTCCGCAACAGCGGCAGGCCGCAACCGCACCCGAACGCGCGCCAGCTCCACCGGCGCCCGCTCCGGCACCGGCTCGCCGCGTCGAGCCGGAGGCCCCGCGACGCAGCCTCGGCCGATAGCCCGACGTAGCTCCCGTGGCGACGCACGAGGATAGCGTCTGGCAACTTCCCGGCACGGTGAAAGGCCGGGACGTGAAGCTGAAATCCGGCGGCGGCAAGGAGGGCGCGTTGTCGGCCGGGGCAAAGGCCAGGCTGAGCCGGATCGTCAAGCGGACGCCGGAAGCGATGGTGAAGGTCACGGGCCGCTCGCGGGGCGGCTCGGGCCATTTGAAGTCGCACCTCGACTACATCACGCGCAACGGCAAGCTCCAGGCCGAGACGCAGGATGGGGAGAAAATCACCGAACGCGCGCGGCTGCGCGACCTGCACGACGATTGGCTGCTCGCGAACGCGGCCGAGGCGCGCGGTCGGCCGAGCCTCAACGCGGCGCAGAGCGTTGCCCTCATCCTGTCGATGCCGCCCGGCACGCCGCCCGATCGGGTGGAGATGGCGGCGCGGTCCTGGGCGCGCGAAACGCTGAGCGGCCGCCATGACTGGATCATGGCGCGCCATGACGACACCAAGCACCCTCATGTCCATGTGACGGTGCGTGCGGTGGGATATGATGGGCGCCGGCTCGCCCCCGGTCCCGATGATCTGCAAGTTTGGCGCGAACGCTTCGCGCGCGAGCTGCGCCGGCTCGGTATCGAGGCCGAGGCGACACCGCGACAGGCGCGCGGCGTCGTCCGCAAGATGCCCAAGGCAGCGATTGCCGGAATGGAGCGGCGCGGCGTCGACCCGCGCGTGCGCCAGCGCGAGCGCCAGGCGGCTGAGCACGAGGCGCGCGCACCGAAACCGGCGCAGCCGCGCGATTGGAGCCGCGACATTCAGGCGCGCCAGGATTCGATCCGGCGGGCATATCTCGACCATGCTAATGCACTCGAACGCGGCGACGCCGCCGATCGTCGCCTCGCGCGCGACATCCGCCGGTTCGTCGCCGACATGCCGGTGGCGCTGACGCGACGCCAAGCGCTCGCCGTCGAGCTGCGTCGCGTGCTCGACCAACGGCATGGGAAGGCCGTTCCTGTTGGCGTCTCGTCCGATCCCACGCCACCGGACAAGGGTTGGTATCGTGCAAGCCCTGCGTTCGCGCTGGGACCCGCTAAATGGCCTCGGCGGTGACTGGAGCAATAAGCCAGAAATACACGGATCTGGCTGTTCTCTACCCGTCCGGCCGTCCCGGAATATTGCCGCGCGCCTCGCCCACCGACTGGCTGCCCTTCTTCACGAACCCCGTCTCGTCGACCACAGCCGCGCGTAAAGCGGCGCAAATCAGTTCGAGCGTTTGGCGCAGCACATCCTCGACGTTGTCGATGACGAAATAAGACTACTGATAGTCGTCGTTCCGATACCGTGTCCTTCGGACCCAAGGTGGTCGCGCAACGCGCCGCCAGAATCGTCGACATTGAGGCGCAACTCGCCGGATGGCGCCAACCTTCAGCCCATCCCGGCTCCCCCGAAGATGATGGGCATGATGGATCGTCCAGGCCGACAGCCAGCGCAACCGCATGTCGAACTGCCCGACCAGTTCGGGCGTCGTGCTTTTCGATGTCGGAGCCGTAGTCATCAGTCAGTTGTCGGTGCGACAGAAGGGCGGTCCAAGCCCATATGCCTGCCCGCGCCATGCCGGAGCGGTCGATCGCCTCGCCGACCAGCGTGTAGGCCCGGCTTCCATCCGGAGTGACGATCACGTCGTAGGTCTCGGCGACGGCAATCTGGATTTCGTCGGTCTCGATCGGCTGCACGTACTGGCCGTCCGCCTGCACGACTGTCATCGGCAGGCCGGGAATGCGGACCTTAAAGCTGGTCATCGCCGAGGCATTAATCAATCGCAGCCGGACGCGCTCGCCAGCCGAAAAGAGGGCGGTCCAATTGTCTTTCGGCCCATGTCCGTTGACGAGATAGGTATAGGCTACGCCCGTCACATCAGAGATGTCGGTTGGCGACATCCGCATGCCGCCCCAGCGCAGGCGCTCCTTGAGCGGCTGGTCATGGCCGGCGCCCAACCCGTCGAGGGCCTGCCGCGGGTAGTCGAAATAATCGGGCTCCTGCTTCAGCTTGCGCATGATGGAGTGCGGCATCATCGCGCTGTGGTCGGAGAGCACGATCACCTGCTCGCGATCGTAGGCGACCTGCTCGGGCCCTTCGGGGTCGATCACGATCGGTCCGTAATGTCCTAACTGCTCCTGCAAGCCCGAATGACTGTGATACCAGTAGGTGCCTGCCTGCCTGATTGGGAATTCGTAAACGAAGGTCGAGCGCGGTGCGATGCCGGGGAAGCTGACCCCGGGAACGCCGTCCATGTCGGCTGGCACCAGCAAGCCGTGCCAGTGGATCGAGCTGCTCTCGTCAAGTTCGTTGACGACGGTGAAGCGGACCACCGTGCCTTGCTTCAGCCGGAGCAGCGGCGCCGGAACGGTGCCGTTGATCCCAATTGCGTCGCTGCTCCACCCATCGATGACCATTTTCTGACGAGCGATGACGAGCCGGATATCGGGTCCGCCTAGGCGCTCCGCGCTCGTGGCACGCGCCCATGCATCCTCGGTCACTCAGGCCACGCCAAGCGATGCGCACCGCGCCAAGCAGCTCTACAGACACCGCTGTTACTGGAGATCATGTTCAGCCGCCTCAAGGACCGGCGGCATTCGATGCGCCCAGACCTTCATCGGCGCGATCACCCTCGCCGCAATCGTGCTCTTCTGGCTACCTCTGTGCAAAATCCCAGGCCTAGTGGCCGAAATTCGCCCGAGACATCGGAATTGCATGCTTCATCAAAGCCAGCGGGTCGAACATGTCACTGCGGCGAAGCGAAGCCTTCGCAGCGAGGCGGCTGGCTCAAGGACACCCGGTCCAGCAGACACGCCCCAGCTATGCTCGTAAACGAAATTTCCTGAGAGTGAAGAAATTCCTTGACGCACTGCAGAGTGAGCGCCATTTTTCGCGCGATAAGCCGATCGTTGAAGGAAGTCAGATGCGGAGTTTTCGCGCCGTTCTAATCGGTACTGCCTGCGTTTTCTCGAGTGCAGGAACTGCGTGGGCGCAGGAGACCCTTACCGTTTCTGGCACTGCAGCTCCCGCCCCAACTGACGTTGCCGGTGCTGACGGCGACATCGTCGTGACTGCGCAGCGGCGCAACGAGCGGCTCCAAGATGTGCCTGTATCGATAACCGCTCTGAGCGGTGATCAGCTGGCCGACAAGCGCATCGCCTCACCCACCGATCTCGTCTCCTCCGTGCCTAATCTGCAAGCGGCGTCGACCGTCGGCGAAGGAATCCCGGTCTTCTCCCTGCGTGGCATCTCGATGTCCGACTACAGCATCAACCAGCAGGGTCCTGTAGCCACTTATATCGACGACGTTTACAAGGGCACCTTCCCCCTCCTCCCTGTCGCTCTCTACGATCTCGAACGCGTGGAGGTGCTTCGCGGCCCCCAGGGAACCTTGTACGGCAAGAATACGACTGGTGGTGCGATCAACATCATCAGCCGAAGGCCCGGTTTCAGCACCGAGGGTTATCTTGCGGTCGGGATCGGGAACTACCAACGCTATGAAGCCAATGGTGCCCTCCAAGCCGCTCTCAGCGACAAGGTCGCAGCCCGCGTTGCGTTCACCTTCGCCCGCGCCGACGGCTGGTTCAAGAACAGGCTTCCTGGCCAAGCCGACGCCAACGCGACGCGGCAATATGCGGTCCGCGTGTCCCTCCTCGCCCAGCCGACAGATCGCCTCCAGTTCCTGCTGCGTCTGTCAACCAGCCTGCAGAATCCAACCAATTATGGCATCTTCGCGCGTCCCGCTGCCGATGGCATCGGCGCGGGCGCGTACGAACTTTTTGGGGGCTCGAGCTATTTCAGAACCGGGATCGGCCGGCGAGAACTGGAAAGCGAATATGCCGAGCGCCGCCGCCATCGGACGTACGGCGCATCTCTCACCACGAACTGGAAAGCCACGGACGACCTGACGGTCACCTCCGTCACGTCCTACGACTATGGAAAGCTCTTCATCCCCGAGGATGCCGACGGTAGTCCGCTCAAGGCGGTCGAAGACGACCTAGGCGGGCGAGCACGGCAATTCTCACAGGATCTGCGGATCGCCAGCGATTTCGACAACGGACTGGATTTCATAGCGGGCGCTTATTACAGCCGCGAGACCATCTCTGCTCAGACGACCTATTCATATTTTACCGACATAGATGTCACTAGAAACGGGGTCATAGACGCAGAGGACTGCACCCAGGACTTCCTCACATCTTGCATGTATTCCAACAGATATCATCAGAGGAAGTCGAGCGCTGCCGTCTATGCAGATGTCAACTACGCCCTCTTTCCTCGCCTCATCGCTCGGGCCGGGTTGCGCTACACGCGCGATACCGGGAGGATCAGCGGGTATAACGCGCGGGTTCTTGGGGCCGACGGCACGCCGATAGCGAATACGATCCCGGGCGACCCCGTAGATTTCGATGCCACGGCAAGCGATGGCTTCCGAAAGGGAACGGTTACCGGAAGGGCCGGCGTCGACTACAAGCTGCCTGGCGGGAACCTGCTTTACGCCAGCTATAGCCGCGGTTATCGTGCGAGCGCGTTCAATGCTCAGGCGTACTTCCTGCCGACCGAGTTGAACGTGGCCAAGCCGGAAACGGTGAATGCCTTTGAAGTGGGGTTCAAGTCTCAGTTCTTCGGCCGCGCCGTCACCTTCAACGGATCGGCTTTCTATTACGCCTACAAGAACCAGCAGGCGCTCAGCATCGATCCGGATACGGTCGCGCAGACACTCGTGAACATTCCGACGTCGCGAATGGCGGGGGCGGAGTTCGAACTGAGCGCGCGCCCTGCGCCCCATATCCGTCTCAACGCCGGGCTGGGCTTGCTCAGCACGAAGATCCGGACAGGCACCATCAGCGGTGTGGTCCTGGCCGGGAATCGGCTCCCTAACGCGCCGAGCGTCAGCCTCACGGCCGGCGCAGAGTGGGACGTCATCGATACCGATGGCGGAAAGTTGACGTTGGGTGTCGACGGCAACCATAACTCGAAACAATATTTCGAGCTGATGAACGAGGATCGCATCGCTCAAAAGGGCTATGTGGTCGTGAACGGTCGCGTAGCGTACCGGTCCGGGGACGGGCAGTACGGGATCGCCGCTTGGGCAAAAAACCTGTTCAACCGATACTATTTCCGATCGTCGATCGATGTCACCGGGTTCGGCTTCGATTTCTTCCAGGTCGGAGAGCCGCGGACGTACGGAATCACCGCCGACATGAAGTTCTAGAGGTTGACATAGCCAGCCAGGAAGATTCGCCTTCAATCAAGCAGGAGCCATATCATGAGCGACAAGGGTTTGCGCACATTCCAGCGGAACGATCCATTCGAGCTGATCCTGAAGGGGTTGGATGACGATGGGGGAGTCATCGTCAGAGACTTCATCGATCAGGATCTTCTGGCTCGCCTGAATGAACAGCTTCAGCCCGACATCAAGCATGTTCTTCCCGGATCCGACGATGTCGGCGAAGAAATGGGTGCTTTCTGGGGGAAGCAGACCAAGCGGTTCACGAGGCTGGCAGCGCGCGCTCCGGCCTTCGCAGAGCTGCTTGACCACGACCTTATGCATCGTTGGGCCGCAAGCCAGTTGGAAGGCGACTATTGGCTCAATACCGGACAGGCAATGATCGTGGGGCCAGGTGAGACCGGGCAATTCCTTCATCGCGATACCGTGATTTGGCCGGTGATGGAGACGCTGGGGAGAGACGCCCCGAACTGCCTTGTGAGCATCATGCTCGCTCTGTCCGACTTCACAGAGGAGGTCGGGGCAACGCGTGTGATCCCGCGTAGTCATAAATGGGATGACTTTGCGCGGCAGCCGAATCCGGATGAAACGGTCGGGGCGGTGATGCCTGCCGGAAGCGCGCTGCTGTATATGGGGAAAACGGTTCACGGGGCAGGCGCGAATGTAACCGCGGACCAATGGCGTCATGGACTGCATATGAGCTTCGTTGTAGGGTGGCTGACGCCCGAGGAAGCCTCTCCGCTCGTCGTTCCCTGGGATCTTGTGCGGAACTATCCGCCGCGAGTGCAGCGGATGCTCGGCTATGCGTCGCATGCCCGGGGCGAGAACAAGGCACCCGGAAACTGGCTTATCGATTTCGAAGACGCGCGGAAGTTCTTCGGCGTACCTTTCGAGCGGCCGACGGAAAAGTCGGGCTTCTTGAACGGCGAACTCGTCTGACGCCATCGGCGTAGAGTGCGCGGGCGGCGTCGCCGGCGGGTTTGCCGCCGCTGCCGTCGCCGGCGTCGCCGGATGCTCACCCTCAGCCTGGATGAGAAATCGGGAGACCTCGACACCGACAGCCTCGCCGCGGCCGGAATCGGACCCTTGGTCGGCAGCAACGGCCACAGCTACGCGCCACGTAGGAATCGAGCGACTGGTTCAACCATCGCCGGCTGGCCCACCCCATCGACAACTCCTGCCTGCCCGCGCCGATACCGTGCTGCCAAGGAGAACATCGATCGGGCGACATGACGGACAGGGACGGCCGCCGGCAAACCCGAGGCGGGCCGGATCGAGCCGCCCACGGAGCCTGGCATCGCTGCCTTGCAGTCCTACCCGGAATTCAGCCGTTCCCTTTCCCTGTCGACGCGTCTCGCGCCGGCCGGCGCTTTCTTGCAGCGGACGGGGTGATCCCGTGGCGTGCCTTGAACGAGCGCGAAAAATGTGCCGGGCTCTGTTGCAAAGATTGGCGGCAGTCAGAGGTAGGCTGTCGCTCTGCGCCGATCAGGCGGCTGCTGCGAAATGGTGGTTGAGCATGCCCATGGCCTCCGTCAGCGCCGAGGGCCCAATGCCAAAA
>WBZP01004574.1_pt1 | contig 14383 bp, 13 predicted proteins | sample 5204301 | NCBI WGS metagenome assembly WBZP01 (sample SAMN12412401, study PRJNA552823) | activated sludge metagenome | isolation source: activated sludge from nitrification reactor of wastewater treatment plant... | place: USA: Pennsylvania | collected 2017 | reverse complement strand
AGGATGAACGTGGTTGGCTTGCTGTTCCATCGACCTTCGAGACCATAGGCCTGGGCCCCCAATTCGATACGGGCCACGTCCTTGAGGCGTACCGTCGAGCCATCGGGAAGGGCGCGCACAATCAGCTCTTCAAAATCCTTGACCTCGGTCAAGCGGCCCTTGGTAATGATGGGGATCGTCAGCTCCGTCCCCTTTGGAGCCGGTTCACGCCCGATCGTCCCCGCCGGATAGTCGCGATTCTGCTCGCGGATGATGGCCGTGATATCACTCGGGGTGAGATCCAGCTTGGCCATCAAGAGCGGGTTCAGGATGATCCGCATGCTGTAATTTTGCTGACCAAACACCAGCGCATCCCCGACACCCTTGACGCGCTTCAAGTCATCGACGATCCGGAGCGTGGCATAGTTGGAGAGAAAGACTGCATCGTGCCGAGGGTCGGTCGATTTGAGCGCCACCACCAGCACAAGATCGGGGGACATCTTCTTAACCGAGATACCTTGTCGGACGACCTCCGGAGGCAGCTGCGGTTCGGCAAGTTTCTCCCGATTCTGTGTCTGGACTTGTGCAATGTCGGGATTCGTCCCGATTTCGAACGTCAACTTGATCGTGACGTGTCCGTCGTTACTGCTGGTCGATTCGTAGTACAGCAGATTATCGATACCCGGTAGAGTCACCTCGATCGGGCGTGCGACGGCTTCCGCCGCGACTTCAGCACTGGCACCTGGATAATCGGCATCGATCTGGACCACCGGGGGAGTAATTTCTGGAAACTGGGCGATCGGCAGGAACTGCATGGCTAGCAATCCCATCACGACCACGACAATGGAAACCACCGAAGCAAAAATCGGCCGATCAATAAAAATATGCGAAATCACAGTCGATCCTTATTGAGGAGGGAGAGAGGTAGACTCCGTATTGGCGACAACCCAAGGAACGGCAGTCACCGGTGCCCCAGGGCCGATCTGCATGATCCCATTGACGACCACCCGATCACCGGCATTCAGACCATGATCGATGAGCCACTGATTCCCCTTCCAATCCGATGCCACGACGTCTCGAATCTCGATCTTTTCCTCACGGTTCACCACGAAAACAAACGGACCCTGCGGCCCCTGCAACACCGAGCGCTGTGGGATGAGGACCGCGTTCGCTTTCGTATCGCCCGTGAATCGGACCTTCACAAATTGTCCCGGCAGAATGATCCGATCGGGATTCGGAAAGGTGATCCGCGTTTGGCGTGTACTGGTTTCCGCCCGCAAACCCGGCTCCAGGAGATCGAGTACGCCTTCCTGAGCATAGGCCGTCCCATCCATGAGCGTGAGCCGTCCTCGCAATTGGTAGTCTCCCGGATGTGTAATGCGCTTCGCTTCAATGTCCCGCCGGCGTTTCAGAATGAACGTCTCCGGCACATTCACGACCACGTACATGGGGTCGACCCGATGGATCGTGGTCAAGAGATCGGTCTGCGCCGCGACCAACCGCCCTTCATAGTACCGGCTGCGTTCGATAATGCCGCTGATCGGCGCGGTGATGAGCGTGTTGTCCAAGTCGAATTGGGCCTTGATGAGGTCAGCCTTCGCCCCTTCCAGTGCCGCATGGGCGGATAACTCTTGCGCGATCGCATCATCGACATCCTTTTGGCTCACCGCCTGCTCCGCCAGCAGAGGCTTCACCCGGGCCAGATCCTGCCGAGCCTGGACAACACGAGCCTCCGCCTGTGCGATCTTGGCCTTGGCGCTGGCGACCGCCGCTCTAAAGGGCACCGGATCGATTTGATAGAGCCGCTCCCCTTTTTTTACATCTCGGCCTTCAGGATAGAGCACCGCCTTCAAAATCCCCGTGACTTGCGATCGAATCTCAACCGGACGGGATGCCTCCGCCCGACCGATAAACTCCGGTTCATCGGGAACAACTTGAGTTTGAACCGTGACGACTTCCACCTGAGGCACCGGATGCGGCGGCATTGAGCCGGCTTCCTGTTTACAGCCAATCGACAGGGCGAAGATGGCTAAGACGAGACGGGATGAGAGTTGTTGCACTGGCCGACGCGCTATCTGCATGTTTCCTACCTTATCCGGTAATCCTCAACAGTTTCTCAGGAAGACAAACGAGGCATTGTATCCAGAGCACTGCAACGGCAGCAAGCCCAATCCAGACAGACCTTTGCGCCGATCGCCAGCATGACAAATGACCTCACATCACAACCGTGCTGCGCAATCACGACGGCCTCTTGTTCCCGTGCGACCCTCCGCACGCAGTCCGACCGACCTTCGTAATGTCCTCGACCAGGCACCGGGTCAAGCAACCGGAGGCCCGGAGTTCTACTCCCTGCTGCCACAACTGAGCCAAGAGCGTCTTGCCCTCAGCATCAACAAATGTCACACCGGTTAAATCAATCATGGTACACCGCTGCTGAGTTCCAAGTACTCGTCGGCAATAGGTCCTGAGCTCCTCGACCCAAGGACCCGCAAGACGCCCTTCTAGAACAAGCGACATGTTTTCTCTCACCGGATCTAGTTGGCTTGTGACCTTGAGCACAGTCTACCGACTCCCATTCACCAGGCCCGCTACTCCCCGAGGTCCGCACCTCAAGAATGGTTTCACTCATGCCGTATCGCAACTTATGTTCCAGCAACGGACAGGGCAGTGGGTTGAGCGAAGTCATTGAATACAATGAGCACCATCTCTTCGATACGCACAGAACCATGGGAGACCGTGCTGAATGCTGCCGTCCACCCGGCACCGTGCCGACGTATCGGCACCGGCTCGCTTGCACCCGAAACAACCGGGTAAGGTCAAGGCCAAGGAGGATCTGATGATTCGCTTAACCTGAGCCTCAACCTTGACCTCGTGCTAATCGAGCGTCTGTCGATACCGCTTCACCCCAATCGCTAATACCACTACTGCGAACAGCGCGATCTGCCAGAGTTGCAGAACCACTTCTTCCACCCCATTTCCCTTCAGCATGATTCCTCGGACTATTCGCAGAAAATGCGTCAGCGGTAGCATCTCCCCGATCGACTGTGCCCATTGCGGCATGCCGCGAAAGGGGAACATAAAGCCTGAGAGCAGCAGAGACGGCAAAAAGAAAAAGAATGAGAGCTGCATGGCCTGCAATTGGTTTTGTGCCAAGGTGGAAAACGTGATCCCCATCGCCAAATTGGCCACGATAAAGATGAGTGCCGCCAGGAACAGCATTGGAATATTGCCGTACACCGGCACGCCGAACAGAAAATGTGCCGCCAGGAGAATGAGGATGACCTGGATATACCCGACGAGGATATAGGGCAACACTTTTCCGATCATGACCTCAAACGGTTTCGTGGGCATCGACAAAAGATTCTCCATCGTCCCACGTTCCCGCTCACGAGTGATGGCAAGACCGGTGATCATCACCATCGTCATGGTCAGTACCACGCCCATCAGCCCAGGCACGATATTGTATTGCGTGATGGCTTCTGGGTTATAGCGGGCATGAACACGCAACTCGATTGGATCGTGGTCCCCAGCCAGATGCTCGAGTGGCCCCCGCAGATCATGCTGAAGAGCCTTCGCCATCAAAACTCGTAGTGAACCGACGGCATTGCTCGTCGCGGCGGGATCGGTTGCATCGGCTTCGACGAGGATTGCTGGGCGTTCACCGCGAAGCATATCGCGCGAGAAGTTGGGAGGGATGTTGATGACGAACTGAGCTTCCCCCCGTGCCAACACCTCCTCAGCTTCCTGCTCTGTCTTTACCTCTCGAACAAACTCGAAGTAGTTGCTATTGCGAATCGCTTGGAGGAGAGTTCGCCCTTGGGCACCGTAGTCGGCCAGCAACACCGCCGTCGGCAGATGTTTCGGATCGGCGTTGATCGCGAAACCGAACAGGACAAGCTGGATCAACGGAATACCAATCATCATCCCAAAGGTCACGCGATCGCGGCGCATCTGAATGAATTCCTTCACCACGATGGCCCAGAATCGGGAGAGTGCGAATGGCACATGGATCTTCATGATGCGAAGTTGTCCGACGACTTCTCCATCAAATGGATGAACACATCTTCAAGCCCTGTGTCGACCCGATGCCACACATAGGGACTGGTACGAAACGCAGCCAGCGCAGCTTCCAGCGCCACCGGATCGGCACCGTTCACATGGAGCCGATCTCCGAATGCCACCGCCTGTTGCACCGCCGGCTGTTGACGGAGCTCCACCGCGAGTTGATGGAGATGTGGACCGCTGACCGACCAGGTCGTCAGCCGTGCCTGTTGAATCACATCGGAAACGGTCCCATTGGCGAGCAACTTGCCGTACGAAATATAGGCCAATCGATGGCACCGCTCGGCTTCATCCATGTAATGGGTGGTAATCAGAACTGTCAGTCCTTCTGCAGCCAACTCATGGATCTGTTCCCAGAATTCTCGTCTGGCTTTCGGGTCGACCCCCGCGGTTGGTTCATCGAGCAACAACAGTCGTGGTTGATGGATCAAGCAAGCAGCCAGTGCAAGCCGCTGCTTCCACCCACCCGAGAGTTGACCGGCCAGCTGCTCTCGACGACCGGCCAATCCCAACCGTTCAAGACTTCGTGCCACCGCAGCACGTCGATCAGGAATTCCGAACATGCGTGCCACAAAGTCCAGATTCTCCTCAATGCTCAGATCCTCATAGAAACTGAATCGCTGGGTCATGTAGCCCACAGCGGCCTTAATGGCGTCGCTCTGCCGAATGACGTCATGGCCTAGACAGGTCCCGCTGCCTTCGTCAGCCCGAAGCAGTCCGCACAACATGCGAATAAACGTCGTCTTGCCGCTGCCGTTCGGACCGAGAAATCCATAAATCTCTCCGCGACGCACTTGCAGTCCAATATGATCGACCACGGTACGGCCGCCGAACCGCTTGGTCATTCCGCTCACATCGATGGCCAATTCCTGTTTGTCGGCGACGGACATCATTGAATCCCCTTGAACTGCACGTCCACCGGCTGGCCAGGATGCAGATTGACCGCCGCAGCCTGGTCGAACAGCACTTCGACTAGGAAGACCAGCTTGTCACGACTGCCCTGGCTATAGAGCACCGGCGGCGTATATTCAGCTTTTGGTGAAATGTAGCTGACCTTTCCACCAATCGAGCCCTGCACCCCATCAACCATGACCTGTACGGAGTCACCAAGTTTGATCGTCCCAAGCTTCATTTGAGACACAAATGTGCGAACCTTGATGTGGTCAGGAGGCAACAGCACCACGACAGGTCGGCCTGCCGGCACCCATTCACCTTCCCGATACAGGGTGTCAAAGACAAACCCAGCCTTGGGCGCGACTTGACGCTTTTGGGCAAGATCCCACTCCGCTTTGGCAAGTGCTGCCTCCTTTGCTCGAACCTCCGCTTCGGCCGCAGCAACTTGATCCGTGCGGGAGCCTAAGAACGCTGTATTCAAATCTGCTTCGAGCTGTGAGACCCGTTGCTGGTTTTGATCCCGTACCGATCGAGCCCGGTCTACCTCCACCTCCACCGCTGCCCCAGGCACCACCGTGAGCGCTTCCTGACGAGCCACCTCCCGTAGCGACAACTGCAACGCCGCTTGGGCTTGTTGTAATTGCGCCCTCAGAGAGGCAATCTCAGAGGGTCGTTTCCCTTTTCTCCGATCTTCGAGATTCGCCCGTGCTTGACTCAGCTTCCGCTCCGCTTCATCCCTTGCAGCCTTCTCGGATGCTTGCTCCAGTGCAAAGAGTGGATCGCCGGCATTGACCTGTACGCCACGCCGTACCGATAAGATGGCTAAAGCCCCGCCGTAGGGCGAGGCTACATAGACATACTCTCCTTCCACATAGCCCTGAACGAGGTCGGAGACAGGCGGATCACAACCCAGCAGAACCGTGACCACAGCCAACAGACATACAATGGAGAAGAATTGGTTCAAACTCCGTCGTCGACGGTCCATCAGGTTACCGTTTTCCCTTTGGGAACCACCGCACCTTCCAAAATGAGACGAATGACAGACGAATAACCCCGCTCTACCGTAAGACCAAGCTCCATGAGCTTAGGTGGATTCATGATGGCTTGGACAGCACCTAGCAAAATTTCGATGATGAGGTGGGTCGGGATGTCTGTCCGGATCATGCCGGCTTTTTGGGCGTCTTCGAATAGACCACCAAAGTAGCGTCGAATCAGCTCACGTCGCCGTAGCTCAATGAGCTGAAACAGTTCCGGCGCCTCGCGCCCGAGATCTCTGACAAAGGCCGGTTGAATTTCTGCCGTGTGTCGTTGCAGGCAGCTGAGGAACTGATGGAGTGCAATCTCGACATTGACAGCTTGATCGTTTGCCAGCCGCCCGAGATCCGCCTCCACATCTCTGAATTTGTCCTTCAACACGGCCTCCAGAAGCGCGGCCTTGCTTGGAAAGGACGCATAGAGAGTTTTTTTACTCATGCCCAATTCGGCAGCGAGATCGTCCATGCTCACGGAACGAAATCCATGGGCAAGGAATTGGCGGCGAGCAACAGCAACTACTCGTCGAACACCCGCCTGATCGACTGATGGTTCTTGTGGCTTTGACTTTCGAGTCGCCATAGGGCACGAGAGACACTTAAGAAACTATTTAGGTACTACCAGTTTCCATATAAATCTGTCAAATTATCCTTCATGATGATCATAGCCGTTATTGAGCACGGAGGGAGTTATTTTTAAAGACTTCTGTCAGATGTATGACTAACAAATGGTTTGTCATTTGGCGGGATTTAACAGCACCAAGATGGTCAATCCAGGGCACTCCTTGCGCCTCCCGGAGCCCTATGGTACAGCTTCAATCAAGAATTTCCGGGAAATACTATGGATGATGAGGCGTTACTCATACGCTTGAAGGACCACGAGGACAGTTTTACCGAGCGGAAGCAAGAAGGTGCTGCCAGCGCCAGTGCGGAGCTTCGTAAGACCTTGGTTGCCTTTGCTAACTCCATCCCAGAGGACAAGACTGCCATCTTGTTTATTGGTGTGAGTGACACGGGAACTCCGCTCGGTGTTAAAAATCCCGATTCGCTTCAGAGGACTATAAGGGAAGTATCAGAACGTGACTGTTTCCCTCCTATCACGCCTCAAATCAGGGTATTGGAAAGTGACGGAAAGAGTTTTCTTGCCGTACTGATATCAGCCAGCAAAGATCGCCCACACTTTTCTGGGCCTGCGTATATAAGAATTGGGTCGGAGAGCGTGAAAGCTTCACCCAAGATCTATGAAGAGCTTATTGCGAGCCGAAACACAAAAGCTGGAAAGATTCTTCGCATCAAGGATAGATATCAACACATCAGCTTTCGTTGTTATGAGCTAGATCAATGGTCACGACAACGTCAAGTCTTTACGATTGAGTGTCAAATTGAAGAATGTGATGGCCATAGTGTGAACCTTTATGAGATGGGATCTGGTAGACATTTCTCCGTCCCGCTGGAGCAAATGGCAATCTACCACGATTATTCTAAACGGGTGATGATATTGGAGGCCCCGGTTGGATTATGGACAAGCTCGTTTGGGATGTAGGGCTATGAGTCGGTGACTGTGGTCTGATCTTGTATCGTGCATGCCGCAGGAACATGACTCCCTCTGGCCGTATCACCTAAACCAAGAATGCCTATGCAGCTCAGTTACTACTCCGGACGGGTGATGCCGAATTTCTGCATCTTGGATTGGAGCGTGGTGCGCTTCACACCTAATCGAGCAGCAGCGCCCGCAGCTCCCCCAACGACCCATTTGGCATCTTGTAGCGCGCGCAGGATGTGGTCTCGCTCGACTTCTTCCAGAGCCGTCATGGAATCACCCGTCGAATCACTCGCTGCCTGCAGCTCGCTGATTGGCACTTGCAAGTCCGCTCCTTGTGTCAGAATGACAGACCGTTCCACGAGATTTTCCAATTCCCGAACATTACCAGGCCAGGCATAGCGAGAAAGGATCTCCAGCGTCTTGGCCGGCACGGTTTGGATATTCTTCTTCATGCGCAGAGCGTAGTGCTGGGTGAAATACCGGACGAGGGTGGGAATGTCTTCCCATCGATCACGCAAAGGAGGCATCGTGACCGGAAAGACATTCAACCGATAGTACAAATCGCCACGAAACTGCTTCGCCTCTACCATAGCCTTGAGATCTCGATTGGTCGCGGCGATCAAGCGCACGTTGACCCGGATCGTCTTCGTACTGCCCAGCCGTTCAAATTCCTGTTCCTGCAACACACGAAGGAGCTTAGATTGTAGCTCCAGCGGGATCTCTCCAACCTCATCGAGAAAGATCGTGCCCTTATCGGCCAACTCAAATCGGCCGGCTTTCTGCGTAATGGCCCCGGTAAACGCCCCCCGCTCATGCCCGAACAGTTCACTCTCCAGAAGGCCAGTCGGAATCGCCGCACAATTCAACTTCACGAACGTCCGCTCACTGCGGCCACTCAGTCGATGGATGGCCCTGGCGATGAGCTCCTTTCCGGTGCCGGTTTCTCCTTGTATCAAGACCGTTGAATCGGTCGGTGCCACAACCTCCACCTGTTTCAGCACCTGCTTGAGGGCATCGCTGTCACCGATGATGTCCTCAAACCCGTGTTCCAGACGGAGTTCCTCTTCCAGGTAGAGCTTCTCCTTCGCCAGCTTGTCTTTGAGTTGGGCAATTTCCTGGAATGCCAGCGCATTCTCCACGGCAACAGCGACCGGATTCGCCACCTGCTGCAGGAATTCCAGGTCAGCTTTGCTATAGGCCTCTTTCTCCAAACTCACAAATCCCAGGGCCCCTAACCGGCGTGCTGCCGTGGTCAGCGGCACGAAACAGAACGAGTGGGAGTTGTCCTCCTGCATGCAACGCATGACCTTGGGCCATCGCGTTTCATCGGCGACATTTGGTACCAGCAAAGGCTCTTGGGTTTGCCAGACCAACCCGGCAGGAGTTTCATCGATAGACTCCTCATGCCCGCCGACCAGATCGGCCGGCACATTCGCCTGAACGGTGTGCAATCGCATCATGTTCTTGATGGGATCATACAAGGAGAGGCCGACAAAATTGACTCGCACCACCCGAGGCAACCGTTGCGCAATCTCTCGAAAGAGATCATCCAGATCTCGATGCGAGGAAATGGCCTGCGCTACTTCCAGCAGAGCTTGATAGCGTTCTGCCAACGTTTCACAAAGAGAGATGGGCGATCGGTCCATACAATGAACTAGTATGGACCATCGCCCCATGGCGGCTCAAGAGGTCACCACCGTTGTGGCATCCCATGATGATGAACATCGCTGCTTGGTTTTGAGTCACTTGAGACCACCAACTATTCCCGACCAGGCACATCAGGCGACCAACCACAGCCGTGTGCCTTATAGAGCTTAGCCACGGAAACTAACTGATTGCGGCGCGCTTTGGCCAGCGCCAGTTCCCTGTCAAACAAGTTTCATTTGGCCGTCAGGCGGTTGAGATAGCTGGCCCGTCCGCCTTGGAGTTGTTTACCCACACGCGTCAGGTAGGCTATGTGACAATATCCGTCCCCCATGGGTTATCGACCAAGAACAACCATCGCCCATCGGACTGACGCCGCAAGATGCTGGAGGATCTTCCACCGAGTCGCACGGCAGTTCCCGTCGGATCACCTCCCTGTATGCTCCACCTGGCGCAGTACTGCGCCACGTCGCCTGCCTGCACAAGCTGCTGTGCTTCGATAGTGAGCGTCGGCTTTAACGCCATGAATCCTTCCAAGGCTTGGCGTATCCCCGCGGTCCCAGTGACGACGACGCCTGGCTTCATGACGAACGACGCACCCGGCTCAAACAATGTCAGAGCCGTTTTCAAATCCTGCGCATTCATGGCCATAACAAGTTGTGTAATGAGATCTAACGGATCGGACATTTTCATCGCTGCTCCTCTCATAGTGCCCAGTATCACTCTCCATCTCTCGAACGGGCTTGCCTTGAACTTACTGACGCCGGCGAAGGATCGCGTAGAAGGCCGGCACCTTCACAACGTCGCCTGTTGGAAGACTGTGAACGGTACGGACGTGACTCGGTCCTGTCTTAAGAAGCGTATAGCGATCCGCCGGGAACAATGATGCCAAATTGTCCTCGTGCAACATGCCTGGCGTGATCTGGTGCTGAAATACCCGTGCCAGGCCTGGGGGCGGTCCATACTGTTGAATCAGTTGAGCAAAGAACGGTTCAGCGGCTGAGGATAATTCGACCAAATACAACGTTCCCTTTTCCCCGATCAACCGCTCGATACTCTGCACAGCCATCGGCTGGTCAGCGGGTGACAGTTGATGCAACACGGCCCGCAAATAGACATTGGCGTCGCCAATCTCGTTGTGAAGGACCTGGGCATCATGAGGATTGAGCACATCGAGCAGCCGATAGGAGACGTTCGTAGCACCGTTGGTTTTCCCAGCCAGTTCGACTGCCGCTGGGGCGATCTCTGTCCCGATCACTCGCGCAAAATGACTTCCCAGAAAACGCGTTTGTGTGCCGTTCCCACATCCGACATCGATCAACGGCAACTGCGGATCCACGTGGCTTTGAAACAAGGCCAAATCTTGTTGCGCAGCATAAGCAGGATCGGCATCCCAAAATATTTCTCCCGGCGCCCCGGTTGTCGTGCTCCAAAAGCTTTCCCAGGATGTCAGATATCGATTCGCAGTCGTCATGACCCTCTCCTTTCCTAGAGATACGGTATCAAGCTGCCATACATGTTATAAGATTCCCGCGGCGACACATTGATCATTCGGCCTGAAGGCCTCTATCGGCAGAATGTTGTACCGCCGGCGCAGTTCCTCCACCTGTTCATTCATCACAGACCAGTAGTCCCAGCCGTCGTTGAGATCCACGTTCATCGCAGCTCCTCGGCGAATGGCGATCATGGCCTTCAGCGGATCAAACAGGCCCGTCCGTGCCTTGGCGATGGGCGTCATACGAATGCCCACGTGAAATTGCAACAGCACGAAGAAGACGAACATCCAGGGCTCACGCCGCTGAAAGCCGGCGCTGAAGCAGGCGACCTGGACTTCTTCTTCCGGAGCCGTTCCATAGCCTGACAAAACGTGTGCACAATCGTGGAACACGATTTGCTCGGGTGCACCGCCTTTTTGTCCAGGAAGCGCGAACCCGTTCACATGCCAATATTCCCAAAGAGAACGCCCTAAAGAGCCGGGCGCATAATGTTCCAGGCCCTGGTAGCGGGCTGCCACCTTCTTGTTCTCATACCGTCCCATCATCCCCCGAACAAACCTGGAGAGCCCTCTGATGCCATCCTGGTTCCAGACTTCGGTCACCTTTTGCCGCAACCAAAACCGGCGGACCAGATCGAGGCGAAGCTGGAGAATTTCTCCATTCAATACATGCCGCAAATTCTTCACCTCTTGAGCATCGACCTCCAGCGCCTGCGCAAATTGTTCAACATATGCTGTTTCGTTTAGGCTGGCCTTCCCATCGATCAGCGTCATGATGACGAGCCCTTGCACAAGCTGCGTCCTGAGCTGAGGATCGGGAAACGCTCGGGCCAGCTCCGTCGGCTCGATAAGAGCAAGCTGCTCCAGACCATGTGTCGTGCCGAAGATCCGCTGGATGGATTCCAGCATATGGCGTTCTGATGCATCGAGCTCCCCATCTGCCATGGCGACCGTCTTCATGGCACGCAATCCCCAGTAGGCTTGTTCAGGACTCGGTAATTTCAGTTCCATAGTGATCCTCCGTAAATTGTGATCTCATCACGCCATGCGATCGGTTCGGTGGATGACAGCATCATTTAGCTCCTGCGTTGCATTGGATTCACTGAGTGGACCTGTGGCTCAACGCAGTCTGATGCACCACGTAAGACACAGAGCCGGTAGGTGGACAGGTCCACCCAAAATTCGAGACTGGGCTTGACTTCGCTCCAGGAATCGAGAACCTTTCCATCAACACTTCGGTCCTGCCAGCCCACGCGCCGGCCGATTCCCGCAGCAAGAAGTTCTCCCGTCTGTGCATCCCGGATCATGAACTCAGCCGTGACTTCTCCCGCGAATGGAGGTCTACCGGCGAACGTATAAATCGTTGCGACAGCCCGTAGTTGTTGGGCGAGGTCGGACCATAAGGTGGGCACTGTCGACCACTCTTCCAAACGCGTGATCGCCACCTGAATGAGCATGGTTGCCGCCATCGGCCGTTCGACCATGTCGTAATCCTTCGACAGTTTGAGATAGAGCCTGTTCTCAAAGGAACCGATAAGCAGGAGGAGATGCTGGCGCTCTTGGTCACGGAGTTTGGACAACAGCCCTTCTCGGATCGTCACTGGCTCTAATAGAATTTTGTTGTACGCTGACCAGTCGACTATCGGATGACGATACCCATGAGATCCTTGCCGTTCCTGTTCCATCTGGGGAACGGAGTGAGAATAGTTCAGGAAGTCAAACAGCTGAACGTTTCCTGCTTGCTCGGCTGACGCACAGCTGTTGAACAAACCTGCCAACGCAATCAACAGTACGACATGAATGCGCAACATGATCGGTTTCCCTTCCAGCGTTTGATTGGACAGTTATTGGTCATGAACTGTCTCCTGTTCCCTTACTGGCGTCACTTTGTTCCAGCCGTTGAAGCACTGGACACGACACGGTATGCGTATGGCACAGAGCGTGCCGATGCTGATCACTAGCCCCACAAACTGAAAGCTATTGATACAGCAATGGATTGTTAGGCTGAATGAAGGTCCTGGCTATATGAGGGAGACTTCACTGACGAGCGTGTTTGCCTAACCGTCGGCAAGTGCCGAAGTAATCGTCATCAAATGGGACGGGCGATGCCGAGTCGCTGCATCTTGGACTGGAGGGTAGTTCGTTTCATGCCGAGTTGGGCGGCAGCCCCGGTCGGACCGCCGATCACCCACTTGGCTGCTTTGAGGATTCTTAAGATGTGTTGCCGTTCCGTCTCCTCCAATGTCGCGGAAGAGGGGATTCCGTCTCCAACCCGCGGTTTTAGTTCGGACAGTGGAACATAAAGTGCGGTACTCTGCGTGAGGATAACGGCCCGTTCAATCAGGTTTTCCAGCTCACGAATGTTCCCCGGCCAATCGTAGCGGGACAATGCAGTGATGGACGCAGTGGGGATCGTGTCGATGGTCTTATCCATGCGGCGAGCCAACTGCTGGACAAAATACCGAACCAGCAACGGGATGTCCTCTCGACGGTCACGCAATGCCGGAACAGTGAGCGGAAACACATTCAACCGGTAATACAGGTCGCCGCGGAACTGTTTCTCTTCTACCATCTCCAGAAGGTCTCGGTTCGTGGCTGCGAGCAGGCGTACACTGACCTTGATGGTTCTTGTGCTGCCGAGCCGCTCGAACTCCTGTTCCTGCAGCACACGGAGCAACTTGGACTGGAGTTCAAGCGGAATGTCCCCCACCTCGTCGAGAAACAGCGTTCCCCCATCCGCCAGTTCGAACCGTCCCACCTTGGTCGCGATCGCCCCTGTAAACGCTCCTCGTTCATGACCGAATAGCTCACTCTCGAGCAGACCGGTGGGAATCGCGGCGCAGTTCAGCTTCACAAAGGTCCGTTCTCGTCGCTTGCTTCGGTCGTGGATGGCGCGGGCAAGCAGTTCTTTCCCTGTACCTGTCTCGCCAAGAATCAGTACTGTGGAATCGGTGGGCGCGACAATATCAACCTGCTTCAAGACCTTCTTGATCGCAGGACTCTCGCCAATGATCTCCTCGAAGTTCAATTCGCTTCGGATTTCATCTTCGAGATAGAGCTTTTCTTTGTTGAGCTTGTCTTTCAGATTCTCGATCTCTTGATATGCCAGTACATTCTCGACCGCGATGGCGATCTGCTTGGCGCACTGGCTGAGCAACCAGGCATCTGCCTCAGTGAATGCATTTTCCTGTGCACTCACGACGCTCAATGCTCCAACCGCACGGTCGTGCGTAATCAAGGGCACCGAACAGCCTGATTTCACGCCATTCTCAACCGCGTGTTTGACCCATGGAGAGGAGAATCGCGTAAGATCCACCATGGGACCAACCAACACCGGTTGCCGTGAGACGATGGCCTGTCCTTCGGGTGTATCGTGTAACGAGATGAGCACCCCTTCCTCAAAAGGAACTGTGCCGAACATGTGTAAGTCCAGAGCGTGGAGCCGAAGCTGGTTGCCTCCGGGTTCGTGGAGGGTCAACAGAGACGCATCGTGAGGAATGACCCGGCGTAGACTGAGGGAAATCGCTTTGAGTAGATCACGAAGACTGAGGTGCGAGACGACGGCATTGTTGATCTCCAGCATCAAGCGTTCGCGCTCAAGCTGCCGCCGCATTTCCTCCTCTGCTTGATGTGCGCGCTGGAAGTTCAGCGTGTTCTCGACCGCGACTGCTACCTGCCGAGCCACTTGTTGCAGAAATTCGATATCTGTGCTGCTATAGACCTTCTTCTGCTGAC
>WBZP01004250.1_pt2 | contig 14385 bp, 16 predicted proteins | sample 5204301 | NCBI WGS metagenome assembly WBZP01 (sample SAMN12412401, study PRJNA552823) | activated sludge metagenome | isolation source: activated sludge from nitrification reactor of wastewater treatment plant... | place: USA: Pennsylvania | collected 2017 | reverse complement strand
GGCCTCGAGCATCCTCACCATCTCCGTGTAGCCGCGCTGCCTTGCCAGCGCAAGCGGTGTTGCGCCGCTGCTGTCGGTGAGCGCGGTGCTCGCACCTGCGTCGAGCAGCGCCTTCAGCGTCGCCTGGTGGCGCCGCCCGCCGTCGCCGAGCACGATGGCCTCGATCAGCGCCGTCCAGTGCAGGTTGTTGACATGGTCGAGCGGCGCGCCGGCGGCGATGAGCCGGCGCACGACGCCGTCGTGGCCCAGGTGGGCGGCGGCGATCAGCGCCGTGCCCTCGTAGCGGCTCGTCGTCAGCTTCGCGCTCGCGCCGCCGGCCAGCAGCAGGGCCAGCGTCGGCTCGTCGTCGGCGACGGCTGCGATCGTCACCGCGTCGTAGCGGCCGTTCTCGAACGCGCCGGGGTCGGCGCCGCCGGCCAGCAGCGCCTGCACCGCGCCGCGCTGGCGGGCGAAGGTGGCCACGTGCAGCGGCGTGCGGCCGTTCGAGTCGCGCGCCTCGAGCAGCGCCCGGCGCGCGCCGGGCTCGGCCGCGGGAGCAAGCGCGCGCCCGATGGCGGCGACGTCGCCGCGCCAGGCCGCAGCGTGCAGGCCACGGTAGGCCGCGGCCTCCACGGCGGTCGGGGGCACCTGGGCCGTCGCGCTGCCGGGCAGCAGCATGGCGGCGCCGGCGACCCAGGCCGCCGCGATCGGGCGGCGCAGCGGCTTCACTTCAACAGGTCCTTCGCCTTGTCGAGCGCGGCTGTCGCGCATTGCTCGTCGAGATGGCCACCGGGTGCGCCGCCGACGCCGATCGCGCCGATCACCTCGTTGCCCACCTTGACCGGCACGCCACCGCCCAGCAGCAGGAAGCCGGGGATGTCGGTCAGGTTGGCGGAGGCCGGGTTCTTCTGCGCGTTCTCCATCATCGCCAGCGTCGTGTTCTTCGCCGAGGCCGACGTGAAGGCCTTGGCCTGCGCGGCGCCGATCGTGTGCGCACCGGCGTTGTCGGCGCGCTGCAGCGCGCGCAGCTGCCCGGCGCGGTCGACGACTGCGGCGGTGACGTTGTGGCCGCCGGCGGTGCAGGCCGAGACGGTGTCGGCTGCGAGGCGGTTGGCGAGTTCGAGCGACATGTTGCGCTCGGTGCGCACGGCCTGCGCCGAGGCGGCGCCGGCAGCCAGCGCGGCAGCCAGCGCAATGGCGCCGATTGCGGCCATGCGGGTGATGGGGGTGGACGGGGCCGGGGTCTTCATGCGGGTCTTCTCCAGGGCTTGGGTCGGTGGACGCGGCCTCGTGCAGGCCGCGGCGCCACTGTACGAAGCAGATGGCCGGGCGGCCATGCGCGCGCCTACGCGCCGATCTCCGTAGAACTACGGAGCCTCCGGCCCGGGGCCACCGGCGTCATGCTCGACGAGCCGGGCGTAGCAGCGGACCACCTGCGCCAGCGACTCGGCCTCGAGTTTGGCGAACAGGTTGGCGCGGTGCGTCTCCACCGTGCGCGGGCTCAGGCGCAGCGCACGCCCGATCTCCTTGTTGGTGAGTCCGCCGACGATCAGCGACAGCACCTCGCGCTCGCGCTCCGACAGCCTGGCGTAGCGTTCGCGCGCGTCGCGCGACGCCGAGCGCCTTTCGCGGCGGCGCACATGCAGGCGCACCGCCTGCTGCAGCGTCTCGAGCAGCAGTTCGTCGTCGACCGGCTTCTCCAGGAACTCGGCCGCGCCGGACTTGAAGGCGCGCCGGCACAGCTCGACCGTGCCGTGGCCGGTGAGCATCACCACCGGCTGGTCGACGCCCTCGGCGAGCAGCCGCTCGAGCAGCGCGATGCCGCCGATGCCGGGCATGCGCACGTCGAGCACGACGGCACCGATCGCGTCGCGATCGAAGCGCGCCAGGAACGCCAGCGGGTCGGCCCAGGGCTGCACGCGCAGGCCGACGGTGCCGATCAGCAGCGCAAGGCTCTCGCGCACCGCGACGTCGTCGTCCACGAGGTGCACCAACGGCGAGGTCGGAGTGGTCACGGGAGCGATCTGCGGGTTCACGGCGCCGCCTCCGCCGTCGGCAGATCGAGGTGGAACTCGGCCCCGCGCGGCACGGCGTTGCCGCCCGCAAGCGCGCCGTCCATCGCGAGCGCAAGCGTCTCGGCAAGGCTCAGCCCGAGTCCGAGCCCGCCCTGCCCGGCGCGCGTCGTGAAGAAGGGCTCGAAGAGACGCGGCAGCGCCTCGGCCGGGATGCCGGGCCCGCTGTCGCGCACCGTGAGCCGCACCCGCTCGCCCTCGGCCCGGGCAACGAGCTCGAGCCGGCGCTCGACGGCCGGCACGCGCTCGAGTGCGTGCAGCGCATTGCCCAGCAGGTTGTGCAGGATCTGCTCGAAGGCGACCGGCTCGGCGCGCACCGCGAGCGCCGGGGGCTGGATGTCGACGACCGGCCGCACGCCGAGCCGGCGCAGCTCGGGTTCGTGCAGGTCGAGCGCGCGCTCGAGCTGCGCGGCGACCCGCAGTGCCTGCGCCGGTGCCGCCGCCTCGGGGCGCTCGATGAGCTGCCGCAGCCGCGAGAGGACGTCGGCGGCACGCCTGGCCTGCTGCGCCGCGCCGGACATCGCATGGCGCGCCAGGGGCAGGTCGGGCTCGTCATCGGCGAGCAGCCGCTCGGCCGCGCCGGTGTTCGCGAGCACCGCAGTGAGCGGCTGGTTCAGTTCGTGCGCGATGCCGGCGGCGAGCTCGCCGAGTGCGTTCAGCCGCCCCACCTGGCCGAGCCGCAGCAGCTCGCGCGCGCGCCGCTGCGCCGCGCGCTGGCGCCAGGCCACAACGGCAGCCGCCAGCAGCGCCGCGACCGCCGCCATCCAGCCCGCGATCGCACCCCAGGGCAACGCGCCCCAGCCGACGCCTGCCGCCAGGCGAACCTCGAAGGGCTGGCTCTCCGCTGCGAGCGCCTTCGCGAACGCGAAGCGCCATGGCGCGCGATCTATCGCCTCCGGCACGCCCGCCTGCAGCACCTGCTCCAGGCCGCCATGCGCGAGCAGCACGCGCACCGGCGCCCCGGGCGCGAGCGGCCAGTCGGCCGGCACGACGAGCGAACGCATGTCGATCAGCAGCGCAAAGCTCGCCGGTGCGGCGGCGCGCACGAGCCAATAGCGACCGTGCGCGAAGTCGGTCGCCCCGAGCGCGGCACGGCGCTCGCGGCGCGACAGTGCCTCGGCGGCGGCGAGCGCCTCGCCCTCGGCCCCGGCCAGCGGCCAGGGCGCGTCGCCGTCGCGCCGCAGCACGCGCAGCACCTGCGGATAGAGCGCCGGCAGCCGCTGCTCGGGCCCACCCTCGCCGGCCGACGCCGGCTGCAGCAGCGCCAACGTGGCGAGCACCGCGTCGTGCTGCACGACGCGCTGGCTCAGCACGCGGTGCGCGATGCGGGCGTCGGTCTCGAAGGCGGCGTGCTGCTCGGCCAGCGCGCCGCGTGCGATCCATGCCGCGCCGCCGGCGGCCAGCGCGATCGCGGCGCACACCATCCCCCAGGATCGCCAGCCCTGCGACGCGAAGACCCCGGTGGCACGCATGGCGCCGGATTCTGCATCCGGCCCTGCGCAGACCACGCCGAGCGCGCAGCCGTCGCTCGTGCTGTGGCGAGCATTTCCCCGAATCCGCTGTGGTAGCCTGCGCGATCGCCTTGTGCGATCTGGCCGGCGGGGCTGCCGTGGCGCGGTACGCGCCGCCTGTCGGCAATCCCTTTCTCGACGTTCCGCTTCAAGGAGGCAAGACGCCGTGGTCGCCGTCAAGGACAAGAAGGGCAAGATCAAGTTGAGTCAGTCGATGAACCTGACAGCCGCCGGCGCGATGAGCGGCACCTTCTGGGGCGCGCTGATCGGGCTGATCTTCATGATGCCGCTTCTGGGCGCGGCGGTAGGTGCCAGCGCCGGCGCGGTCTCGGGCGCGCTGACCGACCTGGGCATCGACGACCAGTTCATGAAGGACCTGGCCGCCAACATGCAGCCTGGCGCATCGGTGCTGTTCGTGCTGGTGCGAGAGTCCACGCCCGACAAGGTGCTCGAGGAGCTGACCGGCACGGGCGGCAGGATCCTCAGGACCTCGCTCTCGCACGAGGACGAGGCCAAGCTGCAGGCGGCACTGAGCGGCACCAAGGCTTGACTGGGACGGCTGAATCCGTCGCCGTCCGGCGATGCGCCGTCCGTGCAGCAACGGCGCCGCCTTCGCATGCCGGCGGCGGGCTTGATGCGGTCCGGTTCAGTGCCGGGTTCGGGAACCTCCACCTCTTTCCTGCCCCGCGCAGGTCGTCAACAGGAGTCGTTCGATGATGAACCGGAAGCAATTCGTCCTGGCGCTCGGCAGCCTGTGCGCCTTGACGGCGCAGGCGCAGTTCACCGGCCCGGGGGTGGCCGCCCCCATCACGACCGTGGCGCAGTTGCGCCAGGCTCGAGTGGGCAGCTATGCCACGGTCACCGGCAACATCGTGGCTCACCAGCGTCAGGACTACTACACCTTCCGCGACGCCAGCGGTGAAATCCGCGTCGAGATCGAACCCGCTCTGTGGCAGAACCGCAAGCTGGGGCCGGACGACAAGGTCCGCCCGGTGGTGGAAGTGGAGCAGGGCCCGGCGGGCCGCTATCTCTGGGTCAAGTCGCTCGAGGTCGCGAGCTGATCCCGGCTGCGGCGCCGCCGCCCGATCTGGAGGGACCGTCTTGTCGACATCGACCCTGCTCCGGAGCCAGTTGAAGCATCAGGGTCGCATCGACCCTCCGGCCTTCGACCGGTGCCATGACGATCAGAAGCTCGCGGCAAGGCCCACGGACCAACCCGCGATGTCGGGCCCGAACTTGTAGCGCAAGAGGCCGCGCCAGCGGGGGACCCAGGTGTCATGCGCGCTGGAGTCCAGCTCCACGCCCACGCCCAACGAGGTCATGCGGTCGACGCCGACCTCGGTCTGGCTGCCCAGGAAGCGCGTGAACGCGCCTTCCAGCACGTAGCGCACCGGGCGGTCCCAGACCACCCAGCCCGTCGGCACCCGGCGGCGGGCCCAGACGCTGGCACTCACCGCCGATGCGTGGGCGTCGATCACACCGGACAAGTCGCCACTGTTGCGGAGGCTCACGTTGGTGTAGCGCATTTCCAGGTCGTCTTCTGCGTCCGGCGCGTACCTTTCGTAGTCGATCATCAGTGAACCGCCAAGACCGCGTGCGTTCATCTTGCCGCGTTCGAGGAACTCGAGCTCGACATCGGTACGGCTGCCGGTCCACCACTTCGGGATCTTGAGGTCGCTGCTGACATAGCCCCAGGTGAAGTTGAAGACCGGCCGCAGGGTCCAGTGCTCGGCCAGCGGGATGTCCCAGCCGATGCCACCCGTTACCGAGAGCGAATCCCAGTTCACCGGGACCGGGCGCTGGTCGGTGCCGTCACCGACCAGGAAGACCGGGTCGAAGCGCGAGTAGGCTGCGTTGCCTTCCAGGTACACCGGGGTCTGCCTGCTCCATGTGAAGCCGCCCCCCAATTGCGTCATCGCCAGACCGGGGTTGGCCGAGGCCGCGTTGTCGATGGCCAGCGAACTGGTGGTGACGTCCGGTGCCACGGTGTAGCTCATGATGCCCAGAATGCCGTTCGCCAGGCGTTCCAGGCCGGCCGCGTCGATGGTGCGGCCGGTCGTCTGCGCGGCCGCAGGCAGGCCGCACAGAACGAGCGTCGTGAAGAGCACCCGGCGCGGCCAGGCACGGCCGTTCGTCGGCGCGGGACCGGACATCACTGATCGTGCCTGGGGGCGGGGCCGCAGTCCGAAATGATCGACTTCGCCGGACCAAGGACTTCATGCGTGGCCGAGCGCGGAAGATGGTAGTTCAACTTCCCGACACTCAGCCCACGAACTTCAGATCCAGGTCGCCATGCGCGTAGATCACGACGCCGGTGTCGGTTTCGGTGATGCGGTGGGCGGTCCCTGCGGGCGCGAGCTGGTAATCGCCTTCCTGCAGCAACAGGTCGTCGAGGAAGAGCTCGCCTTGCACCATCAGGCACTCCTCGTCGTGCCCATGCGTGTGATGCGGCACGGCCGCTCCGGGTTGCGCGTGGTACAGCAGGGCCGCCTGCCCGTCACGCTGCCACAGCACGCGGCGCCGGATGCCCGGCGCGTACTCGGGCCAGCCGGCATCGGCATCGCGCACGGTCGACGCGGCTTCGCCGGCAGCCGGCTCGAGCCGCGACTCGCGCAGGAAGAGCCGGGCGCCTTGCGCCGTGGCCACCACGGCAGCCGGCGCGGTGCCGGACGGCATGACGTGGTAGTCGCGTGGATCCAGAACCTCGCCATCGATGCTCACCGAACCGCGCAGGACCAACCACTCGCTGCGGCCTGCGAGATCCGTGGCCTGCCACGAACTGCCGGGCTGCAGCTCGATGAGCCTCGCACGCAACGGCTCGCCGGGGCGCAGGGGCCGGCCACCCGGCCAGGCGTAGAGCACGATGGCGTGGACGCCGCATGCCAGCTCGCTGCATGCCGCGTGCTCGAGCCTCGAGGTGACCATCGCCGCCGAAGCGCGCCGCGATGCGGCCGAACGTTCGAGCAGGCGGCTGCGCAGCCTGGGCAGGCCAGGGTCGGTCGACGATCCATCCATCGCCCAGGCGCTGGCCAGGGGCTCGCTCAACAGAGGCTCCAGCTCGCGATCGACCGGATCGCGCGCCGGCTCGATGGGCCATGGCGGGGGATTGGAGGGCATGGTGGGATTGTCCGTGTGTCGATGAAAAGGGCAGCGGGCAGGCGCGGGGTCACGACGCCAGCGCGGGCGCACTGCCGGTGTCGAGAATCTGCCGCAGAGACTGCAGCGCACGGCGGATCTGCGACTTGACCGTTCCCAGCGGCAGCCGAGTCTGCTCGGCGATCTCCTCGTGCGTCAGGCCGCGCAGGAAGGCCATCGACACCAGTTGCCGCGGCTGGGCGCCCAGCAACATGAGGGCCTGGTGCAGGTCGGACCGATGGCGCGCCAGGTCCAGCAGCTCGTCGGCCGGTGCCGCGTCGCAGGCGACCTCGGGCGAATCCTCGGCGTCGATCGTGTCGTGCTGGAACCGGGCCTCACGGCGCAACGCATCGATGGCACGTGAGCGGGCCATCGCCAGCAGCCAGGTGAGCGCCTTGCCACGCCCGGGCTCGAAGCGTACAGCCTGCCGCCAGACCTGGAAGTAGGCGTCCTCGACCACCTCCTCGGCCAGTGCAGGGTCGCGCACGATGCGCCGAACGAGGCCGAACACGCGGCTGATCGTGGCGTCGTACAGTGACGCCAGCGCGCGCTCGTCCTGGTCGACGATGGCCTCGATCCACAGCCCGAGCTGCGCGTCCGACGCCGCCGGCCGGGTGGGGCTGGCGGTGGCACCCTCCTGCTCATCGCATCGCTCGACTTCGCCGGCCAGTGCGTCTTCGCCAGAGTCGTCACCTGGCACCCAGTGGCCGGACAGGCCCTGCGCGCGCTCGTCGGCGGGATCGTTCGTCGAGTTCTTGGCAGCACTCATGCGGCAACCTCAGTTTCGCAGGGCCGGTCGATCCGGTCTCGGACCGCCAGCCGGCTGGTACGGGGCGTCCATCGCCAACCGCGACATACGCAGCGGGTGCGAGTCCGGATGCACGACGGCCAGCGGCGCGAATCCGGGCGCGGGAGCGGGACCGGGCTCATGCGCTCACTCCAGAACCTGGCTCACGCCCGGCACGGCGCCGCGCAGGAAGATGGTGGCACCGGTCTCGGTGCCGATCGTCGCGTGCAGGGCTCCCCGATGGGCCAGGTGGTAGCCACCCGGTCCGATCTCGATCTGCGAACCCACGCGCAGGCGGCCCTCCAGCACGATGCACTCCTCGTCCTGGGGATGACGGTGCGGCGGCAGCCGGGCGCCGGGCGCCAGCCGCAACAGGTAAGACAGCACGCCGTCGTGCTCGTGCAGCACCTTGATCGCCACGCCGTCCAGGAAGGGCTGCCACTCGCCCTCGTCGCCATCGATGGTGAGGTGCGACACGTCGGCATCGGCCACGCGCTCCATGAGCCGGCGGCGGATGGCACGCGCCGGCACGGCGCCCGCGTCGTGCGCAGGCAGGTCGAGTACAGGGTCGGGGCGATCCATGAAAGGGCTACGCAGGAGGCGCCGGCCCGGATTCAAGCCCTTGCCAACGCGGAGGTCAATATGCCGCCCCCCTTCCGGCCCTATCCGGCATCCAGCTGCGCCGTGCTTCCGTAGAGAGCACATCGCCACTACCAAGGAGGCCCACATGCCCCGCTTCGCCGAAGTGACCCACCGCGAATGGATCGCCGCCCCGGTCGACACCGTGCGCGCGCAGTTCGCCGACCTCGACCACCACATCCGGCGCAACGTCCATCCGAAGCTGCGCTTCGAGGTGCTGGAACGCCGGCCGCTGGGTGCCCGCTTCCTGCAGGAAGTGCGGCTGCTCGGGATCCGGCAGCGCGACGTCTTCGAGCGCAGCCTCGAACCCGATGGCTGCATCCAGGACCGCTCGGTCGAAGGCTTCAACCGGGGCGGCAGCCTGAGCTTCCGCTTCACTCCGGCGCCGGCGGGCGCCGACCGCAACGGCACCGAGGTGGAGATCACCGTCCGCCTGCCCCTGCCCCCCGTCGTCGGCGCGCTCGTGCGCCCGCTGCTCGAGGCCCAGGTCCGCAAGGAGGTGCGCGCCGCGGCGGCGGAGGACAAGCAGGACATCGAATCGGCCGGCTACCCGGCGGCAGGCACGGCTTACGCCCCCGCCTGAGCACGGCGCAGCTGTCATGTCATCGACCCACTTCGACCTGGTCAGCCAGTGGCGCATCCACGCGCCGGTGGAACGCGTGTGGGCGGCGCTCGCCGACCCCGCCTCGTGGCCCCGCTGGTGGCCCTGCGTGCGCGAGGTGCGCACGCTGCGCGAAGGCCGCGCCGACGGCGTGGGCAGCGTGCGCCGGATCGACTGGGCCACCCGGCTGCCCTACCGCCTCGTCATCGAGGTGGAGGCGGTCGAGTCGGTGCGCCTCCAGCGCCTGCGCGCCCGCTCGCGCGGGCAGCTCGACGGCGAGGGACTGTGGCTGCTGCGCGCCGAAGACGGCTGCACCGACGTGACCTACGTCTGGCGCGTGCGCCTGGTCAAGCGCTGGATGCGCTGGCTGGCGCCGCTGCTCGCGCCGGTGTTCCGCTGGAACCACGCCGCGGTGATGAGCGCCGGCGAGCGCGGCTTGCGGCGCCACCTGAGCAGACCAGCGCCGGCCGCGCCGTCCTGAAGTGCGCAAGGCCATGCCCCGCCGCGATGCCGGCACGGCGCATCCAGGCCCTTCCCGCGGCCGTATCCCCAGCGCCTGCCATCGCAACACGCGGCCGGCGCATCCCTCACCGACGACGCAGGAGAGCCCCATGACCCCGATCGAACGTGTCGAGCAGATCTACGCCGCCTTCGGCCGCGGCGACGTGCCCTGCATCCTGTCCTGCCTGGGAAGCGACGTGGACTGGGAGCACGACACCTTTCCGAACCCGGTGCCCTGGCTGCAGCCGCTCCGTGGCCGCGACCAGGTGCCGGCCTTCTTCGAGGCCTTGATGTCGCGGGTGGACATGAACGTCTTCCAGCCCAGGCAGTTCTTCGCCGACGGCAACACCGTGGTCGACCTGGTCCATGTCGAGTTCACCGTCAAGGCCACCGGCAAGCGCGTGGTCGAGCCCGACGCGGTGCACATCTGGCGCTTCAACGACCAGGGGCTGGTGCAGCGCTTCCGCCACCGCGTGGACACCTGGCAGAGCGCCATGGCCCTGAAGGCCGATTGAGCAACGGAGATCCATGCATCGGCAGGCGGAGCATGGAGAAGAGCGCGGCGGCGCCCGCCGCTGCGCCGGCGTTACTCGTCCCTCTTGCGCACGAGCGAGAGACTGCACAGCGTGAAACGCAGGTCGCCGGACGCGTCGCGCTGCGGCTCGCACTCGGCGTTCAAGGTCAGCAGCAAGTCGCGGGCGGATTCGTCGAGCTTCTCGAAGCCCGCCGCCCATATCCTCTCGTGCGCGTGCTGGAGGATCCGCTGACCTTCGGTTTCGCCCAGCAGCCCGGCATGGCAAGCCGCCTCGAGCGAGATGCTGTGCGCGATGACCAGCATGCCGTTCGCGTCGCGGCGGAGCCGGCCCTGGTCGTCGACCAGGAGCACGTAGTTCTGCGGGTCGAAGCCCTCGGCGCCTAGGCCGCTTGCCTGACGCAGCGCGCGCAGCCGCTCGAGCAGGGCCTCGGTCTCGTCGGCGCTCAGGTACTGGAAGTCACGCGCCGTCAGTGGATCGAGGAAGTCACGGATGCGGCCCGGATCGTCGCTTGGATCGATGCCCCGGAAGTAGCCCCAGACCGTGTAGTAGTCGTAGCCCGGCTCGATGTGGTCTCCCGGCCGGACCAGCTCCTGCCTGGCCTCCGAGCGCGTGGAACGATGCGCCGTGCGGTAGATTGCCCGCGCGTGGGTCACGTGCACACCGCGTTCGCGCAGCTGCTTCGCGATGGCCACCTCCTCGAAAGGGCTGTTGTAGCCGTGAGCGAGGATGCGCTTGCCGTTCGGTGTCGTCGCGTCGACGGCGGGCACGATGCCGGCATTCGAGCGCCGGTAGACCAGGTGCATCGCGTCGCGCGTGCCGGTGAGGTAGACCTCGTCACGCGAGGAGAGCTTGGTCCGCGGCGTTCGGCGCCAGCGTTCGGGCAGGAAGAAGTCGTAGAGGCCCGGCCGCTCGCCGACCACCCAGAGCTTTCCACCGTCCGGCGTCGCGCCCTCGAGGTAGGGGATGCCGAGGATCTCGACGCGGCGCAGATGGGAGGGCAAGGAGGCAGCCACATGCGGATCGGTGATCTGCTGGCGCCAGTACTTCATGCGCCGCCAGGACTTGAACAGCCGCGTGTGCTCGGCGGTGCGCTGCAGGAACTCGAAGTCGACGACGCCGTACTCGAGCTGGCCATGGCGACGCTTGAGCACGTTGTTCGCGTCGGTCTGGAGGATCACGTGTCGCGGCTTGTGATCGAGGACATGGAAGCCCTTGGCCTTGAAGTCGCGCGCCGCTCGCATCGTGACCTCGACCATCTCCTTCTCGTCGATGCTGCCCGCATGGTAGAAGTCCAGCGCGTCCTGTCCCGGGAGCCATTCGTACATCAGGACGTACTCGCGCCGGATGTCGAGCTCGATGGCCTTCGCCGTCGCGGTCTGTTCGTTCTCCAGCTGCCGGCAGTGGGAGAAGAACGTGGATTGGTCACGCCCGAGGCGCCACAGCTCGTGTCGCTCCCCCGGAACGTAGATGGCGAGCGGGCGCTGCGTGGTCATCGACAACTCGCGCGGCCCGAACAGCCCGCGGCGCAACTCTGCCACGAGCCCGAACTCCTCCATCGGGCTGTTGCAGCGCGCGCCGGCGATGACTTCGACCGGAATGTCCGCCCCGAAGGTGGCCTGAATGTCGAGCAGGACGTCCTGCGCGACCCGTGAGAACTTGACGACCACGTCGAGTCCCGTGCCGTCCACCGGCCGCGTCGGGACGCGGTACACCGGGCTCGTGCCCGGCAGCGGCTTGCCGTGCGTGGCGTAGTGCTTGTCGGTATACCACTGCGACGGCATCAGGTGCTGCAGCTGGGGCCACCCCCAGGTCGTCACGTAGAGATCGCCGCCTTCCGGCGGAGTGACGTGGACGTAGCGGACGCCAAAGGCCTCCACCAGCTCGGTGAAAGGAACCACCTGTCTTCCCGTGTTCATGCTTTGCCCAGTGCTCGAGCCAGCCGCGTCGTCGGCGCCAGCGAATTTAACCGACCCTCGATCGGATCCGTCACCGGGCCAGGTCCTGTCGCGCGACCCCTGCGGCGGCCCGAGGTCGGCGCGCCGACCGGGACCTTGCTGGCGCGGCCGGCCCTCAACCACGGCCGGCATGCCTTGCGTGGGCACGATCCGCTCGAGCCCGAAGCCCGTGTCGCCGAGCAGCTGCGCGAATTCGTCGGCCGTGCGCTCGCGCCCGGGCAGGATGCCCATCGTCACCCGGTCGACGATCTTGGCCGGATGCGGCTCGCTGCCCGCGAGCCCGGCGTCCAGCCGTCGGTGCGGGTGCGCCACGACTGCGGCGCGGTCGAGGAGCACGCCACGCAGCGAGGGCCTGGTCTTCGCCCGCTCGGCCAGGAAGCCACCCTGGCCACCGCCCACGTCGACGCTGCACGCGACGTCGTCCAGGCTGCCGGCCTGCGCGATGGGCGCGTCTTCCATCGACCAGAAGTTGGTCATGCCGGCGTCCCACACCCGCGCGGCCTCGGGCTCGCGCGCGAGACGCTCGAAGCAGCCGACGCCGGACTGGCGCTCGAAGGCAGGCTGGCCCGTCTTCAAGCTGTGGGCCAGCTCGCCGCAGCTGCCGTGGGGCATCGGCTCGCCGACCCCGATCACCGCGTCGCACACGCTGTCCGGCGCGTCATTGCGCAGCGCCTGGCCCGCCACATAGCCGAGCGAGAGTCTCAGCACCTGCGCGGCTTCCATGCTGGGCATGATCGTTCGTTCAAGACGCTGCTCAGGAGAGCCTGGTAGGCCTCGAAGCGGTGCACGTCGGCGTGCGCCGCGCCGCGGATCACCGCCAGCCTTGCCCCGACTGCGCGCGCCGCGAGCTGTTCGCTGTGTGCCAGCGGGATCAGCGCGTCCCGGTCGCCATGCACCAGCAGCAGCGGCCGCTGGAGCCGGCCCACGGCTTCGTCGGTGCGCAGCGGGTAGCGCACGACGGCCCCGGGCACCCATGGGTAGTGCAACGCCGCCAGCTGCCGCACGCTGGCGTAGGGCGAAACGAGGATGGTCAGGTCCGGCTGGTGCCGTGCCGCCCACTCGGCAGCCAGCGCGGTGCCGAGCGAGCGGCCGTAGGCGATGAGACGCTTGCCGGCGTAGCGCGGCGCCACCGCCTGCCATACGGACTCGACGTCGGCGTGCAGCTGGGCCTCGGATTCGATGCGCCCGCTGCTCTTGCCGAAACCGCGATAGTCCATCATCACCAGGTCGAGGTTCGCGCGTCGGTACAGGCTGCCGTCGGTGAACCACTCCTTCAGGTTGGCGCTGTTGCCGTGCAGGAAGAAGACGACGCCGTCCGGGTTCGGGCGCCGCAGCTCCAGCACCGAGAGGCGCGCGCCGGGGACGTCGACGAAGCGCTCGGTCACATCGGGCTCGTGGGACAGCACGGCATCGGGCGGCAAAGGCACGGGCTTGAACAGCAGCCGCTCCTGCCCGAACCACAAGGCGGCACTCGCACCCGTCCACGCCAAGCCGGCGAGCAGCGCCGCCGCCGCTGCTGCGCGCCGCCAGCGACCTGCCCGCGTGGTGGCGGCCAGATTCATGTGGATCGCGTCCGATCCGCCCCTTGCCGTGGCGGCCGCGTGAACAGATGGCGCCGGTAGACCGCCTCGAAGCCCAGTTCCGCCCATCGGCGGTAGGGCTCGGTGTCTCGCCCGGGGCTCGGCTGTTCGATGTCGCTGACGAATTGGCGTGCGCCACGGCCTGCCGCGGCGGTGAGCAGCGTGGCCACGAGCCGCTGGTCGTCGTCGAAGCACGGTGCCATCACGCCCGGTACCGGCGCATCGATGCCCAGCCAGGCCCAGCCCGCGGCGTCGTGGAACAGGCTGCGCGTCATCGCGACCGGCCCGTCCGGGCGGCCGCCCTCGCGCAGCAGCCCGGAGCCAGCCGGGGCGGTCCACCTGCGCCAGCTGTCGGTGTCGATGCGCTCGGCGCGCACCGCAAGGGCGGCGCCGGAGAGGGTGGGCTCGTGGTTGTGCATCATGGGGTCGGGTCCAGCGCGGCTGCTACATGTCGCAGCGGTCGCGCCAAGGGGTTGCGCTGCAAGGGTCAGCCCCCGTCTCATGGCCACCCGGCAGACCTCGTCGAACGACGGCGGCGGAAAGCCGCGCACGCGGATGCGGCAGGCCAGCACCCGCCGGGATCTGCCTTGATCCTTGGAAACGATGAGCGTGGTTGCGGCCACCAGGCACTCCTGTCGTTGGGGACTTGGAAAGCGGGCCGGCCTGGCCGCGGCTGCTGCCGCAACGCCGGCCGCGTGCATCAGGGTCGGGTGATGATCTGCCGATGCATCGGCGCCAGCCGCGCCAGCATGCCGTTCTGCGCCGGGAACGGGATGCCCCTGGCATCCATGCTCTGCTGCAGCACCGCCACCAGCGCGTTGAAGTCGCCTTTGGAGATGTCCAGCGACGCGTGCACCGGGCCCATCGGTGCCCCCTCGTACGTGCACGGTCCGCCCGATTCCTGGCACAGCTGCTCGGTGAGCATGGCGATCAGGTGCTCGCGACCCTCCTTGTGGAAGAAGCGGCCGATGCGCGGGTCGGCTTCCAGGCGGGGTACGAAGTCCTCCATCACGGCCCGGATGCCCGGCTTGCCGCCCCAGGCCCGATAGACGCTGTCGTCGGCGGGCTTGCCCTGGGCCAGGACAGTGG
>WBZP01004572.1_pt1 | contig 14386 bp, 9 predicted proteins | sample 5204301 | NCBI WGS metagenome assembly WBZP01 (sample SAMN12412401, study PRJNA552823) | activated sludge metagenome | isolation source: activated sludge from nitrification reactor of wastewater treatment plant... | place: USA: Pennsylvania | collected 2017 | reverse complement strand
CGATCTTGTCGGGCGCAGGCGCTTTGGCAACCGCTGGCTTGACCGGTGCCGCTGGCTCAGACGCAACAACCGGGGCCACAGAAGGAGCCGCGACCGGCTTGCTCTCCACGACCGCCGCTTTGGCTTCTTTGGCTGGGCTCTTGCTTGGCCCACTGGCCACCACCGTCGGAGCCGCCGCAGGCTCCGGTGTCGCAGAGATCGTCTTCGTCGCCCGCGTAATCGGTGGCAGCTTGATTCCCGCCCGTGGCAGCTCCGCAGACATCGGAACTGGAGCCGGAAGTGGCGTCGCCGCAATCACCGGAGCCGGACTTGCGACCGCTTTGGCCGCTTTGCTCGTCGGGGCCCGCGTCGCAGCCGGTGGCTCTGCCGCTTTCGCTGGCTCTGCCGCTTTCGCTGGCTCTGCCGGTTCCAGCGCAACCGCCAGCAGCGCCGCACGCTTGGCCGACGGAGCAGGCTCCTCCACCGCCACATCTCGTCGCGCCGGAGCCGGTGGAATCGACTTTCGCGAGTCCCGAGAGACACCCGGCAGCGGCGCATCAATCGGACGACGCACAGGCGCAGCCGGTGGCGGCAGCGACGGATCGGTCTGCAGCTCACGATCCGCAATCAGCACGTCGGCCAGGCTCAGCTCTCCGGCCACATCATACTTCGGTGGCTCGTCGGACACGCTCGGCGGCGCAACCCGAACCGGCTCCTGACCGCGCGGCGGCGTCACCGGACGAGCCGGCTCAGGACTGCGCGCAGGCTCCGGTCGCCGATTGCCCAGCGTCATCCCTGGCGTCGGCGCGGGCGAGCGCGGAACCGGATCACTCGTCGCAATTCGCTGAATCATCACCGCCGGAGACACCCGATCCAGAAGCTGCGTCTCGTCGCTGTTGAAGGTCCCGTCTGGCAGCGGAATCGTGCCCGGAAGTGGTGCGGGACTCGCTGGAGCCACCGGCGCAAAGCCCGCTGGACCCGGCCAGGGCGCGGACGGTGCCGCTCCCGCTGGACCCGGCCAGGGCGCGGACGCTGGTGGTGGAGCCGCAGCTTGTGCCGTCGCCGGAGCTTGCGCCAGCGCCGGAATCATCTCGCGATCGAGAAACTCAAGCAGGGTCTGAAGCTGCGACACAAACTCCTCAGCGAGAGGCTTGTTACGACGCAGTGCATCAAACGCCGACCAGTACGGCGAGACATTTGGATTGAATCCAACGCTCGTGGCTTCGAAAAACTGTTTGACGTTGCCCAGGTACGAAATCAGCTTCGCCCGGAGGGCACGGGGATCAGAGCCTGTGGGAAGCATTGTCTCTTAGGTTCTCGCAACTTGCCGAATTGCGCAAGGCTAGACCTACCGTCGGAGACAGCGATAGAAGTGCCAACGATTTTGGCGGCTTGGTTCCTTACGCTGGAGGCTTCAAACCAGACGGTTCGTACGCGGCCAGAGCGGACACAGTCCAAAACAGCAGCACGGTATCGCCATAGCGACGGACGTCTTCGCAGACCAGCGCGCCGTACCGAGTGCCAATGCCCAAGTCCCCACGGTTTCGCACATCCGTCTCGATCACCACACGACAGTCCGGTGCCAGACAGGCAGCGCCGTCGCTCGACAGCCAGGCAAGCAGCTTCGGTAGCTCTCCCGCCGCATACGGAGGATCACAGAGCAGAAGCCCGACCGGCTCTGACTTGTGCGCGCGACTGTGCAAAAAGCGCTGAAGCGAAAGCTCCACCACCTGCGCACGCGTCGCCAGCCCGAGCGAGGCCAGGTTTTGACGCAGCACGCGACAGGCCGTCGCATCACTATCGACAAACACCGCCTGACCTGCGCCGCGCGACAGCGCTTCCATGCCCAGCGCACCGCTGCCCGCACACAGATCCCAGACGACGCAGCCCGGTCGCAGCTCTCCCAAGATGTTGAACAGGGCTTCGCGCACTCGCTCCGTCGTGGGACGAGTGTGAAGTCCGCTTGGGGTGCGCAGCCGACGGCCCCCCAGCTCTCCAGCGACGATGCGAATCATAGGCAGCTGCAGCAGTTGCGAAGGGTTTTACGATCCCGCCAGCGCGTGGAAGGCAATCGCTGGAATCTTCAGCCACGACGGATCCGCCTCGAAGCGAAGCATCCGCTCTGCGACTTCGTGTGAGCGCTTGTGCGTCACAAACCAGGGCGGCTTCGGCGACGGAGCCAGCGGTCCACGCAGGATCGCTTTTTCGATGCCCTCGAACATAAACGAGTTGTGGACAAAGCCGATGCCGCTCTGAATGTCGAGCAGCGTTCCCGACGGATGTCCACCCCACGGCGGCGTCATCGCACCGTACGCCACCGCCGGCCAGTGATTGATCGACACCACACCGTAGCGCAGCACGTCGCACGCTTTTTCGATCGCCGCTTGCACATCCGGCTGCTTTTCCGTCGACGGAGCCACGTACATGCTACAGCTCAGCGTGCCCCACAGCCGATCGTTGGCAAACCGCGCCGCTGCCGTCACAAACTCCGCCGCATCTTTTTCTGGCAGCGTCACCTCGCTGATGATCGAGCAGAACGGCTCCGTCGAAAACAGCATCTCGTCGGGATTCTTCGAGCTGACATCGCGAATCAGCGTCCACGGCAGCGTCCCTTCCACCGCCTGACCCAGCCGCGTCACCGTCTTGCCTGCCGTCAGCTTGGCAAAGCGCTCGTTCGCACCGGGATAGTAGGCACGCCGCGTCGGCATGTCCTGGAAGATCTCCTGCACCGTCTTGAGCAGCTCTTCTCGCTGCGGCCACGACTCCGACAGCACCAGGATCTTGGCGGCGTTGCAGTTAAACGATCCGTTGTTGACGACCTGCGTCACGATGTTTTCCGCCAGCATCCGCAGCTCACTCGCCGAGTAGCTGCCCGGCACGATCATCACCGGCGTCACACAGCCCAGCTCGCTCGTAATGTTCTTCTTCAGCAGCGGATCATTGGCCGCTTGCCGACGCGAGCGCTCTTCACCCGGCGGACCCCAGACGATCTGATCGTGCGTACGATCCGACCCGGTGATGTGAACATCGGCGATCTGCGGGTGATACGACAGGTAGCTTCCCACCTCGGCACCGCCATAGACGAAGCGCAGATAGCCTCGCTCGATGAGCGGCTGAAACGCCTGCTCGTAGAACGGACCCAGGTATTCGTTTACCGGGTTGAGCTTGACGATGCAGAGCATGCCTTCGTGGAACATCTTGTACAGCGCATCCGTCGGAGGAATCGACGCCACGTTGCCCGCCCCGAGGATGAGCGAAACGCCACCGACGGGATCACGCTTGCTGTAGAAGATCGCTTGCGAGTCGCGCACCTTGCGATCGTCCCAGCCCTTTTCCATCCGCAGCCGACACGTAAAGCCCGCCGAGATCGCGTGATCGTACGCTTCCCCCGGCATCACCAGCGCTTCGGTCCGTCCGTCTGCCGCAACGCGAATCGCGCCCGCCGGAAGCTTCGGCTTTCCCGAGACCTGGATTTGATCGAGCGCCGTGATGAGCTTTCGCAGGCATCGCATCGTCACATACGGACCGCCCAGCCACTCTTCTCCGGCTGCCGACGAGTCCATGTTCAGACCCTTGGCCTTGCACGCCGCAGCGACCCAGTCCTTGGCCACCGCCAACAGTCGTGGCACACAAGCGCGCAGCAGCGCCGCTTTTTCACGAGGAGCAAGCCGTGCAAACGGGGTCGCATTCTCGCTCAGGATGGCTAGGTATTTGTCCAGCTCCGCTTGGCTCGTGGCGGTGCGGCTCTGGGCAGCTGCGCTCAATTCCATGGATGCCGATTGCATTCGTTACTCCTAACACAGGCCAACCGGCGGGCACCACACAGACCTTTGGTCGGCTCTTGAAAGCGTGTGTGCGACGGACCAGTCCACGGCTTAGCGCTGCGTCTTGTTGCGAAGGATCGACACATCGCTGCTGTTGTAGTTCGCGGTCACAATGTCTGGCTTTCCGTCGAGATTCAGATCCTTGATCGCCATTCCGTACGGCGTTGCTCCCGTCGAGACATACTGCGGAGCATCAAACCCGCCCGTGCCATTGCCCAGGTAAATCCCGACGCTGTCCGCACCGCCATTGGCAACCACCAGATCCAGCTTTCCGTCGCCATCCATGTCAGCCATCGCCACCACGCGCGGATCCTTTTCCGTTGCAATGATCTCACCTGGATCAAAGCTTCCGTCGGCACGACCTTTCAGAATCGTCACCGTCTTGGTTCCGAAGTTCAGCGCCGCCACGTCCTTTTTCTGATCGCCGGTTACATCCCCAGCAGCCAGCGACAGCACTTGCGCGCCAGCGACGGTATGCTTCGGACCCGTCAAGACGCCTCCGCTGTTGCCAATGAACGTCGAGATCGACCCGTCCGAATAGTTCGCCGTCACCAGCTCTGGATACACGTCGCTCGTCAGATCCTCCAGCAGCAGCGCCGACGGAGCACTTCCCGTCTTGAGCGGATACGTCGCCATGCTGGTAAACGCAAAGCCCGGCGTCACGCTGATGTTGCGCAGCACAAACACCGTGTCGCCCGTGCGCGGTGCCAAGATGAGATCCGGCTTGCCGTCTCCATCGAAGTCATGCGTCACAACTGCCGTCGGATTGCGCCCGACTGCGAACGTCACCGGCGCCATAAAGCCACCGCCACCGTTGCCGCTCAAAATCGCCAGATCTTGGGAGCTTGCGTTGTTACAAGCGACCGCAATGTCCAAGATCTTGTTGCCGTTAAAGTCAGCGACGGCCAGCGCGTTCGGCCCAACTGGCGTCGAAAAGCTCACGCCGTTTTTGTAGTTCACGTTCCACGCCAGCACCGACACATCTTGCGAGCCATCGTTGGCGGTGATGATCTCGGGACCGCTGTCCCCGTTGGTGTCTTCGGCGATGACTGCGACGGGATGCGTGCCCACCGCGATGCGCTCCGCGTCAAAGTCGAGCACCACCCGCACATAGCCAAACAGCCCAGTTGCAACCGCAAAGCTACCGTCGGGATTGCGAATCGTCACCGGCACCGATCCAACCGATCCATCCGACGCAGGAACCACAGCTTGCAGCTTCGATGAAGACAGCACCGTCACTTCGGACGCCTGCTTGTTTCCAAAGGCCACCGTCGCACCTTGCACAAAACCGCTGCCATAGATTGCAACGGCGGTTCCTCCTGCCATGCCAGCCACCGAAGGACTCACGCTCGTCACAGAAATCGACCCGACACCGCCCATGTCATTCGGCGGAAGGCTGCTGGATGACTCACAGCTTGTGATCGACAAACTCAGCAGCGCTGCCAGCGAGCCCGCTCCCAAAAATTGCCCAACCCGAGGAAATAAAGATTTTCGAGCTAACATAGTTTTTCCGTCTCCTTGGTAACGCTATTTGTCCTGAATAAGGCACATGAGTATGGGATCGCGATCGGTGCTCGACAAGGTCAGCTCGTTGGATAACCAACAAAAAGACAGCTTTTTGTCCGATTTCTTATGAGTCGCGCCGTGTCAAGTTCGGCAAAGTCACGAGGACGATCGAGCGTGCTTGCTTTCGCGGGCGTGGATCGCCTAGCGTGGGTCGCTTGAGAGGAAGCCGCTCCGGGCCTTACGTGTGGCCGGATGCATAGGACAAGCGCAGCATGGCCAACGTGGTGATTGTCGGAGCCCAGTGGGGCGACGAAGGCAAAGGCAAGGTCGTTGACCTCTACACCGAGTTCGCAGACACCGTCGTGCGATTCGGAGGTGGAGCCAATGCCGGTCATACCTTGGTCGTCGGCGGACAGAAAGTCATCACCCACTTGGTTCCGTCGGGTGTTTTACGCGGACGCGGCAAGCGCTGCGTACTCGGCGACGGAATGGTGATCGATCCGCAGACGCTGCTCGAAGAGATGAAAGAGCTGCGCAGCCGAGGCCTTCTCAGCGACGATCGTGATCTCATCATTGGCGAGCGAGCGCACGTCATTTTGCCGACGCACAAGCTGCTCGACGGACTGAGAGAGCAAGGCAAAGGCGCGCTCGGCACCACGCGACGAGGCATCGGTCCAGCGTACGAGTCCAAGATGTCGCGACGCGGCGTGCGAATGCGCGATCTGCTGTCGGCGCCTCGTCTCCGCGAGCGGATTGCGCACCAGCTGGAAGAAACCGGGCCGATCCTTGCGCAGCTTGGCGGGACCGTGCCGGATGTCGATGCGCTGACGACGCAGTATCTGGCCTACGGAGAAGCGCTGCGACCGCACATTCAGGATGCGACGCGTGTGCTCAGCGAAGAAATCCAGCGCGGCCAGCACGTCCTGTTCGAAGGTGCCCAAGGCGCACTGCTCGACATCGATCATGGAACCTATCCTTATGTCACGTCATCGACCACGCTGGCAGCCGGTGCGTGCGTAAGCTGCGGGGTCGGTCCCACGGCCATTTCGTCGGTGATCGGTATCGCAAAGGCCTACACCACCCGCGTCGGAGCAGGTCCGTTTCCGACCGAGCTACATGGCGACCAAGGGGAACACCTTCGTCAAGCCGGTGCCGAGTTCGGGGCCACAACCGGTCGTCCTCGTCGCTGTGGATGGCTAGACATCGCGGCTCTGCGGCTTGCGGTACGGCTCAACGGCATGGCGGGACTCGCGCTTACGAAGCTGGATGTGCTCGCTGGACAGCGCAAGCTGAAGGTCTGTGTCGGATACAAGCTGACCCCAGAAGCAGGTGGCAGCGGTGTCAGCGAAACCTACGACGAGCTACCTCTCGATCCAGAAGACATTGTGCGTGCCGTGCCGATCTACGAAGAGCTCGACGGCTGGGACGCAGAGCTAAAAAATGTTCGCGAGGTCGAAGATCTTCCGCCCAGCGCCAAGCGTTATGTACGGCGCATCGAGACTTTGCTAGGCATTGATTGTTGCTTGATCTCGGTGGGTCCGGGACGGGCGGAAACCATCATGCTCAAGAATCCGTTTAGGTAGCCATGCTGCCTACCGTGACAACAGGTTCAACCAGGATTTCTGGCTGTGTTTTTCGGGGGAGCCCAAGGGTAGAGCGTGCTTGCGGCGAAAAGCGCGCTTCGTATAAGCTGGGTTTCATTGGTCACCGCTTCGAGTCCGAAGAGGGGATTTTTCCAACATGAAAATCGTCTGCGACAACTGCGCAACCAAGTACCAGATTGCCGACGAAAAGGTCAGCGGCAAAGCGTTCAAGATTCGCTGCAAGAAGTGCGGCCACGTCATCGTCGTTGGCAAAAACGCTGATGGCACGGCATCCTCACCGGCGGGCGGAGACGCTCCGGCTGAAGCACCTGCTCCGGCTGAAGCGCCTGCAGCGGGTGATTCGGTTTGGCACCTTGTAATCGATCGCGAACAAGTCGGACCGATGACCGCCGAAGAAGTTCGCGGCAAGGTCAAGGCTGGCCAGGTCGACAGCGAAACCTACGGCTGGAAGGAGGGCTTCGAGGACTGGCTCAAGCTCTCCGCGATCGACGACTTCAAGGAGCTATTCGCCGGCAAGCCGAGCGAACAGGCTACCAAGCGTCTCGATCCGGCCGAACAGCAGCGATCGGCAGCCCAGCCTGCGGCAACGCCTGGTGCTGACTTGATGGCATCTGGCCAAGCAGCGGGCGAGCCCGTCAAGACGGCTGCACCGACAGCTGCCACTCTCTACTCTGAGAACGGCAGCGATGCCCGGGCAGCGATTGCGGCTGCACAGGCTCAACGCGAAGCCCAGCAAGCAGCCCAGGCACAACAAGCAGCCCAAGCACAGCAGCAGGCCGAGCAGTATTCTGCCTCGCATGCCCCCGCTGATGCTGGCGGCGGTATGACCGGTGCCCGAAGCGAGAACTCGGTCCTGTTCTCGCTGAACAACCTCTCGGCGTTGGCCGGTGGCGGCGCTGGTGGTGGCGGTGGCGGTTCCAGTGCTCCTGCCAAGCAGGCTGGGTACGCCAGCGGGCAGTCGGAAGCTTCCGGCCTGATCGACATCCGCGCCATGGCCGCTCAGCACCTGGGTGGTCCGATGTCGGGAGCAAACGTCAGCAAAGCTCCTGACCTGTTCGGGGGTGGTGATGTGGCACCGGTGTTTGCGCCGGTAGCCCCAGCAGTCCTTGTTCCCACGGCACAGGCTGAAGGCGTGCCGAAATGGGTGTGGGCACTGGTTGGTGTTGGTGGTGTGTCGATTGTTGGTCTGATCGTCTTCTTGGTGGTGTTCCTGTCCGGGCCGTCTCCGCAGACAGTAGCGACGGGGCCTACCGCTGGAACGAATACCTCGGGTACCGCAGGAACGACTGCGACGGGCACCAAGCCGGATCCGGGCACCACCGTCGGCACATCTGCGCCGTCAGAGACGAAGCCATCTGGCACCACTCCGGGCAAGACCGAGACTGCGACCAAGAGCGAGCCTGCCGTAAAAGACAGTTCCTCATCGGGAAGCAAGGGCAGCAAGAGCAGCAAAGGCGACAAAGGATCTGACAAGGGCAAGCCAACAGCCTCCGCCAAAGAAACGCCCGCCGCGCCAGAAAAGGCTGGGCCCGGCAAGGCTCCAGATGAGGCACCACCACCGCCAAAGAAAGCGGCGGAAAAGCCCAAGGCGGCCAAGGACGATCTCGACTCGCTGCTGGACACGGCATCGAGTGGCTCAGGCGGCAAGCCCAAAGCGACTGAAAAGAAGGATCTCCCCGAGACGCTCGATCGCAGCGTGATCATGAGCACCCTGAAGGGCGCAAACTTTGCTTCCTGCAAGGCCGAAGGCGCTTCTGGCGTCGTACCGGTGAAGCTAGTGATTGGCCGCAACGGCAAGGTTTCCGAGGCCTCTGGCCCGAACGACTGCGTCGTCAAGGTCGTCAAGAGCACCAAGTTCCCAGAGTTCAGCGGCGATCCGATGAGCCTGACCTACCCCGCCCTGATCCGCTAACGCGGCATCATCTCCCGACAACTGTTGGGAACAGCCCGAGAAAGCCCAGGCACCGTCCTGGGCATTTTCGTTTCTAGGCGACACTTCTGGGCGACAATCCGGAGATGTGGCCAGCCGTTTTGCTACGAAGAAGACGGCTTATCTGCGCTCTTCCCGAGCCACGAGCCAACCAGTCTCAGACCCCACCCTGCGACGTAGACCGCACCTCCGAATGAAGCAATGAGTAGGACGAGATATCCCCAGCTCGGGCAGCCATCGATGAGTGTTTCGAGCGTGATTCCCACCGTGATTCTCCGTCCTAGTCTTCCGTGCGCTTCGTCGCGCAGCATGAAAGGCGTTGGGATGAACAACGCTCGCAAGTTCTGTACCATGACCAGCCCGCTGCGCTCCGTCAGTGATTTCCACGACATCGTCACGCTGGTCTGCATCACCGAGGTGACGGTGCGCAACCTGCAACGCACCGCTCCCTGGCCCATGTATGCCGATCGCTTACCTTGACGAGAGGGCGGAACTTTTTTCTGTGCGGGGCACCTGTCCGAAGAAAATTTCTCGACGACCACAGACCCAAGTGGTCGATTTTGCTATCGGAGAGTTGACGATGTCTGGAAACGCGTGCTACTTACTGCCCGCTTCTCGGGCTTGTAGCTCAACCGGTAGAGCAGCGGCCTTTTAAGCCGTTGGTCGTGGGTTCGAGTCCCACCGAGCCCACCGAGAGTAAAAGCCGGCAGAGCCATCACTGGCCTTGCGGGAATTCAGGCGGGAGGTTGCGCGGCCGTTCTGGCCGTGTAGCCCCCGGCTGAGTGATGTGGCCTTGGGCTATCAGCAGCAGCACGATTCCGGCTGCGCAGCACAATACAGCCCAGACCAGCCCAAGCAGGTGTTTGTAGAGCGGTCGCTCGCGCAGACGCAGCACCAAAAGTCCCACGCCCATCACCAGCAGTGCCACCCCGTTGACGATTAGGAACCAGCGCGGCATGCGGCCCTTGTCCACGGACAGTTGAACTTCTCGAGCAAGCGCCCGAATGAGTGCATAAGCTAACAATAGTCGCGCCACCGTTCGGCTGGCAATCTCTGTCGAGATCATTGACGGGGTAAGCGAAAAACAACATAATTCCGGCGGCTTGGCGGCAGCCTTTCCGACGAGCCGCGTTCCCCTCGGATACACACTAGCTTGGGCCTGATTCCTCACAGCAAGGTCGCTGAAATTCGCGACCGTACGGACATTGTTGCCGTCATTGGCGAACACGTTCAGCTACGCCGTGCGGGTGTGAACTACCTCGGCCTCTGTCCCTTCCATCAAGAGAAGTCTCCGAGCTTCAACGTGAGTGCGACCAAGCAGTTCTTCTACTGCTTCGGTTGCCAGAAATCGGGCGACGTCATCCGCTTTCTGATGGAACGCGAAGGCCGGTCGTTTTCCGAGGTTGTTCGCGATCTGGCCTCTCGCGCCGGAATTGATATTCCCGAGGACGAAGAGGAAGCGAGACCTGAGCGTAAGGCGCTGCGGCTCCAGCAAGAGAGCGAGCGGCTGCGACTGCTCAAACTCAATGCGTTGGCAGCACGCTATTACCAGGCCCAACTTGCGAGTAACGAACGGGCGCTACGTTACGTCGCCAGTCGAGGCATCTCGGACGACATCCGCACGAGTTTCCGACTCGGTTATGCACCAGATGGCTGGGACGGCTTGCTGCAAGTGCTCCGGCAGAGAGGCGTTCCACACGAGCTGGCGGAGCTGGGCGGTTTGCTGATTCGGCGCGAAGGCACGGCTGCGCTGCCGAAGGGCTCTCCACCGACGAATCAGACCCATTACGATCGCTTTCGCGACCGACTGCTGTGCCCGCTGCTGCTTCCGAGTGCTGGCAAGCAGACCGAGTGTGATGTGATCGCGTTTAGCGGGCGAGTCTTACCGACGGAGACTCCACGACCGAACGAGGGTGCCAAGTACATCAACTCGCCGGAGACGCCGCTCTATCGCAAAGGTCAGAACCTGTACGGTCTTCACGTAGGCCGCGATGCGATTCGCCAGCGTCGACAGGTGATCCTAGTCGAAGGAAACTTCGATGTGTTGTCACTGCACCAGCACGGCTTTGCCAACACGCTGGCACCGATGGGCACGGCACTCACGGAAACCCAAGTACGACTTCTGGCGAGGCTTCTCGGAGAAGACGGACATGTCGTGCTGATGCTGGATGGCGATCGCGCTGGTCGAGCGGCCACACTGAAAGATATCTCGCTGTTGATGCTGACGGCGACCCAGCTTGCGGACGTGGCGGCACTGTCCCAGCGTGACATTGACGTGCGGGTGGCACGGCTGCCCGACGGTGAAGATCCTGACACACTCGCGAATCGTGATGTGGCAGCACTCGAGCGCTGCGTGGCCAAGGCGCAGCCAGCCCTCGACTATGTGATTGATGAAGTGCTGACCACCGCCGAGCCGGATAGCCTCTCCGGCCGTGCCAAAGTCATCGCTCGCATCTCGCCACTTCTGGCGTCCCTGCGTAACGAGACATTGCGTGAGCTGTACGTCGGCAGGCTGGCCTCGGCGTTGGCCGTCGATCCGAAGATTCTGTGGCGGCAGATTGAACAAGCACCGGCCCCATCGACGGCAACGAATCCATCCCCGGAACGGCTCGATTCAGTGCAGATGCGTCGTAGCGAAGCTCCGACGGCGGCAGCAACAGTATATCGAGGCAGCACCTCAGCGGTCCCAGCCCGACCAGTGCCACTTCGCTCAGAACGGTCCGAGAGCCCGGATGTGACCATCATGCTCGACGCGGGCCTGCGGAATTTGCTCGGATTGCTCGCAGATCATACCGAACTTTGGGACAAGCTCAGCGACGACACACTGGCTGCTATTAGCAATCCTGCATTGGCCGAGCTTTTGCGAGAGGCGAGAGACCTGTGCCATAGTGGCGAGATTGTTTCCGTCGAAACCTTCGTCAATATGTGCCCTGTCGAACTTCGTCCTCCCGTCGCTGCCGCGATGCTTACGGGTCGCTTTGCGGCCGCCGAACATCCCGACGAACTGCTCTCCCGGATGGCAGCCGAGCTTCGCGCTCAGGCGATCGTTCGCGAGGTCAATGACCTCCAGCGCGCCCTCCAGCGTATCAGCCGGACCGGTGAGCAAGAAAACAGACTTCAGCTTCTTTCGCGCATACAAGATCTCACCAAGTTGCGCGCTTCCCTCTTACAAAATAGCCACCCCGGATCGCCGGCAGTGGCTGGCACCGCTCAAGGAGATACCCCGCGATGAATCGTGACAACGCCGAGCGCCGCAAGCAGCAGCTCATTACGATGGGCAAGGCCAAGGGGTACTTGACCTATGAAGAAGTGAACGATCACATGCCCGACGACGTCGTGTCGTCTGATCAGATCGACGACTGGCTGTCGTCGCTGGGTGATGAAGGCATCGAGGTCGTCGATTCTGCGGCCAGCGTCAAGGTCCGCTCGAACACCGCTCCGAAGGTTCCCGAGCTCATCGAAGACGATGAGAAGAAGGAAGAGGAAGAGGAAGAAGAGTTCGACGGCGGCTACAGCAAAACCAACGACCCGGTGCGCATGTACCTGCGCAAGATGGGCTCGGTGTCGCTGCTCACCCGCGAGGGTGAAGTCGAGATTGCCAAGCGCATCGAGGAAGGCGAGCGCCGCGTCCTCCAAGTCGTACTCAACTCGTCGATTGCCGTTGAAGAGATATTGGACCTCGGCGAACGGCTGAAGAAGCAGAAGATCCGCGTCAAGGATGTCGTTCGCGATCTCGACGAAGAAGATGCCGATTTCGACGAGGAATGGCACACCGAGCGGGTCATCAAGATCATCGACAAGGTGCGTCGGCTCCAGCGTGAAAACGAAAAGATCGTCGAAGAGCTTGAGACGCCAGCCAGCCCGGCGGCAGCGGCAGCGACAACACCAGCGCCTGCTCCGACGCCCGCACCCGCTGCTGCACCGAGCAAAGCCGCCGAGGCCAAGCGCAAGAAGCTCCGCGACAAGATTGAGTCGAACAAGCAGGAAATGTTCGAGCTGCTGTCAGAGCTGCGCATCAACAAGAAGGTCATCGAGCGCATCGTCCAGAAGCTGAAGAGCCTGGTCATGCGCATCGAAAAGGGCGAGGCCGAGCTAGAAGAGTTCGAGCGTCGCGTCGGGATGCCGCAGAAAGAGCTCACCAAGACGCTCAAGGAGATGAAGCTCAACGCCACCAAGGCGAAGGCCATCACCAAGAAGCTCGGTGTCACGGCGGAGGAACTCGAGAGTGCCGCGCTCGGCATGGCCGAGGCCAAAAAGCGGATCAAAAAGATCGAGGAAGAGGCCAAGCTCTCCGTCGACGATCTGCGCGCCACCTACAAAGAGATTCACGAAGGCGAGCGGATGGCCGAAAAGGCCAAGGCTGAGCTCGTCGAGGCGAACCTCCGACTGGTGGTCAGCATCGCCAAGAAGTACACAAACCGTGGCCTACAGTTTCTCGACCTGATTCAGGAAGGCAACATCGGCCTGATGAAGGCCGTCGACAAGTTCGAGTACAAGCGCGGCTATAAGTTCTCGACGTACGCGACCTGGTGGATTCGGCAGGCGATCACCCGTGCAATTGCCGATCAGGCCCGCACGATCCGCATCCCGGTCCACATGATCGAGACGATCAACAAGCTCATCCGCACGAGTCGCTACTTGGTGCAGGAGCTTGGGCGCGAGCCAACGCCCGAAGAGATCGCCGAGAAGATGGAGCTGCCGCTCGACAAGGTGCGCAAGGTCCTCAAGATCGCCAAGGAGCCGATCTCTCTCGAGACGCCGATTGGTGAGGAGGAAGACAGCCATCTTGGGGACTTCATCGAGGACAAGGGCGTAATTTCTCCGTCGGACGCCGTGATCTCGATGAACCTCGCCGAGCAGACCCGTAAGGTGCTGGCGACGCTCACCCCGCGTGAGGAAAAAGTGCTGCGGATGCGATTTGGCATCGGCGAGCGCTCGGATCACACGCTCGAGGAAGTCGGTCAGGACTTCGAAGTCACCCGTGAGCGCATCCGGCAGATCGAAGCCAAGGCGCTACGCAAGCTCCGTCATCCGAGCCGCAGCAAGCGTCTCAAGAGCTTCGTCGAAAACTAGGCTACCGACCCACCAGCAAATACCAGGCGACGGTCGCGGCAGTTCCGCCGATGGTCGTCGCCAGGGCATTTACCGTATCGTTGTCGATCCCCGCAATTCCTTCGGTCACCAGCGTCGCCCCGCCGCAGACGTGACGTGACTGCTCGGTCGCTTCGCCGCATTTTACGCACTGTCGTTTTTCTTGCAGCGTCGCCCCGAATACCGAGTCCATCCAGCCGCCGAAGATTCCGCCGAGCGTCACCAGGACCGTGCGCAGCAGCGAGCCATGCCCCGGCTCTAGCCACGTCAGCAGCGCAATAAACAGCGCGCCCGCCACCATCCCCAGCGTTCCCGTCAGCGAGATCGCGCCCGAGGTGCCCGCCGGAACCTCTTCCAAGGTCAAAATGTGTCGCGGCGGTGTCTTCGACAGAAGGCCAATCTCGGTCGCCCAAGTATCCGCATTCGCAGCGGCCAGGCTCGCCAGACCGCCA
>WBZP01004571.1_pt1 | contig 14387 bp, 11 predicted proteins | sample 5204301 | NCBI WGS metagenome assembly WBZP01 (sample SAMN12412401, study PRJNA552823) | activated sludge metagenome | isolation source: activated sludge from nitrification reactor of wastewater treatment plant... | place: USA: Pennsylvania | collected 2017 | reverse complement strand
CGTCAGGGCAGCGACCGACGCCGCGGTCAGCGCCTCCATCTCGACGCCGGTCGGCCCGGTCGTCCGCGCCTCGGCCGTCAGCGACACGTGACCGGCTGCGGGGTCGACGACCGCGTCGACGTCGACCTTCGTCAGCGCGATCGGATGGCAGAGCGGGATCAGGTCCGCGGTCCGCTTGGCGGCCATGATCCCCGCGATCCGGGCCGTGCCGAGCACGTCGCCCTTCGGCGCGTCGCCGTCGGCGACCGCCTGCGCCGTCGCCGGCGCCATCGTCACGGTGCAGGCGGCAACCGCCCGCCGGTCGGTCTCGGGCTTGCCCGACACATCGACCATCCGTGCGGTGCCCTCTGCGTCGAGGTGGGTCAGATCGGTCCCGGACATGGCCGCAACGGTACCTTCCCGCAGAGCTACTTGTCCGGGCAAGCAATCACCTACAATCGGCGAAATGCGGGTGATCGTCAGGCTCTTCGCGATGATGCGGGATCAGTCCGGGGCAGACAGGGTCGAGCTCCAGCTCCCCGACGGCTCGAGTGCCGCCGACGCGATGGGCGCCGCCTACGATCAGGTTTCGATGCCCGATGCAGCACGCAAGATCCCGGCGGTGCTCGCGGTCAACCGCGAGCAGGTCGAGGAAGCGCATCTGCTCGCCGATGGCGACGAGCTGGCGATCCTGCCGCCGGTCAGCGGCGGCGGACACGAGCCGCGTGTCCACGCCGCGATCACGGCCGTGGCGCCTTCGGCCGACGCGCTGGTCGCCGCGGTCGCCGACCCCGGCGCCGGCGCGATCGTCACCTTCCACGGCGTGACCCGTGAAGTCGAGCAGCTGACGTACGACGCCTACGAGGAGATGGCGCTGCCGCGGCTGCGCGCCTTGCTGGCGTCCGTCGCCCGCGAGCACCGCCTGTTGGCGATCGCCGCCGAGCACCGCACCGACATCGTTCCGCTCGGCGAGCCGAGCGTGATCGTCGCCGCCAGCGCCGCCCACCGTCCCGAGGCGTTCGCGGGCGCACGGGCCGCGATCGACCGGATCAAGGCCGAGCTGCCGATCTGGAAGCGCGAGGACGAGGCCGGCGGCGAGCGCCGCTGGGTCGAGGGCGTGCCGATCGAGGAGGTCACGTGACGATGCGAGAACCGCTGGTGGATGGCCACGGTCGCCTGATCGGCGACGTGCGGATCTCCGTCACCGACCTCTGCAACCTCCGCTGCCACTACTGCATGCCCGCCGACGGGATGCAGTGGCTGCCGCGCGAGCGCATCCTCACTTTCGAGGAGATCACGCGGGTCGCCGCAATCCTCGCTGCGATCGGCGTCCACGACGTGCGCCTGACCGGCGGCGAGCCGCTCGTCCGCAAGGACTTCCCGCAGCTGGCGTCGATGCTCGGCGCGATCGGCGAGATCGAGGACCTGTCTGTGACCACCAACGGCCTCTATCTCCGCCGCGACGCGGCTTCGCTCGTCGAGGCAGGGATCAAGCGGTTCAACGTCAGTCTCGACGCGCTCGGCCGTGAGCGCTTCCTCCAGGTCACCCGCCGTGACGCACTCCACAAGGTGCTCGACGGGCTCGACGCGCTCGCCGAGTTCGGTGACGACATCACCGTCAAGGTCAACGCGGTGGCGCTGCGCGGGGTCACCGAGCACGAAGCGGTCGCCTTCGCCGGACTCGCGCGCCGGACCGGCTTCCAAGTCCGCTTCATCGAAGCGATGCCGCTCGGCGCGGGGCAGGAGTGGCAGCGCGAGGAGCTGCTGACCGGCGCCGAGATCCACGACCTGATCGACGCTGCGCACCCACTCGAGCCGGTGACGCGCGAACCACACGCGACGGCCCGGGTCTACCGCTTCGCCGACGGGGTCGGGGAGGTCGGCTTCATCAACCCGATCTCAGAGCCGTTCTGCGGTGACTGCAACCGGATCCGACTGACCGCAGACGGCCACCTGCGGACCTGCCTCTTCAGTCATCACGAGACCGACCTCGCCGGCCCGATGCGGTCCGGCGCAACGGACGCCGAACTCGAGCAGCTGATCCGGGACGCCGTCTGGCGCAAGGAGCTCAAGCACCGCGTCGGCGAGCCCGGATTCCGCCGCCCCGCGCGGACGATGTCCGCGATCGGCGGCTGAGCGCCGATGGCTCAGCGCCCCGCCCCGCCCGGGGTCGTGCTCGCCGGAGGTCGCGCAACGCGGCTGCCCGGCAAGCCGCTCGCCGCGCTCGCCGGCGTACCGCTGATCTCCTACCCGGTCGAGGCGCTTCGTGAGGCCGGAGTCGAGCCGGTGATCGCCGCAAAGGTGGGAGACCAGGAGCTTCGTGGGTACGCCGACTCCGCCGGCGCAAGGATCCTCGACGAGCCGCAGGACCCGGTCCACCCGCTTTTCGGCGTCGCGCACGCGCTGCAGGAGCTCGAGCGGCCGGTCGTCGTCGTCGCCGCCGACATGCCGTTCGTGCCCGCTGCGCTGTTGGCGCATCTGTCGGCCCAGACGCCGGCCCCCGGTGGGGCGACGGTGGTCGAGGCCGGCGGGCGGCTCGAGCCGCTGCTCGGCTGCTACGACCCCGGTGCGCTCGACCATCTGCGCGCCGCGGTCGACGCCGGCGCCCCGGCACAGCGCGCGCTGCGCTCGCTCGGGCCGCTACTGACGGTGATCGGCGAAGCCGGCTTGTCGCTGTACGGGGACCCGGAGCGCATCGTCCGCGACGTCGACGACGATGCGGCGCTCACCGCGGCCGAAATCGACCTCGCCTGAGGTCTGCGGGAAATCACGGAGGCCGAAATGGGTTCCCCTCCAGGGCCGCTGATACTGTGCCGAACAAGGGTGGTGTAAACAACAATTGTTCGCACAAGGAACTCCTCGATGACCGATACGAATCCAGCTCTCGACCCGCGCGCGACACCGCATCCTGACGCGCCGGACACCGTCACGCCCGACGCCCGCCGCGTCCTGATCGTGGCGACGACGCTGTTCACCTTCTTCTTCGCCGTCTGGGTGATGTTCTCGATCGTCGGCCTGAAGATGAAGAAGGAGTTCGGCCTGAGCGAGGAGGAGTTCGCGCTGCTCGCCGCAATCCCGATCCTCACCGGCTCGCTGCTGCGGGTCCCGGTCGGGATCCTCACCGACCGTGTCGGCGGCCGGATCATGATGATGATCCTGCTCGTCGTGACGGCGATCCCGACCTGGCTGATCACCGAGGTGCACAGTTACAACGCCGCGCTCATGCTGGCGCTCGGCATCGGCCTCGCCGGTACCTCGTTCGCCGTCGGCATCGCCTGGGTCTCGGCCTGGTACCCGGCGTCGCACCAGGGCTTCGCGCTCGGCGTCTTCGGCGCCGGCAACGTCGGCGCGTCGATCACGAAGCTCGTCGCCCCGAGCCTGATCGCCGCCGTCGGCGCCGGTGGCCTGCTCGGCGGCTTGATCCCTGGAGGCTGGCGCGTCGTGCCGGCCCTGTTTGCGATCGCGCTCGTGGTGTGCGCGGTGATCGTGCCGTTCGTGACGCCCAAGCACGACAAGCGCCCCGCGCACGGCCGCGGCTTCGCCGAGATGAGCAGGCCGCTGCTGATCGTGCGGGTCTGGCGCTTCGGCTTCTACTACGTGACCGTGTTCGGCGCCTACGTCGCACTCGCGCTGTGGCTGCCGCACTACTACGAGGACGTATACGGGCAGAGCCTCACGAAGGCCGGCCTGCTGACCGCCCTCTTCATCTTCCCCGCCAGCCTCCTGCGGCCCTATGGCGGGCACCTGTCCGACAAGATCGGCGCCCGCCAGGTAACCGCGATCTCGTTCGGCGTCGTCGCGATCACGGCGTTCGCGCTCTCGATCGAGATGAGCATGATCCCGTTCATCTGCATCGTCTTCGTGATGGGCGTTGCGATGGGGATCGGCAAGGCCTCGGTCTACACCTACATCCCGCAGTACTTCCCGCGGGACGTCGGTGCTGTCGGTGGCCTCGTCGGCGCCGTCGGCGGGCTCGGCGGTTTCGTGCTGCCGCTGCTGTTCGCCTGGGCCAGGGAGACGACCGGCCGGCCCGAATCGACCTTCTACGTCATGACCGGACTCGCTGTCCTGAGCATGTTGTTCCTGTCCATTGCGGTGTCGCGGATCAACGCCGGCGCCCACCACGCGGAGATGTGAACCAATGACCGACCTGACTCCAGCCCCGGGCATGGCCCGCGAGCTCAAAGAGTGGGACCCTGAGAATGAGGCGCAGTGGGAGGCCGGCGGCCGCCGGCTCGCCAACCGCACGCTCTGGGTGACGACCTTGAACCTGACGCTTGCGTTCGCGGTCTGGTTCGTGGTCAGCGCGATCATCTCGCGCCTCGGCAAGAGCGGCTTCGACTTCTCGACGACCCAGCTCTACTGGCTCGTCGCGATGCCAGGCCTGGCGGCCGGCACGCTGCGCCTCGCGCACATGTTCCTGATCCCGATGTTCGGCACACGCAAGGTCGTCACCTTCTCGACGCTCTCGCTGCTGCTGCCGCTCATCGGCTGGTACATCGCGATCCAGAACGATCAGACCTCCTACGGGATCTTCCTCGTGCTCGCGTTCCTCGCCGGCCTCGGCGGCGGCAACTTCAGCTCGTTCATGCCGTCGACGAGCCTCTTCTTCCCGAAGAAGAAGCTCGGCACCGCACTCGCGATCCAAGCCGGCATCGGCAACTTCGGGGTCTCGCTGGTGCAGTTCCTCACGCCGATCGTGATCGGCGTCGGCATCGCGGGCGGCTCACAGACCTTCAAGAAGAAGCCGGATCTGCCGCCGAAGGAGATCTACCTCCAGAACGCCGTCCTGCTCTGGATCCCGCTCGTGATCATCGCCGCCGTGCTCGCCTGGACGATGCTGAAGAGCGTCCCGGTCAAGGCCAACATGCGCGAGCAGATGGACATCTTCCGCGAGCACAAGACGTACCAGATGACCGGCCTCTACATCATGACCTTCGGGACGTTCTCCGGGCTCGCCGCCGCGTTCCCGCTGCTGATCGAGAAGCGCTTCGGCGACTTCGAGAACGCGCCCGACCCGCTTACCTACGCGTTCATCGGCCCGCTCGTCGGCTCGCTCATGCGCGTCGTCGCCGGTCCGCTGTCCGACCGCTTCGGCGGCGCCCGGGTGACGCAGGTCGCCGGAATCGGTATGACTGCCTCTGCGATCTGGGCCGCCACCTTGATGACCCCCGAGTCCCGTGACGACTTCACGCCGTTCGTCCTCGCCATGGTCGGGATCTTCTTCTTCTCGGGGATCGGGAACGCCTCGGTCTTCAAGCAGATCCCGGGCCTGTTCGACGTCCGCAAGACGGCCGGCGTCGTCGGTTGGACGGCTGCGGTTGCGGCGTACGGCCCGTTCCTCGTCGCGGTCCTGATCTCGTTCGCCGTCTCCTCGTACGGGTCGCCTGCGCCGTTCTTCACCGGCCTGGCGATCTTCTGCGGGATCAACGTCGTCCTCAACTGGTGGTTCTTCGCCCGCAAGAACGCCCCCTACCCCTGCTGACCCCGGAGCACGCATGAGCAGCTTTGGTCTCCCAGACCTCCTTCAACACGGCGAGACGACCCCCGACGGGTGGACGATCCTTTCGCGCAAGACCCGCGCTGGCGAGACGATGTACCGCCGCCGCTGGTCGCACGACAAGGTCGTCCGCTCGACCCACGGGGTCAACTGCACTGGATCCTGCTCCTGGCGGATCCACGTGAAGGAGGGGATCATCACCTGGGAGACCCAAGCGCTCGATTACCCGACGAACGGCCCTGACATGCCGGAGTACGAGCCCCGCGGATGTCCTCGCGGGGCCTCGTTCTCCTGGTACATCTACTCGCCGAGTCGCGTCCGGTACCCGTATGTCCGCGGCGCGCTGCTCGAGCTGTTCCGGGCCGAGAAGGAAGCCTGCGGGGGAGACCCGGTCGACGCGTGGGCGGCGATCCAGGCCGACCCGGTCAAGCGCAAGCGCTACACCGATGCGCGCGGCAAGGGCGGCTTCGTCCGTGCCCGCTGGGACGAAGCGGCGGAGATCGTCGCCGCGGCCCACGTCCACACCGTCAAAGAGGACGGGCCTGACCGGATCTTCGGCTTCTCGCCGATCCCGGCGATGTCGCAGGTGTCCTACAGCGCCGGCACGCGCTTCCTGTCGCTGATCGGCGGCTCGTGCATGAGCTTCTACGACTGGTACTGCGACCTCCCGCCCGCCTCACCGCAGGTCTGGGGCGACCAGACCGACGTGCCGGAGTCCGCCGACTGGTGGAACGCCGGCTACCTGATGATGTGGGGATCGAACATCCCGATGACGCGGACGCCGGACGCGCACTTCATGACCGAGGCGCGCTATCGCGGTCAGAAGACCGTCGTCGTATCACCGGACTTCTCCGACCACACGAAGTTCGCCGACCGCTGGCTCGCGATCAATCCGGGCACCGACGCGGCACTCGCGATGGCGATGGGCCACGTGATGCTCAAGGAGTTCTACGTCGACCGGCAGGTTCCGTACTTCCAGGACTACGCGCGCACGTTCACCGACCTGCCCCACCTCGTCCGGCTCGAAGACGCCGGTGACGGCAATCTCCGCGGCGGCCGCTTCCTGCGCGCAAGCGACCTCGGCATCGAGCGCGAGCACGGCGAGTGGTGCACGGCGTTGCTCGACGCGAAGACCGGCGAGATCGTGATCCCGAACGGCTCGATGGGCGACCGCTGGGGCGAGGAGGGAGAGGGTCGCTGGAACCTCGAGCTCGGCGACGTCGAGCCGGCGCTGAGCCTGCTCGGCCACCACGAGGAGACGGCGAACGTCTCGATCCCGGTCTTCGCCGGCGACGGTCCCGCAAAGTCGTTCAACGTCACGCGCTCGGTCCCGGTCAAGCGGCTCGCTGATGGCACGCTCGTGACGACCGTGCTCGACCTCTCGCTCGCGCAGTACGGCGTCGCTCGCGACGGCCTGCCCGGCGATTGGCCGGCGTCCTACGACGACGACAAGCCGTTCACGCCGGCCTGGCAGCAGCTACACACCGGCATCCCCGCGGCCGAGGTGATCACGACCGCGCGCGAGTTCGCGCGCAACGCTGAGCGGACGAAGGGCCGCTCGATGATCGTGATGGGCGCCGCGACCAACCACTGGTACCACGGCGACACGATCTACCGCGCGATGCTCAACCTGCTGATGCTCTGCGGTTGCCAGGGCGTCAACGGCGGCGGCTGGGCGCACTACGTAGGCCAGGAGAAGGTGCGGCCGATCGCCGGCTTCTCGCAGATGGCGTTCGCGCTCGACTGGAACCGCCCGCCACGTCATCAGGCGTCGACGTCGTTCTTCTACATGAACACCGGCCAGTTCCGCTACGACCCGTGGCAGGCCGGTACCTTCCGTTCGCCGTCCGGCAACGGCGTGCTCGAAGGCCGTCACATCGCCGACTGCGTCTCGCAGGCGGTGCGGCTCGGCTGGACGCCCGCGTACCCGTCGCTCGACCAGAATCCGCTGACGCTCGCCGACGAGGCCGAGGCCGCCGGCGTCACACCGGCCGAGCACATCACCTCAAAGCTCAAGGACGGCTCGCTCGGCTTCGCCTGGGACGATCCGGACGCCAAGCAGAACCACCCGAAGGTGCTGACCGTCTGGCGCGCGAACCTGATCGGCGGGTCGGCCAAGGGCCACGAGTACTTCCTCCGTCACCTGCTCGGCGTCACGACCGCGGCCGACCGCAACGACCCGGCGCCGCCGCAGGAGCGGCCGAAGGAGATCGTCTGGCACGAGGAGGCGCCCGAGGGCAAGCTCGACCTGCTGACGACGCTCGACTTCCGGATGAACGGCACCGGCCTGCACTCGGACATCGTTCTGCCGGCCGCCACTTGGTACGAGAAGCACGACATCAGCTCGACGGACATGCACCCGTTCGTGCATCCGTTCAACCCGGCGATCAACCCGCCGTGGGAGACGCGCTCGGACTGGGACATCTTCAAGACGATCGCGCACCGCTTCTCACAGCTCGCCGAGACGCACCTCGGCACGCGCACCGATGTCGTGATGGCGCCGCTCCAGCACGACACCCCGGACGAGATCGCCCAGCCGCTCGGCGAGGTCCGCGACTGGAAGAAGGGCGAGTGCGAAGCGATCCCCGGCAAGACGATGCCGAAGTTCGTGCCCGTCGTCCGCGACTTCCCGAAGACGTACGAGAAGATGGTCTCGCTCGGGCCGCTGTCGAACAAGCTCGGGCTGCAGTGGAAGGGCGTCTCGTGGGAGGTCTCCGAGCAGACCGAGCACCTGCGCAAGCAGAACGGCACGGTCATCGCCGAGCATGGCGAGACGGCGTCGCTCGAGCGTGCAGATCAGGTCGCTGATGCGATCCTCCACCTCTCGGGGACGACCAACGGCGAGCTCGCCGTCCAGGGCTGGAAGGCGCTCGGCAAGCGCGTCGGCCGTGACCTCTCCCACGTCGCCGCCGACCGGGAGGACGAGCTGATCACCTTCCAGGAGATCCAGTCACAGCCGCGCAAGGTGATCGCGTCGGCTGAGTGGTCGGGCGTCGAGGCGCGCGACCGGCGCTACTCGCCGTTCACCGCGAACATCGACCACCTGATCCCGTTCCGGACGCTTACCGGCCGGCAGTCGTTCTACGTCGACCACGAGTGGATGCTCGACTACGGCGAAGGCCAGGCGACCTACCGGCCGCCGGTCGATCTGCACGCCTACGTCTCCGACCCGCAGCTGCGCGAGGAAGGGCGGCCCGAGGTTGTGCTGCGCTTCCTGACGCCGCACAGCAAGTGGTCGATCCACTCGACCTACCAGGACAACCTGATGATGCTGACGCTCTCGCGCGGCGGGCCGGTGCTCTGGATGAGCGAGGAGGACGCCGAGTCGATCGGCGCCGCCGACAACGACTGGATCGAGCTCTTCAACCGCAACGGCGTCGTCGCCTGTCGCGCCGCGGTTAGCCACCGGATCCCGCAGGGAACGTCGCTGATGTACCACATCCAGGATCGCCACATCAACGTTCCGAAGACCGAGATAACGGGTACCAGAGGCGGCATCCACAACTCGCTGACGAGAGTCTCGGTCAAGCCGACGCACCTGATCGGTGGCTATGCACAGCTCTCCTACGCGTTCAACTACTACGGGCCGGTAGGGAACCAGCGTGATGAGCTGATTGTCGTCCGCCGCCGCGAGCAGGAGGTCACGTACTGATGAACGTCAAGGCCCACATCACGATGGTGATGAACCTCGACAAGTGCATCGGGTGCCACACCTGCTCGGTCACCTGCAAGAACGTCTGGACCAACCGCAAGGGCACCGAGTACGCCTGGTTCAACAACGTCGAGACGAAGCCCGGCCCCGGCTACCCGACTGGCTGGGAGGACCAGGAGAAGAACAAGGGCGGCTGGGAGTTGAAGCAGAACGGCAAGCTCGAGACGCGCGCCGGCGGCCGCCTCCAGAAGCTGCTCAACATCTTCTACAACCCGAACCTGCCGTCGCTCGACGACTACTACGAGCCGTTCACCTACGACTACGAGCACCTGTTGAGCGCGCCGGCGTCCGAGCACCAGCCGGTCGCGAGGCCGAAGTCCCAGGTCACCGGCAAGAACATGGCGATCGAGGCCGGCCCGAACTGGGAGGACGATCTCGCCGGCGGGCGCCGCTCGGTGCTCGCCGACCCGAACGTCCGCGGCAAGCTCGAGGACCGCGTCAAGGCCGACTACGAGCAGGTCTTCATGATGTACCTGCCGCGGATCTGCAACCACTGCGTGAACCCGACCTGCATGAGCTCGTGCCCGTCGGGCGCGATCTACAAGCGCGAGGAGGACGGCATCGTCCTCGTCGACCAGGACGGCTGCCGCGGCTGGCGGATGTGCGTCTCGGGCTGCCCCTACAAGAAGACGTACTTCAACTGGAAGTCGGGCAAGGCCGAGAAGTGCACGATGTGCTTCCCGCGGATCGAAGCCGGGCTGCCGACGGTCTGCTCGGAGACCTGTGTCGGCCGGATCCGCTACATGGGCGTGCTGCTGTACGACGCCGACCGGATCAAGGAGGTCGCCTCGGTCCCCGAGGACGAGCTGATCGACGCGCAGCTTTCGATGATCCTCGACCCCGACGATCCCGAGGTCGAGGCGGCCGCCCTGGAATCGGGCGTCCCGCCGGACTGGATCGACGCTGCACGGCGCTCGCCGACGTACGCGCTGATCAAGCGTTACGAGGTCGCACTGCCGCTCCACCCCGAGTACCGGACGCTGCCGATGGTCTGGTACGTGCCGCCGCTGTCACCGATCACCGGTGTGCTCGAGGGCGACGGCTCCGAGGCCGACCCCGATGACGTCTTCCCGGCGATCGAGAACATGCGGATCCCGGTCGAGTACCTGGCGTCGCTGTTCTCGGCCGGCGACACCGAGCGGATCAAGATCGTCCTGCGGCGGCTTGCCGCGATGCGCACCTACATGCGCGAAGAGGAGATGATCGCCGACGACGAGAAGCGCGACGTCGGCACCGGCGACATGGACCCGGCCGCGATCCGCCGGATGTACGAGATCCTCGCGATCGCGCGCCTGTCCGACCGCTTCGTGATTCCGCCCAAACGCGGCGAGATCGGCAAGGACCCGCACAGGTGGCAGGGTGGCGACGGCTTCCCGGTCGATCTCGGCGAGACGCCCGACAGCGCGCTCAACCCCGAGTTCACCGGGGCGACGCCCAGCCTGCCGATCCACATGGTGCCGGGAGCGAAGTCGTGAGACGGCGCAAGGCCGAAGTAGCCCGCAAGTCGTGGGAGATCGCCGCAGCGCTGCTGCGGTACCCCGACGAGAACATCCACGAGGCGCTGCCGCAGATCGCGTTCGCGGCCGCCGAGCTGCCGGGGGCGTCCGGTGACGCCGTTGCCGCGCTGGCACGCCGCTGGCACGAGCGCACGGTGCTCGACCTGCAGCGCGAGTACGTCGAGGTCTTCGACCTCGACCGCCGCGCCGCGCTCCACCTCAGCTACCACCAGTACGGCGACCGGCGTCAACGTGGCGTCGTCCTGCTCGGGCTCAAGCGCAAACTCGAGGAGCACGGCTTCACCGCCGCCGGTGAGGAGCTGCCCGACTGGCTGCCGCTGCTGCTCGAGTTCGCCGCTCGCGCGCCCGAGGGTGCCGGGCTCGACCTGCTCGAGCAGTGGCGCGCACCGATCGAGCTGATCCGACGCCGGCTCTCCGAGCGCGGCCATGAGCATGCCGTGATTCTCGATCTCGTCTCCGGGACGCTCGGGTCGCTCGGCCGCAACGCCGAGCGCGCCGTCGAGCGGCTGCTGGCCGAAGGGCCGCCCGAGGAGGAGGTCGGCCTCGAGCCGTTCGGCCCCGAGAGCGACCTCGGCCTGCTCGAATCCGACTTGCGCCCTGGCGCCGACGCCCCGATTGGAGTTCTGCGATGACCTCGTCCGCGACGATCATGCTTTGGGTGGTGCTGCCGTACGCGGTGGTCGCCCACTTCGTCATCGGCCACATCTGGCGCTACTTCGCCTCGCCGTACACCTGGACGACGCGCTCGACGCAGCTGCTCGAAAGCAAGCTGCTGCGGCCGGGGATCATCCTCTTCCACGTCGGTGTCCTGATGGCGTTCGCCGGCCATGTCGTCGGCCTGCTGATCCCCGACGAGTGGACGCGGGAGATCGGGATGTCCGACGACTTCTACCACCACATGGCGAGCATCTCGGGATCCGTCGCCGGCACGCTCATGTGCGCCGGGCTGTTCCTCCTGATCTACCGGCGTCTGTCGAACGAGCGTGTTCGCGCGACCTCGATCATCCGCGATCACCTCGTGCTGATCATCCTGACGGTCGTCGTCATCACCGGGCTGTTCAACGCGTACAGCCAGCTCTTCGGCAACACCCACGAGTACCGCGAGACGGTCGCGCCGTGGCTGCGGTCGATCATCTTCCACCATCCTGAGCCCGAGCTGATGACGGCCGCGCCGTTCGTGTTCCAGCTCCACGCGCTCGCCGCGATGGCGCTCTTCATCATCTGGCCGTTCTCGCGCCTCGTTCACGCCTGGTCGCTGCCGGTCGGCTACACGCGCAGGCCGTACATCGTGTTCCGTCGCCGGGAGGCACCGGCGCGCGTCGCGCGCTTCCGCCAACCTCGCTAGCGACGATTGCGCTGCGCAATCGGCGCTAGGACGTGATGGGACGGCTAGGGCGTTGGTGGTGCTTCGGCGGGGGCTCTACCGAGGCGCTCTGACAAATCGGTCAGGTGGCGGATCAGGAAGCCCATGTCGTCGAAGCCGCCGATCGCCTCGGTGGCGACCTCGACGTACATGCGCTTGATCTCGGGGATCAGCGCCTCGCCGGCCGGGGTCATCGTGACGACGCGGCGGCGGGCGTCGGCCGGGTCCTCGCGGCGCTCGACGAGGCCGCCTCGTTGAAGCCGGCGGATTGTGCGGCCGACCGACGGCTCGTCGACCTCGGCCGCACGGGCGAGCTCGTTCTGGCTCGCCGATCCGCGCAGCGACAGCTCCATCAGAACGACGTCCTGGCCGGGCTGGAGGCCGCGCTCGCGGAGGAACTCGGCCTTGCGACCGCGCTGGGCCATCGCGAAGCGACGCATCAGACGCATCAGCTTGTGGGCGTCGTCGAACTCCACCGGCGCCAAGGATACTGTGCCGGACAAGTGGTTTTCCCGCAGACCTGACGTTTGCGATCCGAAACGCACGACGCCCCAGGTGCCGACCGCACCCGGGGCGTCTGTCACATGCGTGTCGAGACGGCCGCTACTTGGTCTTCTTTGCGGCGGCCTTCTTCTTGGCCGCGGCTTTCGCGGCGGCCCTCTTCTTCGCGGCTGCCTTGGCGGCCGCAGAACTCGTCTTCGTGCCGAGCACCGACTCGAACGCCGCCCTCACGTCCGCGGCGGGCTTGTTCAGCGCCTTGCCGATCGCCTCCCAGCGGGCCGTCTCACGAGCCGCGTGCTCGGCCTCGTGCGCGGCCTGGAGCTTGTCGAACGCGGCCTTGACGGTCGCCTCGTCCTTGTTCAGGCCCTTGGCGAGCGCCGAGATCAGGCTCGAGAAGTTCGGCGCGGCCGGCTTCGTGCCCTGGGCGGGCGGCGTCGTCGGGCGCTCGGGCCGGTTGGCCTCGAGGATGTCCTCGATCGCCGATGCCTCGACGCCGAGCTCCTTGGCCAGCGCGTCGGAGTCGAACGGGCCGTGATGATCGCGGCCGCGGCCGCGGTCGCCGTCGTCGTCTCCGCTCGGGCGGTCCGGCTTCGCGCTCTGGAGCGCCGTCTTCAGGGCATCGGACGTCACGCCGAGCTTGTCGGCGATCGCCGAGAGCTGCGCCGACGTCATCCGCGGGCCGTGGCCCGGCCCACCGTGACGTCCGATGCCCGGTCCGCCGTGCCCGCCCGGCCCGCCGGGTTCACGGCCGAAGCCAGGCCCGCCGGCGTTGTTGTCGCCCGGGTAGGTGGCGGCCTGCTGGGTCGTCGTGCTGTTGTTGTCGTCGGCGCCGGCGGCGAGGACGCCGGAGATTCCGGCGGTGCCGACGGCGGCGATCGATGCGCTCGCGAGCGCAATCGCGTGAGTTCGTTTGATCATCGAGGGTCGTTGCTCCTTGTGGTCGGAAGTCCGGTGCAGTCCGGCTCTCTGATCGGAAGGGTCGGCATCAAGCCTCAGAGGGGCCTGAGTCTTCGCCGAGGGCTGGCAATTCGACGACGAACACGGCACCGCCGCCGTCGGCGTTCGTCGCGCTGATCATCCCGCCGTGCTGGCGCACGACCGTCTCGGCGATCGAGAGCCCGAGCCCGGCGCCGGCCGGCCCGCGTTCACGCCCCGGTGAGGCCCGCCAGAAGCGGTCGAACAGGTCGGACTCCGCGCCGTCGGGCAGCCCCGGCCCGTGATCGCGGACCGTCAGCCGCACAAGACCCGGCGGCCGGTCTCGCTCGACCATCACTTCGATCGGCGTTCCCGCGGCGGTGTGCACGAGCGCGTTGCGCAGGAGGTTCCCGAGCAGCTTGCGCAGCTCGTCGCTGTCGCCGCTGACGACCGCGTCATCACCGGCGGCGGTGAACGTGATCTCGCGGCCGCTGTTGTCGGCAGCGCGCGCGTCGCTGACGGCATCGTGGGCGAGCTGGTCAAGAGCGACCGGCTCACGGACCGGCTCGCGTGGCTCGTCGAGGCGGGCCAGCGTGAGGAGGTCGTCGACGAGCGTGCCCATCCGTGCCGACTCGGCCTCGATCCGCCCGATCGAGTGCCCGATCTCCTCCGGGCTGCGCGTCGCGCCCATCCGATGCAGCTCGGCGTAGCCGCGGATCGACGCGAGCGGGGTACGGAGCTCGTGCGAAGCGTCGGCGAGGAAGCGCCGCAATCGGTCCTCACTGGCCTGCTGCCGGCGGAACGCCTGCTCGATCTGCGAGAGCATCGTGTTGAGGGCGAGCCCGAGCCGGCCGACCTCGGTGCCCGGCTCTGCGGGGGCGACGCGCCGCCCGAGGTTCC
>WBZP01004570.1_pt1 | contig 14391 bp, 8 predicted proteins | sample 5204301 | NCBI WGS metagenome assembly WBZP01 (sample SAMN12412401, study PRJNA552823) | activated sludge metagenome | isolation source: activated sludge from nitrification reactor of wastewater treatment plant... | place: USA: Pennsylvania | collected 2017 | reverse complement strand
CTAAACGGGGCTTTCCTACCTTCTCGATCGTCGGCATCGGCGGAGATTCAAACTACGCTCTTTGTCGGAGAGGCTGGGGGGGGATGTGTCGGATTGGCGCGCGGAGGTTTTGTCGGTCTCTTTGTCGGTCTCTTTGTCCGATGTTGTATCAACAGGTCTGAAGAAAGCGACATTCGCCCTCATCTCGTCGCTGACTCTTGTTGCCACGCCTTCGTGGTTTGCTCGATGAGGTCGAGGCGTCCTTTCAATGGGTCGGGTATGACGACTGGTCCATTGTCCATTGTGAACACCATCAAGTCGGATCGTTCAGGAGCGAATCTCGGCCACGCCGGCAAGTCGGCTCCGTTCGGATCGCCGTATTTTGCGAAGTTGGCGAAATAGGCGTTCATGGACCGTTCGGTCATCCGATCTCTTTCCGTGACGGCCTCGCCGTATCGTGCCATGAGTGTGCCGAAGACGAAGGGCAGTTCACTGGCATGAATCGCCCCGCGAATCTTGGAACGCAGTGAATCCGCTACGTAGCCGAAGCGGTAGAGCCAGACCGGCATTCCCGTTTGCGTCATCTGGTTGGCCACGAAGCGTGCGGGCTCGTGCATCGTCATGTCGACGCCCACGGCCGAGTAGATGTCGTTCGGCATGAGCAGGCCGTTCGCGTGGTAGATTGCGCGCGCTCTTTTGGTGATTGGGCCGAAGTATGACAGCGGGTCTGTTTTTGAGGGAGGAAACGCCATGGGAAGATCCTGGCTGGTCGTTCCGATCATCAACGGCACCGTGACCGCTTCCTTCCTGCGGAGCGCTTCTTCCGGGGAGGTCATAACGATCGACCCATCGACGATCGCACCTTTGGCATATGTCAGCGGAGTTGGGGTGGGTTTCATCAACCAGGAGATGTTGATGTCGCCGCAGATCTTCTCTGCGGGGAGGTCGCGCAATGCGCTCAACGCGTAAGGTCCGATATCGGTGATTCCCATGCTCTTCGCAAAGATTACGCCGATCTGGTCGGCGGACGGGTCCTGCGGAGTTCCTCCGCTCAGCTTGAATCCCCCGAGCACATGTGCGCGCCCGTGCCCCGACATGACAATGGCCCGATGGAACAGCCCTTTCGTTTGCGGTGAGGTGAGCAGATGCATCACGGCATCGCCGCCCGCAGATTCACCGGCAAGGGTTACCTGGGTCGGATCCCCCGCGAACGCCGTGATGTTGCGCTGGACCCAGCGCAATGCCGCAATCTGGTCCATATACGTAAAGTTACCGACGGGACCCTCGTGTGCCGCAATCAGTGCGGGATGTGCGAAGAACCCGAACCGTCCGAGTCGATAATTAGCGCTGACCACGATGAGGCCCTGACGTGCGAACACACTGCCGTCATACAGCGGGGTCGAGGTGCCTCCACTCACGTAGGCGCCCCCATGGATCCAGACGAGGACCGGCAGTCGCTCCCCCGGCTTGATGTCTGCCGGGCGCCACACGTTCAGCACCAAGCAATCCTCAGAGGGGGAAGATGCAGCCGTCACGGCGGCGTTGGTTTCAATCGCCTGCATACAGTCATGCCCGAACGTCGTGGTTTTGCGCACGCCCGCCCAGGGCGTGACCGGTTGCGGCGCGCGCCAGCGTCGATTCCCTATCGGAGGGGCGGCGAACGGTACGCCTTTAAAGAACAGGACCTTGCGGGAGACCGTGCCTTCGATCTTTCCCCCTTCGATCGTGACGACCGTACGGTCCGACTGAATTGAGGGTTCCCCAAGGCCGGGTGTTGTGTGGTGCTGTGGCGATTGTGTGCAGGCACCACAGGCGAGGAGCAGCAGGATTGGGCCTGCAAGCTGTGCGGCGGCAAGCAGCCTCCCAGATACCCTTGTTGGAATCATGATCTCCTTTGAACCTTAGTCGCCAAGGATATGTTCACGGATGTGAGAGTGTCTGGACCTTCTTCCCTGAGCGGGTCCTTTCGCGCCCTCCAGCCGGCCCTGCCGAGCCTCCTCAATTGCGTCATGCCGGAGAATGACCGGTTGTGATTGATCAGTCATTATACGATCCTGGGTCAATCTCCATGTTAACGCTCGATTAAAGGTGTATTACAAAAAGTTGCAAAAATGGCGCGGGCATACCATGGCCCCCGTCGCAGCGCTGCGGTTATCCCTCTCCAGGGTGAGCGCTATGCGGGAACGGCTAGCGCCTAGCGTGTTCTGGTCGAGGACAATCGTTTGGACAACCGATTGGGCGAAAGAGACTGAATAGGCGGAAATCGTGGTGTTTGAGTGAAATGAAAGGGGTAGAGGTTTAGTAAGTTTTTGACGGGGAAGTGGTGCCGAGGGACAGAATCGAACTGTCGACACCAGCCTTTTCAGGACATGGGTGCTCTTTGTAACGAGCTGCAACTGCTGGTATCTTTTTACGGTGGTGAGCATGGGCAACTAAATGGACAACCGGCCACTTCTGCTTGCGATTCTGCGACGCACACTGTCCAAAGAACTTGGCGTGCTGATGTAGGTAGCATTTCCTCCCCACTGAGCCCATAGGCGAAGCGCGTTGTTTGGAGCATCACCCCGACGATTCAGAGTTTCAGAATTAGTTAGCTCGAGTCGTAAAAAGGCGAATTAGGTGTTCTTAAGGATCGGTGTACTGCCGAGGAGCTGCTGAGGAAGAGCGTGGGCGTCTTGAATACTTGAGACGACGCAGGGCGTGGTGACCGCTGTTCTCCAGTGGAATCTTAGAAGTCCTGATAGGACTTCCCGATTGCGTAGGCCACTGCGGCCGTATTGGCCTGTAGGGCGAACTGCGCCTCTGAGAGGTGGACTGCCGCTGCCAGTAGCGCAGTGGTCGCTGTGGTGACGTCGACGATTGACGCGAGTCCCAGCCGGTATCGCTCCTTGGCCAACGTGAGCGCACTGCGTGCCGACTCAACTTCTTTTTCTTCGACGACGATCTGTTGGCGGGCCGTTTGTAGCGCCAGATAGGAGTCCGTTACCTCCAACGCAATTCTGTTCGATAGATCGACCTGTTTTTGCTCAGCCTTGTATTTTTGTTGCCGTGCTTCTGCAACACGGTTTTCGATGAGAAACCCAGTAAATATCGGCACGGAGACTATTGCTCCCGCACCCCACCAAAGATTGGTTTGTCCGGGATGGGAACCGGCATATTGATTCACCGGGGCATCGCTGAAGTGGATGACGCCAGACATTCCCTGGGCTACGATACTCGGAAGATGTACTGCCTGGGCGGAACTGAGCCGCTCATCCGCTTGTTTGATCCGATCAACTGCGCCGAGTAGTTCCGGACGGTCTTCCAGTGCCTGGGTGATCAGTGTCTCCAGTGTGCTCAACGACGCCGCTGCGGCAGGTAGATCTTGCAAGGTATAGTCTTCCGTGCCCCGGATTCCCATGGCGTGATTCAGCCCCGCGAATGCCGCACGGAGTTCATTCTTGGCTTGCAACAACTGAATCTCGGCATTCTTGAGCTCGACCGAAATGAAATCGAGGTCCAATTTGGATTTCAACTCCCGCCTGTGCAAAATCGCAATTTGATCCCGCAGGACACCTCGCTCCTTCACAGTTTCTTCTGCAATTTCGACGAAGCGCTTTTGCCTCAAGCAGTGGATGTAGGCTTGTTGCACCTTGAGAATGACCGTCGCCTTGTGTGTCTGGATATCCTTTTCTGCGGCCTCCTGGCCGGCCCGCTCCGCCAGCACTTTGTGCGCGGTTTGCCCGAAATCGTAAATCAGCTGGTCCGCTCGAAATCCCGCACTTTCCACATAGGAGGTCGGTTTATTTTGCGCACCACCCACGTTGAACGCGCTGAGCGGGCGGACGGTCCCTCCGGTCTGGATTGCATAGGCATTCAATTCCGGGTAGTACCGAGCCGCTGCCTGATCCGTGACCGCCTCCGCTGCGAGCGCTGTCTCCTTTGAGCGGCGAAGCAGCGGGTGATGAGCAAGACCAATGCGAATCGCGGCCTCGTAACCGAGGAAGGCGCCTTTTGTTTGGGGAATATTCGGTGACGATGGGGAAACCAGCTGCTGCATAGACCTCTCGGGCACCTGATCAGCCGACCAGCAGAACCCACCGGATGCGAGGACACCGATCGAGACGCTCCATGAGCACAACGATAACCAACGTGCGATCGACGAAAGTCCTGTCTCAATACCGTGCATACTCGACTCCCGTCGCATAGGTGAGCGCGGCTTCACTCGCTCGATAGTCATACTGCGACTCAGCGAGCCCGACTTCGGCACTCAAGAGATCAGTCGTCGCGGTTGTCACATCGAGAATAGACCCTAGGCCGGCCTTGTACCGTTCGCGTGCCAACGTCAGGGCCTCGCGGGCGTGGGCAACCTTCTCCTCAGCGACGGTGATTTGTTGCGCAGCGGTCAACCGGCTAAAGTACGCTTGCGCAACCTGCAACACGATATCGTTGGTGATCGATCGAGTGGTGGCATGGGTTTCTCCCGTTCGCGCGTCGGCCTCCTCGATCTGGCCTTCAATGCGGCCGCCCGTGTACAGCGGGAGTGAGCCGGTCACTCCCAGTCCGTACCAGCCCAGCTGCGCTCCGGGATTGCTGATCTCCTTTCCACTGGGCCGTTCCTCGCGTCCCCACCAGGTGTACCCTAAGGTGCCGATCGCAGTCACCGATCCGAACCGCAGGGCCTTCGCTGCTTTCAGTGCTTCCTCGGCCGCTTGCATCCGGTCGATGCTGCCGAGAAGTTCCGGTCGCTGAGTCAGCGCTTGCTGAACCAGAAATTCCGGACTGGCGATTGGCGTAACCGAGAGGAGGCTCTGTTCCAAACGATAGTTCCCGGGACCTTGAAGCCCCATGGCGGTGTTCAGAGCGGCAAATGCCAACACAAGGTTGTTCTGAGCCTTGATCAGCACCACCTCTGCCTGATTTGCCTCGACTGACGCAAAATCCAAATCCAGCTTGGATCGCAATTGCCGACGGTAGAACGCCTCCGTCTGTCGTCGGATCAGTTCGCGTTCATTCAAGACTTCTCGGGAGATGTCCACAAGCCGCTGCTGTTTCAGACAATTGAGATAGGCGTGCTCCACGCTCAAGATCGTGAGAGCTTTGGCCGTCAACAGGCTTTTCTCGGCGGAGGCGGCAAGAAGCTTCTGAGAGAGAATGCGATGCGCTGTCTGTCCGAAATCCGTAATGAGATAATCTGCGCGAATGCCGGGAGTGGTCAGGTAGTTGGTAGGTTTTGGTAGTGAGCCTGAAATCCCAAGGTTCGCCAAGACTCTGGTATTTCCGGCAGAACTTGAGACAATGCCGCTTACTTGTGGATAATTGGCTGATTCGATCTGCTTGACCAGGGCCTGAGATTCCAGGGCCTCGTGCTCTGCCATTTTGATGAGCGGCTGTTTCTCAAGCGCCGTGCGAATCGCCTGTTCCCAGCTCAACGGGGTGCCAGCCGAAGCCAATGGCGGGGACGACAGCTGTTCCGCGGCGGGCGACGTCGTGACGCCGCACGTGATCACGAGCAGCAGCGAGACCAGGTATCTAGAAGCGTTTGTATTCTTGCCCTGTAGCATAGGCGACCACCGACTCACTGGTTTTGTAGATATACCGGGCTTCCGCCAAGCGAGATTCGGACTCGAACAACACCGCCGTCGCGCGTACGATCTCCACAATCGGACTCAATCCGAGGCGATAGCGTGCTTGTGCCAGCAGCAAGGCCTCTTTCGAAAAGGTCACGCGTTCCTGCTCGAGTGCAATCTGTTCGGCATTCGTAGTTCGCGTGAGATAGGCCCGAATAATCTGCAAGACGATTTCATTCGCAAGGGCCTGGAGTTCCTCTTCCGTTTCTCCTTTACGATGGCTGGCTTCCTTGATCTGATTCTGAATCCGGAAACCGGTGAAAAGAGGGAACTTCATCGTGGCACCGAACCCCCAAAATGGGGCCATCCCATCGGATGGAATCCCGCCGTCATGCACTTCGCCATATTGGGTCATGCCGATCGATCCAACGGCGGACAGCGAGCCGAAATTGAGGGACTTGACCGCCTGGAGTAATTCTTCGCTGGCGACCAGACGGTCTCGATTGCCGAGCAACTCGGGGCGGTCGCTGAGCCCGGTGGCGACCAATGTTTCGACCGCTTGGCTCGGAGTCACCTGAATCGGAATCTGTTCCAGCTGATACCGGTCCGGGCCTTCGATGCCCATCGCATTGTTCAAGGCGGCAAATGATTGCTTCAGATCATTCTGTGCTTTGATCAGGGAGAGTTCCGCGGAGGACACTTCCACCAACATCAAGTCCAAATCCACTTTGGATTTGAGTTGATGTTGGTACAAGGCCTGCACCTGATCACGGACGGCTTGCCGCTGCTTGACCGTTTCGGTTGCGATTGTCACCAAGCTCTGCTGAAGCAACGAGTTGAGGTAGGCTTTCTGAACGTTGAGGATGACGAACGCTTTGTTCGTCAAAATCTCTTTCTCGCTGGCCGCTTCATTCGCTTCGGTTGCGAGAATGCGATGAGCGGTATAGCCGAAATCGGAGATTAATTGGTTGAGCAAAAATCCGCCCGACACCATATTCTGGTTGTGCTTCGCAAGCGCGCCGCCCGGATCGAATCCATGTCCACCGCGATCGTGAATGGCTTTGCCGTCAGTGGTAATAATTCGTAGAGACCCGCTGCTTCCGGCGATAGACGCTTCAAGCCAGGGATATCGCTCCCCCTGCGTTTGACGAGTCAGAGCCTTTGCAATGAGGGCGCTATAGCGCGAGCGCTCGAGCAAGGGATGGGTGGCGAGACCGGTTCTGATGGCTTCAGCGAGCGTTAGCAGGGAGCCGGCGGGTTTCGTTGCAGCACGGGGTACGACTGGTTTCACAGGTGGCGCCTGTTCCCCTGACTGGGCGAACCCGAAGTGAGAACAGCCCACAACGAGTACCATCACGATGATGCTGATGATTGGTCTTTGCATAACTGGTCGTATCAGGAGAGTCTCTCGATTGTTTCTTCTCCGCAGAAAAGCGTTACATCTTCTGTTTGGCTGATTTTCCAGTTGGAAGGTTGTAGGCAGACGATTGAACCGCTTGCCCATCAGTCAACCCGCTTTTGCCGACGACGACCACGTCCTCCTCACCGGTCAAACCTTCGACCACTTCCAGCCACAGGCCATCATCAAGGCCGGTTCTCACAGGAACGAGTTTGGCTTTGCCGGAATCGACCACGAACACAGATTTCTCCTGTCCGTTTTTGCTTGGAACGAGGGCGGCAGGAGGAATTGCCAGTGCGTTTGGGTGTTGTTGCAGATGGAGCGACGCGTTGATGAACATCCCCGGCTGTAGCCGATGGTCTTTATTGGGCACATCGATTTCGACCAACAGCGTTCTAGTGGACGGATCCAAGGCTTCGGTGGTTCGAGTGATCGAAGCCGATAAATCCTCAACCCATTCACGCGCGGTGATCGTCACGGGAAGTCCTGGTTTGGCCAGCCGTGCAGCTTCCTGCGGGGCATTCACATAGATCCGGACGCTATCCATATCCATGATCGTAAACAGCGGTGCTGCTTGAGTCGCCGAACCGGTGGCCGACTGGATGAGTGCGCCTGGATCGGCAAATCGGGCAGTGATGACACCGGCAAAGGGCGCATACACCTTGGTGTAATCCAGCAAGGTTCGGCGGCTGTCTCGCTGATGCTTGGCGGATTCAGCCGCGGCTTTGGCTACATCGACGTCCTGTTTCGCGATCATGTCGTGATTATCCTGCCAGACGCTCAGGTACCGCTCATACGTCACTTTCTTGATCTGGTAATCGGCGTCGGCCTGCTTGTATTGATCTTCGATCTCAGGTGCATCCAGCACTGCCAGCAACTCCCCCTTCTTCACAACATCTCCCTTATCGAAGCCGATCCATTTAACATACCCGGAGACCTTCCCGTACAGCGTCGCTTGGTACCAGGGGGATATGTTCGCCGGTAGAGTCAGAGTCTGGCTAATGTCGCGCCGTTGCACCTTCAGTACTTGGACCCGAGGAACCCCCTCAGTCGCCTGGCCGGGCTCTTGGGTTGTATCGGGTGCGGACACTGTCGGTTGCTGGCCCTGAAGGATCATCAAAGCCACCGCGAGGAGGAAGAGCCCTGCCGCAACCATCAGAACAATTTTGAACCGTGATGTATGTGTCATATCTCCCCAGGAAACTCCTTCAGCAAGCATAAACGATCACTCCATGATGGTCGCACTCAGTGAACCTTTCCTTGAGTATCGGCTGGGCTGGCTCCCGATCGCCGGCGGGCGATTGCATGCAGAACCGGAATAAACAGCAGCGTCATAATCGTTGAGACCGTCAAGCCTCCGATCACCGCACGTGCGAGCGGCATGTTGCTCTCGCTTCCCTCCCCGAGGCCGAGCGCCATCGGGCCCAATCCGATGACGGTGGCCAGCGATGTCATGATAATGGGCCTGATCCGGAGTCGCCCCGCCTCCACCACGGCCTCCTCAATCGACATGCCCTCACGCAACTTGCTGTTGGCAAAGTCCACCAGTAATACGCTGTTGGATACGACGATTCCGATCATCATCAGGGTGCCGATCAATGACTCCACATTGAGCGACGTATGTGTCAGCAGCAACATCCAGATCACACCAATAAATCCCAACGGGACAGCAAACATGACCACAAAGGGGTCGAGCCAGGACCGGAAGAGCCCAACCATCACCAGATAGATCAGCACCATCGCCAGCGGCAGAGTCCCTGCGAATCCTGATATCGCGGCCCTCATGCTGTCGACTTCCCCTTTAAAGGTCAACACCACATCCTTCGGGATCTCAAGTTTCGCGACGGCCTGTTCGATTTGTCCCGCGATACGGCCTAGATCATTGCCTGGTACGCTGACGAGCACGTCCATCGTCCGTTGCAGATTGAAGTGATCGACGGTCTCGGGGCCGACTTTTCGTACGACATCCACCAGGTCGCGCAGCAGGACGGGGCTCCCCCCGGTCGATGTGACGCCGGGCAAGCGCGGCCGTTCTGGAAAGGGTGTCTGCCCAAGCACCAATGAACTGCCCCTGAGCTGGTTGCCACCGCTGCTGACCGACATCGGCTGCTCGACATGTGTTCCCACGAGCGGCATGTTCAGAAAATCTTCGAACTCCAGCAAGATCTGCTCGGGAAACTGGGTTACGACAAAATAGGCATTATTGGTCCGTGGGTCGATCCAATAGCCAGGGTTCAAGGTGACGTTTGAGGACAGCCCCGTGACCAAATCCGTCACGATCTGATACTCATTGAGTCCGACGTAGGACGCTTTGTCTCGATTGATGTCGAGATGAATCTCCGGATAATCCATTCCCTGCCGAACCTGCACATCTGCCGTGCCGGGAATCTCTGCCACAAGATCCCGAATCTTGTTGGCCGTCGCCGCCAGATCCCTCAGTTTGGGACCGCTCACTTTAATATCGATTGGGGCGGGTAGGCCGGAATTGATCACATCGCTGACGATCCCGCCGGTCTGGAAGGCGAACTTCAATCCTGGGAAATCCCGATGGAGCGTCTGGCGCAATCTCACGATAATGTCATCGGTGCGCATCTCATGATCACGTTTCAGGCTCACGAGCACATAGGCCTGATGGGGACCATTCACCGGCGTATAGAGCACCATCCATCCCTGCGGCAGGCCGATGTTCGAGACGACCTGATCCAGTTCCGCGGCGGGGATGGCCTCACGAACCAAGTCTTCGATTTTGGCCACAATCGCCTCGGTCTTCTCGATTCTGGTGCCTTCCGGTGCGGAGAGATTCAAGATAAAGGAGCCTGCGTCCACCTTCGGGAAGAACTCCGTCGCCAGCCGAGGGGCCATGAATAGCGAACCCATAAAGATGATCGCGACCGTGACGATCACGACGGCTTTGTGGCCAAGGCACCAGCGCAGCGCGGTCACGTAACGCACGACAAATGGATCGAAGAGATTGATCCGATTCCACCAGGCGACGAGCCCGGTGTGAGGAGGCGCCGGATGTTCCTGGTCACCATGCCTCTCGTTTCGGAAGAGCCAGGCGATTGAGACGGGAGCAACGGTGAGGGCCACCACATAGGACGCCATCATCGCGTAGGCGACGGTGAGTGCCAGCGGCACAAAGAGGAATTTGATAATGCCGGTGAAGAAGGCGATCGGTAGAAAGACGAGAAAGACAGTGATGGTGATCACCAGCATCGGGAGGGCCACTTCGGTCACGGCATCCCCGGCTGCGTCCTTCGCTGATTTGCCCATCTCCATGTGGCGGTGGGTGTTTTCCACGACGACAATAGCGTCGTCCACGAGCCGGCCGACCGCCAGCGCAAGTCCCCCCAGCGTCATGATGTTGACCGAGTGCCCGGTGAAGTAGAGCCCGATGAAGGCTGCCGTGACGGACAGCGGGATCGCCATGGCAATGATCAGCGTGTAACGCAGACTGCCAAGAAACAGCAGGACCATCAGGCAGGCGAGCCCGCCTCCCAGCAAACCTTCATCTTCCAGCGTATGGATCGCCTGCCGGATATAGAGGGACTGATCGAAGAGAAGCTTGACCGACAGCTCCTTGGGAATACCGATCAGCTTGGTGAGGGCGTCCTTAATGCCGTCGACGACGGCGATGGTGTTGGCCCCGGCCTGCTTCAGAATGGGAAGATAGACGGCCCGATTGCCGTTGATCCTCACGACGTTGGTCTGGATCATCGTGGAATCCACTGCCTTGCCGACGTCCCTTAAAAAGACCGGCACTCCGTTCACGACCTTGACCGGAATGTCGTTCATCTGGTCTACGACTTTGATCATGCTGTTCGTGTAGACGTTGTAATCGAAGTCGCCGATTTTTACGTCTCCAGCCGGGAGTAGGACGCTCTGCATGTTGACCGAGTTCACAATCTCGTGCGTGGAGATGCCACGAGCCAGCATGCGTTCAGGATCGAGAAAGACCGTGACTTGGCGGACGGTTCCTCCGAACGTGGTCGGAAACGCGACGCCCGGCACATTGCCAAGCTGCGGGCGGATATTAAAGTACGCGAGATCTCGCACTTCCTTTTCCGTCATCGTCTCGCTGGCGGTCGTCTGAAGCGCGATGGGCAGGCTCGCCGCCCCGAACTTGATGATGATGGGGGGAAAGATGCCTTGAGGCAAAAACCGGAGATTCGCGTAGGTGAGACTGGTAATCTCTGCGAGTCCGGCATTCACGTCGTAGGAGGAATGGAAGTAGATCTTAATCAGACTGACGCCGGGCAGCGACCGGGATTCGATGTGATCGATATACGAGGCCTGAAGGAACGCTTGCTCCAGTCGTAACGTAATGGCGCCTTCCACTTCCGACGGCCCCATGCCTTTATAGAAGGTGGCCACGGCCACGACCGGCATGTTGATCTCCGGGAAGATGTCCACGACCATCTTCTGATAGGAGACAACCCCGATAATGATGACGATTAAGCTAATGGCGATGACGGCAAAGGGATTCTTAAGCGATGCCCGAACCATAATACGTGCACCTCAAATCAAGATAAGTGTTCGACAGGATGGAAATACCCGAGCACGATGTCCTCTGAGCATCTTAAAGGAGATTCTTGCGCCGAAACCTGCGTTCCAGGATGCCGTGCAGGCGTTCAACCAGGTCATCGAATCGCAGGGGTTTGATTATGAAGTCGACCGGATCTCCGTCGCTGACGGTTAAGCCTGCCCGATCCTCGGGTGCCCACATCATGACGATCAGAGGGAGTTGGCGGAGGCGAGAATCGTTGCGAACTTCACGGAAAAACGCCTGCCCTGAATTACCTGGAAGATTGAGGTCAGCGATGATGAGTTCGGGCAGGACGGCTGGCTCATGTTCGGCGGCGAGTTTCAGCCACGCCAGGGCCTGGTCCGCTGTGTGTTTCGTCGTAAGGGGAATCGGTCGTGACGGACGGAACCCCGCGAGATCGTCTAGCGCGCAGCGCAAGGCTTGGCAGAATAGTTCTGTCTCGCCAGGGCTGTCTTCGAGAAGAAGGATGCCCTGGACCGTGTGATGTTGATCGTCGAGTGATTCCATCACACATCCGTCTCGCCTTGATTGCTCAATCATTGATCGAGTCCGGTTTCTGGTAACGCTGTCGACTGCAATACCTGGAAGGCCAGCCTCGGCCCATCTATGCCAGAATGGCACACGTATGACACGGTGGCACACCGTCGAGATTCCCCAGTAAGTGGCATGCTTGGCTCTATTCTTCTCTGCTCTGACCCTCTGCATCAGCAAAGTGGTGTGCCTGTCTGTCTGTTCTCGCCTTGCCTGTCTGATCCCTGTTGTACGCTACCTCAAGCAATACCTGCGCCACAGGAGGTGCGTGTGTGCAGATGAGATGATGCGTCGGTCGTCAAAGCTTAGCCGTTGCGCAATTGCCCATGAAACAGTAAATCCAGCGATCGTCATTGTCGTGGCGTCATATCTGATGCGCTGAGTATGAGACTTGCTCAAACTATGCATCATGATGACGATATGAATGTGAATCTGAGTCAACACGATTGCGTTCTCTCAAAAGAGTAGGTTGTGATGCGAAGGCTGACGCCGTCTGTGGAAAGTGGCCGGTCCCGGTGATGTGGCTATTGCAGCTGTACACCTGGGGTTGTGTGGCTGCTCCCGATCCTGTGTCGGCGGGGTGTTCCCAACGTGGGACGACATCGTTAATCGTGGGTCGGACAATTCCAAGACTGATCTGATTCTCAAGCTTGGGCCTCCCCAATGTCACAAAGAAAATGTCACAAAGAAATGGATGACGGGATGGAGGAGTCGGCCTGGGATATGACGTTAGGTGTGGGAGCATTGCCCCAGCGCCTAGTAGCGTTGCCTTTGAGTGTGGTTGAATAAGGCGCGGAGTGTCTTATCCAGAGACGCCGCCATGACTATGCAATCATTCAAGGGTTTACTGGCGTGGATGATCGTCACCGCAGTTGTGCTGGTGACGCTGGCGATCGTCAGCGTCAATCTTGAGAGCAAGCTGATTATCGATGATGCCGCTGCGCGAGACCGTCATGAGGCGTTTCTTCGGGCCGCTGCGACGATTAGCCGGATCGTTCAGCAGTCAGGGGATATGCATAACGTGCGGGCGATGGAGCGAACGGCGCAGGACATTCTTGAACTTCGTCCAGGCCTGCGCCGGTTGAGTTTCTTTGATCTGACTCAGCCCGGGTCCCCAATCATTTGGAGTAGCGATCCCGGACAGGCGCCAAAAACGCTCACGCCCCATGAGGTGAGCGAACTCAGCGCCGGGCGATCAGCGAGTTACTTCGATGCCTCCACGGATGATCATGCGTGGGTTATCGCAGCGCCCATTATGATGGATGGGCAGATCACCGGCGCGCTACGCGGCCGATTCTCTGTGGCCAAGTTTGATCGTATTGCCGAGCAAGAACAGGCGCGGGCGCGACTCATCGCGATCGGTATGGTCGGTGTGACCTGTTTGGCATTTTTCGCATTGGTCCAGCGCCAGGTGCGCCGGCCGATCCATCGGATCTTGGAAGCGATGCGCAGGGCAGAGGCGGGAGACCTGTCGAGCCGGGCGTCTCTCGTCGGGCCAATCGATCTCCAGGCGATCGCCCTTCAATTTAATCAAATGCTGGACCGCGTTCGGGTTGCAGTGGATGAGAAGGAAAGACTGCTCGGAGAAATCCGGGACCTGAACGACACCCTCACGGCGAGGATAGCCGAGGCGAAAGAGGAACTCCAACAGACCCATGCGATCCTGGTCGAGGCCCGGATCAAGGCTGAGCGGAATGAGAAGCTGGCGGCGTTGGGAGAACTCTCAGCCGTGATGGCTCATGAACTCGGCAATCCGCTCAATGCGATTTCAGGGCATCTTCAGCTGTTGGCGCAAACCAACGAGAAGGGAGAGTTTCAGCGGCACCTGGCTATCCTGAAGTCCGAAACCGACCGGATGGTCAGGACGATCCACACCCTCTTAGAATCCACACGCCTTCGCGCGCAGATGATCCCGTTGGATTTGAATGCTATCATCCAGGACATCGTCACGGTGATGCGGTCGACTTTGGAAGATCGTAAAATTACAATCAAGGCCAGTCTCTCGCCTCGGCTTCCTGAGGTATTGGGGGATCCTCAGGCGCTTCACGGGCTGGTGTTTAACCTGATCACCAATGCCGTTCATGCCATGCCGCATGGAGGTGAGTTGGAGATCATGACGGCTAAGGTCAAGAGCGGTGATGTTGATGGCATCCTTGTGTTGCAGGGCAGCCCGCAATTGGAGGCCGGTGCTGTGCGTTTGTCGGTGCGCGATACGGGCGAGGGGATTCCACCGGATGTCCAGCTTCGCATTTTCGATCCATTTTACACGACTCGTCAGAGTGCCGGCGGCACAGGCCTCGGGTTAACCATCTGTCAGCGAACTGTGTCGGCCCATGGGGGGCGATTGGCCGTGCGAAGTGCGGCGGGACAGGGAGCACAGTTCACAG
>WBZP01004336.1_pt2 | contig 14394 bp, 17 predicted proteins | sample 5204301 | NCBI WGS metagenome assembly WBZP01 (sample SAMN12412401, study PRJNA552823) | activated sludge metagenome | isolation source: activated sludge from nitrification reactor of wastewater treatment plant... | place: USA: Pennsylvania | collected 2017 | reverse complement strand
CTCATAAACCTCTTTCTCCATAAATACTTTCTCTACTTATATCTTTGTCTGATAGAATTGGAAATTGTTTGTTCTTATGACTTTCTGCCCATTCCCTAAACTGTTTTGCTTTTTGATGAGGAAACTCAGCAACACTTTTCATATACAATTGAGAATAAGAATAACGCTTTCTAAGTAATTGAATAAAATCTAATAATAAAACTTGTGCCTCTTCTGGTAAACCTTTAATATCTTTTTCTATCTGTTCCATTTTGATCATAACAATTCCTCTTACAACTAATTTTGTATTAGTCCGGCTATTATACCAGCCATTTTTCCTGGGCTTTCCCATTGTTTTAAGCCATGTTGAAAACGTTCCAAATATTTTAGTATCAAGATGATTTGTCCTTGTCTCATACAAAGTCATTTCCTTTAAAATCTCGTATCTTACCCATTTTTCTCATGTCCGGAAGAATTTCATAATTTTTTCTTTGATCTTCCGAATCAAATTATCCGAAAGTAGCCGAACAAAAGTGACTTTTAAGCGAAATCTAAGCGACCTTTCTAGTGAAACAGCTAGCGAAAACACTAGCGAGGTTTTTACTATTTGAAAAAATAATAATCAAAACACAATAAAATTAAAAGTTTTCATGGTATATTTTACCTATCTTGAAACAGTAAAAAAATCCAATTTTTAAATTTATTTCATCGAAAACGTATCGAACCAATCAAAGGTTTTATTGAAAAAACGATTGCTTGTTTATGATCCAATATGGGCAACTTACAAATCATTTTTTACCCCATTGTAAACCATGACTTTTAGAACATCTAACTTCTTTCTGAAGTTACCAAGAACATACCTTTAAACACCATTTTCAGCCATTTAGAGAGAATCTATTGTTTAGGCTGTATAAAAACAAGGGAAAGGAGCAAAAGCCGTATTTTTATATTCATTCTAGGTCTAAAAAGTGTAAGCGTTTCCGCTAGGAAAAAGCGTTTACTTTTTATTTAATGTACTTAAAGTACTTAGAAAGTGAACACTTTCCAAAACCATTGATTTTATTGATTGAATTAACGACATAATTTATTGTTTTCCTCAAGTTCCTAGAGAGTTTTCCTCAAGTTCCTAGAGAGTTTTCCTCAAGTTCCTAGAGAAAACGTGAACACTTATCCATGGATCAAGTCAGAATGTTCCGATAGAAAAAAGCGTTTACTTTTTAATAGTTTTTTTGTATTCGAGTATTTTTGTTTTTAGCTTTTTACTTATTGGTTTTTTCTCAGATAAAACTTGGCTCAATAATGATTTGGATATTCCAAGTTCTTTTGAAAAATAACCGATTGATTTTTCTCCCATTAAAATTTTCAGTTCTTTTATAAAATTAATTTCATCTATTTCTTTTGGTTTAATAAAAGTTTTTATTTTACTGAGTTCTTTTTCTATTACTTTAGGCGGAAAAAAATTGATGATGTAATTATTAGTTTTTAAATCTTTTAAATTTGGTTCTTTTGCTTGTTTCCCATTAATGGAAAAATAATATTCTTCTATATATTCTTTTTCAACCATGTAATCAAGTTCATTATAGACTTTGTTTAAGTTCCTTTGTCCGTTTTTTATTCCTAAATCAATATTTAAATAATTCAAGTAGTCTTTAAAAGAAAGTGAATTTCTATTCATCCTCCAATAGATAGGAAATATAACCGATAGGATTGTTTCTCTACGTTCATAATAATTTTCTTTTGCAAGGGATTTCATAAAATAGGTAAACTGTGGTTTTGGGCTGTCATATCCCATAGTTTCTTGGAACCAGGCTGTAGGTGTGATAAATAGTTTTTCATGTATTCTTTTTTCTAAGTCATCAATCCCACCTTCAATATTAAACAGTTTGTTCCACATAGCCTTATCTCTCCCTTTATCTTTATATTCGATTATGATCTTTATGGAGGAAAGGAGTTTTAAGAATTCAATTGTTTCTTGGTATGTTTCAATAGGGTAATAACCCTCTTTATTTGTTTTATACCCAAGCCTTTTTAAGTGGTCCTTTATATCAAATTCTATTAAATATCTGTTTTTTTCTGACAGATGTACAAGAAAGCCTAATAAGTGTTTCAGTCCTCTTGCTCCGAAGTGTTTATTTATATAGTAGGAAAATTCATTTTCGTCTTTTGTTACCAAGTGATCAAATAAACTGTCTTCCACTTCCGCTTTTGCGAAAATTTTAATGTTATCGCATACCAAATAAATTCTTTTTACGGTATTTCTATTGATTTTTTTATTGTAGTATTCTATGGATTCTAAGAATCTGTTTTCATACATATCCTTTAGATTTCTACCTGTAAACAATGCTAAAATTCCAATCATATCATAACTGGATGGCATTTTGGCAAGTTCTTCTTTTCCTTCGATTGTTCTTGAATTAACTAAAAATACCTTTAAGAATTCATCTCTTTCTTCTTGGTTCATTTTAGATATTACTTCGTTTAATTTATCTATATCAATGCTTGTATTTAATTTGTTATTTTCCATCTTATCTTATCACCCGTATTTACAGTTATTTCTTTTTAGGTTTTATTAAATCAAGTATCTTTTCCAATTCCGTTTCCCTTAACGTATTGTTTTTATTTTGTTTATCCGGTTCGTTATGTTTCCAATCGTCTATAAACCTTGGTTCGTTATAAAAACACAAAGGAAAAAACCTATTTACATTTCCGCCTTTACGATTTTTTAATATCTTTACTCCAAGAGTTACTTCTTTGACTTCTTTATTTGTTTCATCGGTTTCTATCATATCACTTTTTACCAAAGCTAAAATAGTGTTTGCATCCTGCTCTATATCTCCGCTTTCCCGTAAGGAATCCATAGACGGATTCGGAGAACTTTCTCGCTTAAGTTGTGCTCCGAGAATGATAGGAATATTTAAACGGACCGAAAGATTCAAAAGCAACTCGGAAACTCTTTTTATTTGTAGGTACCTGTCTTTTTCGTTTCTGTCGCTACTGATTTTTTGGATATAATCAATAAAGATAGCTTTCAGATTTGTTTCATTATTCAATGAATAGACGGACTTTATGAGTTCATCCACTCTATAAGGAGTATAATCAATATGAAAAAGTCTGTTTGAAGCAATCTCTTTATATGCCTGGATTCCCTTTTCTATGGGTGAGTCAATATTTTTTCTATTTCCTTTGAAATGATTTTCAACTTCCCATGAAGCAAAAGAAATTTCTTTGGGATTGTTTTGCTTGGTTAAAATGGAAATCAAATCAAAAGCCAAAGCCGTTTCACTTTCTTCATAAGAAAAATAAGCAATCGTACCTACTTTCTTTTGTGCAAGTCGCAAAGCACAATTAAGCATAAAAGAGGTTTTTCCATTGGAAGGTCGTCCAGATATGATTGTAATTGCTCCGGATTTAAAACCTATTTCTTTTTCCGGAAATGTTTCATAAGGGATAGGAAAAGCAAAGCTTTCTTTACTCGCTTTATCAAGTTCTTCTATCGTTGGAAACTTAAAGCTATAAGAAAAAGATAAATAAGAAAGGCTTTGATCACTCTCTTTTATCAGCTCAATGGCTTCTTGGATTTTCCCTTGTTCTTTTAGCTCTTTTGCCTGGGTAAGGATAAATTCCAATTTGTTACTTTGAGTTATTTGTTCTTTTCTCTTATTGATTTGATCAAGCCTTAGATCAAAAAAGTCTTTAGGAAGTTTAAGTTTGTCTGTTATCGTTTTACAATACTCTTTTGCCCTAAATGATTCTTGAATTTTTGATACTTCAAGAGTTAAAGAATCAAGAAGTAATTCCTTCTCTAGATCGGAAGATAAACTTTTATGTTTATCTATAAAGTCCAGAGCTTTCCAATTGTGCCAAGATACAACGCTTTGTGAATAAAAGGATTTTTCTATTGATTCAATATCTTTCCTATTGTATCTTATGAGTTCATCCAGGTCCTTATACGTGGAATAAAGAAAATCATTTCTGTAATCCAATACCAATGGATTGATCCCTTCTTTTACAAGATTGTCTATTATTCTGAATGTAGAATCATAGCCTGCTTTGTCGTTATCCAAAGCAATAATTATTTTAGAAAATCCAAGTTTTTTTAATTGCTTGGTCTGTTTTTCCGTTATACTAGAACCCATTAGAGAAGCAATATTCAGATTGTAGTAGTTTCCTATAAGACAATCCAAAAACCCTTCAACTATAATAAGTGGTTTATCCTTGTTTGTGTTGTTTAAGCCAAGCAAAGATGATTTTTCAAAGCCTTTGCTATTCAAGTATTTCGGATTTTCATTTTTATTTATAGCCCTTAATGTATAAGCTTTGTGTTCTCCGATGCTATTTAGTATAGGAATATAGATTTTGTTTTTAACCTTGTGTAGGTCTAAGTCTTCAATAGCTTCTTTGGAAAATCCTTTTTCTAGTAGGTGTTTTTCTATGCTTGCATGGTCTTTATAGTAGCCAAGTTCAAGGGAATCTATTTCTTCTTTAGTGTATTCCCTTTCGTTTTGTAAATATTGTAATGCTTGCTGTCCGTCTTCTTTGAACAATAGTGATTTGCAAAATTCGGTTATTTCTTGGAGAAGGGAAGAAGTTTTTTTTTCTTCTTTTAATTGGGATTCAAAAGAAGAATTGTAAGAAAAAGAAATTCCTGTTTTATGTGCAAGTTCTTTAATTGCTTCTATGAAACTCAGATTTTTTATTTCACCATAATAGTCTATCAAACCTATTTTGTAGCCACATTTGTTTTTGTGATTGCAAACAATATTATTTGAATGTTTGTAAATATATCCGGAGTTATCTCCGCAGCTTGGACAGTTTACTATGAAATATTTTCCCTTGTCAACTGGTTTTAGATCAGGAAAGGTTGATACTATGTCTATCCCATAAAGGATTTCTTCTTTTACCTGCATAAATTCTTGTTTTTTTTATCCTTTTTGTTTTGGTCTTGCGTTTGTCCCCACAAGCTCTGTGTCACCATTGTGTATGTGTTGCCAATCGTTTTTGTCAGCTTCCCACTCTTGTATGTTGATCAGTTCATTATCTTTTGTCATGTATTTGTGAGACATTGACAAACTATCTAACAACCTTTCTCTGGTAATTCCTTGTCCATATTCGTATTGGATACGGTACAAGAGAGCATTTATTATGGTTTCATCATTCCGAATAAATCCGTATCGACCTGTTTTTTTAAGAAAGTTTGTAGCTGTTGTCTCTATTTGGTTATTAGTGACCTCTTTTCTTGACTTTCCAAATCCTAACTGATGGTCTATTTGGTCATTTTTATAATTGGTTGATCTATCCACATCAAGACTTTGAGACCTATCTTCAAAAGATTGACTCCCCTCCCCTATTGGTAAATTTACAGCCCTTATACTTTTTCCACTGATATTCACTGTGTTTTGAGTTGTTCCAAAGCTCTTAGGTTGGTAGAGTAGGGCATACCTGATTAAGAAGATTACCAGAGGAACAATCATAGGTATCACTACTAGGATAAAAACCATTTTACCTAAAAGGTAAGGTGTAAGTTCCAATCTATCCACAAAATATACCAAACCTATTAACAATCCGATAGAGCCAAATAGTAGAATAATCCGTAAAAGTTGGCTTGTATTTTGTTTATCCATTCTTTCCATCTCCTTTTTTCAACCACCATAGAGAACGCTTTTTACGGTTTTCTTCCAATTCTTTTCTGATTTCTTGGATCAGAATTTCTAATTCTCTTGCTTTCTTGATAATGTTTTTCATGTGTTAGCCTCGGAAATAGCAAAGTTTGAATTGTTAGGATGCTTGTTTTCTAATTTATTTCTTCCGTAAGGTCTTGTTTGAATTCCCGCTTCTTTTATCCAAACATATATTGTATTTCTGGAAACATTACATTCTTGAGAAATTGATGTTACACTATAACCAGCCAAAACTTTTGCTAAAACATTGGCTTTTAATTCTGCTTTCGGATTGTCTTCTATGGTTTCAATTTCGTGGTTTTCATCATCTTTTTCAACTCTTAAAATATCAGACAGTAAATGTGATATACGATATACTGCCAGTGGAACAAATAAGGAAAAGAGTAGGGCAGTAAAAACCAAGGAGAGAAGACCATAATAATCTAAGCCTCTACTTTCTAACTTGTCATTGTAGTCTTTGATTGCCTTATTTTGAATTTGTACCAATTCTACTTTGGCTTTATGATTGTCTATTATAGCTTTTCTTTCATTCCAGTATTTCCCTTCAAGCTCCAGTTCCGGAATAGGAACTAAGGCTTTTTTTTCAATGAGAACTGCTTTTTGAAATTCGGATTTGATGGGTTCTGCATAACTCAAAATTGATATTATACAACAAGCTATGGCAGAATATTTGGATAGGTCATTTAATTTGTTGTAAGCAAAGTAGAAAACCAATAAAAGCATGGTAATTGCCAACACAAAAGAGGCGTATTGGTTTAAAACGATTGTTTTTAGAAAAATGTTCAATCGTATGCTTTCTACCAATGAAAGTGTTGATAGTGCTATGATATGTGGTAATAACTTAAATAGTTTTTTTATCATATGGTTTCTCCTTTTGATTTTTTATAAGGAAAAACAATATGCCCTTGGTTGAATTTAAATAGTTGACTATCATTGACGGTCAATATAAGATTGTTTTGCATTTTGATTTCCTTGTTTGGTAATTTTAAGTGCAAGGAGTGGGGGGTGTTCTTGGCGGAGCGTTCCCCCTACTTCCCTTTTACTTTTTTTCATATAACTCTAATATTTCTTTTTCGCTTAAGCCATCTAGACAAAGTTTTATTATCTCTGATATGGATAATCTAACTTTAGCAGATAGTTTTTTCGCTTTTTCCTTTAGTTCTTTATCTATTCGTATACTTATAGTTGTTTTCTCTGTCATAGTAATAACATGTTATTACTTGTTATTACAAAAGCAACTCTTTTTTATATGAAAAAAATGTTAAGGATAGTTTGATATAAATACTGGTTATCTGGAAAACCCAAGGATTAGAATGTTTACGAGAAAGGGTAGATATTGTTCATTTTCTTAAGTTTTCCTCCAAAAATTCTATAAGTGATTTGATAGCATCGTTTCTCCAAATATCATTTTGATCCATTTTAGTTATCATGAAAATTAGTCTTATCATATTTTGGCTGGATGAGTATGGATATTCCCCTATATTGATTTTATTATAGTAGTTGTATCTTTCATCTAAGGAATTTGAATCACTTCTTAAAAATTTGATGTGTTCTATTGTTAATGCCTTAAAACTTTTCCTTTTCTCCTTTTGTTTAGCATCCCATTCATCCTCTTTTTTAACTTGTTTTACTTTTTCCCTTATATCTTTTTGAGAAAGATTATTTTTAATACTTTCCTCTAAAACTTCCTTTTGCTTTTCCTGACTTAAAGACCGGATTTCGTTTATTTTGCTTGATGGTAGTTTCTCGTAAAAAACCGTGTCGACACGGTTTTTCTTCAAGTTCTCTATTGTGGATATATGAGACATTTTAGAATCTATCCAATCAACGGACTTATTTAGTTTTTTAGCCAAATCTTTATTGGTTGTTTTTGGAATAGATTCCTTTAGTTCTTTTAGTGCTTTTGCAATTTCATAGTCTGTTAAATCTGTCCTTTGGATATTTTCTATGAGCTGTATTTGTGTTCTGTTCTGGTAATCATTTACCAAAACGGCCTTTATTGTTTTGGCTTTTAGGTGATCTCGGATTGCCAAGAATCGCCTATGACCATAAACTATTTTATGTTTACCATCTTCTGATTGATTGGTGATCCCTATTGGTTGTAATTGACCATCTGATTTAATGGATAAAGCGAGTTCTTTCAATTCATTTTGGTTATAGGTATCCCTTATGTTTTGATCGATTGCGATTTTGTCTACAGGAAATTCGTTAAAATTTTCTGGTATAGCCTCTTTGCCTTTTCCTTTTACTTCAATATTTGGTTTTCTAAGTTTAGCCATGGTTAAATACTCCTTTTATAAGTTCTTGGATGGAATCTCTAAATTTTGCGTGTCGTTTATCTGTTATTTCTTCTTTTCTATCAATGATCCGTTTTACGGACGTAGAATTGATTACTCTGATAGGGTTGTTGTTTAGGTTGAAATTAGTGAGATAATCAAGCTCTTCTTTGGTTGATTTTTTGTTTACACGATTCAATACGAGAATGGTTGTTATACTTTCTTTAATTTCTTTTGATTCGTTGATGGAAAAAGAAGCACTCTCCAGATCAAACATAGAAACGAGCGAAGGTATAACTACCTTGTCACTGGCGAAAATAGAAGAAATAATTAACTGGTTATAAAATGGACTATTATCTAAAAGAATATAGTCATAAGGTAAGTTTGATAAAGCTCTACTTAACTTGTTTTGTAAAACAGTACTTATTTTTAGTGTTTTGATACTTCCGGAAATAAAATCAAAATTATCACCTTGTGAAATACAATTTTCTATATTTACACTGTCGAAAAGAAAGTCATAGATTGTTTTTTTTGTTTTTATACCAATCGCGGAGGTGAGACTACATTGCGGATCTAGATCTATCATTAAAACTTTTTTTCCAATTGCAGAAAGACTAATTCCAGACAAGTAGCATAAAGACGTTTTTCCTGTGCCACCCTTACAGTTCCAGTAGCTTACAATTTTTGGTTGTTTATCTTTGGTATTCATGTTTTTTCCTAAAAAAATTTCATTTCTTCAGTAAATAAATCTTGTTCTAAAGCAGGGTCGAGAAAACCCAAGTTCTTATAATGAAAAACCCATGCTAGTAGAAACAGATTAAGGTTTTCAAGATTGTTTTCTAATTCGTTTAATTCCATATAAGAAATTAAATCCACTTGGTTTATATTAAAAAGGTCTTTGTTGTCTTCTGGATTTCTGTTTAATACCAAAGGTGTTTTGGGTATTTTGTAATTTTTTCCTTCGTAAGTTGTTTCTATAAATTCCATAGTTTAAAATTTCTCTTATTTAATTTAGCAATTTAGCTTTTAATTTTTCGTTTTCGGATTTTACCTTTAACAACTCACTATATATTCTTTCATAATCTTCCAGCATCCATTCGATTTGTAGGGTTAATGAACGTTTATCTTTCTCTGCTTTTGCTTCCAATGTTTGCCTTAAATCTTGTGGTAATCTTATTAATAGTTGCCCTCTTTCTGTTTTTTTTTTTGTTACCATCATTATATTATCCTTTAGATAATTTAATTTATCAATATGATATTGTTGTTGTATGAATAAATTTTGCAATTCTTTTTTTGAGAATTTATCTATTACTATATAAGTTTTCATCAAAACGGTATAGACATATTTTTTTTATAAAAAAACGTGCAAAAAAAATATTTTAGTATTACAAAAAAAATTAAAACTTTTTATAAAGTTAAACGTCAAATCATACGATAATAAAAAAGCAAGGCTATAAAGCCAAAGCATTTCTGTAAAAATTAAAATTATTTAAAATTAAAAATTTTAGAAATAGAAGGAGAAACGGACAGAAAAAGATAAACCCATAGAACTGAAACACTTTGTTCATTGGCGAATTATGTCCTTTTTATCCGTTGCTCGTTAGAGTTTAAATATTAATTTTTACAGGAGGTTCTATCATGGAGATAGTACAAGACTTTGGTATAGGAGATAGCCTTTCTACTCCTTCCATAAACCCAATTAATTCCGAGAGAGTTCTCTTTTTTTTGGATTATGCAAACATTGACCGAGCTGCAACTGATCACTCTTTTCAGTTGGATTATGGTAATTTACTCCAATATGTTGGTGAATACCGGACAATGCTAAATGCCTATTGTTATATTCCAATTGATCCTCGTAACGAACATCGTTTGAATGGACTCATGGAGGCTCTATGGGAATCCGGCTATATCGTCCGTTCTAAATTAGGAGCAATTTCCGGTAATTCGTATCGTTGCAACTTAGACGTTGAGATGTCTATGGATATTCTTAAGTCTGCCTATCAACTTAAGCCAAATGTTGTAGTTATTGCTTCTGGAGATGGTGATTTTTTACCAATTGTGAATGAACTCAGACAGCTAGGAATTCGGGTAGAAGTTGCCAGTTTTCGGGACAACACAGCAAGAGAGATGATTCTCAAGTCTTCTGGGTTTATCGATCTTGGTATTTATTACCAAGAATATTTTTCACAGGCGAATCAGAACTTTTTGCCAGAAGAACCTGTAGAAGAGGAAACATTGGAAGAAGAAATGAACCTTAAGGAGGTCAGCTATGAACCAGCAGTTTAAAACCGTCAATGGTAGGAAGATTCCACTTCCTCAAGCACAAGGTGGAGTTCAAACTCAGCAACAGCATGTCCCTTATGCCATTATTAATGGAAAAAGGGTTCCTGTGCCTAATGGTCAGATAACTGGTCAAGAACTATTAAACCAGATGGGTGGTTCTCAAGGCGGAAGGAGACCGGTTGTTCAAGAAGGAATGGCTTTTGAAGTCATCAGTCCATCTAAGAACTACAACCTGAAAGGGAAAAAGGGTCAATCTATCAAAGCTCAGTGGATCCCAGAGCGAACAAAGGGAAGCTTTTTTGCTGTTCGTGAACAGTTTTCAAAGCAGCTTATAGCCGAACAGGTGTATGATATTGCTCTTCATCTGTTCAAGTCCGGTGTGAGCTTTGACGAACAGAATGCGGACTGGATGGTAGTTTCCAAATATGTCCTTCCTCCGATTTGGCATGACATTGCAGAAACGACTGAACTTATGGTTGTTTTCCCTACGGAGTATCCCGTTTTACCACCAATTGGTTTTTATATTAGGGGGGATATTGCAAACGCCCCAGATGGTCACTTGTATCCTGGTGTCTACCACGAGGCAGCTAAAGAGCCTATCGAAGCAGGTTGGAAGTGGTTTTGTGTCTACATCCAGCCTGGAAGTTGGAGACCATCAAGGAACTGGAGAAAGGGTGACAACCTTTGGACCTATTTCACTATGATCAGCGAAGTATTGGCAAGCCGAGGGGCTTAAACTGGTCACCAGTTGGTTGGTGAGTAGCAACCTTATTGTATATTAAAGGAGTATAGTGATGATGACATCTTGCATTATAAAGTTTAGAAATGGGGATTTACGTATGCTACGGGATAGGCTTTTGGAAGACTTATCGCATGAATACTTTGCTATCTTACTTGGTAAGAAACAAAGTATTGGTGGTAAAAGTATCATCACGATCCATGATATAAAAATTCCAGGTGATAGAGATTATAATGGACAGAGCGTTGCCTCTTTGAATATCAAAAAGGACTTTATTCACCAAGCTTTGGCAGAGTTGACTAACAGGTCTGAAATTGACACAATGATTGATGTACATACCCATCCTTTTAGCAAAAAACACGTTGGTTTTTCGGGCATTGATGACAGGGATGAAAAGAGATTTTTTAGATTTTTGCAAGAGGAGTTTGATGATATTCATTATGCGAGTATTGTATTTTCTCAAATGGAGTATTCAGCCAGACTTTGGATGGTAAAAAAGAAGCAAATTTTAGCCGAAAGAGCTGTGATCAAAGCCCAAATTAGCTCTGAACAAATTCAAAGTTCTGATTTTGATTCTCAAAACGAGGAGAAAGGTTTGAATTATGAGATTTTTAATCGAAGTATTCTGGCTTTAGGTTTGGATACTATGAGACATATCATGAAAGACCAAACAATTACCATTGTTGGAGTTGGTGGCCTTGGTTCTGTGATTGCAGAACATTTGGTTCATACCGGTTTTCCGAACTTGAACTTGATTGACTTTGACAAATTAGAGATTTCCAACCTGAATCGAATTGTTGGTGCAACCTACGAGGAAGCAAAACGAGGAGATTTCAAGGTGGATGCAGTAAAAAGACACCTGCTAAGTATAAATCCTGTAGTTCACATTTCTACATACGCTCTTGATGTGAATGACAAAAAGGTAGAAGAAGCAATTGCCTTGTCTGATTGGTTGATAGTAGCAACCGATAATCATTCCAGTCGATTCAAGTGTCAGGAACTTTCTGTAAAGTATTTTGTTCCGATGATTTCTACCGGTGTAAACATTACTGTCGAAGATGGTGGTATTAAAGACATGAGCGGTGAGGTTATTACTTCTAGAATGGGAGATAACCTATGCTTGAATTGTCTTGGTCGTGTAAATTATATAAAAGTAGGACAAGAGACTCATCCTGACAAAACGATTCGTTCTGAACTTGTGAAACGTGGTTATGTTTCCGGTCTTGATGTGAAAGAGCCAGCAGTCAAGACTTTAAATACGTTCTTGGGAACAATGGCGGTAGAGGTGCTTGTCAATCAATATACCGAAAGGCAACGGCATGCTCCGATTTTGGTATTTGAGAGTAATGGCTCGATGGCGATCTACGAGGATCGGGATAGCGTGGAAACTAGACATAAGGATTGTTTTACGTGTAATGTGTAAATTTAAGGAGAATAGATATGGAATACAATTTTACTGATTTAGTGTTACTTATGGGAACAAATCCACTACCTAACTATGTGGTAGGGAAGTATTTTATTTCTACGAATAAGAAATTGAAAAGAATTTGGGTAGTGCATACATCTCAAACAAGAGATTTTGCTTTAAACCTTAAGAAGCAATTTGGAGATAAGTGTAAGAATAACTTAATTCAATTGAATGAAGAGTCCGATCCCAAGCAAATTGCAACTGATTTGGAAGATAAATTATTTCCTGAATTGAAAGATAAAGATGTTCACCTAAACTACACTGGTGGAACAAAAGTCATGTCTGTCCATGCTTACAAAACGATGTTTTCTGAACTGAAAGGTAAAGTGTCTTTTAGCTATTTGGATGCTAGGCATTTCAAGTTGCTTGATGATGAAAATGGAGTTGTGCAAGCAGATTTGAGGAATTTGAAAGAAGTTTCTCCTTCTTCTGAAGTTATTTTAGAACTTCATGGATATGAAAAATTAAGAGATAAAAAAATTTACTACCAAAGAGCAATCCAAAATTTACAGACAATCATCCAAGATGGGGAACTTGATATGATTGTAAAAAGCTTTGAAATCAATCCAAACGGTGGTATCCCTCTAGATTATCTTTATAAAGGAAATGACCTTATATATGATAAGAAACAATTAATTCAAAAAGTTGGTAATAATATTGTTTCTGTTAATAATATAGTAACCAAGTTTGTTCAAGGTAATCCTATATTAGAATCTATTTTTAAAAATCAGGCATATATACCTGCTAATTTTCCAGAAGGAGAAGATTCGTGGAAGGTTAAACTAATAGTAGAATTCCTTGCCTTTGCCTGGTTAGAGCAATATGTAGAATTTTGTCTCAAAAACGATCAAGATATCAAAAACAAATGTAAAACAGAACTTAACTGGGATATAATCAATTCTAAATGGAAAAATAAGATGAAGTTCGAAATTGATGTTCTTCTTCTTTATGGTTATCAATTAACAGGAATTTCTTGTACTACTAGCTGGAATAGAGAAAAATGCAAACTAAAGTGTTTTGAAATTCTTCATCGTATTCGACAAATTGGGGGAGACGAAGCAAAAGCAGTTTTGATTTGTATGATGGAAGGAAATTACTTAACCGATTTAAACAAAGAAATGGAAATCAATACGGGTGGAAGTAAGAATATTTTGGTTTTAGGTAAAGAACATCTTAAAAAAGAAACTCTCGTAAAAGAGATCAAAGACTTTATTGACTTTAAATAAGAGGACAAAATGAAACAATACGCAGTATTTATTGATACAATTAGTATTCAAACTTACATTTTTAGCAGTAACCGCTTGCGGGAACATATCGGAGCTTCATTCAACGTTGAAACCTTGTATGACAGCATCGACTGTAATAAATACAAATGTAAAGAAGGTTACATAGGTGGTGGAAACGCACTTTTCTTTTTTGAAGATGAAAAGCAAGCAACTGATTTCATAAAAAATTGGTCTGCTAAGTTGCTAACGGAATATCCTGGAATCAGAGTTGCTTTTGCTGTAAATGAATATGATCCAAGCAATCACAAAGATTCAATGGGAGAACTAGCCAAGCAAATGAGAGAAAACAAATACAAGTTTTCACCGATTGTGACATTGCCACATCATGGAATTACAGCAACATGTAACAGAAGCGATCATACTGCTGAAGTATATTTTAAGGATTTTTTTATCCATGAGGAAGAAGATGATAAAGATGAAAATGAAGGATATGTTTCTTCTATCTCTATGTCAAAGATTCATAAAGATACTTTCAAAGATGCAAAGGCTAAAATAAAAAGTAATATCCGAAAATATATTTCATATCTAAAATCCATAATCCTATTATACCCAATAAAATACTTTTATCCAAAGGTAAAAGCTCCAGAATGCAAAAAGCAATTGTTGACAAATTGCAAAAAGCAGTATATGTGGGCGCCTTTCCATTTCCATTAGAAGATCCGGGATTAGCACTTGTATTTGTTAT
>WBZP01004567.1_pt1 | contig 14395 bp, 12 predicted proteins | sample 5204301 | NCBI WGS metagenome assembly WBZP01 (sample SAMN12412401, study PRJNA552823) | activated sludge metagenome | isolation source: activated sludge from nitrification reactor of wastewater treatment plant... | place: USA: Pennsylvania | collected 2017 | reverse complement strand
CGGCGAGCAATTGTACGCCAGCAACTTGCCGGGGAACTTGTCGCGGATCGCGTCGGCGAATTTCTTGGCGAAGTCGAGATCGGGCGTACCGGTCTCGCACCACACCATATCGGCGTAGGGCGCGTAGGCCAGACCGCGCGAAATGGCCTGATCGACACCCTTCCTGGTCTTGTAGAAGCCCTCGACGGTGCGCTCACCGGTGCAAAACGGCTTGTCGTTCTCGTCGCAGTCGCTGGTCAGCAGGTCAGCCGCTTCAGCGTCGGTACGGGCCAACAGGATGGTCGGAACGCCGTATACATCCGCTGCCAACCGGGCGGCGATCAACTTCTGCACCGCTTCCTGAGAAGGCACCAGCACCTTGCCGCCCATGTGGCCGCACTTCTTGACCGAGGCCAGTTGATCCTCGAAATGGACGCCCGCCGCACCGGCGCGGATCATGCGCTTCATCAGCTCATGAGCGTTCAGCACGCCGCCGAAACCGGCTTCGGCGTCGCCGACGATGGGCAGAAAATAGTCAACGAAATCCTTGTGGCCCGGCCCGATGCCGCGGGCGCATTGAATTTCGTCGGCGCGCTTGAACGTGTTGTTGATGCGCTCGACCACCAGCGGCACGGAATCGACCGGATACAGCGATTGGTCGGGATACATCGACATGTAGCTATTGTTGTCGGCGGCGACCTGCCAGCCGGACAGGTAGATGGCCTTGACGCCGGCCTTGGCCTGTTGCATGGCCTGCCCGCCGGTCAGCGCGCCCAGACAGTTGACGTAGGGCGTGGTGGTGATCAGCTTCCACAAATTATCGGCGCCCCGTTGCGCCAGGCTGTATTCGATGGGAACGCTGCCGCGCAGACGCACAACCTCTTCAGCGGTGTAGCCGCGTTTGATGCCTTTCCAGCGGGGATTCTCGGCCCAGTCTTTTTTCAGTTGTTCAACGCTTAGAAATGACATTTTTCCTGTCCTCTTCGAGAGTTACGGGGGGTGGTTAAAACTTGCTCACTGTCGCCAAAAGGCTCCTGAGATTTTGTATTGTAAACTGGGGAGCAGATCGCGAAATTACTATTATCTTAATGTGGCTATGCAACATTTTACAAGATGGTTACGATGACGAGCACCCAACTATCGAACCGTCATGATCGTTCCACCCGGCAGGAAACCTCGCCATGACGCAACATTTTTCCGAAGCTCCGGATTTAATCGCCGACATCGGCGGCACCAACGCCCGTTTCGCCCTTGCGACCCCCAATGGCTGCATTGACGCCGAACGCATTCTGAGCGGCGCCGACTATCCGGACCTGGTCCAGGCCGCCGCCGCCTATTTGCGCGATACTCCCGGGCCGCGCCCGCGCCGCGCCGCCGTCGCGGTCGCCACACCCATCACCGGCGACTGGATTCAGTTCACCAACAGCCCCTGGTCTTTCTCCACGGAAGGCGCGCGCCAGGCGCTGGGACTGGAGCGGCTGCTGATCCTCAACGACTTCACCGCGCTGGCGCTGGCGTTGCCGTTGCTAGGTCCGGACGAACGTCGGGCGGTGGGCGACGGAACGGCGGTGGCGAAAGCACCGATTGGCCTGATTGGACCCGGCACCGGCCTGGGCGTGTCGGGCCTGGTGTGGTCGGGCCAGCGCTGGATTCCCCTGGAAACCGAAGGAGGCCACGCCAGCTTCTCCGCCACCGACGAGCGGGAATGGGCGGTTGGCCGGGTGATCCAGCAGCGGTTTGGCCATGTATCGCCGGAGCGGTTGCTGTCGGGGCCGGGTCTGGTCAATCTCTACCACGCCCTCGCCAAGGTGGAAGGCTGGCCAGTGGACGAACTGGTCCCCGCCAATATCACCGAGCGGGCGCTGACTGGAACCTGCCGACACTGCGCGGAGGTCGTGGAAATGTTCTGTGGGATGCTGGGCACGGCGGCGGGCAATCTGGCCCTTACCCTCGGCGCACGGGGCGGGGTCTACATCGGCGGCGGCATCGTGCCGCGCCTGGGGGAATTTTTCGCCCGGTCGGCGTTCCGCGCCCGCTTCGAGGCCAAGGGCCGGTTCAGCGCTTATCTGGCGGCCGTTCCGACCTGGGTGATCACCGCATCCAACCCGGCGTTGCGCGGGGCGGCGGCGGCGCTGAATTGATCCGTCAGATCGCCGAGAACTCGTCGGCATACAGATCGTTAACCTTGGCCGCCATGATGAAGTCGTTTTCGTGCAGGCCGCCGATCTTGTGAGTGTAGAACAACACGTTGGCGTAACCCCAGCCGAACGCGAGATCCGGATGGTGGCCCTCCTCCTCGGCGAGGTCACCCACCCGGTTGACGAAAGCCAGGGCCGTGGCGAAGGTCTTGAACGAAAACCGCCGCTCCATGCGGGCGCCGTTTTCCAGCAACCGCCAGTTGGGAACCCGCGCCAACAGCGCCTCGGCTTCGGTCAAGGTCAGCGGGGAAACGCCGCCCTGGCAGGGCGTACACGCTTTTTGGGACAGGTTCATCACACACCTCGTGGATCTGGTTGCGCCGGCAATCGCGCTTACCGTATTAGAGGAAGCCGGACCCGGAAAAATCCTCTGGGACAGGCCTGTTCGCCTATACTGCCTATCCCAAGTATTGACCCAAACGGGAGAATTCGCACATGCGATACGCTTCGACTCCTACCCTGAGCGCGGTGCTGGCCGCCGGCATCGCTCTGGTTTCACCTCCCTCGGTCGCCGCGCCATCAAACGCCCCGCCAGAAGTAGTCGCCAGCCGGGACGCGGTGCGAAAGTTCGGCGCCACGCTGAAGGATGCCCTGAAACAAGCCATCCAGAGCGGCGGTCCGGCCAACGGCATCGCGGTCTGCCACGACAAGGCCGGCCAGATCGCCACCGACCTGGGCCAGCAATTGGGAATGCTGGTGGGGCGGACCAGCCTCAAGATCCGCAATCCCGCCAACGCCCCAGACAACTGGGAGCTGGCGGTGCTCAAGCAGTTCGAGGCGCGCAAGGCCCAGGGCGAGCCGGCCGATCATCTGGAGTTCTTCGCGGTGATCGACGACGACCAGGGCCAGAAAACCTTCCGCTACATGAAGGCCATCCCCACCGCCGCGCTGTGCCTGAACTGCCACGGCGAGAACCTCGACCCCGGGGTAGACGCCAAGCTGAAGGAACTGTATCCGAACGATACCGCGCGGGGCTTCAGGGAAGGCGAGTTGCGCGGCGCGTTCACCCTCGCCAAGCCATTGCAATAAAGGGGCTTTTTATGGACTGGGACGCGCGTTTGACCGTTGCTACCATCATCGAACGGGATGGGCGGTTTTTATTGGTGGAGGAATACGCCGACGGTGAGGAACTAGTCTACAACCAGCCGGCCGGTCATCTGGACGAGCACGAGACGCTGGCGGCGGCGGCCATCCGGGAAACCCTGGAGGAAACCGCTTGGGAAGTGCGGGTGGATGCCATCGTCGGCATCTACTACTGGACCCATCCCCAAGGCCATACCTTTATCCGCACTTGCTTCGCCGGCCGGGCCTTGCACCATCATCCCGACCAGCCGCTGGATCACGGCATCGAGCGCGCGCTGTGGCTGAGCCGGGACGAAATCGCCGCGCTCGGGCCAAAATTGCGCAGTCCCATGGTGCTGCGCTGCGTGGACGACTATCTGGCGGGCCGGCGTTATCCGCTGGAGTTGTTCGGCTATCTGTGAACCGGCGCGGGGGCGGGCGGGAGTCGAACCCGCCCGCGCTCCACGCGGAGCCCGCTACTTCCTGGCGCGGCGACTCACCATGAAGGTCGCGCTGCCCTCTACAACGACCGCGTCTCCCACGGTGCAGATTGTGCTCATGACCACCCGCCGCCGCTCCACGTTAATCTCCTGAATAGTGCAGGTGGCGGTGACGGTGTCGCCGATTCGCACCGGCGCCTTGAAGCGCAGTTGTTGGTCCACATAGATGGCCCCCGGCCCCGGCAGGCGGGTACCCGCGACGCAGGAAATGAGGCCGGCGCAAAACATGCCATGAGCGATGCGGGTCTTGAACTGGGTCCGCGCGGCGAACACTTCGTTGCAATGCACCGGATTGTTGTCACCGGTCAGCCCCGCGAACATGACAACGTCGGTCTCGGTGACGGTCTTGGCGTGAGAGGCGCTCATGCCGACCGCGAGATCTTCAAGGTAATAGCCGTGGATGCTGTCGTTATAGCCTTCGTGGGTGGAATACATGGACTTCTCCGGTCAGAATGATTCTTGTTGGCGGCGCATAGCCTACACGACCGAGTGGAATAGTGGGAAATTGCGCTCCAAATCAGCCGCCCGGAACCACCACCATCCGGCCCCGCGCCCGACCGGCGACGATGGCTTCCACCAGCGGCGGCGCCCGCCAGTAGCCAATAAATGCATTGCATCGCCGGAGGGGACTAAATACCATGGTTCACTAGGGTTTAACGACTTTCCAAAACGCAGACAATCTCAAAACGAAGGTGAACGATGAAAATTCTAGTCGCCGTAAAACGGGTCGTTGACTACAACGTCAAGGTTCGGGCGAAAGCGGACGGTAGCGGCGTGGAAACCGCCAATGTCAAGATGTCCATGAACCCGTTCGACGAAATCGCCGTGGAAGAAGCGGTCCGCCTGCAGGAAGCTGGCAAGGCCAAGGAGATCGTGGCGGTATCGCTGGGCGTCGCCGCCTGCCAGGACACCATCCGCACCGCGCTGGCGATGGGCGCCGACCGTGGCGTTCTGGTGGAAACCGACGCCGAACTGCAACCGCTGGCGGTCGCCAAGCTGCTCAAGGCGTTGATCGAGAAGGAAAAGCCCGATCTGGTCATCCTGGGCAAGCAGGCCATCGACGACGACTCCAATCAGACTGGCCAGATGCTGGCCGCGCTGCTCGGCTGGCCGCAGGGCACGTTCGCCTCCAAGGTCGAGGTTGGCGCCGATGCGGTCAACGTCACCCGCGAGGTCGACGGCGGCCTGGAAACCGTGGCGTTGAAGCCGCCGGCGGTGGTTACCACCGACCTGCGGCTGAACGAGCCGCGCTTCGTCAAGCTACCCAACATCATGAAAGCCAAGAAGAAACCGCTGGATGTGTTGAAACCGGCGGATTTGGGCGTGGATGTCACGCCGCGGCTGGTCACTCTGAAGGTACAGGAACCGCCCAAGCGTCAGGCTGGTATCAAGGTCGATACCGTCGCCGCGCTGATCGACAAGCTGCACAAAGAAGCCCACGTCATCTAACGCCCCGGGGATCGAACCATGAGCATCCTGGTTATTGCCGAACACGACAACGCCGTCCTCAAGGCGGCGACTCTGAACACCATCACCGCCGCGACCCAACTGGGCGACGATATTGCCGTGCTGGTGGCCGGCCACGGCTGTGGCGCGGTCGCCGCGGCGGCCGCCCAAGTGGCGGGAGTCAAGAAAGTGCTGGTGGCCGACGCTCCGCACTACGCCAACCAGCTCGCCGAGAACGTGGCGGCGCTGGTGGTCGGTCTGGCCGGCGGCTACAGCCACATCCTGGCCCCCGCCACCGCCGCCGGCAAGAACACGCTGCCGCGGGTGGCGGCGCTGCTGGACGTGGCGCAGATTTCCGACGTCATCAAGGTGGAAAGCGCCGATACCTTTGTGCGGCCGATTTACGCCGGCAACGTGCTAGCCACGGTCCAATCCAGGGACGCGGTCAAGGTCATGACCGTGCGCGGCACCGCCTTCCCGGCCGCGGCGACGACCGGCGGCTCCGCCAGCATCGAAACCGTCGTCCCGGCGGCGGACGCTGGCCTATCCAGCTTCGTCGGCCAGCAACTCACCAAGTCCGACCGGCCGGAACTGACCGCCGCCCGCATCATCATTTCCGGCGGGCGCGGCATGGGCAACGGCGACAACTTCAAGCTGCTGGAAGACGTGGCGGACAAACTGGGCGCGGCGGTGGGCGCTTCCCGCGCCGCCGTGGACGCCGGCTTCGTGCCCAACGACTATCAGGTCGGCCAGACCGGCAAGGTGGTCGCGCCCGAGCTGTACATCGCCGTCGGCATCTCCGGCGCCATCCAGCATCTGGCCGGCATGAAGGACAGCAAGGTGATCGCCGCCATCAACAAGGACGAGGAAGCGCCGATCTTCCAGGTGGCCGACTATGGCCTGGTGGCCGATCTGTTCGTCGCCGTGCCCGAACTGTCCAAAGAGCTGGACAAGCTGAAAGCCGCCGGCTGAGCGCGTCCATTTGAATCCCACGCCGCCGTCCGGGCGGCGCGGGATCTCCCGATCCCGCATCGCAACTCCTAAATTTTCCGAATTCCCATCAAGGAAGCGTTCATGACCGCCTATACCGCTCCGACCCGCGACATGCAGTTTGCGATCAACGAATTGGCCGGTCTCGCCGACGTCGCCGCGCTACCGGCGTTCGCCGAGCAGGACATCGGCCCTGGGCTGGTGGAAGCCGTGCTGGAGGAAGCCGCCAAGCTGGCGACCGAAGTGCTGGCGCCGTTCAACCACTCCGGCGACGTGCAGGGCGCGCGCATGTCGCCGGATGGCGTCATTCCCGCCGATGGCTTCGCCGAGGCGTACCAAAAATTCGTCGAGGGCGGCTGGAACGGCATCGGTTGTCATGTCGCGTTCGGCGGTCAGGGCTTGCCGGAACTGATCAACATCGCCGCCCAGGAAATGTGGAACGCCGCCAACATGTCGTTCGCCCTGTGTCCGATGCTCAACGGCGGCGCGATCGAGGCGATCAGCCGAGCTGGGTCGGACGCGCAAAAGGCGCTGTACCTGCCCAAAATGGTCAGTGGCGAATGGACGGGCACCATGAACCTGACCGAGTCGCAGGCTGGTTCCGACCTGTCGGCGGTGCGCACCCGCGCCGTTCCCGAGGGCGATCATTACCGGATCTTCGGCCAGAAGATCTTCATCACCTGGGGCGAGCACAACATGACCGAGAACACCATTCACCTGGTGCTCGCCCGCACCCCGGACGCCCCGGAAGGGGTCAAGGGCATCTCGCTGTTCATCGTGCCCAAGTTCCTGGTCAACCCGGACGGTTCGCTGGGCGCGCGCAACGATGTCCATGCCGTGTCCATCGAGCACAAGATGGGCATTCATGCCAGCCCGACCTGCGTGATGGCCTTTGGCGACCAGGACGGCGCCATCGGCTACCTGGTTGGCGAGGAGAACAAGGGACTGGCCTACATGTTCATCATGATGAACGAGGCCCGTTTCAAGGTCGGCGTACAGGGTTTGGCCATCGCCGAACGCGCCTATCAAGCCGCGCTCAATTACGCCAAGGACCGGGTGCAGGGCCGGCCGGTGGGCGCCAAGAGCGGCGACCGGGTCACCATCATCAATCACCCCGACGTGCGGCGGATGTTGATGACCATGAAGGCGCAGAACGAAGCGATGCGGGCTTTGGCCTACATGGTGGCCAAGCACATGGATATGGCCCGGTATCACCCCGATCCCTCGGCGCGCAAGACCCATCAGGCGCGGGTGGATCTGTTGATTCCGGTGGTTAAGGGTTGGTGTACCGAGATCGGTATCGAGGTCGCCTCGCTGGGTGTCCAGGTGCATGGCGGCATGGGCTTCATCGAGGAGACCGGCGCCTGTCAGCACCTGCGCGATTCCCGCATTGCCACCATCTACGAGGGCACCACCGGCATTCAGGCCGCCGACCTGGCCGGCCGCAAGCTGAGCATGGACAAGGGGGTCGCCATGCGGGCGCTGATCGCCGGGATCGAGGCAACTGTCGCGGATTTAGGCAAAGCTTCCGGCGATGACATGGTGGTGATCCGCGACGGCTTGCGCGAGGGCGCGAAGGCGCTGGCCGAGGCCACCGAATGGATACTGGCCGAGCGCGACGCCAACGCCGTGATGGCGGTCTCGGTGGACTACATGATGCTGACCGGCTATGTCTGTGGCGGCTGGCAGATGGGCCGCGCGGCGCTGGCGGCGCAGGGCAAACTGTCGGCCGGCGAGGACCCGGTGTTCCACGAAGCCAAGCTGGTCACCGCCCGTTTCTACGCCGAGCACGTACTGCCCAAGGCTGGCGCCCTCCTGCGCTCGGTCCTGAGCGGCGGCGCTTCGATCCTGGCGCTGACCGAGGAGCAGTTCTAGCGCTGTAGCGATCCTGAGGGCAGGTTTTTAAAATTCCGACCTCACCCCCAACCCCTCTCCCGCTTGCGGGCGAGGGGAGCGAACACCACGCTTCCCACAGGTTATCCGGTCATGACTGAACTGAACGCCCGCGAGTCCGAAATTACCCGCGCCAGTCTGCTGAACCGCACCATGCACAATCTGCGGGAAGCCTGGCGCGAGGTGGCCGACTGGGGGGGCGGTCTGTTGCCCGCCGCTCCGAGTCCCCATCTGCCGGAAAAGGACATCGACGCCCTTAAGGCCCAGATGCGCGATTGTCTGGAAGCGCGCGGCGGCGAGGTCTCGGCCCGCGCCCGCGCCGCCAATCTGGGGCGGATTTATCTGGCGCTGGAACCCAGGGGCCGCAAGCGCTTCCTGCAAATCCTCGCTACGGAGTTCGACATCGACCGCAAGGCGGTGGACCGGGCAGCAGCGAAACTCCAGCAGGCCGGCGCCAAGACCGAGGATCGCGCCAAGGCCGAACGGGCGCTGTGGCAGGCGCTGCAACCGCCACGGCTGCGGTTGTTGGCCCAGCTCAACGCCCTGCCGGAGGGCTTTCACTTCCTGGTGGACTTGCGCGCGGAGTTGCTGGACTGGCGCAAGGACGATCCGGCGCTGGCGGCGCTGGAGCGGGATTTGCTGTCGCTGCTGACTTCCTGGTTCGATGTCGGCTTTCTCGAACTGCGGCGCATCACCTGGGATTCGCCGGCATCGCTGTTGGAAAAACTGTTCGCCTACGAAGCGGTGCATCCGATCAAGGACTGGGGCGACCTGAAGAACCGGCTCAGCGCCGACCGGCGCTGTTTCGCCTTTTTTCACCCACGCATGGCCGACGAACCGCTGATCATCGTCCAGGTGGCGCTGGCCCACGGCATCGCCGACAATGTCCAGACCCTGCTGGACGAATCCGCGCCGGTGTTCGACCCGACCGAGGCCGACACCGCTATTTTCTACTCCATTTCCAACGCCCATGAGGGGCTGGGCGGCATCAGCTTCGGCAACTTTCTGATCAAGCGGGTGGTGGACGAGCTGGCCGGCGAGTTCAAGAATCTCAAGACCTTTGCCACCCTGTCGCCGATTCCCGGATTCCGCCCCTGGCTGGATCGCAAGCTGAGCGAACCCGGCAAGGACGTGGAAGCGGAACTGTTGACCCCAACCGACCGCAAGGCGCTGGCTACCGCAGCCAAAACCGGCAGCGAGCCAGCCTCGCTCAAGACCGTGTTGCAGATTCCGGACTGGCACCGGAAGCCGGAACTGACCAAAGCGCTGAAGCAAGTGCTGCCACGGCTGTGCGCCGGTTATCTGGCCAAGGAAAAGCGCGAGGGAGGAATCGCCTACGACCGGGTGGCCAACTTCCACCTCGCCAACGGCGCGCGAATCGAGCGGCTGAACTGGCTGGCCGATACCTCGGAGAACGGTTTGCGCCAGTCGGCCGGGATGATGGTGAACTATCTGTATAAACTCAACGATATCGAGGCCAATCACGAAGCCTATCGCGGCGAGGGCAAGGTGATGACCTCGTCGGCGATTCGCGCCCTGCTGAAAACCTGAGCCGCCGCCGCTGGCTATACTCCCATGAACAGCCATCCGGCGCGGATCGGCGGGTTACGCTTCGCTAACTCGCCCTACTGTTAACTGCTCCACCGATGCATTTCCCGAAGTGGATTTCGCCCGTTCAACCACCATTTGGGAGTCAATATGATGAAAATGAAAACCCATAAAACCCCGTTCCGGCTGGCCCCACTCTGTCTCGCCTTTAGCCTGATTGCATTCAGCGGCGCGCAAGCCGCCACCCGCGCGGATTTCTACGCGGTCTTCGACCCCACCGCCGGCCAGCTTCCCTTTCCCACCAACCTGTTGTTCGGCGGCTCGACCGACGGCACCCTGAACATCCCGGTGACCGATCCGACCAATCTGGCCGACCCGAGGGTGGCGATGAACGAGTTGGATGGTTTTTCCACCGTCGCCCCGCTGACCGCGCAATTCTCCAGCACCTTGAAGGCCGACACGGTCCGGGCCGGCGGCACGGTACGGGTGTTCGAGGTGACGCTGACCGGGTCTTTCGCCATTACCGAGGTCAAGCGCGAACTCAAGGCCGGCAGCGATTACAGCGCCAATCTGCTGCCGCAGGATGCGAATCAGACGACGCTGAACATCCATCCGCTGCTGCCGCTGAAACCCAAGACTGGCTATCTGGTGGTGCTGACCGACGGCATTCAGGACAGTGGCGGCTTCGACGCTTCGCCGTCGCAGACCTATGCCTTGACCAAGCTGACCACGCCGCTGGTGGACGCCAACGGCAAGAGCGTGATTCCCGGTTTGAGCGACGCCCAGGCGCGGGCGCTGGAACCGCTGCGGCAACTGGTCAATAACCAGGAAGCCGCCGCCGCCAGTCAGGGCGTGGCCCGGAGCAGCATCGTGCTCAGTTGGACCTTCATGACCCAGTCCACCGACGACGCCTTCGTCGCGTTGGGCAAGAATCTCAAACCGCTGGGGATGGTGGTCAAACCGACCGGGGCGACCACCGCCGCGATCCCGGGAAACATGCCCGGCTTTTCCGATATCTACGCCGGGGCGCTGGTGATTCCCTACTACCTCAGCAAGGACAAACCGCTGAGTGGCTATTGGCAGACGGCCGATGGCGGCCCGGTCACCCGCTACAATCCGCTGCCGGCGGCGAAGGCCATACCGCTGCAAATCCCGGTGTTGATGACCGTGCCCAACGCCAAGAGCGGCCAGAGCAAACCCGCCGATGGCTGGCCGGTGGTGATCTTCCAGCATGGCATTACCCGCGACCGCACCGATATATTCTATCTCGCCGACGCGCTGTCATTCGCCGGCTTCGCCACCGTCGCCATTGATCAGCCGCTGCACGGCGTCACTGATACGACGAGTCCTTTCTACCTGAAGGGGTTAGAACGCACCTTCGATCTGGATTTGGTCAATAACACGACCGGCGCGGCTGGCCCGGATGGCAAGATCGATGCCTCGGGTAGTTACTTCCTCAATCCGAAGTATTTACTAACCATGCGTGACAATTTCCGTGAAGCCGCTGAGGATCTGCGGCAACTGACAGCCACGCTGCCACTGGTGGACCTGAACGGCGACGGCAAACCCGACCTGGACACCGGCCATATCCGCTTCGTGGGGCACTCGCTGGGCGCCATCACCGGGGCCACCTTCCTGGGCATCGAGGATAATGTCACCAGCGCGACGCTGGGCATGGGCGGCGGCGGTCTTGCCGAGCTGGCGGATGAATCGCCTACTATTGGCCCCCCCATCATTGCTGGTTTGGCAGCCTTGGGTATCATCAAAGGCACGCCCGCCTACGAGTTTTTCCTAGTCTTGGTGCAGACCGCGCTTGATTCCGGCGATCCGATCAACTACGGCGCTGCCGCCGCCAGCCTGCATCCGATTCACCTGATCGAAGTGGTCGGCGGCGCGGGCGTGCTGCCTGATCAGGTGGTGCCCAACTCGAGCACTGAACCGCTAGCCAAGGTCATGGGGCTGAAATCGGCCAGCCGCTCGGTCTGGGACGACAAGGGCGTGCGCGCCATCGTCCGCTTTACCCAGGGCGACCACGGCTCGATCATCGACCCAAGAGCCGCCGTCGGCGCGACGGCTGAAATGCAGGGGCAGATGATCAAGTTCCTGCAAACCGAGGGCGAGGAACTGGAAATCATCTATCACCCGGTCGTGCAGCACTAATCAGCAGACCGGATTCACCCTGTCCCAGCCCCGCTTCCGGCCGGAAGCGGGGCTTTTCGTTGCGCGCGCTCCTTGCCTCTTTACGGCAACCCGCGTCAATGGTTAGATGATTGCCCAACGCCAACCACCCGATTAAATCGCATGGCCCAATATATCTTCACCATGAACCGCGTGGGCAAAATCGTGCCGCCCAAGCGGGAAATTCTCAAGGACATCTCGCTGTCGTTCTTCCCCGGCGCCAAGATCGGCGTCCTGGGTCTCAATGGCTCCGGCAAATCCACCCTGCTGCGGATCATGGCCGGGGTGGACAGCGACATCATTGGCGAGGCCCGCCCCCAGCCCGGCATCCACATCGGCTTGCTGTCGCAGGAACCGCAACTCGATCCCGCCAAGGATGTACGCGGCAACGTCGAGGAAGCGGTCCAGCCGATCAAGGCCGCCATGGCGCGGCTGGACGAGGTGTACGCCGCCTATGCCGACCCGGATGCCGATTTCGACAAGCTGGCCGCCGAGCAGGCCGACCTTGAATCCTACCTGCACACCACCGACGGCCATAACCTCGACCGCACCCTGGATGTCGCCGCCGATGCGTTGCGTTTGCCACCGTGGGAAGCGGATGTAGCCACCCTGTCCGGCGGCGAAAAGCGCCGGGTCGCACTGTGCCGGTTGCTGCTGTCGAAACCCGACATGCTGCTGCTGGACGAACCGACCAACCACCTCGACACGGAATCCGTCGCCTGGCTGGAGCGTTTCCTTCAGGACTACCCCGGCACCGTGGTCGCCGTCACCCACGACCGCTACTTCCTCGACAACGTCGCCGGCTGGATTCTGGAACTGGATCGCGGCCGGGGCATCCCGTGGGAAGGCAACTACTCCTCCTGGCTGGAACAAAAGGAAAAGCGGCTGGAAATCGAAGAGAAACAGGAAACCGCGCACGTCAAGGCCATGAAGGCGGAACTGGAATGGGTGCGCGCCAACCCGAAGGGGCGCCACGCCAAGAGCAAGGCTCGCGTGGCCCGCTTCGAGGAACTGGAATCGCAGGAATTCCAGAAGCGCAATGAAACCCAGGAGCTGTACATTCCGCCGGGGCCGCGGCTGGGCGAACTGGTGGTCGAAGCCGCCCAGTTGCGCAAGGGCTTCGGCGATCGATTGCTCATCGACGATCTTAACTTCAAGCTGCCCAAAGGCGGCATTGTCGGGGTGATCGGCCCCAACGGCGCCGGTAAGACCACCCTGTTTCGGATGCTGGTCGGCCAGGAACAGCCGGACGGCGGAACCTTGCGCATCGGCGACACCGTCAAACTGGCCTACGTCGATCAGTCGCGCGACAGCCTGGCTCCCGATAAAACGGTCTGGCAGGAAATTTCCGACGGACTGGATATCATCGCCATCGGCAACTACCAGATCAACTCGCGCGCCTATGTCGGTCGCTTTAACTTCAAAGGGCCGGACCAGCAAAAATTCGTCAAGGATCTGTCCGGCGGCGAGCGTAACCGGGTCCATCTGGCGAAGCTGCTCAGGAGCGGCGGCAACGTGCTGCTGTTGGACGAGCCGACCAACGATCTGGACGTGGAGACGCTGCGGGCGCTGGAAGAGGCGCTGCTGGCCTTTGCCGGCTGCGCGGTGATCATCTCTCACGACCGCTGGTTCCTGGACCGCGTCGCCACCCACATCCTGGCGTTCGAGGGCGATTCGCAAGTCGTGTGGTTCGAGGGCAACTACGCCGACTACGAAGCCGACCGCAAGCGGCGGCTGGGCGTGGATGCCGATCAGCCGCACCGGATCAAGTATCGGAAGCTGGCTTGAAGCCATCGCACCCCGTCGCGCTGAAAGGCGCCCTCCCACATTGGGCGGCGTGTTGACGCTGGCGCGTTCCCATGTAAAAAGCCGGCGAAACTTGCCGGCTTCTTCGTGAACGGGGGTCCGGCCGGATGGCCGGCGCCGGTTCAGGCGTACTGTTTCGCCACGAAATTCCAGTTGACCAGATTCCAGAACGCCTCGACGTACTTGGGCCGCAGGTTGCGGTAATCAATGTAGTAGGCGTGTTCCCACACGTCGCAGGTCAACAACGCCTTCTTGCCGGCGGTCGCCGGAGTGCCGGCGTTGGAGGTGCTCATCAACTCGACCGAACCGTCTGGATTCTTGACCAGCCAGCCCCAGCCCGAGCCGAAGGTGCCAACCGCGCACTTGGCGAATTCCTCCTTAAACGCCGCGAACGAACCGAACTTCTGGTTGATCGCCGCCGCCAGCGCCCCGGTCGGCTCGCCGCCGCCATTCGGCTTCAGGCAGTTCCAATAGAACGTGTGATTCCACACCTGAGCCGCGTTGTTGAACATGCCGCCCGACGATTTGAGCACGATCTCTTCCAGAGACAGATTTTCAAACTCCGTGCCCTTGATCAGGTTATTCAGGTTGGTCACATAGGTCTGGTGATGCTTGCCATAGTGAAACTCGAGAGTTTCCGCCGAGATGTGTGGCTCCAGCGCATTCTTGGCGTAGGGTAAAGCAGGCAATTCATGAACCATGCAGCTATCTCCTTGATGATGAGTGATAGAAAAATCGCGTCAATTTTGAACCCGCCGGCGGCTTGAAGTTTCGCCAGCGAAGGCCGGACGCGAC
>WBZP01003222.1_pt2 | contig 14397 bp, 16 predicted proteins | sample 5204301 | NCBI WGS metagenome assembly WBZP01 (sample SAMN12412401, study PRJNA552823) | activated sludge metagenome | isolation source: activated sludge from nitrification reactor of wastewater treatment plant... | place: USA: Pennsylvania | collected 2017 | reverse complement strand
CCCGCTACGCCCACCAGGCCCCGAAGTTCGCCCAGGACCACATGGCCTACCGGCTGTGGAAGCGCTCCGGGTGGGGCCCCTGGGGTTGCGCCTGATCCACGTCTGAGGCCGCCGGCTCGGTGAACAACCGACCGGCGGCTTCGTCGTGTCTGGAGAAACAGTGGGCGGTCCTCAGGCCTACCCCAGCGTGATGGACGCGCCCCCGCGCCGGGGGTCCGCATGGGCGGTGGTCTCCCCGCTCGAACCGACGTGCACCGCGTTGACACCACCGAAGTAGAAGTGCCGCTCGGGCCACAGGCTCACCTGTCCCAGCGCCCGCAGCTGTTCGATCTGCTCCTCGGGCAGGCCCGGCTCCACCTGAATGACCCCCTGATTGTCCACATGTACCCGCGGGGCCTCCACCGCCCCCGCCAGATCCGCATCCCCACCCAGCATCAGCGTGATGACGCGGGTCAAAGCGCTGCGGATCCGCTCGCTGCCGCCGGTGCCCAGGATCAGGCGACCCCCGTCGTAGTCGACGATGCTGGGAGCCATCATCGAGCGGATGCGCTCCCCGGCCACGGCCGCCTCCGGGCCGCCGGGGTGCAGGTCGTCCTCCCCCATCATGTTGTTCAAGTGGATCCCCGTGCCTGGGAGGAACACCCCGCCGCCGACGCCGTTCGACACCGTCAGGGCTGCGGCCATCCCGTCCCCGTCCACCACGCTGATGTGTGTGGTGCCGGCCGCCGAGGTCGGACCGCTGACCTGGGCCTTGAGCCAGGCGGTGGTCTCCACGAGAGCCTCGGCGATCGCCCGCGGGGTGGGGTGCGACTCGTCGGCCAGATCCCGCAACACGTGCGCCACGATCGACCCCCCGAGTGACGGCAGTGGGTTCGTGGTGATGGTGCCCGAACGGATGGGTGCCACCAGCGGTTCCCGCATCACAGGGACGAACCCTCGCAGATCCTGCGCGGTCACGGGACCCTCAGGCATCAATGCGGCGAACTCCTCGACGAGGTCGGCGACCCCCCTCACCTGTCCAGCGGCCACCCGCCTAAGTAGCGTCGCAAGTTCAGGGTCGCGGTAGTGGTCACCCTCCCCGAGCAGAACACCCGCAGGTGCCATCCGCTCCCGGGACGCCGCGGTGAGCAGCAGAACCGGTTCGATCAGGGCCATGGCGTGAGCCTGCCGGGCGTCGAGAAGCACGCCGTCGGCGGCATAGTCGACAGCCGGTTCCACCACATCGGGTAGAGGCAACCGTCCCCACTGCCGGTGGGCGGTAAGGAAACCGTCGAGACACCCGGGGACCGCCACCGTGGCGTTCCCGACGTGAAAGTCCTGCGTCGCGCCCGAGTAGACCACCGTCACGGTCTCGCGCTGCCCGGCCGGACCGGAGGGCACTGCGGTGAAGAAGTCCATGACCTGCTGCGAACCATCCGGAAGGCGCACGAGCAGGAAACCGCCACCGCCGAGGCTCGACACCCCGGGCTCGGCGATGGTCGAGGCGAACGCCGCGGCGACCGCGGCATCCACGGCGTTGCCGCCCGCCTCCAACACCGCAGCGCCGGCCCGCGCCGTCGGCGCCGAACCACAACTGATCGCTGCCTGGGACACGTGGCAAGGATAGGGGGCGCGCCCGCACGTGGAATGTCCGGGAGCACCTCGTGGTTGCACCCTACGTGGCCACGAAAGAACTGACTGACAGCAATTTCACCGAGGCGACCGCCGGCAAGACCGTCGTCATCGACTTCTGGGCGGACTGGTGCGGGCCCTGCCGCTCCTTCGCGCCGGTGTTCACGAAGGTGTCCGCGGAGTACGACGACGTGATCTTCGGAAAAGTGGACGTGGATGCCAACCCCGGCCTGGCTCAGGCGTTCGGTGTGACGGCGATCCCCACGCTGGTGGTGATGAAGAACAACACGGTGCTGCATTCACAGCCCGGTGCGATGAACGAGAAGTCCTTGCGCTCGACCATCGACAAGGCCCTCCAAGGGCCGAAACGAATGACGTTCCAGTTCTAGGACAGGACGCTGATGCGCGCGTCAGGCGCGTAGTGCAACTCGAAACGGCGTGCGGAGACCTCGCTGACCACGTCGAGGACCACTTGGCCCTGTTCCTCGCAGAAGTGGAAAACGACCAAGTGGTCGCCGTCCACGGAGATCGTGTCGCCGTTCTTGAGCTGGTTCGCTTTCATAACCACGTTGTATAGGATCGGCTACTTCTTTCCGGATCTCGATTACAAGCGGTCAAGAATCGGTTACAGAACGGTCACAATGCCCGAGGGGTCCCTCAGACGTGTGAATCCGCAGCGTCCAACAGCCCGATCTCGGCAAGCAGCAGCACCAGCGCCGCCATGGCCGGCAGCCTCGCGAACTTGTGGTCGACGTTGAGCGATCCCAGCGTCTGCCACCACGGGAACGGGTCGTAGGCGAGGTCCCAGTGGTGGGCACGGAACATCGCGAGGTGTGCCGAAGCCGGCAGCGGAACCCTCGCCTGCGCCTGGGTGATCTGCATGTCGTTGTCCCGGTCGTACTGGTTGAGCTGTACATAACCCAGCGCCTGGTAGTAGGGCACGTCGGTGACAGTGGTCGCGCCCGACACGGTCAGGAAGGGGATACCGCTGGCGGCAAGGGTGTCGATGTGCTCGGCCCAGAACTCCCGCCGCCGGGATGTCGTGAGATCGTCGACGGCGGCGGGGATGTCGTACTCCCCGAGGCGGCGGCCCACCCGGTCCACCTGCACCACCGGCACCAGCCGGCGCAGGCGTCGGCCCACCTCCCGCGCCGGAAGATCCGCCGGTGCCTGCTCGAGGTCGCCGGCGATCCCGTCGGCGATGTACGAACCGCCGAAGACCCCACCCCAGCCCACGAAGGCCCGCACCCGGGCAGCGAGATCGGGCCGGTCGACCAGTAACTGCAAGGCGTCCACGGCACCCTTCGAGTAGCCGACGAGCACGACGTCGCCCAGCGGTTCAGGTGCGGTCTTCGCGGAGGGCAGCAGGCCATCGGCGCCCAGACCATGTCCGTCGAATGCCGCGACCAGATCTGCGACGTTGCCAGCACTCGACCGTGCCGGATGACTGTCCGCAGCCACCATCCGGATCCCGAATCGCGCCTCGATCTGTGGCCAGACCGACTGGAAGGCCAGGACCGGCAGCAAACCGGTCATCAGATCCGGGGCGAAGAGGATCGACACCCCCGGTCGGTGCACCTCACGTGCGGTCGGCATCACGAGCTCCACCTCCTCAGGCGGAAGGCGCCGGAAGAAGGTCTTCGCCAACTGCTCGCGACGGCCGCGGCCGTCGAGCAGACGCAGCGGACTGCCGACCTTTGCAGCCCGCAGCGCGCGCGGATCGCCTTCACACTCGGTGAGGAACAGATTGCGATAACGCCGACCCAGCCAGTCCTGGACGATCGGGTCGGAGAAGGCCGCCACGGGATCCGCCCGAACGAGGTCGGCGACGCCCTCAATCACTGCCGGGAAATCCTGTGCGGCCAGGGATCGGGCGATGCGGGTCACATGCCGAAGCCTAGGGGTCAACGACCTGCGTCGGCGTCCTCGTCGTAACTCTTGTAGTCGTCGTACTCGGCATAGCCATCGTCCTCATCATGGGAGGACTTCGCTTGCCCACTCAGTTCAGCTTGCAGAGCAGCAAGGTCCGTCTGTGGCGCGTTGTACTTCAGTTCGCGCGCAACCTTGGTCTGCTTGGCCTTTGCACGGCCGCGCCCCATATGGCTCGACCCCCTCGCCCGGGATCCGTCCCGAAGGTCAGTTGACAGTTTCCAATGCTGGGCATCGAGCCCACGACAGAAAGCGTACCCCGTGACACGCCGCGTCCGCACGTCCCCTACCCGGATTTCGCGCGTGGCGAGCAGCCGGGAAGCGATCAAACCGTCAAGCAGTTGCCCATGTGCCGGATGGATGTAAGACTCAAGTCCGACCCCCTTATCGGACATATGGAGCGAGGATGAGCGCCAATCTGAGCAACCCCGAGGAACTGCTGACCCCCTCCGAGGTCGCGGCGCTCTTCCGTGTCGACCCCAAGACCGTCACGCGGTGGGCGAAAGCCGGAAAGTTGTCCTGCGTGAAGACCCTCGGCGGTCACCGGCGGTACCTGGCCAGCGAGGTCAATGCCCTGCTTGAGGGAGCGCTTCCGCAGCAGCGCAGCGTGACGCAGCTCCCGCCGGGCCAACCTGCACCCCAGATGGGGGTCTGACCAGCCGCACCGGATTCACCCCGGGCGTCGAGGTCCCCAGCTACGCAAAACGAAGCGGTCCTTTGACGTCAGGCGGCGCGGGCACACTGACCAGTGGCAAGCGGAAACCAGTGAAGTTGACCTCCGCCTGGCACACTCCGGCTTCATCACGGGCCCAGCGAACCTGATTGACGACGGCAGTCGATGTCCCATCAGGTTTGTAGGCACTCGCGGGCCCGAACGAGACTCCCGTGACCGTCCGGTACACCACGCGCACGGTCGGGTCCTGCAGAATCGCATCGCGCCTGACCGCTTCATCGGCTGCGAGGAACGGAACGCCGGTGCACGTGGCATTGTCGTAGAAGGGATCAAGGCCAAGTGGGACCAGCAGACCGTTCGGGTAGTACACGAACACCCCACCGTCGCGGAGCACGGGGAAGATGGTGATCGGAATGGGGAAACTCCCCACGGACTGACCGACCAACGCCCCATCGGCATCGACCACGACACCGAACGAGTTCGCCGCGCCGGACGGTCCCACCGAGCCTTTGGCCCCTCGGGGGCCCGACTTGGTCCACGAGGTCTTCTTCCAGCCCTTCTTACACTTCTTGGACTTGCCCAGCAGGATCCTCACCTGCCCTGTGGACTTCTTCACACAGGCCGTGTACTTCTTCGCTGCTGCTGCTGGCTCGGCGGCGGCAAGTCCGCAGGTTCCCACCATGGCTGCGGCGGCCAGGGACGCGGTCAATCTGTTCATGGCCGGTCAGCCGATCGTCAGCGGGCCGGGCACATCCTGCGGGGCCGCGATCGACTCCAGCGCAACCAGGGCACCGGTGTAGTTGGGCAGATTGACCACGCACGCACCCGAGGAGTCGCGTTCCCAGAGCGGTTGGTTGACGACGTTCTCCGAGGTGGAGGTCAGTTTCCAGGCCGATGGCGGGCCAAGGACAGGGGTACTCGGTCGGTAGACGAGCCTTGAGGGCCCCCCTGCTGCCCCAGTGAGGAACTGCGTGGACAAGGGCGAGCTGCTCTCGACGTATCCGGTGCCCGTGCACGTGTTCGTCTTGTAACTCGGCGAGCTCGATGAGAACCCGGGGTAGATGATGCCGCTGGGCAGATACAGGTAGGAACCGCCGTCGATCTCGACGGAGATCAGACTCAGACCCTCGGGAAGCACCCCCAAGAACTTGCCCAGCACCTTGCCGGTGCCGTCCTTGACCACGAGATTCGGGCCCTGCGCGCCTTGCTTACCCTGCGGGCCGGTCTTTCCCTTCTGGTTCCAGGAGACCTTCTTCCAGCCCTTCTTGCACTTCTTCTTGCCTGTGAGGATTCGGACGTCGCCGGTCTTCTTCTTCACACAGGCCTTCACGGTCTTGGCCTGCACGGGCGAGGCGACACCGCCCAGCAGTGCGCCCGTCCCGACTGCAATGGCCGTACCTGCACCGAGTATCTGCTTGAGCATCCCGAACCTCCTCGTGGCGATTGGCTAAGCCTAGCCTGCGGGAGTGGGGATGGGAACCGCGTGCGCCGACGTCAGACCATCGGTTGGGCCCGGCGGTCTCTCCTGTCAGTGCTACGACAGCCGCAGCGGGCCTGGGACGTCGGGCGGTGCAGCCACCTGTACCAGCCCGACTCGGTCCCCCGTGAACGCGGCACCGGCGGTGCAGACCCCCGCCTCATTGCGGTACCAACTGGCCGCGGCAACGACGGCGGTCTTCTGGCCGGTCGGTTTCCAGGCCGTGGACGGTCCCAAGGCGGGAGTGAAGATCCGTGATATGGCCCGATACTCGGCATCGTTGAGGATGTACGCCGTCAGGGTGGGATCATTGGACTCGATGAAAGGCGTCCCCGTGCACGCCGCGTTGTCATACTCCACCGGGGGGTTCTGGGGGTAGAGCCAGCCGTTCCCCAGATAGGTGAAGATCCCGCCATCGATGCGCACCTCGAAGAGAGGGTAGGGACCGAGCGAGCCTACAGTCATTGCCTCTCCGACAAGCGCACCGTTGCCATCCACCACCGTGCCCATGGAGTTCACCGCTCCAGTGGGGCCCGCAGAGCCCTTCGCGCCGCGTGGTCCGGACTTCGTCCACGTCGTCTTCTTCCACCCCTTGGCGCACTTCTTCTTCTTGCCGAGCAGCAGGCGCATCTCCCCCGAGGACTTCTTGACACACGCGGTGTACTTCTTCGCTGCGGTTGCCGGCTGCGTCACCGCCAGGCCACCAGTGGCGAGGGCTGCCACCGCCGCGATGGTGATCATCTTCTTCATCGTCGTCACCGGCTTCAACTGATCGTCAGCGGACCGGGGACGTCGGAAGGGGGTGTCACTGACTGCAGAGCCACAAGCGTTCCGTTGTAGTTCACGTCGGCCACGCACACGCCCGAACTGTTGAACTCATACATCATCTGATTGACCGTCTCGGTCGTGGTTGTGAGCGACCATGCCTTGATCGCCCCCAGCGAAGGAGTCGTCACCCGGTAGACGACACGGCTGGGACCGCCGGCGGATTGTGTGAGCAACTGCGTCGTCTGCGGTGAGGACGATTCGAGATAGGCGGTCCCGTCACATGTGTTGGTCTTGAACGACGGGGAGGCGGAGAGGGCGGGGAAGAGCTGGCCGTTCGGACCGTACAAGTAGACGCCGCCATCGACCTCGACGAACATCAACGTGAAGCCTGCCGGGTACAGGCCCACGAACTTGCCGAGGACCTTCCCGGTGCCGTCCTTCACCGTCAGGTTCGGCCCTGTCGCACCCTTGTCACCCTGCGGGCCGGTCTTGCCCTTCTGGTTCCAGGTGACCTTCTTCCAGCCCTTCTTGCACTTCTTCTTCGTGAGCAGTCGCATCTCGCCGGAGCTCTTCTTGACACACACCTTCACGGTCTTGGCCTGCGAGGGGGCCGCTCCGCCCGCGACCAACATGCCGGCACTGAGAGCACCGGCCATTCCGACACGTGCAACCTTGCTGACCACGATCGCCTCCCGAAGATCAAGTGCTCCGACGCTAGTCCTCCGACGCAGCGGTGTCTAGAGACGCTGGCAGCAGTGCCGCCTCAGGTGACCGAGACGTCGACGGAACTCGCAGCAACATCGGGACACGGGAAGGACCCTCGGCACCGTCGCAGGGACGCGAGCAGATCCGTGAGGGCCATCGGACGGGCGAACAGGTAGCCCTGCGCCTTGGGGCAACCCATTCCGCGCAGGATGTCGGCCTGCTCGACGGTCTCGATGCCCTCGGCGGTGACCGACAGTCCCAGCGTCGCGCTCATCTGCAGCAGCACCCGCACCAGTGCCAGCGCCCGGTCCGACCCACCCAATTGACTCACGAAGGACCTGTCAATCTTCACCTCGTCGACGGGCAGACCCACCAAGTAGGACAGCGACGAGTAGCCGGTGCCGAAGTCGTCGATCGCCACGCTGCATCCGAGCCGTCGCAGGTCGGCGAGCACCACGGCGGCATCCTCGTGGTTCACGATCGCGGATTCGGTCAGCTCGATCTTCACCCGCTCGCCCCGGATGCCGTTGCGGGCCAGCGATTCCGCCACGCGACCGGGCAGATCGGCGTCGATCTCCTGCGCAGACACGTTGACTGCGACCCGGATGCGGTTGCCGAGGACCTCCTCGATCACTGACGCGTCGCGCAGCGCGGTGTCCATCACGTAGGTCCCCACCTGGTCGATGAGACCAAGTTCCTCGGCCTGGGAGATGAAAGCTTGCGGAGGGACCAACTCCCCGGTCACGGTCCGCAACCGCACCAGTGCCTCGACCCCGCTGATCAATCCGCGGGAGAGGTCGACCACCGGCTGGTAGTGCACGACGAGGCGCTCCTGGTCGAGGGCCTCGCGCAGATCCGCCTCCGACCGCAGCCGTGCGACCAATGCCGTGCGCATCCCCGGCTGGTAGGCGACGGGGGCTCCGGTCCGCGTGGTGCGCGCGGCACTCAGCGCGAGGTCGGCCCGCTCCACGAGATCCGGGGCCGAGTCGTTGCGGGCCGTGCGCACGACGTACCCGCAGTGGAACCCGACGTCCACCGCCGGTCCGTCATCGACGACCAGCCCCCGCATGCTGCGGTGCAGGGAGCGCTCGATCGCCCCGACCTCGGGTTGGATGGGATCGCCTACGACAACCAGGCCGAACTCATCGGCGCCCATCCGGGCGGCGACCCGCACAGTGTCCGGGAGTCTGTCGATGGCCAGCGCCATGTTCTGCAGGATGGTGTCACCTGCCGCGTGGCCGCGGCTGTCGTTGATCCCCCGGAACGAGGCGAGGTCGAGCAGGACGACGGCCACCGAATCAGTTGCACCGGCGGACATGATCTGCCGCAGGCGGACCATGAAACCCTCGCGGTTGTTCAAGCCCGTGAGTTGGTCGCGCAGGCCCGTTTCCGCGAGTTCCGCGCGCAGCAGTCGCCGGTCGGTCACATCGCGGGTGGTCAGGACGAACCCCTCGCTGCCATCCACCCGAAGCGGGCGGATCACAGTCTCGGTGTCCCGCGGCCTGCCCTCGGAGTCCCGCAGCACCACGTCGAAACTCTCGAGTTCCTCGGGATGGTGCAGGACCTGCAGCAGCACCGATTCGATCTCCTCATTGCTGCGGTCGACGACCTCCGCAAGATGCCTTCCCAAGAACCCGGGACGAGCTGGCGGATGGGAAGCGCACCGGGCCGCCGACTGGTGGCGGCGATCAGCAGCACCATGACGGCGCCGACGAACAACCCGATGAGGCTGTTGCGCGTCACCCAATCGTCGAGGGTGTCGCCCTGCGGGGCGGCAGGCCAGAGGAAGCCGACCCACAGCACTGCGAGGGCGGTGACGATCAGCAGTCCGTCAAGGACAAGCGTCCAGATGTCGTGGCGGTCCATCCCCGGAGGCCACGACAGGATGATCAGCCCGACCGCCAGCAGTGGCGCACCGAAGGTCATCGGTGCGACCGAGACGATCGGCGGAGCCGGCACGCCGCGGGCCGCGAAGTAGGCGAAGCCGGCAGCTTGGGGCAGGAAGAGGATGGCGATCCCGACGAACATCAACCGGTGACCCAGGATCCGGCCGGGCACCTCACGTCGCTGGCGGTCCAGGTTGAGCCACAGGCTGACGACGCCACCGATGGCCAGGGCGAGGGCGGCGAGGGCCTCATCCCAGGAGTGGTCGTGACCCTCGACGTCCCGGAAGCCGAGCACCAACGCAGCCAGCACGATGACGAGGACCAGAAGCAGGAGTGTCAGACTGACGCGCCGCAGGCGGGGCGGAGCACCTGTGGTCAGATCCCTCGGCGCACCGATCGCTTCCGACACGTGGAGGATTCTATCGCTTTGGAGATCATTCAGACGAGGTGAACTGACCCGCCCGAACCCCCCTTGGCAGGCGCATCCGACACGTCATCGGCCGTGCGGGCGCGCACCTGGCCACACGCCCAAGCAGGCACGTTGCGCTGTGCGAGCACCGCGAGGGTCGCTTGCGGGTCGGGCGTCACAGCCAGCATCCCGATGCCCATGTTGAAGGTCCGTTCCGCGTCCGCAGAGCTCACTCCCCGGTCCAGCAGCAGTTGGAACACCGCTGGGATCTCCCAGGTCGACCGCTCGATGTCCGCGTGCAACGACTCGGGCAGGACCCGCGCCAGGTTGCTCGCCAGACCACCCCCGGTGACGTGGGAGAAGGCGTGCACGATCCCGGCATCGGCCAGCGCCAGACAGTCCTTGGTGTAGATGCGGGTGGGCTCGAGCATCTCCTCGCCCAGGGTCCGCCCGAGATCGGGAACGTCGGTGTCGAGGCTCATCCCGTCGAGGAGCACCTTGCGTGCCAAGGAGTAGCCGTTCGAGTGCAGCCCGGAGGAGGCCATCGCGATCACGGCGTCGCCCTCACGTACCCGATCTGGGCCAAGGAGTCGGGCCGCCTCGACGACGGCCGTACCCGCGCCGGCGACGTCGTACTCGTCAGGTGCCATCAGACCCGGGTGTTCCGCGGTCTCACCACCGAGCAGGGCACACCCGGCCTGCTCACAGCCTGCAGCGATACCGCTGACGATGGCGGCGATCCGCTCCGGGACGACCTTGCCGGTCGCGATGTAGTCAGTCATGAATAGCGGCTCTGCGCCGCACACCACGAGATCGTCGACCACCATCGCGACCAGATCGATCCCGATCGTGTCGTGCACATCCATCGCCCGCGCGATGGCGATCTTGGTGCCGACACCGTCGGTCGCGGTGGCGAGCAGCGGGCGCTCGTACTTCGCCAGTGCCGAGGCATCGAACAGACCTGCGAATCCGCCGAGGTCACCCACAACTTCCGGGCGCATGGTTGCCGCGACCCGGGCACGCATCAGTTCCACCGCGCGCTCGCCTGCCTCGACGTCCACCCCGGCGTCGGCGTAACTGCTCACCCGGTCACCTCGAGCACGTGCTTGGAGCGCAGACCCGGGTCGGCCAACGCGACCGGGTACTCACCGTCGAAGCACGCCCGGCACAGGTGATCCTTCGCGACCCCGGTCGCCTCGATGAGCCCGTCGAGGCTGACGTAACCGAGGGAGTCCGCGCCGATCGACGAGCGGATGTCGTCCACGCTCAAGCCCGGCGCGATGAGTTCGGCCCGGGAGGCGAAGTCGATGCCGTAGTAGCAGGGCCACTGCACCGGCGGCGAGGAGATCCGCACATGCACCTCACGGGCACCGGCCTCGCGCAGCATCCGGGCGATGGCCCGCTGGGTGTTGCCGCGCACGATCGAGTCGTCGACGACCACGAGCCGCTTGCCGCCGATCACTTCCGGCAGCGGGTTGAGTTTGAGTCGCAGGCCGAGCTGCCGGATGGTCTGGGAAGGCTGGATGAAGGTACGGCCGACGTAGGCGTTCTTGACCAGGCCCTGCGCGAACGGAAGCCCGGATTGTTGGGCGAAGCCGATGGCGGCAGGCGTCCCGCTCTCGGGCACCGGGATCACGATGTCGGCATCCACCGGGGCTTCGATGGCCAACTTGCGGCCGACTGCCGCCCGCACCCCGTGGATGCTGCGGCCGTTGATCACCGAGTCGGGCCGCGCGAGGTAGACGTACTCGAACAGGCAGCCCTTGGGGCTGGGTTGGGCGAACATCGACGACCGCACGCCGTTCTCATCGATGGCCACGAACTCCCCGGGCTCGATGTCGCGTACGAAGGACGCACCCACGATGTCCAGGGCGGCGGTCTCACTGGCCACGACCCATCCGCGCTCCAGGCGGCCCAGGCTCAGCGGCCGGATCCCCTGCGGATCCCGCGCGGCGTAGAGCGTGTGGTCGTCGAGGAACACCAGCGAGAAGGCGCCGCGTAGCGCAGGGAGTTCAGCCAGAGCGGCCTGCTCGATCGTCTTGCCCGGGTGGGCTGCGAACAGGGCCGCGATCAGGTCGGTGTCGGAGGTCGCCATCACCGCGCTGTCGAGCGGCAGTTCCCCGGTGTCCAGAGTGGCGAGTCGTTCAGCGAGCTCGTGGGTGTTCGTCAGGTTGCCGTTGTGGCCGAGCGCGAGGTGCCCGGTGGCGGTGGTGCGGAACGTGGGCTGGGCGTTCTCCCACACGCTCGATCCGGTGGTCGAGTAGCGGGCGTGGCCGATCGCGATGTGGCCGTGCAGGGAGTCCAGCATGGTGTCGGAGAAGACCTGCGAAACCAGGCCCATGTCCTTGTAGACGAGCACCTGGCTACCGTCGCTGGTGGCGATGCCCGCCGATTCCTGGCCACGGTGCTGCAGCGCGTAAAGGCCGTAGTAGGTCAATTTGGCGACTTCCTCGCCTGGTGCCCACACCCCGAAAACCCCGCAGGCGTCCTGCGGACCCTTCTCGCCGGGTAGGAGTTCGTGGTTCAATCGCCCATCGCCGCGCGCCACCCGTTCAGTGTGGCACACGAACTGGCTGCCGATCGCTGGTGCACTGAACTGGTTGGTACTTCACCCATAAACGCCGTCCCCAACCAGTAACACGCGGTTGAGGGGCCGAATCCACGGCGTGTCGCGGACAGAAGTGGTTGGGGATCAGGTGCTCCCAACCAGTTCAGTACGGATCAGGTCGCTCACCGCGCAGCGGCAGCCACTCGGACAGGTCGCTGCGCTCGCCGCTGGCCTCCACGCGCCCCGCCGCGACCGCGTCGGCCCAGGTGAGTTCTCCGCGCACCAGTTCCAGCCACGTCTGCGCGTCACACTCCACGAGCGCCCGCGGGGTCCCGCGCCGGTGTGCCCCACCCGGAACGGCCTGCACCGCGCCATAGGGGGGCACTCTGATCTCGACCGATCGGCCCGGCACCGCCGCGGCGAAGGCCGCTAGCGAGGCCTTGACCTCCTCGCGCGTGCTCACACCCCGACGATACGGCGGTAGCGCGGCTTCCACATCGAATCCAGCACCGCCTGCAACGGGTTGGCGAGCTCCACCCGCGCCACCCCCTCGTCGATCGCCTGCTGGACGACCGCCGCCGCCACAGCGGCCGAGGTCGCCCGCAGGTCCGCGATCTCCGGCAGCAAAGGGGAGCCAGGACCCCGCATCTCCACCAGGTCGGCCACTGCCTTGGCGGCCGCGTTGAGCATGCCGTCTGTCACCTGGGTCGCCCGGGCCACGATGGCACCGAGCCCCAGCCCGGGGTAGAGCAGGGCGTTGTTCGCCTGCCCGATGTGGTGGTTCACACCCTCGTGCTTGACAGCGTCGAAGGGGCTGCCGGTCACGATGAGGGCTTGGCCGTCGGTCCAGTGCAGCAGATCCGCGGGCTCCGCCTCCGCCAGCGAGGTGGGGTTGCTCATCGGCAGGATGAATGGACGCTGCACGTGGGAATGCATCTCCCGGATGACCTGTTCGGTGAACGCGCCGTGCACCGTCGAAGTGCCGACCAGGATCGTCGGGTGGATCCGGCGCACGGCCTCCAGCAACCCGATGTGGCCCTCGGAGTCCCGCTCGTAATCACGCACCTCCGCGGCCGGCCGCGCATAGGGACGGTGGTAGTCGCGCAACGGCTCGACCTCGTCATGGAGCAGTCCCGGTCGATCGATGAGCCAGATCCTCCGACATGCTTGCTCATGCGGAACGCCAGACTCGACGATCGCGTCTCGGATCTGGTCGGCGATGCCGACGCCGGCCGTCCCCGCCCCGAACACGATCACGCGGTGGTCGGCCAGTGGTGTCTCCGTCACCTTGACCCCGGACAGGATCGCCGCGAACGCGATGGCACCTGTCCCCTGCATGTCGTCATTGAAGGTGCAGATGCTGTCCCGGTAGCGATCCAGGATCCGGCGCGCGTTCGCCTCCCCGAAGTCCTCCCAGTGCAACAGTGCGTTGGGGAACATCTGGGTTGCCGTGGTGACGTAGCGATCGATGAGGTCGTCGTACTTCGCGCCGCGCAGACGGGCGTGTTTCTCACCGAGGTAACCGGGATCGGTGAGCAGGCCGGTGCGGTCCGTCCCGACGTCGATCACCACCGGGATCGCGCGCTCCGGATCCACACCCGCAGCAGCCACATAGACGCTGATCTTGCCGATGGCGATGTCGATGCCGCCCACACCCCAGTCCCCGATACCCAGGATCGCCTCCGAGTCGGTGGCCACGATCAGGTCGACGTCGTCGGGACCGAGACCCAGGTTCCCGAATGCCTTCGGCACGTCCTCGGGCCAGCGGGACTGCAGGTAGACCCCACGCGGCCGCCGGAACGCGTGGCTGTACTCGCGGATCGCCTCCCCCACCGTCGGCGTGTAGACGATGGGCATCAACTCAGGCAGATCGTCGATCAGCAGCCGGTAGAACAGCGTCTCGTTGCGGTCGTGCAGTTCGCGCAGGTAGACGTTCTTCGCGAGCATCCCGTGATGCTCCGACAACTGGCGACGCACCCGCGCCAACTGCTGGTCGATGGTCTCCACACGCTGCGGGAGCAGACCGACGAGCCCGAGTTCCTCGCGTTCGGAGTCGGTGAACGCCGACTGCTTGTTCAACCTCGGGTCGGCGAGCAGGGCCTGGCCGCGCAGCGGGGTGGATCGGGGTGGGAGTTCTTGCACCCTTCCGGTTCTACTCCTCGCGGGTGGGTGCGCGCTACCGCTGAAGCGGCTGGCGCTGCTGTCCCTGCACGAAGTTGTCCTCTCGCAGCCACGCGAGGATCGCCTGCCGCCGCGCCGGCCATTCACGGTCCAGGAGCGAGAACCAGGCAGTGTCCCGGTTGTGGCCTTTGACGATCATGTGTTGACGGAACACCCCCTCGAACGTGAAACCGAGGCGCACCGCGGCGGACTTGGACGCCTCGTTGAGCT
>WBZP01004566.1_pt1 | contig 14398 bp, 11 predicted proteins | sample 5204301 | NCBI WGS metagenome assembly WBZP01 (sample SAMN12412401, study PRJNA552823) | activated sludge metagenome | isolation source: activated sludge from nitrification reactor of wastewater treatment plant... | place: USA: Pennsylvania | collected 2017 | reverse complement strand
ATCCCTGCAGCAGCGACTTCTGCTTGCGGCTATGCGCGAGCAGCGGCGAACCGTCCCGCCCCCAGATCGCCGCGTACTTGCGCGCCGACTTCGCCGGCCGGATGCGCAGGATGATGCCGTGCAGGATGGGCAGCCACGCGATGCGGGGGATCTCGACGACGCGGGGATCGGACAGGAACTCGGCGAGGTAGCGGCGCACGGCGCCGGGCGTGGCCTCGTCGGGCGTGCCGAGGTTCACCAGCAGAACGCCCAGGCGCGGGACGCGATCGTGGCTGAACGGGGGCTCGGGCAGAAAGGACATGGCGGAATTCAGGCTGGGCGCGGCCGCGCCACGGCAGGTCAGCGGCGACGAGGCACCGGGCCGGCCGTTGCCGGGATGCAGGGGGCGCGGGCGGCGTTGGGACGCTCTGCGGCCATCAGTCGCTCATCTGCTGCGTCAGCGCGTTCGACAGCAGCTTGGCGGTGACGTCGACGATGGGAATGACCCGCTCGTAGGCCATCCGCGTCGGCCCGATGACACCGAGCGTGCCGATCACCCGGCCGTCGATCTCGTACGGCGCGGTGACGACGCTCATTTCGTCGAGCGGCACGAGCTTCGACTCGCCGCCGATGTAGATCTGGACGCCCTGGGCGCGCTGCGACTGGTCGAGCAGGTGCAGCAGCGAGGTCTTCTGCTCGAACAGGTCGAACAGCCGGCGCATGCGCTCCATGTTCGACGCCAGGTCCTCGGTCTGCAGCAGGTTGCGCTCGCCGGCGAGCACCACCGCGTCGCCGGCTTCCAGCGCGTTCTCGCCGACGTCGACCGCGGCGGTCATCAGCGCGGCGATGTCCTCGCGCAGCGCGGTCAGCTCGTCGGCGAGGCGGGCGCGGATGGCGGCGAACGGTGTCCCGGCGTAATGCTGGTTGAGGAAGCTGGTCGCTTCGATCAGCTGCGCCTGCGAGTACGACCGGTCGGTGTGCAGGATCCGGTTCTGCACGTCGCCCTCGGGCGTGACGATGATGAGCAGCACGCGGCGTTCGGACAGGCGCAGGAACTCGAGGTGCCGGAAACCGGCCTCGCGCCGCCGCGGCGTCATCACGACGCCGGCGAAGTGCGTGAGCTGCGACAGCAGGTTCGCCGCCACGCTGACCAGCTGCTGCGGCCGGTCGGCCGACAGCCCGCCCTGGATCTGCGAGCGGTCGACCTCGGCGAGCGGCTTCACCACCATCAGGCTGTCGACGAACAGCCGATAGCCCTTCGGCGTGGGAACGCGACCGGCCGAGGTGTGCGGGCTCGCGATGAAGCCGAGCTCCTCGAGGTCGGCCATGACGTTGCGGATCGTCGCCGGGGACAGTTCGAGGCCCGACTGCCGCGACAGCACGCGCGAGCCGACCGGCTGCCCTTCGGCGATGTACCGTTCGACGAGCGCCTTCAGCAGGTGTTGAGCGCGGTGATCGAGCATCGGGATATTCTACAGACGACGACCGCCGTTGCAGCCGCCGCCGGCGGGGGTTTTTTGGCGCGCGGGCGGCGCGCGCGCCGGCTCCCCCGGCCGCCACCCCGGTCGCGGACGCGCTCGCATCGTCCGCCCGGGCGACTTGGGATCCGCCACGCGCTTGTGGTCTAATCGCGGCCATGGCCGACCCCAAGAAGCGCTTCGAGTGCGTTGCATTGGCGGGGCGCCACGCGACCCCCGGCATCGGCGAGCCGTTGCTGCGGCTGGCGAACTTCCTGCAACGGCGCGGGCTCACCGTGCTGCTCGAGGCCGAGACCGCGCGGCACGCGTCGTTTCCCGGCTTCCGGTCGGCCACGCTCGCCGAGTTCGGCCGCTGCGCCGACGTCGCCATCGTCGTCGGCGGCGACGGCACGATGCTGTCGATCGCGCGCCAGGTGGCGCCGTTCGACATCCCGGTGATCGGCGTCAACCAGGGCCGGCTCGGCTTCCTCACCGACGTCCCGCTGTCGGAGATGGAGGCGGCCATCGGCGCGATGCTCGACGGCCGCTACGTCGAGGAGAAGCGCACGCTGCTCGACACGCAGATCGCCGGCGGCCGGGCGTTCGCGCTCAACGACGTCGTCGTCAACCGCGGCATCGGCGGCAGCATGATCGAGTACCGGGTCGAGATCGACGGCCGGTTCGTCTACGCGATGCGCGCCGACGGGCTCATCGTCGCCACGCCGACCGGGTCCACGGCGTACGCGTTGTCCGCGGGCGGCCCGATCATCGCGCCCGAGGTACCGGCGCTGGCGCTGGTGCCGGTCGCCCCGCACGCGCTCACCCACCGGCCGGTCGCCGTCCACGAGTCGGCGGTCATCGCCATCACTATCCAGCGCGGGCCCGACGCCAGCGTCCACTGCGACGGCCAGAGCCGCTTCCCGCTGAACGAGGGAGGCTGCGTCACCATCCGGCGCGCGGAACACGGCGCGCGGTTCCTGCACCCGGAAAACCACGACTACTTCGCCATGCTGCGCAGCAAGCTGCACTGGAGCGCAACGCCGGAGCGCCTCGCCGGCGGCGGGGAGTAGCCACGCCCGGCGATGCTGCGCGTCCTGTCGATCCGCGACTTCGTCGTCGTCGACGAGCTCGAGCTGGAACTGGGCCCGGGCCTGACGGTGCTGACCGGCGAAACCGGCGCCGGCAAGTCGATCCTGCTCGACGCGCTCGGGCTGCTGCTCGGCGACCGCTTCGAGCTGCGCCAGTTGCGTGCGGGCGCCTCCCGCGCCGAACTCTCCGCCCTGTTCGACCTCGACGATCGCCACGAGCTCGATGGCTGGCTGGCCGAGCACGGGCTCGCCGCCGACGACGGCACGCTGCTGCTGCGCCGCACGCTCGACGCGCAGGGCAAGAGCCGGGCGTGGATCAACGGCCGGCCGGCCACGCTCGCGCAGCTCAAGAGCGTCGGCGAGATGCTGGTCGACATCCACGGCCAGCACGCGCACCAGTCGCTGCTGACGCCCGACGCGCAGCGGACGCTGGTCGACGCGTTCGGCGGCTTCACGATCCTGGCCGCCGAGGTCGCCAGTGCCTGGCACGCCTGGCGCGACGCGCTCGCCGACGCCGAGGCGGCGGCCGCGCGCAGCGCGCAGGCGCAGGCGGAACGCGACGCCCTCGCCGCGCGGCGCGACGAGCTGGCCGAGATCGGCCCCTCGGCCGACGAGTGGGCTGCGCTCGCGCGGCGGCAGTCCCGGCTCGCCCACTCGGCGCAGCTCATCGAGGTCGCCGGCGCCGGCGAGCAATCGCTCGCCGAGAGCGACGACGCCGTGTGTCCGCGGCTCGCGAGCCTGCACCACCGGCTGGCGCTCGCTGCCGAGCACGACCCGGCACTGACCGACATCGCGGCGCTCGTCGAATCGGCGGAAATCCAGCTGCAGGAAGCGGCGCGCGCGCTGCGCCAGTACCGCGACCGGCTCGAGCTCGACCCCGCCGAGCTCGCCGCCGTCGAGGCCCGGCTCGCCACGCTGCACGAGGCCGCGCGCAAGCACCGCGTCCGACCCGATGCTCTGCCCGAGCTGCTGGCGGAGACCGAGGCGCGGCTCGCCACGCTCGCGGCCTCGCTCGACGTCGACACGCTGGCCCGTGCCGCCGCGCGGCTGGAGGCGACCTACCGGGCGCTGGCGTCGCAGCTGTCGGCCAAGCGCCAGTTCGCCGCCAGCGAGTTGGACGACCGCGTCACCGCGGCGATGCAGGACCTGGCGATGGCGGGGGGTCGCTTCGAGATCGGGCTCGAACCGCTGGCCGAGCCGGCCGCGCACGGCCTCGAGCGGGTCGAGTTCCGCGTCGCCGGCCACCCGCGGCAGCCGCTGGGGCCGCTGGCACGGGTCGCATCCGGCGGCGAGCTCTCGCGCATCGCGCTGGCCATCCAGGTCGTCGCCAGCGAGGTCGCCGCCGTGCCCACGCTGGTGTTCGACGAGGTCGACGTCGGCATCGGCGGCACCGTCGCCGCCATCGTCGGCCGGCTGCTGCGCGCACTGGCGGGGCGACGGCAGGTGCTCTGCGTCACCCACCTGCCCCAGGTCGCCGCCTGCGGGCACGCGCATTTCCGCGTCACCAAGACCGGCGACGACGCGGCGGTGCGGACCCGCGTCGTGCTGCTCGACCACGGCGCGCGGGTCGAGGAACTGGCGCGCATGCTCGCCGGCACCGGGATCACCGACCGCGCCCGCGCGCACGCCGAAGACCTGCTGGGCGACGCCGGCCGCCCCGCCGCCGCATCACCGCCCGGCTGAGCGCCCTTATCCACGGCGCGTGCAGGGTCCGGCCGGTGTCCGCCGCGCCGTGCCGTTTACGAAATCTTTAGCGGAACGCTAGCGAAGACTTAAGAACGCGCCGGCGGCGCCGCGGCGATACTTCGCCTGCCCCGTCGCCGCGAGCCCGAGCGCGCCGACACCGACGAACCCCCGAGGAGAACTCCCATGCCCGTGGTCCGCAAAGACGTGTCCCGTGCGGCGCGAGTCGCGCCGATCCTGCTTGCCGTGCTTGCCAGCCTCCCGCTGCCGGTGCCCGCCGGCGAGGCCGGCGCCGCCCGTTCGCGTGACCACGGCCGCTACCTCGTCACCATCGGTGGCTGCAACGACTGCCACACACCCGGCTATCCCGAACAGGCCGGCAAGCTGCCCGCCGACGAGTGGCTCACGGGATCGGTCGTGGGCTTCCAGGGCCCCTGGGGAACGACGTACCCGGCGAACCTGCGGCTGATCGCGCAATCGCTCACCGAGGCCCAGTGGATCGCCCGGCTGCGCACGCCGATGCGCCCGCCGATGCCGTGGTTCAACACGGCGGCGATGTCGGACGCCGACCTGTCGGCGATGTATCGCTTCGTCCGCGGCCTCGGTCCGCGCGGCGTGCCCGCGCCCGCCTACGCGGCGCCCGGCACCGCCGTCACCACGCCGTACATCGTGTTCGTGCCGCAGCAGCAGCCGGCGCAGGCGGCGCTGCGCTGAGCGCCAGCGCCGTTCATCCGCCATCACGGGCGGCGCACCGGGGTCACGCGGCCACGTCGAGCAGCACGACCGGCCGCGCGACACACAGCCGGAACCGGCCGCGCCCGGTCTTCTCGAAACGGATGAACGGGCAGCGCTCGGCCAGCCGCCGCGCGAGCAGCACCAGCCGGGCCTCGAGGTTCTCCGACAGCTCGGGCAGCCGGATCGACGGATCGAGCCGCAGCTCGCGGTTGCTGAACTCGACCCGCTGGTCGTGCACGTGGTCGCGCAGGAGCTTCCACAGGATCGCCCCGGCCACGCCCTTGATGAGGTAGTCCTCGTCGACGAACACGCTGTCGTTCACCGCGTAGTGGCGCACTCGCAACGGTCGCCCGGTGACCGCCGGGCGCACCGCGCCCGCCGCCTGCGGCTCGTCCGCGGCCGTCCCCTCCGGCTGGTTGAGCAGCACCGCCACCGGCGCCAGCTGGCAGGCGAGTGCCACCAGCGCGTCCTCGTCGTCGTAGCCGAAGCGGCCGTTCTCCGCGCTCTCGACGTAGAGCACGCCGAGCAGGCGCGACCCGCCGACGATGGGCACCGCGAGCTGGCTGCCGCTGTCGGCAAGGCCCGGAAAGGGAATCTCGGCCTCGAGCGCCCGCGCCCGGTCGTCGGCCGCCATCGCGTCGCGGACGGTGCGGCCGTAGGCGTACTCCGACTGCATGTAGGTGATGCGGATCGGTGTGCGCTCGCGCGCGGCCACGCCGATGACCCCCTCGCCGAAGCGGATCTCCGAGCCGACCCCCGAGGTGTCGTAGCCGCGCGAAGCCACGGTGTACAGCCGCTGGCCGGCCTCGTCGGCCATCAGCACCATCGCGTGGTCGATGCCGAACTCGCGGCCCAGGCCGTCGAGCAGCACGTCGAGCAGTTGCGCGAGGTCGGTCGCCGCCGCCAGCTGGACCGCGCAGTTGCGCACCGCATTGACGTGGTTGCGCCGTGGCGCCGGCGGGGGCACGCAGGCCGCCCCGACCCGCTCGACGCCGAGGACGCGATAGACGTCCGACCCGCGCAGCCGGAACACCGCGGACATCCCTTCGTGCGAGGCGATGCCGGCTAGCCGCGCCTTCATGCTCTCGAACAGCGGCCCGACGGTCTCGGTGCGCAGGTAGCGCAACGCCAGCCGGTACTGCGCCGCCGTCGGCGGATGGATGACCAGCACCGTCGCCCGCGGGTTGGCCAGCACGTTCTCTCGCGTCTTGCTGAAGAACTGGAACGACAGCGCGACGTGCTCGCGGTCGACGTAATGGACCTGCGAGACGTAGCTCACGTTCGGCGTGCCGTCCGGGGCCGCGGTCGCCACCGTCGCCGGCACCGCCCCTTCGAAGCACTCGCGGATGGCGTCGATGGCGATGGTCATCGCGGCGGCGGCAGCCGGGTGCCGGCGCCCGGCCCCGGGGTCTGTGCATAGCCGTCGGTGGGCGTGAACGCGATCACCGCCAGGTCGTCGGCCGACGACGCCATCAGCGTCCGGGGCAGGTACTCGGGGTAGCCGAGCGCGACGACCTCCGCGACAAAGCGGGCAGCGTGGTCGGCGACGAGGTCGGCGTCACCGGCGACGGGAGCTTCGACGCGCGCGTCGCGCCCCTTGAACTGGACCGTCCGGTTGGTCGAAGGCCGGCTCCAGACGATGGCGACGGCGGCATTCTCGCCGACGTTCCGCAGCACGTCGCCTGCCTGGGTCCGCGCGACGAACACCGCGATGGACGAGCGATCGCGGCTGACCCGGGTGCCGAGCGCGCGGACGATCGCCGGCACGTTCGCAACATCGCGGGTCGCGACCGAGATCGACACGTCGCCGCAGATGAACTCCGCGGTGACGGCGTCGAGCATCGACTGCGTGGACACGTCCGGCGAGGCCATGGGACGGATGATACCGGCCGGGCGGCCGGAGACGACGGGCCGCAGCGTTGCCGCGCCGCGACGATTCCCGCGATTACGACACGGTCTTGGCGTGCCGGCGAACCGCGGGGGCCGACGACAGCCCCGGCGCGACGGCGTCAGGCGCGCCGGGCGCGCGCCGGCTTGCCGGTCTTGCCGGCGAGCGCGACCTTCGTCGGCGCGGTCTTCGGTGCCGCCGAGACCTTCGGCAGCCTGCCCTTGACGCGCAGCGTGGACTTCGCCGCGGGCTTCGCGCTGCGGACCACCGGCGCCGGCAGCGATTGCCCGGTCTCCAGCCAGTGCCGGACCCGTTCGGCATCGCCCAGCCGGGTGTACTTGCCGATCGAGTCGAGCAGCACGATGATCATCGGCTTGCTCGCGACGGTCGCCAGCATCACGAGGCAGCGGCCGGCCTCGCGGATGTAGCCGGTCTTCTGGACCTGGATGTCCCACGCCGACGAGGCGACCAGCCGGTTGGAATTGTTGAACCCCAGCACGCGGCCGGTGGGCTGCAACTCGACGTAGTGCGACGGCGTCGTCGAGTAGTCGCGGATCAGCGGGTACTGCGCCGACGCCTCGACCAGGCGCGAAAGGTCCTTCGCCGTGGAGACGTTCTGCGGCGACAGGCCGGTCGGATCCTCGAAGCGCGTGTTCGCCATCCCGAGCGCCGCCGCCTTGGCGTTCATCGCCGCGACGAACGCCGGCACGCCTCCGGGATAGTGCCGCGCGAGCGACGACGCCGCGCGGTTTTCCGAGGACATCAGCGCCAGCCGCAGCATCTCGCGCCGCGACAGCAACGTCCCCATCGACAGCCGCGAGCGCGAACCCTTGATCACGTCGAGGTCACCGATGTCGATCTCGATCATCTCGTCGAGCGGCAACCCCGCGTCGAGGGTGACGATCGCCGTCATCAGCTTGGTCAGCGAGGCGATCGCGGTGACCTCGTTCGCGCCCTTGGCATAGATGGTCCTGCCGGTCTGCGCGTCGAGCACCACGGCGTTGGCGGAGGCGAGCTTGAGCCGTGCCGGATCCGGCGCGTCGCCGGCGCGCGCGATGCCGCCGACCGTCGAAGCGGACAGCACAAGTGCAGCAAAAACAGGGAGAAAGCGTCGTTTCATGACACCGCGCTTGAAAACAACCTGCCTTATAGCACACGATTGGCGCGGCAACCAACCCCATTAACGGGGGATAGGCGCCGCCGGGCGCCGCCGACGCCGCGTCAGCCGGCGCCGGAGAGCTCGTCGGGCACGGCCGCACCGTTGCCGTCGGCCTCGTCGGTCTGCTGCAACGCCCACATCCGCGCATAGGTGCCGGCCGCCGCCAGCAGCGCCGCGTGCGTCCCGCGCTCGACGATCCGCCCGTGCTCGAGGACCAGGATCTCGTCGGCATCGACGATCGTCGACAGCCGGTGCGCGATCGTGAGCGTCGTGCGGTTCTGGGCGATCCGCCGCAGCTCCGCCTGAATCGCCTTCTCGGCCTTGGAATCGAGTGCCGAGGTTGCCTCGTCGAAGATCAGGATGCGCGGATCCTTGAGGACCGCGCGCGCGATCGCAACGCGTTGCTTCTCCCCGCCCGACAGCTTGAGCCCGCGCTCGCCGACCGGCGTCGCATAGCCCTCCGGCGTGCTGGCGATGAAGTCGTGGATCTGCGCGAGCCGCGCGGCCGCGACGATCTCGTCGTGCGTCGCGCCCGGGCGCCCGTAGCCGATGTTGTACTCGATCGAGTCGTTGAACAGCACGGTGTCCTGCGGCACGATGCCGATCGCCGCGCGCAGGCTCGCCTGCCGCACCGACCGGACGTCCTGGCCGTTGACGGTGATGGCACCGCCGGTCGCGTCGTAGAAGCGGTACAGCAGCCGCGCCAGCGTCGACTTGCCCGACCCCGACGGCCCGACGACCGCGACGGTGCGGCCGGCCGGGATGACGAAGTCGACGGCGAACAGGATCTGCCGGTTGCGCTCGTAGCCGAAGTCGACGCCGCGGAACCGCACCTCGCCGGCGCCGACGTCGAGGGCCTTCGCCCCGGGCGCGTCGGCGACCTCGGCGTGCTCCGAGCGCAGTTCGAACAGGCGCTCCATGTCGGCGAGCGCCTGCTTGATCTCGCGGTAGATGACACCCAGGAAGTTGAGCGGGATGTAGAGCTGGATCATGAACGCATTGACGAGCACCAGGTCGCCGATGGTCATCGTCCGCCCGACGACGCCGGCGGTCGCCCGCCACATGATCAGCGTGACGGCGACGGCGATGATCGCGCTCTGCACGATGTTGAGCAGCGACAGCGACGTCTGGCTCTTCACCGCCGCCGCCTCCCAGCGCTGCAGGCTCTCGTCGTAGCGCTGCGCCTCGAACTCCTCGTTGCCGAAGTACTTGACGGTCTCGTAGTTGAGCAGGCTGTCGACGGCGCGGGTGTTCGCCTTCGAGTCGAGCTCGTTCATCTGCCGCCGGAAGCCGGTGCGCCACTCGGTGATCGCCACCGTGGTGACGATGTAGAGCACCAGTGCCGTGAACGTGATGGCGACGAACGTCCAGTCGTAGCGGGCGATCAGGATCGCCGTGACGAGCGTGATCTCCACCAGCGTCGGCAGGATCGAGAACAGCGTGAAGTTGATCAGCGTCGAGATGCCGCGCGTCCCCCGCTCGACGTCGCGGGTGAGCCCGCCCGTCTGCCGCGCGAGGTGGAAGCGCAGCGACAGCGCGTGCAGGTGCCGGAACACCTCGAGCGCGATCCGCCGCACCGCGCGCTGCGTCACCCGCGCGAAGAGCATCTCCCGCAGCTCGGTGAAGAACGTCGTCGACAGCCGCAGCAGGCCGTAGGCGACGAGCAGCGCGAACGGCACGGCCAGCAGCGCCGTCTCGCGGTCGAGCGCGTCGACGATCTCCTTCAGCAGCACCGGGACGCCGACGTTGGCGACCTTGGCGGCGACCAGGGCGGCCAGCGCGGCGACGACCCGGCCCTTCCAGGCCCACAGGTACGGCAGCAGCGCGGCGACCGTCCCCCAGTCGCCGCGGTTGGCGGGGCCGGGCAGCGAGCGGGAACTGGATCCGTGGCGGCGCATCGGGTGGCGCGGCGCGCGCGGGATGGCGGTGGAGCGGACGGCGCCGGGACGGCCAGTGTAGCAAACGGCGGCGCGTCACCCGGCTTTCGGCGGCCGGTAGTCGACGTGCCGGCGCCGTGGCGCGCGGAACCACTCGTTGCCGCCGTAGCCCAGCACGCCCATCGCGACGCGGACGATCCCGTAGGCGATCCACACCACCGCCTTGCGCAGCCGCCCGCGCCGCTCCCAGTCGCGCCTGTCGACGACGCGTGCGCCGCCGGCGATCATCGCCTCGAGCTCGCGCCGCAGGTCCACCGCGAAGTCCGGGTCGCGGACGAAGACGTTCGCCTCGCGCGCCAGCAGCAGGCTGTAGGGGTCGATGTTCGACGAGCCGACCGTCGCCCAGTGGCCGTCGACGACGGCCACCTTCGCGTGCAGGAACGAGCGCTGGTACTCGCAGATGCGCACGCCGGCGGCGAGCAGCTGTCCGTAGAGCGCGCGGCTCGCGTAGTGCAGCAGGAGGTACTCGACGCGCGCCTGCAGCAGCAGCGTCACCGTCACCCCTCGCCGCGCCGCGGCGATCAGCGCCCGGCGGAAGCGGATCCCGGGAAAGAAGTAGGCGTTGGCGAGCAGGATCTCCCGCTTCGCAGTCCGGATCGCGGCCAGGTAGGCGACCTCGATGTCGTGGCGGTGCCGCAGGTTGTCGCGGATCGCGAACTTGGCCACCTGCCCGCCGGCACGGCGCGCGCGGCGCGGCGAAGGGAACAGCGGAACCTCGCTGCGCTTGAACTGGACCAGCTCGTTGATCGCCCAGACCCGCTGCATCGTCCGCACCAGCGGCACGAGCAGCGGCCCCTCGACGCGGACAGCGAAGTCGATCCGGGGCGGCTTGTGGCCCGGCGTGTTCATGTCGTCGATGATGTTGATGCCGCCGACGAACGCCACCCGGCCGTCGACGTGGCAGAGCTTGCGGTGCAGCCGGCGCAGGCGGTGCGAGCGGAACTGCCACGGCGCCACCTCCGGCCGGTGGACCAGGAGCTGGACGCCGCCGCCCTCGAGCTTCGCGCGCAGCGCCGACGTCAGGTAGTGCTTCGCACCCCAGCCGTCGACCAGCAGGCGGACGAGCACGCCGCGCCGCACGGCGTGGATGAGCGCCTCGGCGACGCGGCGGCCCGCGGCGTCGTCGGCGAACAGGTAGGTCTCGAGCCAGACCTCGCGCTCGGCGTTCCCGATCGCCTGCAGCAGCGCCGGGAAGAACTCGCCGCCGCTCCTCAGCAGCGCGACGCGGTTGCCGGGGACGAAGCGGTTCATCGCGCCCGGGCGGAAAGTTCGAACGTGGCGACCAGCGCCGCGTGATCGGACAGCCGGGCTGCGGGGAACGCGTAGTGGACGCGGGCGTCGACGATGCGCAGGCCGCGCGCGTAGATCCGGTCGAGCCGGAACACCGGGAGCACCGACGGGAAGGTGCGCGCAGGACGCCCCTTGACCGCCTCGAAGACCTCGTCGACGCCGAGTTCTCCGGTCAGCATCCGGTTCGCCTTCCGGCGCCAGTCGTTGAAGTCCCCGGCGATCACCAGCGGCGCGTCGCGCGGAACCGTCGCCGCGATGCGCTCGCACAAGGCGCCGAGCTGCCACTGCCGCCCGCGCTCGAACAGGCCCAGGTGGACGTTGATGCAGTGCAGCACCGGCCCGCCGCGGGCGAGGCGGACCTCGCAGTGCAGCAGGCCGCGGCCTTCGAACACGTGCGCGGAGATGTCCTGGTTGGACGCGCTGACGATCGGGTAGCGCGACAGCACGGCGTTGCCGTGGTGGCCGTGGCGGTGGACGACGTTGCGCCCGTACGCCACCGACTTCCACACCGAGCCGGCGATGAACTCGTGCTGCGGCTTGACCGGCCAGTCGACGTGCCGCGCCGCGTGCAGCTCGTTGCCGCCGACGACTTCCTGCAGGAAGAGGATGTCGGGGTCGAGGCCCTGCAGGCGATCGCGCAGCTCGTGAATCACCATCCGGCGATTGAGCTGGGAAAACCCCTTGTGGATGTTGTACGTCGCGATCGTGAATTGCATCGGCAGGCGCGGCGTCGCGGCCACTTGGCAACGGCCATTATGCCTCGTCGCGGCGCCTGCCGCCCGCCGCGGGCGCCGCGGCTCGCGCCGGCGCCCGTCGGCGATCCCCCGGTCAGGGGTACAGCCCGCGCAGCTGGCGTGCGGCCAGCACCCGCTTGCAGGCGACGATGAAGGTCGCCGTGCGCAGCGTCACCCCCTCGCGCTCGGCGGTCTCCGAGATCGCCGCATACGCCTCCCCCATGATCTTGTCCAGCCGCCGGTTGATCTCCTCCTCCGACCAGAAATAGCTGGAAAAGTCCTGCACCCACTCGAAGTAGCTCACCGTCACCCCGCCGGCATTGGCCAGCACGTCCGGCACCACGTACACGCCGTTCTGGTTCAGGATGTCGTCCGCCTCCGGCGTCGTCGGCCCGTTGGCCCCCTCCAGCAGGATCCGCGTCCGGATCCGCGCCGCATTGCGCTCGGTGATCTGCTGCTCCAGCGCCGCCGGCACCAGGAACTCCGACTCGATCCCCCAGAATTCGTCGTCGGCGATCCGCTCCGCCTCGGCGTACTCGACGATCGGCCGGCCCGCATCCTGCAGGTCCAGCAGCTTGTCCACGTCGAGCCCGCGGTCGTTGCGGATCGTCCCCGACACGTCCTGGATCGCGATCACCTTGGCCCCGGCCTGGGCGAACGACCGCGCCGCAATCGAGCCCACGTTGCCAAAGCCCTGCACGCACACCCGCGCCCCGGGAATCGCCACCCCCAGCTTCTGCGCCGCCGCCTGCCCCACCACGAACACCCCGCGGCCGGTCGCATCGTGGCGCCCCAGACTGCCCCCCAGCGAGATCGGCTTGCCCGTCACCACCCCGGTCGACGTGCGACCCTGGTTGACCGAGAAGGTGTCCATCATCCACGCCATCACCCGCTCGTTGGTGTTCACGTCCGGCGCCGGAATGTCCTTGTCCGGCCCGATCAGGAACCCGATCTCGCTGGTGTAGCGCCGGGTCACCCGCTCCAGCTCCGCCAGCGACATCCCCCGGGTGTCCACCCGGACCCCGCCCTTGGCCCCCCCGAACGGCACCCCGATCGCCGCGTTCTTGATCGTCATCCACCCCGCCAGCGCCATCACCTCGGACAGCGTCACGTCCTGGTGGAACCGCACCCCACCCTTGCCCGGCCCGCGCGAGGTGTTGTGCTGCACCCGGTAGCCCTCGAAGTGCGCCACCGTGCCGTCGTCCATCTTGATCGGCACGTCGACGATCAGGATCCGCTTCGGCCGCTTCAGCGACTCGATCCAGAAGCCGAGCTCGCCCAGGTACGGCGTGACTCGGTCGATCTGCTGCAGAAATATCCCCCACGGGCCAAGCTTCTCGCCCGACAGGTACGATGGAATCGGATGCGCGTGCATGGGTTGCCTTTCCTGGTTCTGGCGGCGGCGGCATGGGAAGCCGCCGCTTGCTGCGGGAGGAGGTGTAGCGCAAGCCGCCGGCGATGGCGTTTGATGGTGGTTGGTCCTACCGCCGGGACGGCTCTCGTGATCGGGCGCACGCGGCCTCAGTTTCCGCGTGCCCCGACGGGAATTCTGCGCCAATCGCGGTGGCGATTCCAGCCGTGCGCCAGGTCGCCGCAGCGCGGCCCGGCGCGCCGCGCGCAGCGCGGCGACCCCCGGGAAGGCCGCGGTGGGCAGGCACCTGCGCGCGAGCAGTGCCGAGAACGCCGTCTCGTCGAGGCCGACCACGTCGCCGGCGTCGGCGCCGATCATCCGCAGGAACGCGCGATTGGCGAAGGCGACCCGGACGTCCCGTCCGAACGGCACGAAGCCGTCGGGGCTCAGCGTGAAGATCGCATCGAGCTGCTCCGACCGCACGTTGCGCTCGTCGGTGCGCTGGTCGACGAGCCTCTCGAGGTCGAACCGGTAGCGCTCCAGCTCCGCCTCGGTGGCCTTGCGCTCCGCGATGTCGCGTTGCCGCAGGAGCAGCAGCGTACGGTCGCCCCACTGCGCCCTGCTCGCCGAGATCTCGGCCGCGCAGGTGGTCCCGTCTCGGCGCCGATGCGTGACTGGCGGATGACGCAGGACTCCGGCAGCAGCCGCTCATCGCCGCCACCCGCGCTGGACGCGAGCACCCTCCCGTCCGGCGCAGCGACGACGAGGTAGTCGAGGCCGCTGCCCTTCGCCGTAGTCGCCCGGAGGCGGTCGAGCTCGCTCTGGTCGGCGCGATGTTCGAGCAACTGGATCAGCCGCTCGGACTTGACGAGCTGGCCGACGCGCATCCCGGCGTCGATGCGCAGCTGGTCGAGGTCGTTCTGGGCGCCGGCGAGGTTGCCGCGCAGGTTCGACGGCCCGTTCACCAGCGGCATGGCCGAGGTGATCGTCCCCATCACCGCGCAGGCGGGCATCTTCGAGATCAGCCCGACGATCACGTCGATGGCGTTCTACGGCAAGGACGACAACCTGTTCCGGATCAACCGCACGACCCGCGA
>WBZP01004565.1_pt1 | contig 14400 bp, 17 predicted proteins | sample 5204301 | NCBI WGS metagenome assembly WBZP01 (sample SAMN12412401, study PRJNA552823) | activated sludge metagenome | isolation source: activated sludge from nitrification reactor of wastewater treatment plant... | place: USA: Pennsylvania | collected 2017 | reverse complement strand
CCCCCGGCTCGACGATGGCGACCGTCAACCCTTCGCGTGCCGCCGACACGGCGGTCATCACACCACCCGCTGTTCCGCCATAGACGACCAGGTCAAAGCTCCGGACGGCATCCGGAGGTTGTGCAAGCCCGTCAAGTGCAAGCAGTGAGAGTACGATCAAGATCATCGGCCTGTGCTCTTCGTACTTGCGTAGGCGGACCGCACGCGCGCCATTTCCTCCCTGGTGATAGGCAGAACGGATCCGTGGCGGAGCGCGTAGGGAAAATGGAAATCCGTTGCGGAGGTGAATTGTCCGCTACTGAGGTCGGTGCTGAGGAAGGGCATGTAGCCGAAGGCGCCATCGCCGATCCGGTCGCCCACATTGTCCATCCACAGGCACCACACGGGTGGCTGGCCGTTCTTAGCGGGCGTGAGCAGATAGCAGATCGGGCCTTCGAATTCCTTCATCTTGCCCGCCGTGAATTGCGGCATCTCCTGCCACGGACCGGCGAGCTTTTGGGCCGTCTCCATGCTGACGTTCTTTGTCCGGTCATCCTTCATGAATCGATAGTAGTTGTCACCGTCACGCACGACATCGATATCGATCACGTGATTCGCCTTCTCGATAAAGATGAATGGCGTACTGAACGAGCGAAAGTCCTTTGTGTGGGCCGCCCAGATGCGCTGTTTGGCGAACGCATCGCGGCCAGTCGTGGATGCCCAGTACACGAGATAGTCATTCGTCTCGTCATCGTAGATCGCCTCGGGGGCCCAGACACAGCCGGCATCGTCCGGCGCGACCAATGCGAGTCGGGGTGCGGACCAATGGACCAGATCGTTCGATTCCCAGACGGTGATGGATCTGCTGCCGGCCTGCATGTTGCGTGTCCAGTTCCGGTTCCAATGGACGCACAGATCGGTCGCGATCAGCCAGAATTTCTCTCCGTCGTGTGACCGCAACAGGTAGGAATCGCGCACACCTTTCTCGCCCACGTCGCTGACCAGGACCGGAGCGCCGCCGTTCAGTGCCTCCCAGTTCCGGCCATCCTCACTGATGCACATGTAGATCTGCTCGGACAGAGGTGTGGTCTCATCCCGGAACGTGGTGAGGAGAAAGCCGCCACCGCCCGTGGGATGGCCCGGGGAACAACCGAGCAATGACAGCGCGAGCACGGCAGTGGAGACCATTTTCGTCATGCGCATGAGTTCCTGTTGATCGTTCGGTGCGAATGTCCTTGTCGTAGCGAGAGGAGCATCGATGATCATGGCCGTGGTGTGGAGCCGTGTTGCTCATCGATGAAGACCAGATAGTCCGTCGTCGGGGGCACCTCCCCCAGTTGCCGGAGCAAGGTGGCCAGTTGGCCACGGTGGTAGGCCGAGTGCATCGTGAGGTGGTGGACCATCTCCTCGAAGCTGTATTCGTACACTTCCTTTTTCAGGTTCGTGTAGCGGATACGTACGCCGCGGATATCCGGTTCGCGTCCTTTGAAGATCTCTGCCTGGGCGGCTTCTGTCTCTTGCATGTATTTCGCGATGGATTCCGCGGTCGGGAAGTCGCGTGGATCGGCACGCTCCTGCGGCGAAGTTCCCTGCCAGCGTTTCGTCCAGATCCATTCGGCCCAGGCCAGGTGCACGAGGGTATCGCGAACGGAGCCGAAGCTTCCGCCCATGGGTTTCGTGAACTGAACGGTATCGAGCGCTGTCACCGCATCGAGGATCCGGTGATTCGCCCAGCGATCATAGGCAAGCAGGTCGGTCAGTGTGGTCATGTGTTTCCTCCGTCCGTTGTAATGACAAGATATCGGAGTTATGAAAGAAAGTAAAATAGCGGAGGGCGTTATTTAAATTTGGCGCCTATCTTTTAATAGCGGCCCCTGGAAGATGTGAGGCAGGCGTCAGAGAGATCAAATTTTCTTGCTTTTGATGATCCTGGCAAGCACATGCCGATGGCAATGGGGCTGGTCTTCGGCGCAGTGACAGAGGAGGGTCACGGGCCCCTTCCGGGCGAGCGATTTCAGCAGACGGAGGGTGAATTTCTGTCCGTGGTTCTTGATCGTCCGGTTCCGTTCGTCGAAGGATCCACCCTCAAAGATCTCTTTGATATAGCCCTTTTCGAACGAGCTCCAGGTGATCTTACCGTCCAGCATCCCTTTCAGCAGGTGCTCGCTGGGGGCGAGATTGGGCATCCACACGTCGTACCGTGAGGTCGGCATGAACCGGCCGCGATACCGTGTCACGAGGATGCGCAGGCCATCCTTCTTCTTGTCTATCGAAGAGAGGACGCTTCGTGTGCGGATCATCTTTCCCACCTCCGATCCATTCATCCGCGGGGATGCTCAGGGCCAGGAGCACTACCCCATCAATCTCAACCCATCTTCTTCATTTCCAGGTCTTTGGTATGTTGACAAACCCTCTGGACGTCAGTGGATCAGTGCAGGTAATATCCGTCGAATCAAACTGGGAATCAATCACTGAGAATTCATCTCCTTCGCCTGGGGACGTGGCAGATCGGGATTTGTTGCGACTCCTATCGGTGCTCGTTCGTCGCCGCCCCCGCCACCGTCGCATACCACCCCCTCCTCCCGAATTCCGAAAATGAAAAGCGCACGATGGTCTCCTCATCATCCGCACGATAGGTTGGCACCGGATGAGGATACGCGAACCCCAGCACATGATTGACGAGCAGGAAGTACACCTCGCACGCGAAGAACGCCCGGTCCCGCTCATCGATCATCTGCGACGCAGTGACGATCCCATCGATACAGAGCACACCTTCACGCACCCGGCCATGCGCCACATGCACGAGCGTGCCGGTCCAGCTCCGCACGAAGTAGTACATGTTCCCATAGCGGTAAATGTCCCACTTGTCCTCCATCTGCTCCGCCTTGAAGAGCGGACCGTCCCGCAAGACCTGCCCCTGGAGCGGCACCAGCAGCTCGATCTCGAAGAACGCGGGATCCTCCGGCGATGTGCCGATGTACTCACTGCCATCCGACCCCCGCAACCGCGCGAACGACTCAGCGACCGAGGGATCCGCTGCCATCGATACCATGGTCATCGTCTGCGCACGGCAATCAAAGATGTCCATCCCGAAGGGACTGGCGTCCCCACGCACCCAGCCTACCGGCGGCAGTGCGTCTACCACCGTGCTGTCAATGCCCAACATGTCCGTTGCGCTGATGATGTCGCCGGGTTGGAGTTCGTCGGTAACGCTGTTCGCCTTTGCTGTCCGATGCACCGTACTCTTCCGCTTGCCCATTGCCACTCCAGATCGTGGTCCTTTCCGTGACGGCGCCAATTCCCGCACGCCGGACGAATGCGTCTCCCATTCGCCTATCAGAAAGGTACGGGTTCCGTACACGGCCGCCGTATCACGAAATGATACAAATCTACAAGAGAATGCCGGAAATGGACCATTTTCGTGTCTGCCCCGCCAAGCCCCCATGACAATATCCAGACCGAACTTTCACGACATTCGGACAATCCGAAGGCACGGATCCGCTATCCTTCCCCCAGAGTGCGCATCCCGCCAGCACGGTGCGGCTCCTCTCACCACCCTCACGCTGGAAGAAGCCTCACCGATCGGAGGAACATACGATGGAAACAGATCGACCACAGTCGTCACACGGTCGTCTCACCCGGACGATCGTCGCGATCGCAACGTGCTGAGACCGCGTTCGGTGTAGCCGCGGTAGGATCAAAAGACGCGAAGGCCGCCGGGGAGATGGTTCGCCCCCGGCGGCTGCATTGTGTCGGTGAGGATCGGTGTGATGCGTGTGGAGCCTACGTGCGCGATGCTCCGCCCGGCTTGCCGGTGACGCCGGCATCCTCGCGCCGTTCGCTGATCAACACGCCGATGAATCCGATGGCGAGCAACAACTCGACCCCCGCGCTCCCGAAGATGCCCGCCCCCACATGCCCCGCCACGAATTCATAGATGCCGAGGACCACGAGCAACGAGAGCACGGCCGTCGCACCCGCGCTGATCGCGATCCGCGCCGCGGACACCGGCGCTGACCTCGCCATGAAGAAGAGCACGGAGAGTCCAAGATAGATCGCCCCGATGCGCCGCGCGACCAGGAGCACCTCGTCGGTGGCCGGAAGTGCCCAGCGCCCCACGACGATCGCGCCGGCAAACAGATACCCCGCACCAAGGATGAACAACAGGATGGATGTGATCGTCGCTACAGTTCTGAATGTCATGGCTGTCTCCTTCCTCTGGTTGTACCGCGGAATGGAAGCACGACACATCAGGAACACGCCCCCCACTTCCGGTGTTCTTGTGAACACCTGCAGGGTCACTCCTTGCACACTCTGCGCCGGACGGACGGCGCACGTGATCATACACACAACACTCCACAGGCCTATGGCAAAGAAAGCGCTGTCCGCCGACCGGCAGGACGCCCTCCTCGAAACCCTGAAGAACCGCTTCGAAAAACATATGTCCCGTCACAGCGGTCTCGCGTGGGCCGACGTTCAGGCCCGGCTCGCAAAGAACAAGGAACGCCTCTCCTCCCTCGATGCCATGGAACAGAGCGGCGGCGAACCGGATGTCGTGACTCTCGACCCGAAGTCCCGTGAGGTCATCTTCTATGATTGCTCGCCAGAGAGCCCCGCTGGCCGACGGAGCCTGTGCTACGACCGGGAAGCGCTGCAGTCACGCAAGGAGAACAAGCCGGCAGGGAACGCCCTCGATGCGGCCGCGGCCATGGGCATCGAGATCCTGACGGAAGAGCAGTACCGCGCACTCCAACGTCTCGGGACATTCGATCTGAAAACGTCGAGCTGGGTGCTCACGCCACCCGCGATCCGCAAACTCGGTGGCGCGCTCTTCTGCGACCGCCGCTACGACACGGTGTTCCTCTATCACAACGGTGCCGAATCCTATTACGCGGCCCGCGGATTCCGGAGCCTGCTGAAGGTCTAGTGCGGCGCCGTCTGCCGCACATGCTCCTTCGGCGCCCGGTATCGCCCGCCCCAGAACCGGTACGACGTGAGTGAGGTGTACACCATCAGACGCTCGATCACCGGAAAGCGCATGAGCGTGTGCAACGCACGGTACAAGACACCGAGAAGTCCGAGCAACAACAGACTCTCCACAACGAATCCCGCCACACTCTCCCGCACGAGCCCCCATTGCCCGCCGTAGCGGAAGACGATACCGAGCACCACGCCATAGAAGAGCAGGAGCAGTGCACCCACGAACCCGTGGGCGGTCTCGATGGCCTTCTTCGGACACGTGCTCATGCACTTCATGCAGCTCTCACACGTGAACCGCCAGTACGGACGTCCATCCACTTCCTTGATGGCGTGCACCGGACACCCCTTGATGCACACCCCGCAATCGTCGCATGCCCGCGAGGCATAGAACGATTTCGCGAAGAAGAACCTTCCGACAAGATAATACCCGAGCGTCATGGGCGCGATGATCGCATCCTGCACGATCTCGATGAGCCCCTTGAAATTCCTCTTCCCCTCGAACGCCCGCTCCGCGAACGCCGCAACCTTCGCATGGTACTTCCCAAAGAGACCACTCACGATGCGTGCGTTGAGCGCCGGATGTAACGACGTCCAGTTGGAGGGCAGGTTGACCGGATACCACGCGTTGATCGTGTATCCCTTGATGAGCAGAAGCAACGACGCAAGATAGAACGTGACGCCGCTCAGCCCCGGCGTGACGAACCGCCCGATCATCATCCCCGCCCGCGTGTTCATCAGCAACACGTCGTTCTTCCCGCGCGGGAAATGCGTGAGGAAGTAGACCATGATGGGCGGATAATTGAATCCGTGCACAGGCGAGACGAACGCGACCAACGCACCGGGATCCGGGCGCGCGATCGCGTGATGATCCACGTCGGCGATGTTGATGATCCGGCTGGGAAGGTGGACCTTCCCGGCGGCATCACACAGCCAGGTGGCGACGCTGCGGGCGTTACCCGTACCGGAAAAGTAGTAGACCACCAGAGAGGAATAACGCGGTGCGAGAGACATCCTGGATCCCCGGGATCAGCAATGGTGCCCTGAACAGCAGCCCCGACACGGGATGAACGAGGTCGTCCACAATATACGCAATGTCCATGGAAAGCGTATGGATATCCCACCGCAAAAGGCTGGATCCAATGAACAGATCATAGCGGACGGCCAGGGTCGGACACAACGGAGGGGCTGCGTTTGGCCTGACGGTCGCGCGGCGTCAGCACCACGTCGTCTGGCGATATTCCCGGTATGCACCGCCGAATTGCCGCTCCAGCCGTCGGTCCTCCAGATGCCGCCACCACAGGATACTGATGACGCCAAGCGCACCGGGGGCCACGGCACCGACAGCGCCATGGGCCACCGCCCATCCGATGATCCACATCATGAAGCCGAGATACATCGGGTGCCTGATCCGCCGGAACAATCCGCGCGTGACCAGATGATCGATCCCCTCCAACCCCCGCAATTGAATGAGTGCGCCGACCGCCAGCATCGTTCCGACGCCCGTGATGGCCAGGCCGATCCACCGCACGGATCCCGGCACGATCCACATGAAGGGATCGACGATGCAGAGCCGGAACCACGAGATCCAGAGGGTGCACATGGCGATCAGGACCACGATGAACGCCGGCTTGTTCCCTGCGACGATCTTCTCCGACTCTTTCAGCACCTCGTACACATTGCGTATCGAGAGGGCGATGGTGAACATGGCCACGAAAAGAAGAAAGGAGTCCTCCATCACGATACCCTCTGTTCTGTTCGGGCGAATCGCGTGCTCATGGGGAGAGGCCTCACCGATGCCGCACCCGCGTCACGTCCTCACGCCATACCTCCCCATCCCAATACCGGACCCCGCGCTTGAGGTCCTCAAAGTACGCCGGGCCGCAGTCACTACGGAGCTTACCCTGCTCGACCAGCACCGCACGGGCACGTTCGAATCCCGAGTAGGGCTTCACCTCACGGACCCTCATGTCGGTGCCGAACACGTACTCGAGGCCGACCCCCTGAGGGACATTGACGTAGAACCGGATCGCCGCACTGTCGCCCGGGATCCTGAACATCACGCTCTCCGACGATCGGAGCGCGTCGGCGATGTCGGTGCGGGGCAGGCGAATATAATAGAGCTCGGCCGCGGTGGTCGAATACCCGAACCCGCGGGTGGCGGACGACTCATGCACGCCTTCGAGTTTGGATGGATCAAGGACAACGACCACGGGATACGACCCCGCCGTGGAATCCTCTGTATCATTGACACCCGAGAGCAGCACGCAGGGGCGCTGTTCACCGGCGATCATGGCACGCGAGATACGCGGGATGAAACCGAAATGCCAGTATTCCCCCAGCACCTCTCCCGTGCCGCTGAAACGACCGAGATAGAACGGCGAACGGTTGTTACACGACGCGACGCAGATGTCATCCGATCTTCCATCGCTCGCCGGGGTCGCAAGCAATCCATCCCCGTAGATCCGTGATGAGTATGTGCGTTGTCCGTAGTGGATCGGCCGATCGAGATCGCGTTCGAAGCGCAGGTCTCCGGCTGCGGTGAAGACACGCAGACGGGGGCCATATTCGTTGATGCGGGCATCCCAGAGCGGTATGACCGTCGCGAGCTCCTGGTTCACGAGGATCGTCTTGCGGAGATTGTAGGCTTGTTCCGAGTCTATCACATGCCGGATATCTTCTGATGGCTTCTTCCAGAGCACTTCGTCCCTGGCGTTCATGACCTCGATCGTATTATCGAGCGGATCATACTTGAACGACGCGATGGTCCGGCCCTTCATGAAGGGGCCCGTCAGAAGCCCGGCGAGCAGCACGAGTCCGCCGAAGATCAGTATGCCGCCTGCGGTACTCGCCACGCGATGCCGCTGCACATGTTCCCACACCCGCTGCGCCCCCCGGGAGCGCATGTGCGCGGGCACGGGCGGTGCATCGAACAGCGGCATGAGATCGGTCCTGCTTCGCGACAACGCCTTCGGTGCAACCTCGATGCCGTCGGGGTGCTCACGGTAGAAATCACGCGCCTCACCGTGGAAGAGACGCATCTCTTCCGCGATCGCCCGGCAGCCGTCGCATCCCTTCAGGTGCGCGTCGATCGCCGTCCGGTCCCGGGAACTCATCCCGCTCCCGAGGACGTACATCTCCAGTATGTGTTCATTGAAGTGGTTCACGACTCCCTTACCTCATGGCAGCGGTGGTGCGCTGCTGAAATCCTCCGATACGGCATCGAAATCCCCACGAACCGCATCATTCCGTGTGTGCGGTCTGTGCTCATGACCGTTTCCGCAGGTCCTGTGTGACCCGCTCCCCCGCGAGGCGCGCCAGGTATTCCAGTTTCGACCGGTGGGTCGCCTGATACGTTTCTTTCGTGAGCGAGGGGAATTCTTTCCCCATGCGTACGAACAGGGATTGCGCGTCTCCATCCTGATGAACGAACCGGTCGATGAGCAACTCGCGGATCACGCGGAAGTATCTGCCCATGTCCTCCCCGGTCATCTTCCCCGCACCCAGATATTTCCGTTCCACCTGCTTGCGCACCTGCTGGCACGCGGCATCTACCACGGATGTCACTTCCCTGACGAGCAGACGGTCCGATCCTTCCGGGAGTGTGGCCGCGGGTTCGGGTTGATCTTCGTAGAACGCACGCACGGCCAGGGCGAAGGTCATCATGGGCACGACCCTGCTCGACGACGATTGTTCACGGAGGAAGAGGGAGAGTTTGCCGAGGAGCCCCGGCACATGCTCGGATCGGTGCGCGGTCCCCGCCAGGGCGCGCTCGATGTCGCACGGTTCGAGCGCGGGAAGATGTTCGAGCGGATCGCACATCGCCGGCACCAGACACGGATCACCGAAGCGCTCCACGATCTCAAAATTCTTGAGCGTCTGGGCCGCGAGGCGGATATTGCGCAGGATCTTTCCGAGTGCGGGGTCGGCTTCATTCAGAAGCCGGAACAACCCGAAGTTCACCTTGGAGAAGATGAGCCGGCGGAGATGGATGAGCAGGTCCTGATCCGTGGCGCGCGAACAGTCGATCCCTTCGAAGTACGCGGCCACCTGCAGGATCGTTCGACGGTCGTCCTGACGGAAGAGGTCCGAGATGCACTCGTACGCGACGTCCGCATCGTTGGCATACGAGAAGCGTGTGAGATACCGCAGAGCGCGCACGCGGCACCGGACCGCACCGACCGCGAGCGCGTGACACAGCGCGACGAACTCATTGAGTTGCCGGCGTGAATAGGTGGTACCGAGGACGGGGATCAGTCTCGTCCGTATGTCGCGGAGGTGTTCCACAACGACCGTGAGAGCTGGATCGGGAAGTGAAGGACAGGCACATCGCCGGAAGGGATATCAGCACAACGATCGTGGAGCGGCTCCCCCGCATCCCCCCCTGGATACCGTGAACATAGCCAAAATTATCTTCAGGGACAAGGTAGGATCATGACCCCGTGAGGATCGTTGCCCATCCGCGCTGCTTGCAGGACGAACCCCTTCAGATCCACTCCGGCTCGGCGACGGTCCGCTCCCCCGGGGAACTTCCGGTGTTCACGGTGGTCGCCGGCTCGAACAGGAGCACCTGGACCTCCTCCTTCGCCTCCGGACAGTGTTCCACGCCGCGGGGGACGATGATGAGATCGCCTTCCCCGAGAGTGACCGACCGGTCGCGGAAGTGCATCGTGAACGCACCGCGCACCACCAGGAACAATTCGTCTTCGTTCTCATGCTGATGCCAGACGAAGGGTCCGCTGAACTTCACCACCTTCACGTGCTGACCGTTCAACGCACCAATGATCTTCGGATCCCAATGCTTCGTGAAGCGTGCGAATTTCTCGGCAAGTACAATCTTCTCGACGGCCATGGTCCTCCTCTTCCCTTCACCGGTCATCCGGCAACAGGCCGCACGAGGATGATGTCCCGCTGCGCGTCCGTCCCGAGCATGAACACATGATCTCCGACCTCCGTGAACCCGAACTTGCGATAGAATGCCTGGGCGCGCCAGTTCTTCTCCCACACGCCCAGCCATACCACGTCGCATCCGCGCGCGGCGATCTCGCGCAAACACGCCGCCATCAGGTCGTGCGCGATCCCCTTGCCATGCCACGGACGATCGACGTACAAACGCTGGATCTCCCCCGCCTGCTTCGCCACGACACATGCGGGCGTGTGGTCCCAGCGGAGTTGTGCATAGGCGATGAGCTGACCCTGCTCTTCACACACCAGCGTGTGCATCGCGGGATAGGTGATCTCCTGGAGTTGTTGCGCTTCACCGTAGGTCATCCGGCAATGCAACGCCATGTCCTCGGCGGTGTTCGTGGCCTCGAAGGTATCGCGGAATGTCCGCTCGGCCAGGAGGGCCAGCGCTTTCGCATCGGATGCTTTCGCCTGACGGATCAGGGTCGTTGCCGCCGTGTGCCCATCTGCCGAGTTTCTACTCTTGTTCGGGCGTTCCATCCGTCAGTTACGACCGTCCTTCGTCCGCTCGACCCCATCGCGAATCGCATCTTCGAGGACCTCGATGCGTATGTCCGTAAGCTTCCGGAATTTGATGCAGTACCCGGTGATGCTTGCCTTGCCGAGGGTCTTTCCCAACGTCCGGGGTAGGTAGCTCTTGTCTTCGATGCCAAGGATGTAGACGGAGATGCCGGACGAATTCGCGCTAAGACCGATCTGGAAGTGCTTCTTCGTCTTTCCGTCGGCATAGGTGATCGTCCGGGTGCCGTATCCTATCGTAGGGTTCGAGACGATCTTCCCTTTTTCATCCCTGCCGTCCATGAACCACAGTGTGCATTTCGGCATGAGCTTCAGGATCGTCCTATGCAAAGCCTGCATATCGCTCCGCTTCGGTTCGGGATGCGTTGCAAGATATGCCTTGATCTGCTCCCGTGTGGTCATCGGGGCGTCCTCTCTCCTGTTCACTGGTTCATGGTTCAACCCGTCGGTGGACTTCAATACCTTCAGGCCGGCGGGCGTCATCCGGTGCTCCCGGATGAGTCTTCGAATGTGCTCCTTGTTTCGCTCCGAGGTGGTACCATGGGTCCGGCGGGGCGTGAAGCGCTGCAGGTAGGAGCTCGCATCACCCTTCTTCCGTTGGCTTTCACTCCAACCGAAACACAAACCTTCGTCGAGAAGATCCTCAAAGGAGATGGACGGCGTGTCCGACCCCTTCTTGAAAAGGCGGACCCACAGGCCCTTCGACGCATCATGGTTCCGGCTCAACCACGCACGCAGGTCATCCCGTGACGCGAAGGCCATGACCGGAAGGCGTTCTCCGGACGCTGGCACTATCGTGTGCTCCCCGATGCGATCACCGTCCCCTGGTGGAACACGATCCGCCATGCACCGTTCTCTCGCCGCCAGATGGAACTGCGCACCGATCTGCCGGTCCGGTAGGTGGCAAGCGCCACATCGGGTGCGAGCGTCAGCACGCGGAAGTCCTCCACGGTCATCACGAAGTCCGGCGCGGCCTGCAATTGCGCGATGACGTCCTGCTTGGTGTATGTCTGGCCGGAACTGCCGAACTCCGTGAACTCATCGGCGATCAGGCCATCGAGCGCCTCCGCGGATGCACGCACGTCAGGCAACAACAGCCGCTGCTCCAGCCCAAGGATCTCATCGTGGATCACGCCCCGCCTCCCTTCCCTTCACTGCTCCGGCTCGAACTACGCTTGACGGATCTCATCATCATTCACCTGACGGGAACGTGTATCCCGTCAGAGAATCAGTCATTTCGGTTCTGTAGGTATTGCTATTTAGATGTTCGTACCAGATCACCGTCGGGCCGACGGCACGACGAAGAGTGACCCCTCCCGAGTAATTCGAATAGGTAACAATCTCCGCGTTTCGATCAGCCGGAGGGACACGCACAAAGGACCGGACCATACCGAGTGTCCAACCACCCCCCCAATTCGTGCTCGGTGCATGTTCGACACTGACACTGCTGTCGGCATGGATGATGAGGTCGAATGTCGATGTGTCGTCGGTGATGGAATAATCCACCGCTTCCGTGGGATCGTACGGGTACTCACGTCCTGTCATCCGCTGCTCACGGGCCGTACCGGTGAAGCGTTGACGGACCGTGACCACGATCCGGTCGGACTCCCGCTTCGTTGAGAGGACATCCCAGATCAACGTGCCCGTGTATTTTCCGGAAAACACCTTTACTCCCCCCCCATCGAAGAACCACATACGGTGCGAAAACACCCACTGACCCTCCTTGACGAGCGGCCAGTAACCGCGCATCGTCTCGAGATCCTGTGGCAGTACGACGGGAGCCGGTGGCGGGACCGCACTCCTCACCCCGGACACTGGCCCGACCCCGGCATCGTTGCCGCAGCCGCACGAAAGCAATGCGCAGGCAGCCAATGCGCATGAACCCAAGAACCTGATAATGTTCGACATCCTGTCCCCCCAATGTACTTCACTTTTCCGGATCGAACTGCGCCTGACGGATCTCATCATCGACCTGCGCCGTGATCGCTTCCACCGCCGGCAACGCGCGCTCGTGCTGGTCCACCGTGAGCGAGAACACCGCCTGCATCCATTTCAGTCCGCTCCCCCGGATGCCATAGTGCCAGAACCGGATGAACGTGGGACGCTCTGAAGAACCACCGGTCGTCGTGAACTGCTTGAATGCGCACTCGTGCGACAACTCCTCGACCACGATCTCCGATGGCCCGCCCGTCAGACGCATCAGCGCCTGCGCGGAAGCGTGCTTTGCATGCTCCGGCACATTGGTGGTGATCACGGTGAGGCGCAGCGTGATGGGCACCGGATCGGTCTGGAACAGGACGATGGTGTGCTCGTCGTCGTGCGATTCCTGCCAGGCCTCAGGTACGCTGAAGACGACGGCACCGTTATGGAACGTGATCTTTCTCATGACCCCCTTCAGGACATATCCACAAATGTACGGGTCAAGCCCCCGATTGTCAATTGACAACCACTCCCGAAGACGCTATCTTTCTCCCCATACCGTCCACGCGGTCCTCACCTCTCCGGGGAACCCTATGCGCTATCTCCTTGCTGCGATGCTGGTGCTCCTGATCTCCTGCCATAACAACGAACAGCCGCGTCCGGCCACCACACCCACGCCAACACCCACGGACAGTCTCCTCGCAGCACATCCCGGCGCATTCCACGACCAGGATGGTTCGTCGGTGGTCTTCCTCCCCGACAGTCAGGTGACCTACATCCGCAATGTGACGTACGCGGAGCAATTCCTGAGCCGCGGTACTGACCTCACCCACTTCATGGTGAAGCAAACCCGCGCCATGCGTACCTGGCGCGAGGCCGAAGGGGTCGACTCCTGGATCACGGTGGACATCTTCGATATCCCGTCCCGTACCCTTCTCCATCGCTGGACGACCGCCGCGGACGACGTGACGTTCCAGACGCGCTACCTCCAGACGGTGAAGTACGGCTGCTGCGGCGCGGAGAATGCGTGTCAGCTCACCGATATCTGGACCGATAACGTGTTCCTCCCCTACAACGAGAAGTATGCGATCATCGATGTGCCCAATGGGGGTATCCGGTTGTTCGTGGGGTATCTCTCCGATGCACGCGACGAACACGCGCTGGTGCATGGCGAGCTGATCCTCGCGCACGAGATCGCGCGCCCGGGCGGGAAGGACCAGTACGCCAGCTTCACGTTCCGGACGGTGAACCGGATACGGTTCGCGGCGAAGAAGGCGGATTTCTACAATGAGGTGAACGGGTTCTCTCCGTCGATCACGCTGCTGCGTAACGGGGAGAAGGATGAGGTGGTGGACTACCCGGACCGCCAGGAGCTGCGCCTCTGGTCGTACGACTTCCACACGTCGCCCGCCGGTCTCAACTGCAAACCGCTGCGGCTCGTGTTCGAGAATTCCCATCCGATCGTGGTGGAGATCCCGCTGGAGAATGGCCTGTTCTACGGTGACACGACGGGGGTGCGGACGGTATATCTGGACGAGCACTAGGAAGCGCGATGGAGGGGCGCCGGGGAGTGCCCCGGGTGCCGCCCACAATACTCCTGATATCTTTCCGGCCTCCCTACTTCGACCAACCCGCTTTGATGTACTCCGGCACGTCGGGCTCGTCCTTGAAGAACGCGCCCGAATTCCCTGCCGACAGCGCCCACCGATCCAGCCAGGAGATCCCCCACTTCTTATAGACGGTGACCGGAGTACTGTATGCAGGATCCGCGAGTACGGCCTTGAGGTCCGCGAAACGATAACCGTTCCGCCGGATCATCGCCAGCAGGCCTTCTATGTGGTCGGCGTTGAGCCGGCTGGCATGGATGAGCAGGATCTGCGCGATCGGCCGGCCAAAAAGCTTCACGGATTCCTGCTCGTAGTACTGCAGCTTCTTCTCGAGGTACGCGACGTAGTCGCGCCCGATCTTTCCCACCTCCGCCGTATCCTCCCGCATGAGCGCACGATGATAGAGCACGGCGAACATGTAGTCGTCGTTGTC
>WBZP01004564.1_pt1 | contig 14403 bp, 9 predicted proteins | sample 5204301 | NCBI WGS metagenome assembly WBZP01 (sample SAMN12412401, study PRJNA552823) | activated sludge metagenome | isolation source: activated sludge from nitrification reactor of wastewater treatment plant... | place: USA: Pennsylvania | collected 2017 | reverse complement strand
CGTGGGTCTGGGGTTGGTTGAGCTGTACAAGCTTACCGGCGATGTCGCGCTCCTCGACTGGGCCCGCGACCTCTGGGACGGGATCCAGGCGCGATTCCACGACGACTCCAGCGGTGGGTACTTCGAAACGCCCGCTGACGGCGAGCCCCTTCTCCTTCGACAGAAACCGCTCTTCGATTCGGCCACGCCGTCCGGGAACGGGAGTGCCGCGCTACTCGGCCTTTGGCTGGGCCGGTATTACAGCCGAAGCGACTGGGAACGCCCCGCCGAGGAAGTCGTGGCGCAAGTCGCCGACCACCTCCTCCGCGCCGTCACGGGCTTCGGGACCATCCTCCAGGCCATCGAGTTCTTCGCCTCGCCGTCGAAGGAGCTGGTCATCGTCGGCCCTCCGGAACGTCGTGTCGCCTTCGAAGATGCCGCCGCGGCGAAGTACCTGCCCTGGGTGGCTATCGCCCCCACGCCGGACGCTGACGGCCTGCCGATGTTCGAAGGCCGCGAGCCCACAAGTGACGAACCGCTCGCCTACGTCTGCGAAAACATGATGTGCCTGATGCCCGCGCGCACCCCGGAAGAGCTTTCAGCCATGCTCCGCTGACTTCCGCGGGCATACCCTGCCGCGCTCTGCCAACTCCCCTCTCCACATCGTGGAGAGGGGCCGGGGGTGAGGCGGTCACACCACGCACTCGCTCCGCAGCGCCGCAATTTCCGCTTCGGATAGGCCAAGCTCCGTCCGCAGCACCTCGTCCGTGTCCGCTCCAAGCAGCGGCGCCGGTTCGAGCTTCGACGGCTCGCGGTCGATCTGGATCGGATTCCCGAGGATCTCCACATCGCCGCGCGTCGGATGGCTCACCACCTGCACCATGCCCCGCTGTTTCAGGTGCTCGCTGGTGAAGATGTCGCCGGAGTCGAACACGGCGCCGGCGGGGACGCCGGCTTCCTGGAGCTCCGTCATCGCTTCGTGCTTGGTCCGCTGCGCCACCCATTCGGCGACGAGCCCGTGGAGGAACGGCTCATTCTCGCGGCGCCCCAGCGCGTCCTGGCAACGAGGGTCATCGACGAGTTCCGGGTGGCCCACCGCAACGAGCAGCCGTTCGAACATGCCGCCGGTCACCGCGACCACGTACACGTAGTCATTCGGGCCGAACGGCTTGCACGGGTAAACGTCCGTCGGCGCGAGGCCCTTCAGATTGTTCCCCACCCGCGGCACGGGGTCGGGCATGAACTCACGGGAAAGCATGCCGACGCGCGAGTAGCTCGCGATGGCGTCTTGCATCGAGACCTCGACGTGGCCGCCCTTTCCCGTCCGGTTCGCGCGGATGTACGCCGCGAGCACGCCGATCGCGAGCTGCATCCCCGTGCCCGTGTCCCCGTAGGTGGCACCCGAGCGCAGCGGCTGGGTTTCTTCAGTGCCGGTGATGGACATCGCTCCGCCAACCGCCTGGGCGACCATGTCGTAGCTGCGGAAGTGGGCGTACGGCCCGCTGGAACCGAACCCCTTGATCGTCGCGTACACAGCCTTCGGGTTCATCCGCTGGATGTCTTCGAAACCGAGCCCGAACCCCTCCATCACGCCGGGCCCCAGATTCTCGGCGATCACGTCATAACGTGGCACAAGCTGCTGGACGATCTCCCGCCCCCGCTCCGACTTCAGGTTGATCGTGATGCTCCGCTTGTTCCCGTTGAGGTTGAGGAAGTACCAGCGGTCATGCGGGCCGGCGGCGAGGCCCCGGCCCGGCTCGCCGATACGCGGCTGCTCAACCTTCACCACATCGGCGCCGAGCCAGGCCAGCGTCTGCGTGGCGCTGGTGCCCGCTTCGTACTGGGTGAAGTCGAGAATGCGGAGGCCTTCGAGCGGCAGCGTCATACGGATTCTCCGAAAGCTGGATGCGGAATCCTAACAGGCTCCGCGTCCGCCGGGGCGCGCCATGGCAAACGCTTCACAGTCCGCGCGAAGGTGCGTAGCCTCTCGCCCACAGACTGACCCGGAGGGAGCCCCTTGCCCGAAATCAACGGCGGACGCCTGGTGGCGAAACAACTGAAGCAGGCCGGCATCGATACCGCCTTTGGCGTCGTCGCCGGACCCATGATCGAAGTGATGTCCGGTATGGAACGCGAGGGCATCAAGGTGGTGAACTGCCGGCACGAAGAGTCGGCCTGCTTCGCCGCTTCGGCGTGGGGCTACATCAAGAAGAAGCCCGGCGTCGTCATCGCGGGCTCCGGCCCCGGCATGATCAACACCATCACCGGCCTCCACGTTGCCACCGAAAGCTGCATGCCGCTGGTGGTCATGGGCGGCTCGGTGGATGGGCGAACGCGCGGCATCGGCGGGTTCCAGGAAGCCGACCAGGTCGCCTTCGCCCGCCCCGGCGTGAAATGGGCCCAGCAGGTCGACAGCACGGAGCGTATCCCCGAACTCGTGCACCTTGCCCTCGGCAAGGCCGTCTCCGGCCGGCCCGGGGGCGTCTACCTCGACTTCCCCGGCCAATTCGTCCGCAAGCGAGTCGAAGAGGACGCGGCCCCGCTGCGGACGAGCGTCGCGAACGTCTCCCGGCAGCATCCCGACGCACAGCTCGCCAGTCAGATTGCGGAAATGCTGGCGGCGGCCCAACGCCCGCTCGTGCTCATTGGCAAGGGAGCTGCCTGGGCGGATGCCGGCCCGGCGCTCACTCGGCTCGTGGACCTGGGCATCCCCTACGTGGCCTCGCCCATGGGCCGCGGCATCATCGCCGATGACAACCGGCACATGATGAACGCGGCGCGCTCGGCCGCCCTCGCCGGCGCGGACGCAATCCTCATGGTTGGCGGGCGGTTCAACTGGATCTTCCAGTTCGGGCGTGCGCCACGCTTCGCTCAGGACGTACGCCTGGCCCAGATCGACATCAGTCCCGAGGAGATGACCAACGCCGCTGACCTGGAATTCGGCCTCGTGGCCGATGCGGCGCTCGGTGTCGAAGCGATCTGTGACGCCCTCAGCGGCCGGAGGCTCGCTTCCGCCGGGTCGAGCTGGCTCTCCGGGCTCCAGGACGACGCGAGGAAGAACGAGGCCGCAATCGCCGAGCAGATGGACTCCGACCGCTCGCCGATCAACCACTTCCGCCTCCTGCGCGAAGTGCGCGACGTGCTGCCGCGCAACCACAACATCAGCGTCGACGCCGAACTGACCATGGGCGTGGCGCGCGCCGTCCTGCCCAGCTACAACCCCCGCTCGCTGTTGAACTCCGGGACCACGGGTTGCATGGGCACCGGCGTGCCGTACGCGCTCGGCGCCAAGCTCGCCCTGCCCGATTGGCCGGCGGTCGCCATGGTCGGCGACTACGCCTTCGGCGCCGCCGCCATGGAGGTAGAAACGGCCGCCCGCGTTGGCGCCAACGTCGTGTTCGTGATCTCGAACAATGGCGGCATCGCCGGCCATTCGATCCAGGACCGCATGTTCGCGCCGGATTCACCCCCCATCGCCGCGCTCCTTCCGGTGGACTACGAACGCATGGGCGAGATGGTCGGCGGCTTCTCCGCGAAGGTCACCGAAGCCAGCCAGATCCGCCCCACACTGGAGCGCGCCCTCGCCTCAGGCAAGGTCGCGGTAGTCAACGTCCTGACAGACCCGAAGGGCGGCAGCCGCGGCTCCATGTACCTGGGGTGAGTCGTACCCAGGCTGCGGAGAGCAGAACCGTTACGGGGGTGAGGGTTCGCCACGCGCCCAGCCTGCATCCGAACAGCGCACGGCAGTAAGCGGGTGGCCCCACCCCTCCCGCGCCACGCGACAACCTGCGTCCCTTCGGGGTTCGTCGCCCGTCGTTCCACCCCAGTCGCCCAGCCTTCCCCCGCTCCACGTGGAGAGGGGCCGGGGGGTGAAGTCAGATCCGCTCCACCGCCGTCATCGGCGTCTTCGCGGGGTCAACCAGGTAACGCAGTTCCGGCATCTGGATGTCGGCCACGGCATACGACGCCGAAACCGCGAACACGGGTACCGCCCCTTCGAGACCGAACGCCGCGGCGTCGAACGTCTCCAGCAGAGGCTGCCCGCGGTCGGCGCTCCGGAAGGTGAACTCCGGGTCGGCCTGTACGAGCCGCGCCACCTTGGCGCCGTCCTTTTCGAGGCGGGCCACATTGAGGTTCGCGAGGTACTGGATGTCGTTCCCGGCGATGGGCTCGGGGTTCAACAGCGTCATGTCGAGCGCGATGCTTCCACCCGCGGTGGCCTTGCCCACCACCCGGTCGTAGCGCTTCGAGAGCGTCACATCGGCCACCTTCAGCGCGTAACCCCAGCGCGCGGCGAGCGCGTCGGCGGCAGCCTGGGTGCTGACGAACCCGGAGACCAGCAGCCCCCGCGGGCGGGCGCCGGAGCGGCTCCCCACCTTGGCCTCCGCCAGCACGAACGCGCCGGCGGGGCTCTCGGGGACATTCGTCACCGTCAGGACCACGGTCGGTGGGATGGTCGGGTGGAGCACCGGCGGCAGCAGCGAGGTCATGGCGTCCGCGTCGATCTCGTACATGATCTGGAGGATGCCGCACCCGGGCAGCAACCACGGCTCAGCCCCGATCTCCGTGACCAGTGGGCCGTTGTCGAAGGCGTTGGCGGGCCGCGTCCCAACGAGTGGCATCAGGAGCCTCCCGCGGCGGAACCAGCGGCAACCGCCTGTGCTTTGCCCGCGAATTTCGGCATCACTTCCTTCGCGAACAGCCGCATCGAATCGAGCACTTCCTGCTGCGGCACGGTCTCGGCCGCGTTCAGGAGGAAGTTGATCCGGTCGACCCCGACCGACTCCCAGTTCTTGATGACTTCGACGATGCGGTCAGGGTTGCCGATGCAGAGTCCTTCGGGGATCGTGCCCTCCGGCGCGCTGGTAGCCTCGCGGCGCAGGGCCGGCAGCAGGCCAAGGTTCGGGTACGAGCGCGTCGGGTACGCCTGCCGCGCCGCCAGCAGTTGCTCCGCCATGTAGTTGAACGTCCCGGCGAGGCGCTGGCCCGTCTTCGCGCCGTACTGCAGGTCCGGGTGGCACATCAGGAAGTTGACGGTGTTCACCTGCTCGTTCACAAACGAGCCAACCGGCTCGCAGTACTTGATCCGTCGCCGGTACTCCGCGATTTTCTTCTCCTGCTCGCGGAAGCCGCCGAACGTCAGCCCGAGGCTGCCCATGCCGCGGTCCGCCGCGTCGAGTTCCGTCCCCGGGCTCGTGACAGCCACCCACATCGGCGGATGAGGCTTCTGCAACGGCTTGGGCAGGATCGTGCGCTGTGGCATCGAAAACGCGCGGCCCTGGTACCCGAACCGCTCCTGCGTCCACATCTTGGGGATGATGCGCGTCCACTCGTCCCAGGTCTTCTTCGTCTCGTCCGGGTCGGCGCCCATGCCGCCGAGCTCGGTCCAGGTAGCGGACCGGCCCGTTCCGAACTCCAGCCGGCCGCCCGAGACAAGGTCCATCGTCGCCGCGACTTCGGCGGCCTTGATTGGATTGTTGAACTGCGGCACGCACACCACGATGCCGCGGCCAATGCGGATGTTCTTTGTCTGCATCGCGCAGGCGGTCAGGAAAATCTCCGGCGCGGAGCAGTGCGAATACTCCTCCAGGAAGTGGTGCTCGACCGCCCAGACCTGGTCGAACCCCAGTTCATCGGCCAGCCGGACCTGTTCGAGACAGTTCTGGTAGACCTCGTACTCGGTGGTTGGGCCCCACGGCCTCGGGACGGAGATTTCGTAGAAGATTCCGAATTTCACGGTGCGGCTCCTGATGGCTCGCTGCGTCCCCGCAGTCGTTAGCCCGGTTCGAAATTTCGCGGGGACTGTAGCACAGGCGGAGCAGCGCCCGGGAAACCGGGCTTTCGAGCGTCAGCTGCCCAGGTCGTTGTCTTCCATTTCCCACGCATGGTCCATCGCGTGGAAGGCGGTGTGGCGGATGAGGTACCGAAGCGGCCACTTGCCGGCAGTCCGGCTCTCGGTGTGCAGTGCGCGGATCGCCCGGCAGTAGTTCTCTCTATGGGCGCGGAGCGCTTCGTCGCTGAGCGGGATTTCCTCGGCGGGTTTCACCCCGCGCGGCCGAGGCGTCCAACCGTGCTCGCAGGCGACGACGTGCAGGACGATGCGGTCGCGATCCCGGCCGCCGCCGCGCGGCCCCTTGCGCATCTCGGCCGAAACGCGGCCGCGAATGTCGTCGAAGTCGGCCCAGCAGGCCTGTAACAGCGAGAGTTCCCGATCCAGCTCGCCACTCGAAACGGGCTGCCGGTCGAACTCGGAGTGCCCGAACGAAATGCCCCAGAAGTCGGTCGAACCGGTGCCGGTGTACCGCTCGGTCACAGACACCGCGCCGGGGTCGAACGCCAGCCCGGCGCGCGCCGCCACGCGGCTGTAGCGCGGCAGGTATTCAACGAGCCGCTGGATAGCGCGCTCTTCGTTCGCGCCGCCGCGGGACAGGCCGGGCCAATCCCTCGCGACCGCGACAACCTTCTTGCCCTTCGGGCCGATTTCGATGGCGACGTTCAGCGGGTCGGACATGGTGGCCTTTCTCGATGCCGTGGTGTCGCAAAGGTACTGCCGTGAGGCCGGCGCTATGCGAACACATCCTCGATGGGCGTGATGCGGACACGTTCGGGCGACAGCGCCAGCGGGTAACCGCCGACCAGGCCATCCTCGTCGAGCAGTTCCCGCGGCTTTTCGCCGTCATAGGCGATCGTCGCCGGGCTGCTGGAAAGCAATTGCTCGGCCAAAGCGTCCGCGCCCGCCGCAACCATCACCACGCGCAGATTGTCCGCTGAAAGGTGGCGGCGGATCGCCTGGTTGACCTGGTCCACCGTCAGCTTCGCGAGTCCGGACCGGATGTACGCCGTGTATTCGGCGATGCCGTAGTACGCGCTGTCGAGCGCGTACCCGAGCTGCTGGTTCTGTGTCTTGGTCAGGACATACACGTTCTTGGCCAGGTACTGCCGCGTCTCTTCGAAGTCCTCCGCGGAAATGCCCCGCTCGATCATTTTCCGCAGTTCGTAGAGGGCCAGCTTGAAGCCGAACACCGCCTGCTCCGGCCGCAACGGTCGCAGCCACACTTCGAAGAGCTGCGCGCGCCGGCCGCGGTTGGGGTCCGGGAAGAACTGGTACATCCCGCGCGGGAACGCCTCGATGTAGGCGTAATCGCCGTAGTTCATGCCGCGCACTTCGCGGATGCGGTTGTACAAACGCCCGTTCGAAGCGCGGTGCTCGCCCAGCCACGCCCGAGCAAGCCACAGCGCAACGAAGTCCGGGTCACCTCGACGCACCGTGATCGCATGCCCAAACGAAATCGCGACTGACCGCGTCTCCTTCTCGAGGATTTCCACCGTCATGCCGGAAATCGGCGCCGCCAGGATAGGCTTTCGCACGGCCGGCGCACCCGCCGGAAGGCGCCCCAGCGCTGACGTGAGCCTTGCATGCGCTTCCGGCGAAATGTCGCCCGTGATCCCGAGCGTGAGGTTCGCCTGGGTGTACCGCTCCGCGATGAACGCGCGGACATCCTCGATCGTGATCGACTCCAGCCCGCTGGCCGATCCCAGCGTGGTGTGGCCGTAGGCCGTCCCCGCGAACACGAGTTCCTGGAGCCGTTCCTTCCCCAGCTCCTCTTCGTTGTTCGAACGGAGGTCCTGCGTCAGCTCGTTCAGGTGCTGTTCGCGCAGCCGGTTGAAATCGTCGGGCTTGAACCCCGGCGAGGTGAGCTGTGGCAGCGCGACGGCGAGGAAGCGGTCTACCGCGTCGCGGTGCGCCACTCCGGTGAACGTCGTCATGTCCCGATCGACCACGGCTTCGAACGATGCCGCCAGCGGGAAAAGCGCGCGGGTGATGTCCTCGTACTCCATCTCGCTGCTGCCCGCTTCGGTGACCATCGATGCCGCAAGCGCGGCCAGCCCGAACTTCCCCTCCGGGTCGTCCGCCGAACCAACGCCGAACAGCAACTTGAAGCGGACGAGCGCCGAGGGGCTGGGCAGCGCGATTTCCTTGACTGCCGCTGGCCGCGCCACCGTCGTCGTCAACTCCGGGGCGGCGCGCAGCTCGGCCAGGAGGTCGTCGTGACTCAGGGTGGCGACAACCAGGTTCGCGTGCCTGATGTACCGCTTCGCGACCTCGACCAGGTCCTCGGGAGTACACGTGTCCGCGACGTCGAACAGCTGGTTCAGCGTGTCATAACTGCGCTCGAACCGGACGAAGCGGGCAAGCGTCGCCGCGATCGACTCGGAGTTGTCCAGCGTGCGGACGAAGGCGTACCTCCCGTGCGCTTTCGCGTCCTCCAGGCGCTGCGCCGCGACCGCTTCCACCGAGGCCGACGCGAGCGTGGCGGCGATGGCATCGCGCACGTATGGCCCGTCCTCCGGGCGCTTCAGGCGGGCGAAAATCGTCGCCAGCCCGGGGTCCTGGTTCGTGGGCAGGTACGGGAAGAGCTGGTCGACCACCTGTTCTTTCTCCACGAGCCGGTGGTACAGGTCCGAGGTCTCGCCGAAGCACAGGTCGAGCAGGAAGTCCAGAGCGACATAATCCTTGTCCGTCGTCGAGAACCGCGGGCCATGGAAGCCGATCGAGAGCCACGGGAGTGTGGCGCTGTCCCAGCGATGATGGACCACCACCGGCGCCTGCTGGGCCGGCTCCGCTGGCACTTCCACGGCGGAAGCGCCGCCGGACTGCCAGGCGGCCCAGTGCTTCTCCACCATGGCGGTCGCGGCTTCCGGGTCGATGTCCCCGGCGATGATGACCGTGGTGTACTCAGGCCGGTACCAGCGCTCGAAGAACGTACGCGAATATTCGAACTGGTTCGGCATGTCCTCGATGTCGGCGATGAACCCCATCGTCGTGTGCTTGTAGGTGTGGGTGGCGAAGGCGTGGTCGCGCTGCACTTCGATGAGCTTCGTCAGCGGGTCGGCGGCGCTCTTGTTGTACTCGCCGAGGATGGCGCGCGACTCTGTCTTGAAGTCGGACTCGCTGTACTTCAGGTTCATGAAGCGGTCGGCTTCGAGTTCGAGGATGGTTTCGAGGTCATCCTTCGCGAAGGTGATGTGGTAGTTCGTGTAGTCGTCGGTGGTGTACGCGTTCTGGCGCGCGCCCGAGCGGGTGATGATCGCCTGGTACTCGTCGGCCGGGAACCGCTCGGTCCCGCGGAACATCATGTGCTCGAAGAAGTGGGCGAACCCGGACTTCCCCGGCTCCACCTCGTTCCGCGAGCCCGTCTGGACCGGGATCTGCAGCGAAACGAGATTGGGGAACCCCGTGTTGAGCGCGATGACGCGCAGGCCATTCGGGAGCGTGGTTTCGAGTGCGCGGAAAGGGAGGACAGGAGGCATATGGCAATGCTCGCTCGCGGAAGTGGCTTGGAGTGTAGGCGACTGGACGGTGAACCGCCTGAAAAGCCCCGGCGAAACTCAGCCCACTCGGCCCACTTCGCCCTCGGCACCTGGCACCTGGCACCTGGCACCTGGCACTGGTGAGGACTAAAACCCGTTCGGGCAATACGGCGCGTGCTCGCTCCGGAAGATCGCGTCGGCCGTGCGCAGGGCCGACGCGTCGCGCGCTTCCAGGCGGCCGGCGCGGGCGAAGTACGTCGCGCTCCGGTAACCGGCGAGCAGAGATGCGAGCACGTTCGGCGTGACGGTCAGGTCCGGCTCGCGGTCGATGCGCCGGACGTGTGCCGACGGGCCGTCCGTTTCGAGCAGGTACGTGCCCTCGTTCCACGGGCACATGCCGTCGGAGGCGATGCGGATGGTCAGTTCGCCACGCGCGCCGTAGGGCCGGTCGGCCAGCGCCTTCTCTGCATCCACCACGCGCATCCAGATTCCGTCGGACGTCCTTCGGTTGAGCATGCGCGGTTCCAGCAGCAGCTCCGGCCCCGGGTCATCCTCGGCCACGCCGTTGAAGTCAAGGCGGCGCACCAGGTCATGCGAGCATAGGTAGTCCCAGAGCCCCCGGTAGGCCTCCATGTCGTGCCAGATGAAGTCGTTCACCTCCATCACCTGGTCCGGGCCGGTGTCCGGGAAGTGGCCCTGGTTCGTCTGGTAGACGGCGTGGCCTCGCACCTCGCCGTCGCCGTTGCGGTAGATGGCGCAATAGACGGGGTGCTCCTTCACGTTCTCCGAGAGTGTGCTCGCCTGCCACAGCACCGTTGACCGGTGGATGCAGAGGTTCTTGTCCTGCACCCAGGTGATGTAGTTCTGCTTGATGATCGGGAACGCGTCTTCTTTTTCGAGGAGTTCGATCGTCCCGGGCGCGGATTCGCCCGCCTGGAAGTGCGCGAACCTCGGGTCCACTGCGTAGCGTACCGACGCGGACGCCAGCCCGTACCCGAAGCGCTGGTAGATGGCGCCCATGCTCGCCCAGAGGATAGCGAAGTGCTGGTCGCGTTCGTGCATCAGCCGCAGCGCCTCGCTCATCACCCGGCGGAGGAGGCCCTGGCGGCGGTACGCGGGAAGCGTCCCCACCGCCGTCACGCCGCCCATCTTCACCGGGTTCCCGTTCAACCGGACGGTGAACGGCAGGGTCGCCAGCGTCGTCGCCAGCTTGCCGTCCACCCAGCCGCACGTTGTCCAGTCCGGTGCGGGCGTCGTCAGGTCGTCGCGAGGTGACGGAGCGGACGCGAACACGTAGTTCACGTTGCGCTGGTAGGCCTTCAGTTCCTCGCTGTCGCGGCAGGAACGAATCTCAACGGTCATGGAGGCGCCTCGCTGGAGGAGAGTCCGGCGAGTATAGCGGCGAAGCTCAGGGCTGGAGCGGCAGCAGCGTCGCCGGGCCGTCCAGGTGGAGCTGGTAGACTCCGCACGCCTCCAACTGGTCGAAGTCGCGAGCCCATGCGGGCACGGCGTTGTCGCCGTAGCGCAGCCATCCGCCGGTCGCGGCGTCGTAGCGGTACAGACTCTCGAACGCGCCGCCGAGGCTTCCCAGCGCGTCCGCCGCGGTCGCTGTGGCGCCCAGGTACACGAAGTCGTTCCACCCCGCCTTGAGTTGCATCGGAAGCGGGAACGAAAGCGAGAACCCGCCCGGCAGCGTCGCCGGGGCCTCCGCGAAAATCCAGTAGGACTCGCCCGGTTCCACGCTCGTGAGCGTGCGGCCGGCCGCCGTAGTCGAGAACCACCGGTCAAACGCGCCCGTGCCATCGACAAAGTGATAGACCGCCGTCACCACGCCCGAAGGCACGGGTGTGAACGTCGAGAGGAGTGGCACCGGTTCGGCGCCGAAGTAGCCGATATGGTTCCAGCCCGCCCTCAACTGCACGTTTCCACACAACACCGACCCGGCGCCGACGCGTGCCGATGGGCCGAATTCGCTGGTGTTCCCATCCGCGTCCGTCGCCAGGGCGATCAGCCAGTCGCCCGGGGAGGCCGGCGGGTTGTCCAGCGCGAACTGCCCGTTCCCGTCCGCCGTCAGCAGCCCGCCGGGGAGCGGCGCCAGGCCGTAGTCGTGGGCGCCGCCGGGTTCGTGGACGGCCACATAGATCTGTACCTGGCAGCCGGCGCAGGTCGTCCCGGACAGGCGCGGTTGGGTCGCTCGCGTGATCGACGGATGGTTCAGCATCCCGTTCGGTCCCGTATCGCTGTCACCGCTGTCGTTGGCGTTCATCACGCCGTCGGCATTCAGGTCAATCGCCCGGCCCGAAATGCCGTCGAAGATGTTCCCGCTGAAGCGGTTCCGCACCACCGGGACCCCGTCAACGTCCGCGGCCACGATGATGCCGTCGCCGGCGTTCGCAATCGTGTTGCTGAGAATCGTTGTCTGGTTCGAAGGCTGGCTGAGCACGATGGCGTGCGTGACCGGCGCCGCGGAACCGTCGGGAGCCCGGCCGAACAGGTTGCGCTCGATTTCGTTCCCCGAGAATGCCTGGGCGCCCCCGCTGCCGGCGAAGATCCCGGTCGTGGCGTTGCCAATGGTGTTGCCGGCCCCCTCGATGGACGCCGGCCCTCCTACCTGGCCATCGGCCGCAGCAAGCACGATGCCGGTCTCCACCGGGTTCGGCGCGCCTTCGCTGGTGAACCCGATGACGTTTGCGCGGACCACCGCGTTCGCGCCACCAACTGCGACGCCCGACCCGCAGCCACCGAGCGTGTTGCCCGCGCCCGGCGTCCCGAGAACCGCGTTCGCGCCCGTAATCGCGATGCAGGCGCCGCGGAACCCGCTGACGGAGAGGTTTCGTAGCGCCACGGCGTCGCCGGTGACCGTCAGGCCGTTGGTGATGGCGGTGAGGCTGGATGACGCATTCTCGATGAGCAGGTGCGCGCCCGCGCCATCGATGCTGACGTTGGCCCGCACCAGGTTCGGCAGTGGCGAATTCCCGACCTGGATCGCCGTGGTCGAAGTCGAAGGGGCAAACGTGATTGTGAACGCGTCGGTGCCCGGGTCGGCGTTCGCAAGCTCCATCGCGCGGCGAAGCGTGCACAGCGTCGCATGCGGGCAGACCGCGCCGCCGGCCCCTCCTTCGTCGCCATCGCTGGTGACCTCCACCGTCCCCGCGGCCCGCGCGGGAGCCACCGTGGACGTCAGCCCGCCGCCAAGAAGGAGACCGGTGAAGAGGGCCAGGACGAACAGCGCTCGCATGCGGCCACGCTACGCCCGGCCCGCAATTCCGGGCAAACACTCAGGGACCGCTATAGGGCCTGGAACTGCCGTTTGCCGTCCAGCCGGACGAGCCGACCAATCCCGGGGTGTTCCCAGTGCCCCGCGATCCACGTCCGTCCTTCATCAATCGCCCGGTCAAACAGCCGATCCCGCGTGCCGGCGGACCTCACCGGGTCCCAGTCGGCGGAGGGTGACCAATCCGGATGGACCAGTTGCACGGGATGATGCGAAGCGTCCCCGATGATCACCGCGCGTTCGCCCTGGGAAGCGATCCCGATGGCGACATGGCCGGGCGTATGCCCCGGCGTCGAGACGTACGTGAGGTCCGGTGTAATCGCGGTCTCCGTCGAGACCAGCTTCACCCTGCCGGTATCCTTCAGCGGTTCGACGCACTCGACAAGATGCACGTTCGCGGGCTCGGCGAGCCGCTCGGGCTGCATCCAGTAATCCCACTCCACCTGCTGATACCAGAACTCAGCCTTCGGGAAGAACACCTCGCGCGTCCCGTCCGGCCCGTCCACCGTGTTCCAGCCCACGTGGTCGATGTGCATGTGCGTGTTGAGGACGATGTCGATGTCGGCGGGCGAAAGGCCGGCCTCCGCGATCGCTTCGTCCAGGTGACCGACCGGGAACTGGGGCCGGCGGCGGTTGCCGAGGCCGGAATCGACCAGGATCGTCTTGCCGCCGGAACGGACGAGGTAAACCGAGATGGCCATCGGCAGCAGGCCGCGGGAATCCGCGGCGTGGCCGTATTCCTCCAGGATCGCGTCGCCGTGGCCAGGCATGAAGTTGTGCGGATTCATCAACAGCCGGCAATCGAGCAGCGGCGTAATCTCCACGGCGCCAACGGTAGCTTTGAGCATGGTCACCCTCCGGCGCACGATTCTACGCAGGAGATGCGCCCCGGGAGCTACTTCCCTGCGCTGCGGCTCGCCACTTCGGCCATCGCCTCACCAAGGCGGTGGATGCCTTCTTCGATCTCTTCCATGGCGACATAGCTGAAGGCGAGGCGGATGTGGTTCGTGACCTTTCCATCGGCGAAGTACTGCGGGCCCTGGCCGATCACCACCCCGCGCTCATTCGCTGCCATCTGCACCTCGCGCGCGTTGATATCGGGCCTCAGTTGCAGCCAGAGGAAGAACCCGCCGAGCGGCCGCGTGTACGTCGCGTAGCTGGCGGTGTACTTCGCGAGGGCGTCTTCAACGCGTTCGAGCTTCTTCAGGTAGGTGCGGCGGAGGTTCGTGATGTGCCGGTCGAGGTCGCCGTTGCGCATCATCTCGGCAATCACGCGGCCGAGGAACGGGCTCGATCCCATGTCATAACGAAGAGCCGCGATCCGCGAGACAAGCGCCGGTGGCCCCATGATCCAGCCCATCCGCAGGCCCGTCGCGATGATCTTCGAGAAGCTCGACACCTTGATCCCGTGGTCACCGTTGCTCAGCGCGAACAGCGACGGCGGGGGCGGGGTTTCGAACCACAGCTCCCCGTACGCGTCATCTTCCAGCACGAACGTGTTGAACCGGCGCGCCAGTTCCAGCAGCTTCTCGCGCCGGTCCAGTTGGAGCGTGCAGCCGGCCGGGTTCTGGTGCGTCGGGATGCAGTAGATGAACTTCGCTCGCTTCCCTTCGTCGGCCAGCTTCTGGAGTTCCGTTTCGAGCACGTCGCAGCGCATGCCCTGCTCGTCCATCGGGATCGCCACCTGCGAGGCCCCGAACGACCGGATGGTCCGCATACTGCCCGGGAAATTCGGGCTCTCCACCATCACCACATCGCCAGGATCGAGCAGCGTCTCGCAAACCATGCCGATGGCATGAGCGGACCCCGACGCGATGATCACGTGATCTCGCGTGACG
>WBZP01004562.1_pt1 | contig 14405 bp, 12 predicted proteins | sample 5204301 | NCBI WGS metagenome assembly WBZP01 (sample SAMN12412401, study PRJNA552823) | activated sludge metagenome | isolation source: activated sludge from nitrification reactor of wastewater treatment plant... | place: USA: Pennsylvania | collected 2017 | reverse complement strand
CCGCGAGGCCTACGGGATGTTCTCGGTCAACGGAATCCTGTTCAACCACGAATCCCCCCGCCGGGGTGAGACCTTCGTGAGCCGGAAGATCTCGATGGCCGCCGCCCGGATCGCGGCCGGAGAGCAGCAACACCTATACCTAGGCAATCTCGATGCCCGGCGGGACTGGGGTTATGCGAAGGAGTACGTGGAGGCGATGTGGCTGATGCTGCAGGCAGATGAACCCGACGACTTCGTGGTGGCGACGGGCACCGCGTATTCGGTGCGGGACTTCCTCGGCTTCGCGTTCGGGCACGTGGGTCTCGACTGGGAGAAGTACGTGCGCTTCGACGAGCGTTACCTGCGGCCCACGGAGGTAGATGAGTTGGTCGGCGATCCGAGCAAGATGCAGGAGACGCTGGGGTGGAAGGCGCAGACGATGGTCCCGGAGTTGGCGCGGTTGATGGTGGATGCGGACAAGGGAGCCGTGAACCGATCATGACTCAGCCGGGCCGACAAGTTGTCGTGCACGTATTCAACGCGCTGCGACCGTCGGGGGGCGAGGGCACGGTCCTCCAGGCGGCAAACGCTTGGAGCGCTTCAGGGTATGAGATCGAGGTCGTGGCCAAAGCAGAAGCCGAGGGGCCTCTGGCACAGGAGTTCCGGCGCGCAGGCATCCCCGTGATTCACCTAGGCGTCAGTCCGCGGGTTTCTCTTTTGTTACGCGCCTACCGCCTGTTCAGGCACAGACGAGCAGACGTGGTGCATGTGCATGCCGAGGATCACAACTTTGAGATTTGCGTGGCTGCGACCTTGGCGAGGGCCCGGCCAGTCGTTCGCACTGTGCATGCACCGTTCACCTGCAGCCCCGCCGGGCGCCTGAAACGCACGGTCCAGCGATACGTCCTCAGGCAACTGGGGGTCGTGATGATTGGGGTCGGACAGTCAGTTGCGGAGAACGAGATGCGGCTCTTCTCTAACCCATGCTCCGTGATCCCCAACGGCGCCGAATTGGCGGCCTTCGCGCCCGTTACCGCAGCAAAGAAGGCGTCTCTGCGCCACGCGCTTGGCTTGCCCAAGGATCAAGGACGGATTCTCATCAGCGTCGGAAACTGCGCTCCCGTCAAGAATCATGACGCGATCCTCAACGCCCTACGCAGGCTGCCGGGCTGGCTCTACGTCCACGTGGGGGAGGAGGACGATCAACAAGCTGAAAGACGCCTGGCCAGAACCCTTGGCGTCAGTGACCAGACCCTTTTCGTGGGCCCACAGCGAAATGTGGCCGATTGGCTGGCCGCGAGCGACGCCTTCGTCATGCCTTCCCGCTACGAAGGGATGCCGTTGGCAGCCCTAGAGGCATTGTCATCAGGACTTCCATGTGTGCTCGCCCCACGAGGCGGTCTGCTCGAACTGGATGTTCCGGGTTCTGGCATCATGTGGGCCGGGAACTCTGCGCAGATCGTCAACTGTCTGAACCGCCTGCCAATTGCCGGGCCCACCACCGATGGCATCGCAAGCATTCGACGCCGGTTCACCATCGACGCCATGGCAGCCCGCTATGCAGACATATACTCCTGACGTGAGTGGTGGCCTGCCAAGAGCGTCTGCTCCGGTCCATCAGGCGCTTGAGCAGGCCAGGGTGTTCGACGAGAAGTTCGCGGAAGGCTCTCGCGGTCTCGTGACATCCGCCGATGAGTTGGTCAGATATCTGACTCGGTGGCGAATGGAAACGGCATGGCGGCGTTTCCGGGAGGTATGCCATCTTGGCGCGGATCCTTCTGTGATCTTCCTCTGCGCCGGAGATGCTGGGGAAGCCACTATCTTGGCGGATCTCGGAGTGCGTGACATCACCGTCACGGATGCCTCTGCCCAGGCTGTGCGCGCTGCGCTCGATGCCGATACACGCCTTCGAGGTTTCGTCTGTAACGCCCTTGACAACGGCATCGATGACCAATCGTTTGACGTGGTGATTGTTCAGGACGGTCTGCATCACCTGCAAGAACCGGTGCGTGGATTCACGGAGATGCTTCGCACCGCGCGCAAGGGTGCCTTCTTCCTGGAAGGCTCTGACTCGCCGGCTGGGCGGCTTCTCGGCCGCACTTGGGAGGTTGAGGGCGATACAGAGAACTACGTCTTCCGTTGGAGCCGACGGCTCGTGCAGCAGGTAGCAAGTTCGTACCTCGGGCGTGGCACTTTCCGTAATGAGAGCTTCTCGTTCTGGCACCACAACGTGTATCTAGATCGGCTTGGCCGGCGCTTGGGTCAACCCGGCGCAGCCGCACGCCGAATAGACCGGGTGAAAGGAATCGCTGACGCAGTTCTGCCCTGGGGCGGGAATCAGTTCTGCGGGATGGTCGTCATGACAGGCAACGGCTCGACCGCCGGACCATAGCAGCATGCACGTCGCAATGCTGGGACCGTGCTCGCCGGATCTCGTCCTTGATCTGCTGGCCGATCGGCCAGCCCAGCAATTCGAGCCACGGGCATCAGGGGTTCCTGTGGCGGAACTGGCACGGGCACTTGTCAGCCTTGGCCACCGGGTGACTCTCTGTGCCCTGGATCCGGACGTGCAGGCGACACAATCGCTCTCCGGATTCGACTTCACTCTTCACCGCGTGCCTATGCGGGCACGCCCCCGCGAACGGGCCCGGGACTTCTTCGCGATTGAACGCAAGCGACTAATCGAGGTGCTTCGAAGCACATCTGCCGACGTGACCCATGCGCATTGGACGTATGAGTACGAATTGGCGGCGCAGAACTGCGCTCGACCGCATGTGACCACCATCCATGACGTGCCGTGGTCGGTACTGCGTGCGATGCCAGACGCGTATCGGTTCGCCCGTTTCGCGATGGCATGGCGCGCCAGACCCGGGATTCGGCGAGCCAGCGCGGTAAGCCGTTACGCAGCCGATCGTTGGCGCCACGGAATGCTGTACCGGCGTCCTATCACCGTGATCCCGAACATCGTTCCGATTCGGTTGGAGACCGCTTCGAGATCCCCCGCCGCCGAACCGGTCCTGCTTGAGGTCGCCGACGGTAGCCCGCTGAAGAACACGATCCGCCTGCTCGAAGCCTTCTCGTTTGTCCGTCGACAGTACCCAAGGGCGTCGTTGCGCCTGGTGGGTCCCGGGCTGGGACCAGACTCTCCATCGGCTCGGGTCGCCTCTTCGATGGAGCTTGACGGTGTCTCGTTCCTGGGCGTCCTTCCCCATACCGAGGTTCGGGAAGAGATGCTGCGAGCATGGCTTCTCACGCACGTCTCGTTGAATGAGTCATTCTCGCTCGTGACGCTGGAAGCACTTGCCTGTGGCTTACCTGTGATCGTGGGACGCGATTCGGGGGGAGTCGTTGAGGTGGTCGACTTCGGCAGGGCTGGCCAACTGGTTGATGCCCATGATCCGGTAGCAATCGCAGACGCCATCTCCAGTGCTATAAGCGACGGACCACCAACCCAAGACCCGTCGATCTCCCAATGGGTCGGAACCCGGTTCTCTCCACAATCCGTTGGCCAGCAGTACCTCGATTTCTACGAGGGTTCATGACGTCCATTCACGAGTTCCCAGCCGCCGTGCTCGGCGTGATCCCGGCCGATGTTCCGTTGTCCTCAACCACGGTGCCCGAGGCAATGCAGCGCGTTCACCAAGCGTTGTTGAACGGGCTTGTCGCAGTGAGGGACTACCTGGATTGCTATGGGATCGAGTACTGGATGGACGCGGGGACGCTGTTGGGTGCGCACCGAGAAGGCGATCTTCTCGCCTGGGACGACGATGTGGATCTCGGAATGACCTTACAGTCATTTCGTCAACTTGAGAGGCTTGCCTCGAGGCGCCCCCCCGCGGGGCTGACGTGGACGTCACCGATCAACGATCCGACACAGCCCAGCTTCATTCCTGGCAAGTTCCGAATCAACGGAACCTACGCCCTGGATCAAGCCTGGGTGTCGCACGTGGGGCCCGCTCCCCGCAGCCTCGGCCTTTCCATCGACATCTTCCCGTTCGAACGCATTCCGAGAATGGCATTGTTGAACCGGGTGACGCGTCGCCTAGGCTACGAGATCTACCTCCGGGAGACTTACCGGAACCCACGAATCGCAGCGCGTCATCACAAGGATGAATTCCATGCCGCCATGGTCAGTCGAGTACCACAGCGGCTCATCGACGCCGCGACCGATCTATTGCGGGCAGCGGGCAGCGGATCGGAACTGTGGGGTTACGGCATCGACACCCCCTGGCACCAGCTGCGCTTGACACGCGACCAGATCTGGCCACTCAGCACCCAGCGGCTCGGGAAACTCCACTTACCGGCACCCGCAGACACCGAGGCCTACCTGTCCCAGCTGTATGGGCCGGACTTCCTGACGCCACCACCCATCCATCGACGCGCGACGCACAGTGTCCTCGTTGGGTTCCGCGACGAGTGAGCAGCAAGGGGTCATGTCGGGGGCTCTGCTGTCTCGACACCGCCAATCGGCAGCAAGGTCCGTACCGTTCGGCACTGCGCTATTCAGGTGCGACGAACCAGTCCACGGATCAGCCCCGGTGCCTCGGAATACCGTTTTGTGAGGAACAAACTGCCAACAAGCGCGACGACGATCAATGCACCCGCCCACAAGGCGTCAAACCGACCGACCAAGGAGGCAAACACCGAGAGCAACAGAAGAGCCAGCAGGACGGCCGTCAGACACGCAAGCAGCCCCTCGCGAGCGAGACCCCCCCTGACTTCTCCCCGCCTGCGTAGATGCCACCACAGGAGGAAGAGGCGGGTCCATGTCACTGCCGCATAGGCAACGGCAGACCACAGGACGTCATGCGTGCTGAGAACCGCTGCAGCGGCAGCCACATAGATGGCCGTCGTGACGTACTGAACACGCCGGAACTCGGCAAAACGATCCCTGCTCTGCAGGAAGATCGACGTCGGAGTCGCCGCTACTGTCCCACCGGCGCCGACCGCCATGAACACTGCCAACGTGGCCGATTCCGCCCAGTCCGCGCCCAAGAGCACAGGCATGGTCGGGTACAGAACCGATGCGACCAACCCACCCATCACGATGCCTGCCCACAGCGACACGACTGAGGCCTTATGCAAGCCAGCTGCCCGTTCTCCCTGTTCCGCCTGTCCATATGTGGGCGCAAGCACATTCGAGAGGCTCGTGGCTGTAGCCAGGATCGGCATCGAGGCGAATGCAAGCGCTCGATTGAGTTGTCCCAGTGCCGAAGGTCCTGCACCGCGCGTCGTTGCCAACTGGACAAGAGACCATCCGGAGTACTCGATGAGGTTGCTCACGGTCGCACGGCCACCCAGAGTCAAGTAGGCCACACTTGAGCGGCGTGGTCGGCCCGGTCGCAAGGTTCGACCCGTCGTCCAAGGGCCCAGGGCCGTCGTCAGCACGGCTGAGAGCACCACGGGGAGTGGCAACGCATACGGAGATCCCGTCACGACAAGTGCTACAACTGCCGTAACCGTGCCAACGACGGCCGCCGCTGCCTGAGCTATCGAGACACGCCTAAAGCGCCCGGCCTGCCTGGCCAGACCGAACACGACCGCATTCAGAGGGAGCAGGAGAACAGCCACCCCTAGCAGACGGAGCAGAGCCTCCGAGCCTGGATCACCCCATAGCACCGACCACCACCCAGCAAGGATTTGTACGAGCAGAGCCCAGAAGATCCCCACGAAAATCGCCACCCCCACCAGCGATGGAATCTCATCCGGAGAAGTGCTGCTCCTGGAAACGGCAAGATCGAGACCGCCCACAGCGAGAATGGTGATCAGGCTCAGGGCAGCCAGAGAGGAAGCGTAGGCCCCGAAGGCCTGCGGCGTGAGGATCCTCGAACTGACTATGGAGTAGACCAGTTGGATCACCTGCGAGGCAATGACAGCAGCACCCACCCATAAGGATCCTGCGGCCATTGGATGCAGTCGCACATGCATGTGGCGACCCAGTTCAATCAGCACCGATCAGCACAGCGAAGCGATGATCGTTGTTGGCATAGGTGGGGAAGAGCCCACGAAGGATCACGGCTCCCGGGAACTGCTGCAACACTGCGTCCTCCGAGAATCTCAGATGGGGAAACCGCTCCCTGTCATACGCTCTAGGCCGACTGTCCGCAATCGACGCATCAGGCATGTCCAGAAGGAGAACACGGGCTCCCGACTGGACAACAGCCTGAACCAGCCCAAAGGCAGTGGCCTGCGAATCCAGGTACATCAGGGCACCAAAGGCGAACACCTTGTCAAAGCCAACCAGCTGCGTCGGATCGACCGTATTCAGATCGGCTTCCTGGTATGTGATGTTCACCCCTGATCGAAGATCCTGGGCCACTTCCAGGACAGTGGGCGAGAAGTCAAGGCCAACGACTTCTCTGGCGCATTGTGCCACGGCATACGTGAGCCTTCCCGTACCACATCCAAGGTCCAGCACGCGATCATTTGGGCCGATCTTCAGAAGGGAGATAACTGCGGACGAGGAAGCCGTCACGAATTCCTCGTATTGTTCCTCTGATGTGAAGCAGGCCTCGTACCCGTTCCAGTCAGACCTCTCTTCGTCTCTGTCAACCCATACGGACTTCCAGGTATTCATGTGCGTCCCTCCACAGTCATCGCCCTGACGAGCTCCCGATGGTCCCGCGGCGTCTTCACGGCGATTCGCCACCGAGCAACACCATCACCCCAACGATCGCTCACGTCCTTGACGAGGATGTTGTGACGGGAGATAAGCCGATCCGCCAAGAAGGCGCCCCGGTCCGAGTCCATCGCCAACTCAACGAGCACAAAGTCGGCGGAACTGGGCCACGTGCGGGCCACTAGAGGGCTCGTCGAGAGCGCCTCGTTGAGGTCGTCCCGGTCAGCTACTGTGGATTCGAAGGAGCGCTCGACAACTTCTCTGTTCTTCAGGAGGAGTTCGAGGGTCTTCTCCGCAACTGAGTTGATGTTCCAGATAGGGATCTGGCTCCGCAACTTCTCCAACAAAGTGGTGTCCGGACAGGCCAGGAACCCCAACCGCAGCCCTGGCATCCCGAGCGACTTACTCAACGACTTAAGCACCAGAAGGTTCGGCGGGGGATCCAGGCTGAGTACCGATGGTTGGGAACTGAAATCGATGAAGGACTCATCGACGATCACATGGGAGTCCGCGTTTCGGCGAGCGGTATCGACGATCTCGGCGGTATCGAAGCTGGAACCCGTTGGGTTGTTGGGATTGACAGCGACCAAGACACTGCCAGCAGGCAGCACAGTCGGGCAGAAGCCCGACCCGTCATCGCCATACAGCGAGGCGTGGGGGAAGATGCGAGTCCACTCGCCAAAGGTCGGGTTGGGAAGCAACGCATCATGATCACGGAAATGTGTTGCGAGCAGTGGGAAGGCCTGGGAGGCGCCGTTCAGGGTAACCAGAGAATCAGCGGGCCACTCGAGGAACCAACTCATTTTCTGGTCGATGATGCGCTGGGCAGAGCCGTAGCTGTGGACGAGTTCCGGCAACTGCATGCGCAGTTCCGCAATCACTGAATCAGTGGGGAAGTGCATATTGCGAATGAATGCGAAGTCGCGTACTCCGTAGCCCCAATATCCCCCCCAGGACTCGCGTAACAGCTTCCCCCTACCTGCGGTGTCCACCATGAAGCGCGCCTGCTGCAGATCCACGGGGTCGTCAACCTCAGCCCAGACCTCCCCGCTTAGAACTTCGCCGTAGATGCGGGCCTGTCCCGCGGCGACGATCATCCCAAGAACGAGTTCGTAGAAACAGTTGTCGCTCACCTCTTCGCTGTAGAAGCGCAGCAAGCGGCCAAAGGCGCCCGTGCAGAAGTCGCCGGAAAACCGATAGACGTTAAGGGTTTTGAAATGGGATTGAAAATCGAAATCGGGTCCCTGCTGACCACTCGGGACAACTCTCTCAATGTGCCCGTCGGCCGCCAACCGCACGACCGTCCCATCCATGCCCGGCCGATACCTGTCAACGAGCGCAACGTCAGGGTGTGGCGATTCCAGCAGCCTTGCGAGCACGGACGGGGCGAAGACCAGATCAGATTCGATCAACACAATGCCCTCAGACACATCCACATGTTCGAAAGCCAACGACAACGAGTGGATGTTGTTGGTGGTTTCAAATCTGGGATTCTCCACGAAATCAAGGGCCAGCCCGGCTGAATGCGCCTGCGCATACTCACGGACCTCGTTCGACCGGTACCCGGTGACGATCGTGGCAGCGGCGAAGCCAGCCTCTGCCACCGAGTACAGGATGTTGCTGAGAATCGTCTGATCGTCGAAGAGAGGGATCATGGTCTTGTGGAGATCTCCGCTGAGGGGTCTCATGCGGCGTCCCAGCCCGGCGGCCAGGATTATGGGGTGCGTCATAGTTCGGCTGCTCCCTTGAGAGACGTGGAACTCCGCATCACCCGGGGAGCAGGAGATGCGGGAACGAGTTGGCGCACTTGCTGACCTAGCAGGATCAGGGGCCAGAGGCGACCGCCATGCCGTCGGAAGAAGCGGGCTTGCGCCCGAAACGGCGTGCCCTTGGTTGTCTGCGCGTCCAGCCAGGGTCGCAGGCCTCGGACCGCGATCCGTTGTTCGTCACGTTCGCAATAGCCGACGACTCCGCGCGCCTGCAGGATCGAGATACCGATCGCCCTAGCCCTCAGACCATAGTCGTCATCGGCATACGCGTGAGGGAATCGGCCGTCGATCGGGCCTACCGCCTCCCGAGCCACCCGCGGGATCAGGACGACGTTCCCGTTGAACGTATCGGCATTCCGCGCGTCGTCACTGACGCCCAGAAGAGCGAACCGCTGCGGGTGCCAGGCCGACGTTCGCACACGGGCACCATAGGTGACCTCTCCGGAGACAGCACTCACAGTGGCCCCGACGACAATTGCGCCGGGATACTCCTGGGCGCACGCAACCAGTCGCTGCAAGGCATCCTCTACAAGAACAACGTCGTCATTAAGCCAAAGAAGCATGTCCGGGTCATCGCGCATCGCAGCCCGTTCAGCAAGGCACATCCCCCCAGACCAGTAGAGGTCGCCCTGTCCCGCAATGACCGTGATCGGTACCCCGGAGTTCTTAGCCACCTCAGCCGTGGTATCAGAACTGCCGTCATCCAGGAAGTAGACGTGCACCGCCCAATCCCCCAAGGTCTGGGCACGTAGCGACGCCAGCGACGCCGCCGTCTTCTTGCTCCGGTTGTAAGACGTCATGAGCACAGCGATGCGGATCGTCACAGGTGGAACCTCCGGATCTCGTCCCATTCCACCACTCCCTGGGCGAACCGCTCGACCATACCGGACATTGCATGCCGATCCGCATGCTCCAGACAAGCCTGAGCGAGGGAATGACGATACGCGTCGTCCTGCAGAACCTCGACCACTGCATGAGCAAAGGCCGACGGAGAAGTGTCATGAGGAAGCCACACCGAGTCGACGCCCGGCGTCAGGTAACTTGCCTCGGGGGAATGCGCCCTTTCCCAGCGTGTGACAATCGGCACACCCGCAGCCAGTGAATCGACGGCCACCAAACCAATCCAGGTGGGGATGGCAATCACCCGTGACGAGGCCATCGCCATTGCCTTGTCGGCGCCATCAAGGCGTCCGAGTGCGCGGACAGGCCCGCCACGCGCTTGCAGATGCTGAACGAGTCCTATCTGATCGCCCGTTCCCCCGACGAGAAGCACGAACCCCGGTAGGGCGCGCTCGACCTCACAGGCAACCTCCAGCAGGTATGGGATGTCCTTGGCTGCATCCACACCACCGAGGAACAACGCGGTCGTGGCTGACTGGAGGCCCCATTTGCTCCTAAACTCACGTAAAGCCAGCGGAGTGACATCAGCCAACTGGGACTGCAGCGATGCGATATCCGTCGTGTTGTTCACGACGGTGATCCGGGTCCGGGGAAAGCCGTGCCGAACGACGTGCTCAGCGCCTTCATCGGTGTAGGCGAAGAACCAGTCACAGCGCCTGGTTACGAACTGTTTCAGTCCCGCCAAGGCGCGCCCCTGCGGGGTCGAGAAGCTTCGACCGTGACCCCACATAGCAATGCTTGCCCCCATGGATTTCCTACGCAGGAGCCATTCATAGGTGTCAAGGTTCTTTACTGCCTGTTCAACCACCAACAGATCCGGAGCGCCGGCAAACTCCCGTACGCGACGCGGTGATCGCCACCGTAACCGATCGCCTGACAACTCCGATAGGCCGTCCCCGACAACGTGGATGTACGGCTCCGAGTATGTATCATCACGTGGACCTAGGCTCTGACCCACGACAACAGAGAGTCGGATGCCCTCGGCATGGAGGGCATCCCTCAGCCCTCCGTAGAACTCGCGGCGGTATCTGTACGCTCGTGGCTGCACGACAAGCAGTTGGCGCACGGTCAGGTCACCTCTTGGGTCTTGACGATCAGCGGATCTGGGCCTCTCTGCGAACCCAATGCCAGGGCGATGCCGATCACGACCCACGACCAGGAGGGAAGCGAGTAGAAGACCCCGTAGACAAGACCCGCCACAATGAACACCCCCAAAGCGCTTCGCTTGACGGCACGGACCCGAAGGGACTGCCACACGAGAACCGCCGCCAAGGCCAGCCCGGCGAGACCGTACATCGTGACTAGATCGACGAAGGCATTGTGTCCGCTTATGTAGTTGTTCATCACGTTAGTTGCGGGCCACTTCACAGGGGACACACCGAACACGCCCCCAAAGAGCCACTCCCAGAGGCTACGTGGCGCAGTGAGCCGCGATTGCCACATCTCCAAGCGCCATGAAAAGGTCGCCGTGTTTGCGGCAGCTTCCGGGACACCCACTGTGCCCAGGCTCTCGATGGAACCTCCCGGTAGTAGTGACACCCTCATGGTTGCTGACAGCACCAGCGACGCACCGGCGTAGACCAACGGGCTAAGAGCGCAGATCAGCCACTGCGACGACACCTTTCCGCGCTGCGATTGCAGCAGCACCAAGAGCGGCACAGCGACAAACACCGCCATCCACACGCTTCGATGTTGGGAGAGCACCACTGAGAGACCCAAGAACGCCCCACCCCCAAGTAGTAAGGGACGCGAGCTGGCAATAGGTCGAGCCAACACCAAGACGAATCCGAACAGCATCAATAGAGCCAGACTGGCCGACAGAGGACGGCTGGCGTAGAACTGGCCAGGACCCGATAGGGCTTCCAGAAGGTTGTCGCGGGAGAAGACAAGTGCGAGCACCTGGTAGAACGCCAGCCCGAACGCGAGCGCGATAAAGAGACCTTGCCAGCTTGTCCAACGCGATCGGCCCAATGCCGCTCCGAATACCAAGAACGCGGCCGCCAGCAACCACTCTCGCCAGATGTTGCCGGCCACATTGGAACCGACTGCAGGAAGCCACGTCAGGTAGCCAAACCAAGTGGCGGCAAGAAAGGCCGTTGAAGAGATACGGCGATCAGGTGTCAGGTACCTCCAGTACCCCACGACCAATGCAGTCCCAGTGAGCGCATACGTCACAAACAGGTCGCGAGTGACCGAATACCCGATCCTCCAGGCCCACACTCCGTGCACCGTTGTTGCGATTACGGCCACGAGCAGGGTGACATCGGAAACACGTATACGGCGAAGTCGCGTCGAGATTGTCGGACGCATACCCTCCACCGTTGCCATACGCCAAACCTTATGCGCCACTCATCGCCTGGGCCCACTACTACCAGTTGATCGCAACAATCGACTTGGTCAGTCCGAGAACCCTTTCGCGCCAGACAACCGCCTCCGGAAACAGTCGTCGCATGTCTGTCATGCTGAGTAGTTCGGTCCAAGCGACGGAACGGCGGGCGTAATCCTGAGGAAACCTCGTCCCTTGCGCCCAATGCCGTTCGGCGAGCCGTTCCCGGAGAGCCAGTGGGAAGAACTGCATTCCAGGGAACATCCAGTGCGGTTCAAGAGGGAAGTATCGATATGGCGTCTGAATCCAGTAGCGAGGTGCGATGGCGCGCACCGCGTCGGCCATTCTCTCTCGCATCGCCTGGCCGCCGACGTGTTCGATCAGGCTGTTGCTGACAACCAGATCGGCCTCCATCTCAAGCGGCGACAAGGCGTCCTGCTGGAGGCAACGTATCCACGACAATTCGGAGTGCAGCGGCTCAAGGTTCACACATGTGACAGTCAATGGGCGTACAGGCCGATCAAGCCAGTAGCTCGGGCGCCCTCCGAGATCGACGACGTGGAGTTGCGACAGTTCGGGAAACACCTCCATGAACCGCGTGAATCGGCGTGCCCTCGCATCAGCGCTGAACGAGCCCGGCCCGTAACCCCAGCGTCCGCGGGAGACCACGTCTGGAACCGAGTTATCCTTCCCCCGCACTCAGTACGCCCCCCGCCCACCCACGACGGCACTCACCGTGCTCGCCATGATCACGAAGTCCATCGACAGCGACCAGTTCTCGACGTAGTACAGGTCCAGCCGTACCGACTCTTCCCACGACAGATCCGAGCGCCCCCGCACCTGCCACAGACCGGTCATCCCCGGACGTGCCCGTAGCCGGCGCACCGCCAGGTCGTCGTACCTCGCCACGTCGTCCATAGGATGCGGTCGCGGCCCCACCAACGACATGTCGCCCCGCCAGACGTTGATGAGCTGCGGTAACTCATCGAGCGAGAAGCGGCGGAGGAACCGCCCGATTCGCGTGACCCGTGGATCGTCGGCCATCTTGAATGTCGCGCCCTCGTCCCCGTGCGCGGCCCGCAACTCATCCCGCCGCGCATCCGCATCGATGTACATGGTCCGGAACTTCCAGCAGAGGAAAGTCCAGCCGTCGAGCCCGACCCGCTCCTGCTTGAACAGCGCTGGACCCTCCGAGCCTCGGCGGATGAGGAAGCCGATCAGCAGCATAGGAAGTCCGAGCAGGATCAGTAGGATGCTCGACCCGACCACATCCGTCACCGCCTTGAGCACCACCGCTGTGCCGCTGAACTTTGGCATGTCCACGCGGACAAACGACATCGACTCCACAGGTTCCACCGACAACCGAGGACCGGCAACCTCCACCAGCGAGGCACTGACCATCAGGGACAAGTCGGTGTCTTCCATGGCCCATCCCAGTTCCCGGGTCTGGTGCGGGTCGACGTCGCCGCCAGGAGCGAAGAGGATCGTGTCGGCTCTGCTCGCGACCGCGGAGTCGACCGCGGCCCGCGGGCTCGAGCCTTGGTCGAGCGCCAGGACCCCTACCGTGACGAACCGGCCCTGGGAGCCAGCCAACTCGTCCTGCAGTCTTGTCAGGCGCGATGCCGGCGCAATGAGGAAGACCCGGTGCAACGGCTTTCCTTCGGCCATCCGGCGGTGCAACCAGCGACGCATCAGATTGCGCTCAAGCAAGAGCAACAGGAGCCCCAAGAACGTCACCCCGAACAGGAACCACCGACCGTATGTGGTGTTCGTCAGGTACGCCAGACTCATCACGAGCAGCCCGGTCCACACAGTCGCCACGATCACCCGTCGGTACTCAGTCAACCCGTTGGCGATCAAGGTCGCTTTCGTGGACTGTGCCTGCCAGAGGGCCACCGGCCAGATGATCAACAGCGCGACGGAGAAGAACTGTCGCGGTCTGTCGTCGGAGAAGAACTCACCCCCAGAGCCCCACCCGAGCAGCAGGCCGGCGACGATCGCTAAGACGATGACCGCGACATCCAGTGCGCGCACCCGCAGCTGGTAGTCACGGAGGAACTCGTTGCGCGTCGAAACCCGTGGCTGTCGGATGCTGAGCCGCTGCGTCACGGGGAACCTGCCATGTCGTTTCCGTACTGCTTCTGGAACCAGTTGACCGTCTGTTCGAGGCCCTTGTCCAGCGGCACCTGAGCCGACCACCCCAGCAGGCGACCAGCCAGCGTCGCGTCAGGCATGCGCTGCATGGGGTCGTCGACCGGCAGGGGTTCATGCACGATCGACGCGTCGACCCCGACGATCGCCGCCACCTTGGCGGCCAGGTCCTGCATCGTGACCTCCTCGGGGTTGCCGAGGTTGATCGGACCGCTCACGTCGGCCGGCGTGTTCATCATCGCTAGCAGTCCGTCCACCAGGTCGTCGACGTAGCAGAAGGACCGCGTCTGCTCACCGGAGCCGTAGATCGTTAAAGGCTCACCGGCGATCGCCTGCATGATGAAGTTGCTGACCACCCGGCCGTCGTCCGGCGCCATCCGCGGGCCGTAGGTGTTGAAGATCCGCACGATCTTGGTGTCCATGCCGTGCTGACGCCGGTAGTCCATGAACAGGGTCTCCGCGCATCGCTTGCCCTCGTCGTAGCAGGACCGCGGGCCGATGGGGTTCACGTTCCCCCAGTACTGCTCGTTCTGCGGGTGGATCGTCGGGTCCCCGTACACCTCGGAGGTAGAGGCCAAGAGAATGCGGGCCTTCGTGCGCTTGGCCAGGCCGAGCATGTTGATCGATCCGTGCACGCTCGTCTTCGTGGTCTGGACGGGGT
>WBZP01004561.1_pt1 | contig 14406 bp, 9 predicted proteins | sample 5204301 | NCBI WGS metagenome assembly WBZP01 (sample SAMN12412401, study PRJNA552823) | activated sludge metagenome | isolation source: activated sludge from nitrification reactor of wastewater treatment plant... | place: USA: Pennsylvania | collected 2017 | reverse complement strand
GATGCGCCGTTCCAGCTCCGGCATCCGCCCGTAGCGGATCTCTGCGGCGACGGCCAGGTCGGTCTCCCGTTCGAGCTGCTGGCTGAGCTGGCCGAGCTCCTCCTTCAAGGCCCGGATGGCATCGATGGCCTGCTTCTCGCCCTCCCAGTGGTCCTTCATCTCGTGCACCTGGGTGTTCAACAGGGCCAGCTCGTCGGTGAGCGCGTCGAGGCGCTCCCGCGATGCGCTGTCGGTCTCCTTGGCCAGCGCCACCTGCTCGATCTCCAGCTGCAGGATCCGCCGCTGGACGACGTCGATCTCGGTGGGCAGCGAGTCGATCTCGATGCGCAGCTTGCTGGCTGCCTCGTCGACCAGGTCGATGGCCTTGTCGGGGAGGAACCGGTTGGTCAGGTAGCGGTTGGAGAGCACGGCGGCACTGACCAGCGCGCCGTCCTGGATGCGCACGCCGTGGTGCACCTCGTAGCGCTCCTTCAGCCCGCGCAAGATGCCGACGGTGTCCTCGACGCTGGGTTCGCCCACGTACACCTGCTGGAAGCGGCGCTCCAGGGCGGGGTCCTTCTCCACGTACTTGCGGTACTCGTCCAGCGTGGTGGCGCCGATCATCCGCAGCTCGCCGCGGGCCAGCATCGGCTTGATCATGTTGCCGGCGTCCATCGCCCCCTCGGCCCCGCCGGCGCCAACGATGGTGTGCAGTTCGTCGACGAAGGAGATCACCTCGCCGGCCGAGTCGGTGATCTCCTTCAGGACGGCCTTGAGACGCTCCTCGAACTCACCGCGGTACTTGGCGCCGGCCAGCATCGAGCCGATGTCCAAGGCGATGAGCCGCTTGTTCTTCAACCCCTCGGGGACGTCACCGTCGGCGATGCGCCGGGCCAGGCCCTCGACGATCGCGGTCTTGCCGACGCCGGGCTCACCGATCAGGACCGGGTTGTTCTTCGTTCGCCGGCTGAGCACCTGGATGACCCGACGGATCTCCTCGTCGCGGCCGATGACCGGATCGATCTTGCCCTCACGGGCGCGCTGGGTGAGATCCTGGCCGTACTTCTCCAGCGCGGCGAAGGACTCCTCGGGGTTCTGGCTGGTCACGCGATGGCTGCCGCGGACGTCTTTCAGCGCGGTGAGGAGCTCCTCGCTGCCCACCCCGAGCCGCTGGTTCATCGCCAACAGCAGGTGCTCGACCGAGAGGAAGTCGTCCTTCAGGTCGCGCTGGTACGCGGCGGCGTTCTCCAGGACGTTGTTGGTCTCCTTCGACAGACGCGGCTCGCTCCCGCCGTAGGCCTTGGGGAGCCGGGCGACGGCCTCGTCTGCCCGGTTGCGCACCATCAGCGGCGCCTGACCGAGCTTGGCAAGCACGGCCGGCACGATGGTGTCCTCCTGCCGGGCGAGTGCGGCCAGGAGGTGGTCGGGCGTCAGCTCCGGGTTGTTCAGCGCCTTGGCCTGGTCCAACGCCGCGGCCACGGCCTCGTTGGTCTTGAGGGTCCACGTCTTGGGGTCCAGTGCCATGCCTGTGTCGTCGTTCCTTTCGGTCGAGCTGATCGCTTAATAAAGTTGAGCGTTAGTGTATCAGCATTCGCGTGAAGGGCGCACCGTCGGCGGAAACAACTGCGCGGCCGTGCCGTCGAGGAACTGCTCCCGATCGGCCGTCGACCAGCCAGCGACGGCACGCCGCAGCGTGGTCAGCTTGGCGGCGTAGGTCCCGGGGTGCTGCGGGTGGTCGGACCCCCAGCACAGCCGGTGCGCGCCGACACGATCACGCAGCGCCGCCAGCCACACGGCCGGTGCCGGTTGGTGGTCGAGGACATGGCTGGTCACCTTGAGGACCAGGTTGGAGGCCGCCTCGGCGGCCGCCAGGCCAGGGCCGCGCTCGGGAAACCCGCAGTGGTCGACCACGATCGGCAGCTCCGGGTGGCGGGCGGCCAGCCGGCTGAGCCCCGCCAATTGGTGGCCGAACAGGGTGACCACCGGCGTGACCGCTGCCGCCGCGCACACCTCGATCAGTGGGTCGGCGCCGTCCGCCCACTCCGGGTCGGCGCCGATGCCGAACAGGCGCACCCCGGAGGCCGGCATTGCCAGACCGCTGAGCAACCGGCGCAGCGCGGAAACGCCAGCCGGGACGCGCAGGCCCGCCACGAGGCACATCCGCGTCGGGTCGGTGGCCACCGTGTCGGCGGCGCAGCGGTTGTCGTCGCCATAGACCCCGAGCGCCTGGACGACCACGACGCGGTCGATGCCGCTGGCCAGGATCTCGGCCACCTGTTCGGTAGGCGGTCGCGCACTGTCGCGCCAGCCGCTGCCCAGGCCGGTCTCGGCGCAGCGCGGGTAGCGCGTCTGGTCGGCATGGGCCACGTGGACGTGGGTGTCGATCATCGGCTGTAGTGAACCAGAAGTGGTGGTCGCCGCCAGGCGGGACTTGCCGGTCGTCGGCTGCGGATCGGCAAGACTTCCGCTGTGAACATTCAGGTCATCACCGGCGACGGGCAGCCGCTTGGCCACCAGTACATGCTCAGCATGATGGTCGATCTGTGGCGCGACGCCGGCCACACGGTCGTCATGGGCAACTGCGACGTGCTGGACAGCGACATCGGCGTGGTGCACATCGACCGCACCGTCGTGGATCCTTCCTGGCTGCCCGCCAACCCCCACCATCGTCCGCTGATCAACGCGGCCGCGCTCGACATCTCCAAGCACCGGGTCAGCCGGATGCTGGTCACCGAGGCGGACGGCTACGACGGCCCCGTCATCGTCAAGACCAACGACAACTCGTCGAGTTCCGGCGAGCGCACCGGGCTGGGGCGCTGGGAGTGGGCGCGTGTCCGCCGCCGGCTCACCGATCACCTGCCGTGGGCATGGATCCGTACGCTCCCCAAGACGTACCCGGTGCTCGACCACCCGGAGCGGGTGCCCGGCTGGGTCTGGCGCCGGCGGGATCTCGTGGTCGAGCAGTTCGTCGCCGAGCGCGAGGGCGACGAGTACGTGCTGCGCAACTGGATGTTCTTCGGTGACCACGAGTACGCCACCAAGTCCTATAGCGCCGACCCCGTGGTGAAGTTCAGCAACACCCGGCGGTACGACTACATCGACGAGATCCCCGAGAGCCTGCGCGAGCGCCGGCGTGACCTCGGCATCGAGTACGGCAAGTTCGATTTCGTCATGCGCGACGGTGAAGCGATCCTGCTGGACGCGAACAAGACTCCGGTCAGCCAGCGCACGCCGACATCACCCGGACCGAACATCACCCACCTGGCCGAGGCCATCGAGCGCCTCGCCGGCGCCGCGTCGTGAGCGCGGCCCTCGACCCGATCGAGCCGACGATCACGCTGGACCGGCTCCACCCGCCGCGCACCGCCTTCACCCCGCGCGCGCAGTACGCCGATGGGCCGTGGGTGTTCCTGGCGCCGTTCCGGGTCGACTCCGCCGCCGGGTTGGCTCTGCCGGTGACCGGGGCGATGCCCGCGGTGTGCCACGAGCAGTTGCTGACCAGAAGTGCCCGCCAGTTCTTCGAACAGTGCGGAGTGCAGCTGGACGAGCGGCTCGCCTCGGGCCTGGTCAATACCTATGCCACAGAAGAGCAGGCGTACGCGCTCGCCAGCGGGTTGGCGGACGCGGGGTATCGGCTGGCGGGGCCGTACCCGATTCCAGCCGATCGCATCCCCCCGGGTGCCGCGCTGGTGCCGAACGACCTGTATGGCTGGCTGAACGACAAGGCCAACCTTGCCGAGTTGGTGGCGCCCGTTGACGCGCGCCTGCTTCCCCCGTTCGTGCTGTTGGATCCCGACGACACGGCCGGGCTGCTCGACGCGTTCGGCAGCGAGGCGGTGTTCGTCAAGGCGTGTGTCGCCGGAGCGTGTGGCTCCGGCGTGGACATCCGGTATTGCGTGGACGAGGCGGCACGACGGGCAGCCATCGCCTGGCTCGCCGGCGGACCGCCGCACCATGCCGTTCGGGTGGAGCGCGCCCTCGATCTGCGCACGGGGTGGGGAATGACGGTGGCAGTCCTCGACGACACGGTCGCATACGTTGGCTCGGCCATGCAGTTGATCGAGCGACCCGGTGAGCAGTGCGGCAGCCGGGTCGACCCTGCCTGCCAACCGCCGGTCGAGCTGGTCGAGGCGTCCGTCGCGGTTGCCGACGATGCCCGCCGGCGCGGCTATCGGGGCGTCGCCGGATTCGACGTCGCGGTCACCACGGCTGGGGCGCCGGTGATGTTCGACCTCAACTTCCGAATGGTGTCCAGCACTCCACAGCTGCTGCTGCACGAGTCGGCGACCGGGCGCGTCGGCACCGCGGTGTCGGACTCGTTCGACGCGTCGGTTGACGGCCCGCTCGAAGCGGCCCTGGAACGTCTGGCCCCCTTCGGCGAACGCGGCGAATTCGTCCCCATCCGCCTGTGGGAGGCCAGCGAGGCCAGCGACAACATCAGCCTGATCACCGGGATGGTCGTCGGCGACACCCCGGCCCACACCACCTCGCTCGCCCACCAGCTCCGCCACGCCCTCGCCGTCCACTGACTCCCTTGGTTCACGCGATCTCCAGTCCCGCTGGAGTGTGAGTGAACAACGGTCAGGCGCGGTGGAGGGTGGTGGGGATGGCCGGGTCCCCGCCGGACAGGGCCAGGCCCTGCCAGGGCAGCGAGCCCAGCACGCTGCGGACGTGCTCCCGGGTCTCGGTGACCGTGGCGCGGTGGACCCGCTGGCCGGCGCGCACCAGTGGGACCTGGACGTGACGGTCACCGGGCTCGGCTGCCGGCGGACCGCCGATCGAGACGCACTCTTCGGTGGCCGTGCCGCTGGGCCGGTGGCGGCGGACGACGTCCTTGCGGCCACCGGTGGACTGCTTGTCCTCGGACCGCTTCTCTACCGGGTGCCCGTCGACTTCGACGAGCTTGTAGACGAAGCCGGCGCTGGGAACCCCGGATCCGGCGACCACCGCCGTACCGATCCCGTAGGCGTCGACGGGCGCCGCCGCGAGAGCAGCGACGGCGAACTCGTCCAGATCACCGGACAGCACGATGCGCGTCGTGGTGGCGCCCAGCGAGTCGAGTTGCTCGCGGGTCTGGCGGGCGAGGACGGCGAGATCACCGGAGTCGATGCGCACCGCGGCCAGCCCGGTACCCGCCACCTCGATGGCCGTGCGCACGCCGCGGGAGATGTCGTAGGTGTCGACCAGCAGGGTGGTCTCGGCGCCGAACGCCGCCACCTGCGAGGCGAAGGCCTGGGCCTCGGTGTCGTGCAGCATCGTCCAACTGTGCGCTGCGGTACCGGCCACGGGGATGCCGTAGACCTTGCCGGCGGCGACGTTGGACGTGCTGGCGAACCCGGCGACGTAGGCGGCACGCGCCGAGGCCATGGCGCTGTCCTCGTGGGTTCGCCGCGAGCCCATCTCGATGCACGGACGGTCACCGGCGGCGATCACCATCCGCACCGCTGCCGAGGCCACGGCACTGTCGTGGTTGAGCATCCCGAGCACCAGCGTCTCCAGCAGCGTGCACTCGGCAAACGTGCCCTCGACGCGCAGCACGGGTGAGTTCGGGAAGTACGCCTCACCCTCCACATAGCCGGTGATGTCGCCGGTGAACCGGTGATCGGCGAGCCACGCGCACGTCTGCGGGCTCAACCGGGTGTGCTGGCGCAGCCAGGCGACCTGCTCACCGGTGAAGCGGCGCTCCTCCAACTCGTCGAGCAGGCGGTCCACTCCGGCGACGATGCCGAATCGCCGGCCGCGGCTCAGCCGGCGGGTGAACACCTCGAACACGCATCGCCGGTGGGCGGACCCGTCGACCAGCGCCGCCTGCAACATGGTGAGTTCGTAGAGATCCACCTGCAAGGCGGTCACGGCGCCAGCCACCGACGCAACTTACCCGCGCCGAGCGCGCCCGCCGGAGGGTCGGCGCCGCGGCGGCGACAGCCACGTCTCCGGGAAGGTCATGGCCACCACCGGAAGCACCAGCACGGCGACGATGAACGCTGTCCAGATCGACCGGGTGATCTGCAGCGAGCCGAGGAACCCCCAGTGCCGACCGGTCTTGTACTGCGACGCCAGGAACGCTGCGCCGCCGTACAGCGCGGTGACCATCGTCATCATCAGTGCGCAGGCGTACCAGCGCATCCAGAAGAACAGCGAGAACGAGGCCACCGTCGCCGCCAGCGCCGGAACCACCCACCACGCCGACCAGTGCAGGATCGGGATCTCGGCCCTGCGCAACTCGTCGCGGTGGGAGATGGCCACCGCGCCCACACCGATACCGGCTAGCGCCAGGGCGTAGGGCACCACCCAGCGGTACCACGGGCGAGTCGGGCGGAGCCACCACTCGACCATCAGCACGGCGACGATCACCGAGGCAACGCCGAGCCCGAACACCCATCCACGGGCGGTGTCGCCGTCGGTGCGAATCGCCCCGAGCACGCACGCCGACCACGCCAGCGCCGGCGCCGCCCACCGCCCCCCGAGGGCGAAGCCCATGATCGCCAGCACGATCGGGCGAAGCAGTTGCACACCCGTCCACAGTTTCCAACCTGCCCGGTAGGCCACGACCCGGGTGGCCGTCATCGCCGCCCGGTTGCCGGCACTCAGCAGCTGACGGCTCCCCAGCAGCGACGCCAGGCGCCGATCCTTCTGACGCCAGCGCTGGAACTGAACGCTGGCGAACACCGTCTCGGGATCCTCGGACTCCAGGTCCAACTCCTCGGCGACGATCTGCGCCTGGCGGATCAGCAACAACCGCTGCTTCAGCGCGTCGGCGGTCGGGTTGTCCTCCAGCGCGGCGGCAAAGCGGGTCGGGGCGCTGGCACGCAGGTGAGCAACGGCCTGGTCGTCGAGCACCGCGTCGAGCAGCGCCGGCACCGAGTCCAGCCGGCCCCAGCGCCAGTCGTTGTCCCGCCAGCCACGATGGAAGAACGCCCCGAGATGGTGCAACTGCTTGCCGGCGATGCGATCGCCGGCCTTGTCCTGCATCCCGTCGGCAAGAAACCGGCGGGACGCCTCGGTGATCACGTCGCCGGCGACACGTACGAAGTCGATGCGCTGGTCGCTGGCCACCGGCTCGGACAGCAGCTGCAAGAGACGCGCCGTCACCTCCTGCAGAGCGGCGGCGCCAACCGTGCGCATGTTGGCGAGCGCCGCGGCGGCAGCTCCGCTGGGGGACGCCTCGGGCAGCAGCCGCAAGGCGTCGCCGATGCGCTCGGACAACACGACCGCCAGGGTCACCGCGCCAGCGCCGGCGCGGGTGAGGTCCCAGGTGGCCAACGCCGTCCAGGTCGCTGCGACACTCGCCGGCAGCCCCACCGACGGCGGATTGACCCCCAGGTCGGGATCGACGGTCAGCGCCTGCAACTCGGCGAACGAGGCCCGAAGCCGGCCGCCAGGCGTCGGGTCGGCGGCGTGCTCCGGGCCGTGGCCGAGCATCCGGGCCAACTGATACGACTGCACCAGATCCGTCAGCGTGGCCAGGGTGTCGAGCTTGCTGAGCGTGGCGCTGAAGTCCGCCGTGGCCCCGTCCTGCTGGGCCAGGAAGACCGTCCAGCGCAGCGCTGCGACGGCCCGGCGGCACTCGGCGGCCACCAGCACCGCCGGATTGGCCGCCAGCGACGAGGTCACGTTGGCGGCGAGATCCCGTTTGCTCTCGTCACCGGGGGCGTCGATCAATGGGGCCAGGCGGGGAGCGAGCGGCGCGTGCCAGCCCAGCTCCGAGGCCGGGTCGGTCATCGCCCGCAGCAGCAGGGCCCGGTCGGCTGCCTGCTTCAGGGCCGCCACGTTCTCGCTGGACGCGACGACGCCGTCCGAGGCGGTGGTCCGGCTGAGCAAGGCGACCGCCAACGCCCGGCGCCGCTCGACGCCGTCGTTGTGGGCGCGCAGCACCTCGATGTCCTCACGGATGCTCTCGGCGCGCTTGCCGGAGAACGAACCGACGACACCCACGACCGAGTCCGGGTCGTCGGGCGCGCCGCGGTCGGGTCCACCGGGGTCGGGGTGCAGGTACAGCAGGACGCGCCGGACGGCGGTGGTGGCCGGGCTGTTGTAGATCGCCCGGATCGCCCTGGCGATGGGGACGTTGTCGACCACCCCGCCATCCATGATCTCCACGGTGGGGCGGTCATGGCGGAAGGCGCCCACCAGGCGTGAGCCGAACTGCCCGGCGGAGAACTCGCAGGGTTCGAACAGCCCAGGCAGGCTGGACGTCGCCCGGCCGATGCGCGCCAGCGCCCAGCGGTCGGCGACACCGCCGGGATCGGCGAACCCGTCCATTCCCAACTGGTGCGACCCGCGCTTGGCCACGTGGAAGTAGGCGTCACCGCGTGAGTCACTGATCGGGTCGCCCGGTACATCACGGAACTCCACCGTGTTGGAACGCACCAACGTGGCGCTCACCAACACCGCCAGGTCGTGGCTCAACGTGGATGGCGCCGCCGGCGCCACCTTGTCCAGCGCGTCGTGCAGCGTGTCGAGGAAGTACCCGCCGTCGAGCACGGCGCGGGCGCCGTTGCGCCGCAGGCCGCTGTCGGGATAGGTCTCCACGGTGAGCGCCCGGCGCGGCTCACGGACCAGCTCGGTGATGTCCGCGGCCTCCTGCCAGACGCCGATGAAGCCCGCAAAGGGCACGTTGGCGTGAATGGCCGCGGCCATCATCACGGCATTCAGACCACCGGCGCTCGCCCCAGCCATCACGTCCACCTGTGCCTCGGCGAAGTAGCCGCAGCCGATCAGCAGATCACGCCAGAAGTGGTCCTCGCCGCGGCGGATGCGATCCACCTCGGCGACCGCGCCACCGATCCACACCGCCAGTGAGACACCACCGTTCATCGACAACGCCAGGCGCAGTTGGCGGCGTGGCGCCGACGCCGGCGCGGGCGGCGGCAATTGGGTGTGCTCGGTCATCGACGGACCCCCCTCGGACGGTCAGACGATAGATGGGTCTCAGCGGACCCAGATACGGCGGCGCCCTACGGCCCGAGGGCCGCCGGTCACGACCGGTAACGTCCGGGCATGGCCGGTTCGGTACGCCTCGAGGAGCACGGCGCGATCGCCGTGATCGTCAACGACAACGTCGACAAGCACAACGCCTTCACCGACGAGATGGACGTGCAGCTGTTCGACATCCTCGGCCACCTCGCCGGGCGGCCCGACATCCGCGCCGTCGTCTGGCGCGGTGAGGGCAAGTCGTGGTCGTCGGGCCGTGACGTCGGCGCCATCGGGACCAACGTCACCGAGTTGAGCCATCACCAGCTGATGAGCCGCGGCCATCGGGGCATCCTCCAGGTCTTCGACCTCGACGCGCCGGTCATCGTGGCCATCCACGGCTGGGCCATCGGCGGCAGCTTCCAGCGCGCCCTGCTGTGCGACATCCGCATTGCCGCCGAAGGCGCCCGGTTCATGCTGCCCGAAGTGGGCCACGGCGTGATCCCCGACACCGGCGGCGTCGGCCGGCTGTACCAGATGTGCGGTCACGGCGTGGTCAGCGACCTGGTTCTGACCGGCCGGCCGATGACTGCCGAGGAGGCCCTCGGCCACGGCGTGGTCAGCCGGGTGGTCCCGGCCGAGGCGCTGCTCGACACCGCCATGGAGATGGCCACAAAGATCGCCGCGGCGCCAGCGGTGACGGTGAAGATGGCCCGCCGGGTGATCCGCCATCTCAGCGAGGCGTCGGTGCGCTCGAGCATGGCCGACGAATTGATCTTCCAGACGTTCGTGAACAGGAGCGACGACTTCGCCGAGTTCAAGGCCGCACGCGCTGAGGGCCGCGAGCCCCGCTACACGGGGAGCTGAGGTGACCGAGCACACCTATCCCGGACTGCCCGAGCCGCCACCGTCGGGGGCGTCGGCACTGCCGGCGGGGACCTTCCAGGGCGAAACGGTCTTCGTCACCGGCGGGGGAACCGGGCTCGGCAAGGCGATCGCCACCGAGTTCGCCCGCCTGGGCGCCGCCCTGGTGGTCGCCAGCCGCAAGGACGAGCACCTGGCCGCCGCCCGCGACGCCCTTGGCGACGCAGCAGGCGGGCTGCTCACGGTGACCTGCGACATCCGCGATCCGGAGCAGATCGGCGCAGCCTTCGACGCCGCCGCCGAGCGCTTCGGGCTCCCCGGAGTGCTGATCAACAACGCCGCGGCGAACTTCCCGGTCACCGCCGAAGACATGTCACCGAACGCCTGGCGCACCGTGGTGGACATCACCTTGAACGGCACGTTCTTCTGCGCCAGGGAGTTCGGCAGGCGTCACCTGGCGGCCGGGACGCCGGGCTCGATCGTCAACGTCGGCGCGTCCTACGCCTGGACGGGCGGTCCGGGCTTCGCCCACAGCGCCGCGGCCAAGGCCGGGGTGAAGAACATGGTGGAGACGCTGGCAGTGGAGTGGGGGCCGTACGGGATCCGGGTCAACGGCCTGGTGCCGGGGCTGTTCCCCCACGAGGACATGACCGCCGACATCCAAGAGAACGTGAAGCGCAGCAACGACAAGGAGCGGGCCCAGCCGGCGATGCGTGCCGGGCGGCCGCGTGAGCTGGGCTGGGCGGCCACGTTCCTGGCCTCGCCCTACGCCGCCTTCATCAGCGGGCACACGCTGGTGGTGGACGGCGCCAACTGGCAGCGGCGCTCGCTGATCAACCCGACGATGGTGCCGGTGCGCGAGCAGTTCGGCAAGGGGCCGTTCGCCGGCTGACCCGGACTCATCGCCGCGCACCCCTTCCGTACACTGCACGGGGTGCCGCCCCCCACCGCCCCCAGCCTGCAGCTCAGCTGGCTCGACGGCGAAGCGCTGGCCTGGCGCCCCCACCAGCGCGCCGGCGGGGCCCTGCGCGGTGGCGCCGTCGGGGTGGCCACCAGCGGGGTGCGGGTGGTCAAGGCCACCCTGCCCCATGGCACGGTGGAGGTGATCGCCCAGCGACTGCTCCCCGAGAGCCTGGCCGTGCTGGGCCAGCACCACACCTTCGACGGTGAGCCGAGCCCGTCGCTGGCCTGGTTCGTCGCCATGCACCGCTACGCGGCCACGCTGGTGCGCGCCGGGCGAGTGGTGCCGGCGGTGTCCAACCCCCGCCAGAACGTGTGGGTGGCGCGCTGGCAACTGATCGGGGCCGACGTGGACGAGGCCCTGGCGCTGTTCACCGCCATGCCGCCCGTGGTGGCGGCGATGGGCCCGGTCAATCCGGCCGACGTGCTCGGCACCCTTGCCGATGCCCTGGCCCGCGCCGCGCTCACCACGCTGCGCTATCGCCCGGTGCACCTGGCCCGCGGCCGGGACCGCGCCCTGCGCCTCGTGGCCCATGCCCTCAGCTCGTACGACGCCCAGTTCGTAGCCCACCGTGACTACGAGGACGAGTTGGTGGAGATCGCCATGGCGCTGCACCAGGTGCGCCAGCGCGCCGAGGGTGTCCCGGTGCTGTCGGCCCGGCTGCGCCTGGCCCTGCCCGCCGTCGATGCCGGCGACCTCGGCGCCGCCGGTACCGGGGTTGACGGGGGTGACGGGCCGGCGGTCGGCGTTGACGATGCCGACGAGGCCCGCTGGCCGCTGACGCTGGAGGTCGTCAACAGCGACGACCGCAGCCGGTGGTGCACCGCTGGCGACGTTCGGGCAGGCAACGACGCCGCCCTGGCCGTGGCCGGTGAGCGCAAGTTCCTCGATGTCGTCGAGCGGCAACTCGCCGACGCCGAGGAGGCCGTCCGCGCGGCGATTCCCGCGCTTGCGTCGTGGCTGGTGAGCGAGGCCGCCACGGTGGACCTCGACGGGGCCGCCGCCGTGCTGTCGGCCACCGAAGCACTGGCCCGCTCCGGGGTGTCGCTGGTGGTGCCCGAAGGGCTGGCCCGCAAGCGCCCGGCACACCGGGCAACGGCCCAGCCCAAGGGCGAGGGCAGCGGGCGGTTCAACGCCCAGGCCATCGTCAGCTGGCAGGCCACCGTCGACGGTGAACCGGCCGACGAGACCGCGCTGGCGCGCATCGCCGCCGGCGGGGCCACACTGCTGCAGGTCGGCGGGCGCTGGGTGCAGGTCGACCGGCGAGACGCCCAGCGAGCGCTGGCCGCGCTGGAGCAGCACCGCGCCACCCACCACGAGCTCACCGCCTTGCAACTGATGACCCTCGCCGCCGAGCTGTCGGCGGAGCTGGAGTCGGCCGGCGAGGCCACCGACGCCCCGGTGATCGACGCCTCTGGGTGGGTGGGTGACCTGCTGGCCGGGCTCCCCGACGAGACCATCGGCGAGGGCGCCGTGCCCGACGGCTTCCGCGCCACGCTGCGCCCGTACCAGCGCCGTGGCCTCGGCTGGCTGCAGTTCCTCCAGCGCCTCGGGCTGGGCGGGTGCCTGGCCGACGACATGGGCCTCGGGAAGACACCCACCACGCTGGCCCATTTGGCCGGCACCCCCGGGCCGCACCTGGTGATCTGCCCGCTCAGTGTGGTCCGCAACTGGCAGTCCGAGGCCGCCCGCTTCGCCCCCGACCTGCGCGTCATGGTCCACCATGGAGGTGGCCGCCACGGCGCCGACACCCTGGCCGAGGCGGTGGGTGAGCACGACCTCGTCGTCACGACGTACCAGATCGCCACTCGGGACATCGCCCATCTGGCGGACCACCGCTGGGTCACCGTCGTCTTGGACGAGGCCCAGGCGATCAAGAACGCCGACACCCACACGGCGCGCGCCGTGCGCAAGCTGCAGGCCGGCCAGCGCATCGCGCTCACCGGCACGCCCGTGGAGAACCGTCTCAGCGAGCTGTGGTCCATCATGCACACGGTGACGCCAGGACTGCTGGGCGGCGCGGCCGACTTCCGCCGGCGGTACGCCACCCCCATCGAGAAGAGCCGCGACGCCGAGGCCGCCGGGCGGCTGCGCCAGCTCACCTCTCCGTTCCTGCTCCGGCGCACCAAAGCCGACCGCACGCTGGTGCCTGACCTGCCGGACAAAATCGAGCAGGTCGCCTGGGCCACGCTGACCCACGAGCAGGCCCACCTCTACCAGCAGGTCGTCGACCAGCTCCTCCACGATGCGCTGCAGGAGAAGGGCATGAAACGGCGGGGCATCGTGCTGGCCGCGCTGACCCGCCTGAAGCAGATCTGCAACCATCCGGCACACGCCCTGGGGGACGGGTCACGACTCGCCGGGCGCAGCGGCAAGCTCAACCGCTTCGATGAGCTGGTGGCCGGCCTACTGGACGCCGGCGAGCAGGCCCTGGTCTTCACCCAGTTCCGGGAGATGGGGCTCCTGCTGCAGCGCCATCTGGCCGAGACCACCTCGTTGCAGGTGCCGTTCCTGCACGGTGGCGTGGTCAAGGGCCAGCGCGACCGGATGGTGGATCAGTTCCAGGCCGGCCGGGCGGCGCCGCTGCTGCTGGTGTCGCTGAAGGCCGGGGGCACCGGGCTGAACCTCACGGCCGCGTCGCGCGTCGTGCACTACGACCGGTGGTGGAATCCGGCGGTCGAGGATCAGGCCACCGACCGGGCCTGGCGGATCGGCCAGCGCCAGGCCGTCTTCGTCCACAAGCTGGTGTGCCAGGGGACCGTGGAGGAGAAGATCGACGCGTTGATCACCGACAAGCGCGGCTTGGCCGACGCAGTGGTGGGCAGCACCGGCGAGGCCTGGCTGAGCGAGCTGAGCACCGACGAACTCCGTGACTTGGTGGTGTTGCAGCGATGAGCGTGATCGTCATCCCCGGTGCGTTCCGCCGCGAGGCCCACCCCGTCGGCAAGCTGGCCGGCACCCTGCTCAGCGTTGCCGTGGCCGGGCTGGCCGATCCTCCACGATTCCGCCGGGGCAAGGCCTACGTGGCCGAGCGTGCCGTCGCCCGTTTGGACATCAGCTCCGGCGTGGTCGAGGCCGTGGTCATGGGCAGCCGGCCGGAGCCGTATCACGTGGTCATCGCCGTGCCCACCGTGGCCGCGCCCGCCGACACCAGTGATCCCACGGCCTACCGCAGCGACATGAACCGGCTCGTGCCCGACGGCGGCGAGCTGATGATGAGCTGCTCCTGCCCGGATTGGGACGACCCGTGCAAGCACGCCGTCGCCGCCCTGCTGTGCCTGGCCGACGAGGTCGCCGGCCGACCGGAACTGATGCTGGCGTGGCGCTGCGGCGAGGGCCGGCGCCCCAGGCCGGGACGGGCAGGTCTGGTGCCGCCACGCCCGACCTCGGTGCCGGCACCACCACCCGATCCCTTCGCCACCGACGCCTGGCGTGACTTCGAGGGCGTCGGTCGGGAGATCCCGGCGATGCCGCTGCCCAGCCCGATCAACCCCATCGCCCGCAGCGCCCTCGACGTCACCGGGGCCGAGGAGCTGATGGCGTCGATGCTCGACGCCATCACCGGCTGGCGCTGAGCGCGCCGCATGGGCGCGCCAACTTCACATATCCGAGGGTTTCGCGCCCAAGCAACCCCAGGCACGCCACCCGCCGACCCACATGGGCGCGCCAACTTCACATATCCGAGGGTT
>WBZP01002858.1_pt1 | contig 14406 bp, 11 predicted proteins | sample 5204301 | NCBI WGS metagenome assembly WBZP01 (sample SAMN12412401, study PRJNA552823) | activated sludge metagenome | isolation source: activated sludge from nitrification reactor of wastewater treatment plant... | place: USA: Pennsylvania | collected 2017 | reverse complement strand
AACGAAAAAGTGGGTGATGCTTATGCAATGTTAAATCAGGAAGACTTTAAAGAAGGTGAGATAAAGGCTGATAGGGCTGCTGCATTGGAAGCCCTTAATTTCAGGATGAAGGAATCGGGCAATAAATCTTACACCATAATGGATAAGGATATCTGGGTATATGACGGAGTAGTGAAAAATAGTGATATGGTTACAGGAGATTCCCTTGGAGGTCGCTGGATAGATTTTAAAGAGGATTTGACTTACGAATATGGCAGATTTGATCAAAAAGAAGGTACGGGTAAGTATTTTTATGACATGGAAAAGGCTTTTTTGTTATTGATTGATGACAATGAGGGGATGAAACCACAGGAATTTGAAGTAAAGATGAACAATGATATGTTGGTCATCGTCGGTCACTACACTTTCAAGGACAATAACATGCAGGCAAAACTACTCCGACAGGCCTCATTCCCGGTCAAAAAATAAGAACAGATTTTTTAAAAACACCTCATTCAGATTGTTCAATTGGATCGTCGTTCAGATTGTACAAATGGATCGTCGTTCACCATTCAATCTTTTCTAATTGTCAGTAAGACACATTTATTTTTCGTTAAACATATACCACTTTCAAAAAAAATCATAGTTTTATCCAAAATTTTGATTTAATGTATTTCAGCAGATTATTTGGGATATTATTGTTTGCAATGTGCTTATCGGTACAACTCAGATCATCCACAGAATACATCTCATCAATCCAAAAAGTATTTGAAATGAGTGATTTTAATTTGCCGGAATGGGCAAAAAATGCCAATATATATGAGGTAAATATACGGCAATATACACCTGAAGGCACTTTTAATGCATTTAGGAAACACCTGCCCAGACTTAAAAAAATGGGAGTAGATATCTTGTGGTTTATGCCGATTTACCCCATTAGCGACACCAGGAAAAAAGGCTCATTGGGCAGTTATTATGCGGTATCTGATTTCAGAAATACCAATCCAAAGTTTGGAACCCTGGCAGATTTTAAGGTTATTATAAAGGAAGCGCATGCTTTGGGGATGAAGGTTATTTTAGACTGGGTACCTAATCATACCGGATGGGATCATGTCTGGATAAAAAATCATCCAGATTATTACACCAAAGATGCTGCAGGAAATATCACCGATCCGCTCAACGAACATGGACAATCTATGGGGTGGAATGATGTAGCAGACCTGAACTATGACAATGACCAAATGCGGAATGAAATGGTTTCGGATATGATATTTTGGTTGAAGGAGTATCAAATTGATGGATTCAGACATGATATGGCATTGCTGGTACCTTTAGATTTTTGGCAGAAAACCATCGTGAAATTAAAGGCAGTAAAACATGATTTGTTTATGCTGGCAGAGTCAGAAATTCATGATCATCTCAATCAGGATTGTTTTCATGCTATCTACGGCTGGTCACTTCACCATACTCTGAATGATATCGCAAAGGGTAAAAAGAATGCTTCAGCCATCGACGATTGGTACGCTCATGAAAGACCTAAAGCAATTAAAGGATTGTATATGCAATTTACATCCAATCATGATGAAAATTCATGGTCCGGCTCAGAAATCGAAAGGATGGGGGAGGCCCACAAAGCATTTGCTGTATTGGTCAATACACTCGATGGTATTCCTTTGACATATAGCGGTCAGGAAGAGCCCTTGCCCAAAAGACTGGAGTTTTTTGAAAAGGATGATATAGGATTTAAAAATTATAATTATGAAGATTTTTATTCAAAACTGAATACAACAAAACATGAAAACCCTGCACTTTGGAATGCGAATTACGGAGGGCCGATAAAAAGAATCATGAAGGATGAAAACGTTTTCGCATTTATCCGGGAAAAAGATGGAAATAGAGTAACCGTTATCATCAATCTAAGTAAGCAGAAACAAACCATAATATCCGATACGGATATCAATGGAACAGATATTTTTAAAGAAAAGAAAATAAGTGTTGCAAAAGGAGTTGAATGTAGTCTTGCACCTTGGGAATATCTTGTGATCAAATAATTTTTACATAAAGCCATATTAAAAAACAAAAATGAAAAAGCCCCGATTATCTAAAGCCGCCATATGGAACATGAGTGTTGGATTTCTTGGCATCCAAGCTGGATTTGCCTTGCAGAATGCCAATGCATCCAGAATCCTTCAGACCCTTGGCGCAGATACCCATCAATTGGGTTGGTTCTGGCTGGTAGCTCCGATTACCGGTATGCTGGTTCAGCCTTTGATCGGGCATTACAGTGATCGGACATGGACCAAACTGGGCAGAAGAAAACCATACTTTCTGGCAGGAGCAATCATGGCATCCATAGGATTGATATTGATGCCCAATGCAGGTTTATTTACTGCATTTCTGCCTGCACTTTGGGTGGGAGCGGGTATGTTGATGATCATGGACGCATCTTTTAATGTGGCCATGGAACCATTCAGAGCTTTGGTGGCGGATAAACTGTCGACCGATCAGAGGACGGCAGGATTTGCCATTCAAACAGTGCTGATTGGTTTGGGTGCAGTAGTTGGGTCTTGGCTTCCCACCATTCTTGGGGAAGGATTTGGAAAAGACTGGGTGCCCGTACTTCTGATTAATACCATTGGTGTAAACTGGGTCCCTTCATTTATATCAGACGGATTAGGCTTTGCGACCCAGTCAGCTACAGGAGGAGTACCTGATAATGTGATTTATGCTTTTCTATTTGGTGCCATTCTGTTGTTGGGTGCGATACTTTGGACGCTGTTTACTACCAGTGAGTATAGTCCCGACGAACTGGCAAAATTTGAAGATGCCCATGGTGAAGGTGAAATAGATCACACGACCAATGTAGTTACTACTATCTTCAGAGATTTTGGAAAAATGCCCGATACCATGAAACAATTGGGATTGGTTCAGTTCTGTTCCTGGTTTGCATTGTTTGGCATGTGGGTGTACAGTACACCGGCCATCGCCGAACATATCTATGGTTTGGCTGCCAATGATACTACATCTCCTGAATTTCAGATAGCCGGCAATAAAGTGGGTGTTCTATTTGGTATTTACAATTTTGTATCTGCTTTGTATGCTTTTGCGCTTCCATTTATAGCCAGGAAAATAGGCCGAAAATATACACACTCCATGTCATTGCTCGCAGGTGGCGTAGGGTTGATATCCATTTATTTTATGACAAGTCCCGATACGCTGGTATATGCTATGGTTGGTGTAGGTATGGCATGGGCGAGTATTCTGGCTATGCCTTATGCTATGCTGGCCGGCTCTATTCCTGCCAAAAAGATGGGTATTTATATGGGGATATTTAACTTTTTTATCACTGTACCACAGATTACCAATGGATTGATTGGTGGGCCGTTGCTCAAAAATGTCTATGGCAATCACTCTATTTATGCCATTGTTGTGGCAGGTACGCTGATGATCCTGGGAGCTGTTGCCGCAGTTTTTGTAAAAGATAAAGATGACTTGGTGTTGAAAACCAAATAACTAATTTAATATCCATTCCTGTTTGTGCAATATCTCAAATTAAAAAGCGAACAAACTATCATTGAGCTTCATAATAACTGGCTCGGTGAAGAAACTGTTATTGTAGGTGGTCAAATAGTATCAAAAAAGTCGTCTGTTTATGGCACAGATCACCATTTTACTATCAAAGAAAATGGGAAGTCTGTCAATTATTTACTGACAACTAAAGTCATGGATAGTATGATGACTGTAGGAGTGGATTTGTCCAGAAACGGTAAACTCATACATGAAAATGTAAAGCTAACTTATGGCTCTAAACCCAAATCACCTGCACATAAATTTAAAACAAAAGGTTTATCATTTCTTAAAAATTTTGATATTCCTGAAGCACTTGAAGCACTACTTAAAGCACAGGAACTGGATCCTGACGATCCTGAAATTTACTTTCATCTGGCGTGTGTATATTCCAATATGGAAGATGTAAATAAAGGATATGCGTATTTGAAAAAAGCTGTGGAAGCAGGTTTAACCAATCATGAATCTATATTAAATCATGATATGCTGGCATTTCTGCGAATACAGGATGAGTTTGAGAAGTTTCAAAAAAGTGGATATAAAGCATTTAAAGTCAGAAAAAAAAGATGATTATCCAAATTTTGGCAAAAATCTCCGAAAATGTTTTCTACCCAAATTCGATGTAATATTTTTAATGCACGGAAAGTAATGTAATGGCAAACTTTTATTTTAACCTTAATTATGCATTAGAATTCGTAGTGAGAGACTAAACTGCAATAAATCAGCGACTTAGCTTCGAAAAGCATAGCATCGCTATGGTTACAGAAGATAAGTTGGCGAAGCTTCTGATTTGAAGCATGTTAGGTTCGTAATAGATTTTCTAATGCATATTTACGGTTTAAGGTTTGCCGATAACGAAAGAAACTCCTAAATCATTTTTTAAAATCAGGAAGTTTAAATGGATTAATGCCTTTCACCAAAAATGGCACTTCCGATTCTTACCATGGTAGATCCTCCTTCGATGGCTATCTTATAGTCTCCGGACATGCCCATAGATATTTCTTTAAAAAAAGGATCTTCCATAAAAAACTCAGATTTCAATGCACTAAAAATTTCTTTCAGTGACCTGAATTCAGATCTTATCAGGTTAGTGTCCTCTGTAAAACTGGCCATGCCCATTACTCCACAAATCCTGACATTTGGCAAAGGTTCTTTTTCCAGAGCGGTAAGCAGTTGGACAGCTTCATCTTTGTTCAGACCAAATTTTGTTTCTTCGGTAGCGATGTGAAACTGCAGCAAAACATCCATGATGCGGTTATTTTTCACTGCTTCTTTATTAATTACCTCCAATAATTCAAAGCTGTCTACTGCATGGATCATGGCAACAAAAGGAGCGATGTATTTTACTTTATTTTTTTGCAGATGTCCGATCTGATGCCATTGTATATCTTTTGGCAATATTTCGTACTTGGACACCATTTCCTGCACCTTGTTCTCACCGAATATCCGTTGCCCCGATTGATACAACTTCATGATATCTTCTGCAGGTTTTGTTTTTGAAACGGCTACCAGTGTCACGGAATGTGCGGATGTATATGCTAATATGTCTTGGTACATCATTTACATCTTAAAATAACCCATTGATTTCCGCGTCTACTTTTTCTATAATGATACCAAAATGTTCAGGATTATTTTTAAAATCCATATTGTCATTGTTTATCACCAGAAGATTACCTTCACTATATCCTTCTATCCATGATTCATATCTTTCATTGAGCTTTTTAAGATAGTCATCAATAAGTCCGGCGGCTCTACCTGAGAAGACATCAGCCTGAATAATTCTATATAGTTGGCAAAATCACGGGATGACATCAGATTCATATCGTGCAGATTAGGTGCAAAAATATGGGCGTCTTCATAGATGGTTCTGTCTTGTACTACAGTATCTTTACCTTTTCGGATATTGAGTATCTGCTGGTATCTGCTGTTGAGAAAATAAATCTGCAGGTTGAAAGACCATCGCTGCATATCTTCATAAAAATCACCTAAATAAGGATTGGTAGTGGTATCTTCGTATTGGACTTCCCAGCCATAATGTTTGGATAACATTTCAGATAGGGTAGTTTTTCCGGCACCGATATTGCCGGCTATAGCTATGTGTTTAAGTGTATGCATAGGTTTGTACTGAATAGATTGACTTCAGGGTTTTGTTGGTTAATTGTTTTGTAAACTGCTATCCTTAATAAATGATACCATCGGGACAGCTTAAAAATCACTCAAAAATACAAATTTGAATTGATTTGTGTAATTTTGACGGACGAAAACTCTATATCGTCTAAATTTTTGAAGCTTTTGCATGTTTTGGTTTTATATTAGCGGCTGAATTTAAATAAATATATCTTATGGTCATAAATGATGAACTGATCTACAAACTGGAAGGTTTGTCTAAACTTAAGCTGGATGAAGGGGAAAGAAATGCCTTGAAAATCGAACTTGGAAGCATAGTGGATATGTTTGCCAAAATCAGTGAGGTAGACACCACCGGCATCACTCCACTCAGACACATGACCGATACCGTCAATACTATGCGTGAAGATATCGGTCATAATCAATTGACCACAGAACAGGCATTAAAAAATGCTCCTGTGTCCATCGGATCTTATTTTGCTGTACCAAAAGTAATCGAATAAATTATGGCCAACAATATTATAACCATAGAAAATATATCCAAGGTTTACAAGATGGGCGATGAGATCATCAAAGCACTAAAGTCTGTATCTCTGGCCATAGATAAAAATGAATATGTAGCGCTGATGGGACCATCCGGATCAGGTAAATCTACGCTGATGAATATACTGGGTTGTCTCGATAGTCCTACTTCAGGTACCTACATTCTCAACGATATAGATGTAAGCAGTATGTCGGATGGAGAGCTGGCAGAAGTTCGAAACAAACAGATCGGATTTGTATTTCAGACGTTCAATCTTTTACCCAGGTTGTCTGCACTGGATAATGTTGCTCTGCCGCTGGTATATGCAGGATACAGCAAACAACAGCGTATCGAAAAAGCCACAGAAGCCCTTAATAAAGTTGGACTTGGAGACCGAATGACCCACAAACCCAACGAACTTTCAGGAGGACAAAGACAAAGAGTAGCTATTGCGAGGGCTTTGGTCAATGATCCGGCCATCATACTGGCGGACGAACCCACTGGGAATCTGGACACCAAAACATCGGTGGAGATCATGGGCATTTTTGAGCGAATACACAATGCCGGCAATACCATCATCGTCGTCACCCATGAGCCGGATATCGCTGATCATGCACACCGCATCATCAAACTAAGGGACGGACTGGTAGAAGCCAACTATTTCAATGATAAAATCATTAAAGTAGATGATCCCAATCACCATTATAAGGTGAAGGGGCTGTAAGCGGATTATGTAGCATCGATAGGGTAAATGTATTAGTAACCTTTATATCTCATCTCATTAGGGTTACATTACCTTTAGCTGTATGGTAGCAACCTTTGCCGATAAAATAGGTCATGGTGTAAAAATATACTTCTGCCGGGGCATTTTTGCCATCAATGTTGCCGTCCCAGACTTTATCTGACTTGTAGACTTCATTACCCCATCTGTTATAAATTTTAATTTGTTCAATCTCCAAAGGTTGGGACACCACATTTTTCATGACAGGTCCAAAATTATCATTGACAGAATCATTATTTGGAGAGAAAAAGTTTGGAATCTCTATTTGTGCATTCTCAATGTAATAGTAATATGTCCTTTGTAAACATTCATTTTCATTGAGAACATTTGCTTTTAATTCTCCTTCTAATGGACGTATAATTAACGGATTATCACAAGTGTCGCAAGACAGGTAACCTGAAGGAAGATTTCCGCCATTAAGACTCCAAACGATGGTTTTCCCTGATTTCAAACCTAGAATGAGATTTACTTTACTGAAATCATCACAAAGCACGTACTGTGCATTAAAATCCAAGTTGTTATATTCGCTATGTGAAATTGTTATTTTCGAATTAGTCACACAACCATTAATCCCGGTTGCAGTTATTTGGAGTATATCACTTTTTTGTGTTGATATGAGAATTTCATTTTGATCGAGAGATGCGATTCCTGTGGGGCTGAAATTGTAAGTATTTTGGGGATTTACAGAAAAACTATAAGTTTCACTTGCGCATAATTGTAATACCTTCGGATGATTGACTACAGGTCGTGGTAAAAATGTAATGAAGTTTTCCGTTGTGTCTTTACATCCATTGCTATTGTTGCTAATGATGAGCTGTAGAGGATATGTACCTGGAATTCCAATGCTGATCCAGGGATTTGCATTTTCACTTAAGATTTTTTCATTGTATTTCCAAATATGCCGATCTGCTCCAAAAGATAGGTTATTGATAAACATGGAATCATTACAGGTAGTGTCAGGGAGAAAGGATGCATTGACCTGATGAATGTAAACAGGCACAGTCAATACTGTTTCACATCCTGTTTCTGATGATTCCAACACCAGGGAAACAAATGTTTTTCCGGATTCAGGTACAAAATTATATTGGTAAGAAGATGGAGAAATACCGTTGTTGGTTTCCCCTTGTCCAAAATCCCAATAAAATGAAGTCACATCTATGGCATCCTTCAATTGAAATATCACACTTTCACCTTTGCACACCATGTCTTTGTCTGCAATTATTTTACCTTCAGGTCCTACCAGAGTGATGGTTTTTTCTGTGGTGTGATTACATCCGAATTTTGAGTTTGCGGTGAGGTAAATGGTATATTCGCCTTTGCCATAAGTTACAGCAGGATTTCGTTTTGATGATGATTTATTGTTGCCAAAATCCCATTGATAGGTAAGTACATCTTCAGGGTCTTTGGTGGATAGGTCAGCCAACAATAGGAACGATTTTGGATGACAAAACAATGAGTCTTCCAACCCGCCTATGATAGCCACCGGATCATTTAAGACTTTTATTTTAAACATATATTCATTTTTACAAAAAGTAGCTTTTTCTGTAATGTTGAGTTTTATATCGTGGATTCCAGGGCTTAAACCGGACAAATTAAGTATCTGCTGACCAGCAATGGGTTGATCATTTATTTTCCAATGAAAAGACAACGATGATCCATAGTCATTAAAATCACTGGCATAGATCTTCGTAAGATTTGAGACACACATTATAGAATCAAAAGTGATTTCAGAAGTAGGCTGGTAAATGTCATAAATCTTTGTAATACTGCTTTCACAACCAAAAATATCTTTGATATTCAGGGATATTTTCACGGAATTATCATCTAATGTATCGAATAGATGAGTAATAACGGGCAGATTTTCATCAGGTTGAAGATTCCATTTATATTGTACGATGGGATTGTCATGTTGTGAACGGTCAGTGCAAGTTATCAGCACTGAGTCACAAATAGCAGGCTTGTCTGTAATAAAATCGGCTTGTACTGTATGTACTGTCACATCAATATAGCTGGTATCACGACACCCATTGACATCGCGTACTTCCAGGCTCAGCCTGTGTTTTCCTTTAGGTAGTTTTACTTCTATAGTGTCTTCATCTGTAACAATATGTTCCATATCCAGATATCCCGGAAAACTCCAGAAATAACCCATCTTACAACCCACTACTTCATCTTGTGAAAGTGTGCTGGATAGATAGGTAGGGATGTCTGCGCACCAATTTAGAGGGGTTGAAATCCTTGATTTTACATCTCTGATAAAAATTATAACTTCAGCAGTGTCCGGCTTGCATCCTTCAGTTTCATTTTCTGCAATAAGTAAGACCTTGTGTTCACTTTTATCGGGGAAACGGTATGAAAAGGTATCCGCGGTGATGGTCTGCCCATTAACCAACCAATAATGTGATAAATCATTGATACTTTTATTTTCAAAAAAAACCTGGTTTTTGTCCTTACAATTGGTTTGATACACAATTTTAGCCTTAGCGCCGTGGATAACAATATCGTTAGTAGCTTCGAATTCATAGAATACGCCCCCATTTTCCAATGTTGCACCTAAATTGTACGTACCAGGGTCGTCCAGTGCTTTTGTCTTTATCTTATGTTCAGTTTCGCAATGAGATACGGTATTGCCAAGCTTAAAATGAAAAGCATCAAATTGTGGAGGTACATTATTAAGTATTAATGTGAAATTACTTTTATAACAAATGATTTCACCAACACTGCCACCACCATTGCAGGTTGTTGGATCTAAAAATTCAGGCTTCTCATGAACCGTGATCCAGGCACCATAGTATTCGTCAATGCAACCTGCTTCATTGATAATCATGAGATTTACATAATATTTACCCGGCTCTGTATAGAGATGAGAAGCTGTAATAATATCTGAAATGGTATATTCTGAACTTGTACCATCGCCCCATGTGAATATCCATTTGACAATAGGAAAGTATGATTCAGACTTATCTTCTACCTTAAGAAAAAATGGCGCTTCGCCTTCAAAATTATTTAAAGAAAATTGAGAATTTGGAAGTTGGTAATAAAATATTGCTGTGTCCGAAGCCTGACAGCCATCCAAAGCCGTAACTTTCAAAATCATAGGAAGACTGTCTAATTTGTTGTAGTAAAAAGTGTCTCTTTTTATAGTATCAATTTTACTTCTGATTTCTGCCGGACCATTAACCTGATTCCATTCGTACTTAATAAATGTTTTATCAGTTGCAGAAAATTTTACTTCCAATGGCAACATACAGCCATAAGCAGGGTCCATGGTGAATGACGCATCTATTTTGTTTATTTTAAGATGGAATACACTATCTTTTTTGCAACCGGATTCAGATTCTGCAGTTAAAATGATTTGATGATTACCTTCGGTCAAATATTTTATTCCCTCAGGATTTCTAGCCAAAGATGATGGTGGATTTGCATTCGGGCCGAAGTTCCAGAAAAATGACTTGGCGGCTGTACGATTATCCATGATCAAAGTCTGACCTAAACAAAAAGTATCTTTTAGCCTGATATCAATTTTGGGATAAAATTCTAACCGATTTAAAAATGTAATATTAGATTGACATCCTTTATTGTTATCAACTTTTAGTACAACCGTATAATTTCCTGCTGATTCATATAGTACAGGTTCAGGCTGCGCTTTGGTAGATGTAACGCCATTGCCAAAATCCCATAGATATTGATTTCCTGGATCTGAAGTGCCGGTATTTTTGTAAAACACATAAGTGGGAAATGTACAAGAAGGCTCAATTTTATCAATGCTGAATTGTACATTTTGTTTATTTTCGATACTTACCATATTTGAAAATGTCTGAGTGACATCACATTGTTCGATATTTGTATTTACAGTTAGTGTGACATCAAAGTTACCAATATCGGTATAAGTATGTGTTGGGTTGGAAGATATACTGCCGGTACCATCACCGAAATCCCACAAAAAATTTTGAGCCATAATCTCGTTTGGATATGGTGTATTATCTTTGAAAAATATACTGATAGGAGCACATCCTTGATTGGTATCAACTGAAATATTTAAAATGAGTTCCGGCAAGATCACAATTTTAACTGTTGTCACCAATGTGTCTGCGTTTTTAAGAGTCACAAAATAAGTACCTGCTTTGATGAAAACATGGCTTGGATTTAACAGATCAGATGATGCTCCATCCTTAAAATCCCAGGCTGTTCGGGTCAATGATGGATCAGGACTTTTAAATGATACCAGTAAAGGGATGCAGCCTAAAGTGTCGCTAGCGATTTGGGCTTTCAAAATACTGCAGGTAAAAATTGATATGGTGATTATGAGAAAAATATTGTTTTTCATGGTTACCACATTTTAATTGATGAAGCCAAATAATTTTCAACCATGCGTTCATACTGTTCTGTTGTGAAGAAACAATGAGCACAAAAGAAATGAGACATATAGTTGCCGATTTCCGACCTGTAAAAATCGCCATTTATATCCTTGAGTTTAGAGGTAAAGGTACAAGTTTCATTGGGGAGAACATAAGGGGCGGCCGGCGTGTCGCAAATCAAGTCACCACTTACAGCACAATTGGACCCATCTGCTTTTTCAGCTCCGAATTTAGTTTCAAAAATATGGAGTAGTCCAAACGTATGGCCCAATTCATGAATCAGTCCTTTGCCACTCAAAGGGACAATGATGACTCCGGAATTTTCATTTAAAATACCGCTTTCATATGAATAGGAATTTATATTTTCATCTAAAACTGAACCGGTATAGTAAAGATTTATTCTTCTTTTCTTTTGAAACCTGGACATAAGTAGATCTATTTCTTCATCATCATTTATATGGAAAAAAGAATGGTCCAGGACGGTATCTATTTTACAATAATCAAAAGATATACAAATGGGTTTGAAGGCTTGGTTGGCAATCTCCAATTGTTTTAAAATGTCAGATTCTGTGATGTTGATATTTCCCAAAGAATCAGAGACTAAGTGGATGTAAAGATGAAATTTCCTTTCCACACAAGGTAAGTTTCTGTTTTTTATATGTAAAGGGTCCTGTGCCTTAATCTGTGTGTGTAATAAAAATTGAAAGATAAGAATTGGAATGATTATTTTCATGATGTATTCAAATTGAAGAGATGTTCATTAAAATTATAGTTTAGGACAAAATATGGTGTGTTTAATTTTGGGCTTGGTGTTTTTATAAAAGATATAGTAAGCTCCCAACTCAATAGCGCCAGGGTTGCGCAATACTCCGGCAGAACTTGAAGAAAGTATATCAAAAGCCAGACTGATATATAGATTTTCGGTTTTGTATCCTGTGATGAAATCTGTAGACTCATCCCATCTTTGAGCAATACCTATGGCAGCTTTCCAATTATTTTTTTTAGCAAATTTCCACTCAGACAAAATTTGTAAATTAATATTGTTTTGATTTTCAGAATGAGAGAAATAAATAGCCGGTTCTATTTGGATCATTTTATTTAAAGTATGTTTATGTGAGACAAATACATTCAATCGTTTGCCCCAGTTAGCTTCAGATTTATTTCCAAGCACGCTGAAAGCGGGAGAGTTCAGTCTGATGATAGAAATTCCGGCTTTCAATAAATGTATTTTTAGTATTTTTGACTTAAAATATATACCTGCACTACTTGAAAATATCTGCGTATTTAGGGTGCTTAATGCCAATTTGTCCGGATCAAAATTACCCAGTATGGTATTTTCACTTTTATAGTTTTTAGTATCTGCTCCTATTGATGCAAAGCCATAACTTCCTCCAAGACTAATAGTTTGATTTTGTTTTTTTCCTAAAGGGATGTGATACGCCACGAGTAAATCTCCACCTGTAGCTTGCAATGACAACGAACCGGAACGATCATAAACAAAATTAAGGCCTGCACCTATCCAGTGTTTTTTATTGATGGGCGAAAAAACATTAAATTGTGAACCTACCATTCCCTGTTCGTATGTTCTTTCATATTGGGTTCTGGTAGATGCCTGTACTTTTACATATCCTAAGTAGTCACCTGTCTGTGCAGGGTTAAAAAAATTGGAAAAAGTTTTGTAGTCCGTTAGGTGTATATCCTGACTCTTACTTTCAATATGAAATGCCAAAATTATAAAAATTAATAAATATTTAGTGGTCCACATAGAGATTAGTCTTAATTTTAAGTAAAGTTAGTTTTGTTTTCATATTTTTATCCATATAGAACCACTATTTTTATCAAAAAGTAATTGGCTGAGACAACATTGCATTTTTACTTTAAAAAATGCAAATCTATACTGACTTCACTTATTCAGTTATTTTACTCCATTGTTTATCAAAGCAATAGAATATCTTCTCCATGATGAAGAGATTCAGGCGAATCTATTCGTTACGAAACCACCACCATCAATACTTCCCATATATCGCCGTCACAAATGGCCCGTTCAGAAAATCCTTTGTTGATAGCTGACTTTGCAGTATGGTACCTTTCCACGGATGGGTCAATAACATATAGGCAACTTCACAAAGTGGCGCTGCGGTAGATGTCTGTATGGCGCGCAGCCTTTTTTTACCCACCATGGATGGGAAAATTTTGTAAGACTTCTCTTTTCGTCTAAGCCTTCCGTGTATGTCTTTCCCTTCTACTGATGCATACACTACTACGACATCATCTTCTACACTCGGTATGTTTTCGAGCATGATGTTTTCGAGTGCTTTGATGCGGTCATCGCTATTGGCAATGGTAGACATGGTGTTTTTTACCCACTGGTAATGACCGGGATAACGGATCGTTTTATAATCCAGGTCTTTGACCTTACCGGCAAATGCATCCGGGAAGTCAGCGGCACCACCGGAAGTAAAATTATCTTCATACTCATCGCCATCTATGATAAGTCGCTCGAGACCGGAAAGGGCGGGCACTTTTATTTTTTTGAAGTTTCTTACAATTTCAGCATCTTTAAGATATTCGGTAGCTACACCTATCGGACTCCAGGTGAAAGCATAATAGTGAGGGGATGGGGCATTTTTGCTGATGGCACCTACTTTCATATGCATGTTGTTGACAATGTCCACGCCAAACTCTTCGCAAAATTCTTCATACAGTTTGTGCGCCAATACATTTATGAAGCCCGGAGCTAAACCTGTCTGAAGTACAAAAGCGGTATCGGCATCTTTTGAAATCTCAATGACATCTTTGGTCTCCTGTACATATTCGGTCAGATTGGCATAGTGACATTGGTGTTGTTTTGCCAGGGAAGCCATACGTGGCGCTTGATTTCCGGGGAGGCAGTCCAGGATGATATCACATTTTTTAAGTACTTCATCTATATATTCATTGCTGCCTTCCTTGGGCATAAGTACGCCGTGAAGGGAAGTGGGGTGGCTGCAACCTTCAGTCACAAATTGAATGGCTGTATCTATAGCTTGCTGATATACATCTCCAAAAAAAATGGTTGCTTTAAATGCTGT